>VFQR01002011.1_pt1 | contig 13758 bp, 10 predicted proteins | sample 3512321 | NCBI WGS metagenome assembly VFQR01 (sample SAMN10412374, study PRJNA504923) | tailings metagenome | isolation source: Relicate 3 Philex TSF1 revegetated site | place: Philippines: Tuba, Benguet | collected 2017-08-29
TGTTAAGCCTGCCGCCAGCGTTCGTTCTGAGCCAGGATCAAACTCTCAAGTTGACTTGAGATATCCCGAATTACTCTCACTGTACCATCATGATCAGCCTTGCGCCTGTTACCAAGCAGAAGACCGGGGGTCATGATGGATCGCATAGCGTTATGCCAATGTCGTCGTGAGACAACATCGACACCTTACTAAGTGATGCTTGAGCAACCGGGTTTGATCCACGATCTTTCGATCAGTGTGATCGGCACCGCCGCCCACGCATCTCTTCCATTCCGATTTACGATGTCCAACAACAAACCGGTTTCCCGGCTCACCCACCAGCGTGGGCTTGTCTGCCTTGCGGCATCCCCGTCATCCACAGGGTTCGTACCCTTTAGAGACAGAAAAGACGCTGCCGTTCCGTGTGTCCCGTACGCTACTCTGGGACCACCGTCCGACCGCGTCGTGGGGCGGGTTATATTCAGATCACCCCATGCCGTCAACAGCCAATTTCAAAAAAAATACATACCCCACGAAATGGGGATAAGTGCCGATTTATCCACAAGATTTGGTAACGTCGTTGCGCCGAATGGCAGCGCAGGGGCGGATAATTTCGGCTGGCCCTGCGCGCGGCACCTGCCCGGCGCCAGCCGGCAGGCCAAGATAATTTCTTGACCCCCGACTCCTGGCTGGCGATAGTCTTTGCGCCCGACGGGGGGCGCGTACCGGTAACGGGGGATTCCCTTTGAGTAAGTCGTTTGATTCCAACCGCTTAGCCATTTCCAAGGCCCTGCGGAACCCGAAACTGATTCTGACCGGCGCCGTTCTGGCGACCGGAATCGCCGCTGCCGCCTATATGTATGCCCCGCCCCAGCGCAGCGGGACCGCCATCGACATGATGGATCCCGGCCGCGCCGTCGAACAGGCGGTGCTGGATGCCTATCGTCTGGCGCCCGCGCTCGAGAAATTCCTCAGCGAACCGGATGCCTGGTGGCCCGGCACGCTGAATCCCGACGATCTTCTGCCGGCGAAAGTGCTGAAGAAGGTTGCGGTGTCGCCCGGCGATACGCTGATGGCACTGCTCACCGAAGCCGGCGCGGAACCTGCCGACAGCCAGGCGGCGATCACGGCGCTGAATGCGAAATTCAATCCGCGCAAACTCAAGGTGGGCCAGGAGATCACGCTCACCTTCGAGCGCAACGATGCCGACAGCTATCGCCTGTTCGAACTCTCGCTGTCGCCCAGCGTCGAACGCGAAGTGAATGTCACGCGCGTCGAGAGCGGCAGCTTCCGCGCCAATGAAGTGATCCGCGAATTCAACGTCGAGCACGCGCGCGTCGGCGGCACCATCGACGACAGCCTCTACAATGCCGGCATCGGCGCGGGCCTGACCAACTCGCTGCTCAGCGAATTCATCCGCATCTTCTCCTACGACGTCGACTTCCAGCGCGAAGTGCAGCCCGGCGACCGCTTCGAACTTTTCTTCGAGCGCCATCACGACGACAGCGGCAGGACGATGAAGACCGGACGCATCTCCGTTGCCTCGATGACGCTGTCGGGCCGCGAACTGCGCTATTACTTCTATCAGCCCTCCGATGGCGGCGAGGCCGATTACTTCACCCCGGCGGGTTCCAGCGTGCGCAAGGCGCTGCTGCGCACGCCGATCGACGGCGCGCGACTCACCTCGGGTTTCGGCATGCGGCGCCATCCGATCCTCGGCTTCAGCCTGATGCATAAGGGCGTCGATTTCGGCGCGCAGACCGGCACGCCGATCCAGGCCGCCGGCGACGGCGTGGTGGAAATGGCTGGCTGGAATGGCGGCTACGGCCAGTATGTCCGCATCAAGCATGGCAATGGCTATGCCACCGCTTACGCCCATATGAGCCGCATGGGCGTCAAGGTCGGCCAGCGCGTGCGCCAGGGCCAGATCATCGGCGCCGTCGGCAGCACCGGACGCTCCACCGGCCCGCATCTGCATTACGAAGTGATGCAGAACGGCAAGCAGATCAATCCGACCGGCGTGCGCTTCCCCTCGGGCCGTAAGCTCGAAGGCCGCGAATTCGAACGCTTCCGCCGCATGGCCGAGAGCCTCGACACCGAGTTCCGCGGCACGCCGCAGCTCGCGCTGCTCAATCGCGGCGAATAAACCGCTGGTGCGCGCCTAGCCGGCGCGCGCCTCTTCCAGCAGCCAGTCGACCAGCATCTTCACCAGCGGCCGTTTGAACTGCGGCTGCGGGCCGACAATGTAATAGCGCCAGTCCGACAGCCAGCTCTGCTCGAACAATCGCACCAGCCGGCCCTTGGCCAGATGCTCGCCCAGATGCGGCGCACGGCCCAAAGCCACGCCCTGACCCGCCACGGCGGCGGCCACCAGCACATTGGAGTCCGTGAAGAACAGCCCGCGCTCGGCGGACTCGGCGCGCAGGCCCTCGCGCTCGAACCAGCGCGCCCAGCTCATCCAGGGCTGATCGGGATGCGCATCCATATCGTGCAGCAGCTGATGCTGCACCAGATCCTCGAAGCGGCCGAGCGGCACGCCGCCATGCAGCAAGGCCGGCGACGCCACCGGAAACAGCTCCTCGTCCAGCAGATGAATCGCCTGCAAACCCTTAAAAGGTCCTGCACCGAAACGGATCGCGAGATCGACATCTTCGCGGGCGAAATCGACCAGCCGCCGCGAGGTATCGATGCGCAGATCAATGCCGGGATACTGCGCGCGGAAACGGCCCAGACGCGGCACCAACCAACCGGCGGCGAATGACGCCAGCATGGTAATGGTGATCGTGCCGCTCGCCTGGCCTTCCTTCAGATGCGCGGTGGCCGAGGCCAGCCGATCCAGCCCATCGGTCAATCCCGGCAGATAGGCGCGGCCGGCATTGGTCAAGCTGAGCCCGCGCGGCTGGCGGCGGAACAATTCGACCTGCAGCTGCTCTTCCAACCCCTTCACCTGCTGGCTGACGGCGGCGGCCGTGACGCCAAGTTCCTCGGCCGCCAGCGCGAAGCTGCTGTGGCGGGCGGCGGCCTCGAAGGCGCGCAGGGCATTCAGGGGCGGCAGGCGGCGACGCATGGCCACAGTATGGCTTAGCTTTCCTAGGTCTTCCAGCGAGAAACTCTCGTTTGTGACCTAGACAATCTTACGGCACCTTGGCTGCGCCACCACAGGAGCCGCCCGCCATGCCCAGTTTCGTTGCCGCCACCCCCGCCGCATCGCCCGCCGAGGCCGCCCGCCACTACGCCGCCAAGCTGGCCTTCGAGGCGGATTGCTGGGACGTGCATCACGCGATGTCGCACGGCCTGCAGGATTTCGTGCTGCTCGATGTGCGCGGCCGCAACGCCTATGCCGAGGCCCATGTGCCCGGCGCGATCAGCCTGCCGCATGCCGATATCACGGCAGAGCGCATCGCGCGGACCTGGCCTGCGGACACGCTGTTCGTCACCTACTGCGCCGGACCGCATTGCAACGGTGCGGATCGCGGCGCGCTCAAGCTGGCGCAGCTCGGCTATGCCGTGAAGATCATGATCGGCGGCATGACCGGCTGGGCCGACGAGGGCTTCACCTTCGTGGCCGGCCGCGAACCCGGCCAGGTCGAGAAGGCGGCGTGACCATGCTGACGCTCTACGACTATCTCGATTCCGGCAACGGCTACAAATGCCGGCTGATCCTCGCGCTGCTGAATGTACCCTACACACGCGTCGAACTCGATCTCGACAAGGGCGAGACGCGCACCCATGCCTTTCTCGCCAAGAATCCGAATGGCCGCATCCCGGCGCTCGAACTGGAGGACGGCATCGTCCTGCCGGAAAGCAACGCCATCCTCTACTACCTCGCCGACGGCTCGGCCTATCTGCCCGAGAGCCGCCTGGCGCGGGCGCAGGTGATGCAGTGGCTGTTCTTCGAGCAGTACAGCCATGAGCCTTACGTGGCCACGCCGCGCTGGATCATCCGCCATCTCGGCCGCACGCATCCGCGCATGGCCGAGATGCCCGAGCGGCTCGAAAAAGGCCGCGCGGCCTTTGCCGTGATGGAACAGCATCTGCAGCGCCATGATTTCTTCGTCGGCAACCGCTACTCCATCGCCGATATCGCCCTTTACGCCTATACGCATCGCGCCCATGAGGGCGATCACGATCTTTCTCCTTACCCGGCGCTCCGTGTCTGGCTGGAGCGCGTCGCGACACAGCCCGGTCACATCAAGATGCTGCCCACCGACTGACCACACTGATATCCTGACCTCCCGAACCGGAGGTCAGGACCATGGCGAAACGCACCGAAACCAAAACCCGCAGCGGCGACCGCGACCTGCATCCCGAAACCCAGATGATGTCCTACGGCTACAACCCCTTCCTGTCGGAAGGCGCGGTGAAGCCGCCGGTCTTCCTCACCTCCACCTTCGCCTACAAGACGGCGGAAGACGGCGCCGCTTTCTTCGACCTGATGGCGGGCCGCACCAAGCTGCCGCCCGGAGAGAAAGCCGGCCTGATCTACAGCCGCTTCAACCATCCCAATCTCGAGATCGTCGAAGACCGCCTCGCTTTGCTCGAAGGCGGCGAAGCGGCGGCCGTCTTCTCCAGCGGCATGGCGGCGATCGCCAGCGCCTTCCTCACCTTCCTGCGGCCCGGCGATACGCTGCTGCATTCCTCGCCGCTCTATGGCGGCACCGAGACGATGATCCGCAAGGTGCTGCCCGAATTCGGCATCAAGCCGATTGAATTCCATGATGGCCTGCATGACCGCGACATCACCGCCGCCATCGCAAGCGCCACCGGGCGGATCGCGATGATCTTCGTCGAGACGCCGGCCAATCCGAACAACGCCATGGTCGATTTCGCCATGGTGGGCCAGGCCGCCGATGCCATTGCCGCGAAACAGAACGGCGACCGCCCGCTGATCGTCTGCGACAACACCATGCTGGGCCCGATCTTCCAGAAGCCGCTGCGCCATGGCGTCGATATCGCGGTGTATTCGCTGACCAAATATGTCGGCGGCCACAGCGACCTGGTGGCTGGCAGCGCGGTGGGGGCGAAAAAGCATCTCGACCGCATCCGCAGCTACCGCAACACCTTCGGCAGCCAGCTCGACCCGCATTCCAGCTGGATGATCGCCCGCTCGCTGGAAACGCTGGTGATCCGCATGACCCGCGCCGCCGAATCCGGCCGCAAGGTGGCGCAGTGGCTCAACACCAATCCGCATATGAAGGTGACGGTGCATCACCCGGATCTCATCACCGACAATACTTATCAGGAGGTCTACCGCCGGCAATGCACGGGCCCCGGCTCGACCTTCGCCTTCACGCTGGAGGGCGCGACGCGGCAGCAATCCTTCCGCGTGATCAACGCGCTGCAGCTCTTCAAGTCGGCGGTCAGCCTCGGCGGTACGGAATCGCTGATGTGCCACCCGGCCTCGACCACCCATTCCGGTGTCGGCAAGGCCATTCTGGATCAGCTCGGCGTGACCGAAGGCCTGATCCGCGTCTCGATCGGACTCGAACATCCCGACGATCTGATCGACGACCTCGACGGGGCGTTTAAAGAGGCGCTGGCGACATAAAAATGCGAGAGGCCTCCGTAAGGAGGCCTCTCTCGTTTCTTACTCCGCCGCCATATCTACCGCGCGGCCCTGAATGAGAAGACCGGCGGCATTGGCGCCCACGCTCACCGTCGCACCATCCGGGATGGTGCCCTCCAGGATCATGCTGGCGAGCGGGTTCTGCAGCGCGCGCTGGATCACGCGCTTCAGCGGCCGCGCACCGTAGACCGGATCGTAGCCGGCATCGGCGAGCCATTTCTTGGCATTGTCGTCCAGCTTCAGCTCGATCTTGCGGTCGGCCAGCAGCTTGCGCAGCCGCATCAGCTGGATATCGACAATGCCGGTCATGTTCTCGCGGCTCAGGCGGCGGAACAGGATCACCTCGTCCAGCCGGTTGAGGAATTCCGGCCGGAAGCTGGCGCGCACCACTTCCATCACCTGATGGCGCAGGGCTTCGTCGATCTGCTCGCCTTCCGCCCGGGCGAGATATTCGCTGCCCAGATTCGAGGTCAGGATGATCACGGTGTTCTTGAAATCCACCGTGCGGCCCTGGCCATCCGTGAGGCGTCCGTCGTCCAGTACCTGGAGCAGGACGTTGAACACATCGGGATGCGCCTTTTCGACCTCGTCGAACAGGATCACCTGATAGGGCCGGCGCCGCACCGCTTCGGTGAGCGCACCGCCCTCGTCATAGCCGACATAGCCCGGCGGCGCGCCGATCAGGCGGCTGACCGAATGCTTCTCCATGTATTCCGACATATCCATACGCACCATGGCGCTGTCGTCGTCGAACAGGAATTCGGCCAAAGCCTTGGTCAGCTCGGTCTTGCCGACGCCGGTCGGGCCGAGGAACAGGAAGCTGCCGATCGGACGATTGGGGTCCTGCAGGCCGGCACGCGCGCGGCGCACCGCATTGGCCACCGCCACCAGCGCATCGTCCTGACCGACCACCCGGGTGCCGAGACGGCCTTCCATCTTGAGCAGCTTCTCGCGCTCGCCCGACAGCATCTTGTCGACCGGAATGCCGGTCCAGCGCGACACCACGCCGGCGATGTCGCTCTCGGTGACGGCTTCGCGCACGATCTGCTTGCTGTCCTTCTCGCTACCCTTCTCGGCGTCCTGCAGCTTGCGCTCCAGATCCGGGATCACGCCATAGGACAGCTCCGAGGCCCGGTTCCAGTCCGACTTGCGCTGCGCCTGTTCGAGATCGAGGCGGGCCTGATCGAGCTGCTCCTTCAGCTTCTGGGCATCGCCGAGCTTGTCCTTCTCGCCCTGCCAGGCAGCCGTCAGCGCGGTCGACTCTTCTTCCAGATCGGCCAGTTCCTTTTCGAGCTTACCCAGCCGATCCTTCGAGGCCGGATCGGTTTCCTTCTTCAGTGCCTCGCGCTCGATCTTGAGCTGCATGATGCGGCGGTCGAGCTCGTCCAGCGCTTCCGGCTTGGAGTCGACTTCCATACGCAGCCGCGAGGCCGCCTCGTCGACCAGGTCGATGGCTTTATCGGGCAGGAAGCGATCCGTGATGTAGCGGTTCGACAGCGTCGCCGCCGCCACAATCGCGCTGTCGGTGATGCGCACGCCATGGTGCACTTCGTATTTCTCTTTCAGGCCGCGCAGGATCGAGATGGTGTCTTCCACCGTCGGCTCGCCGACGAAGACCGACTGGAAGCGCCGCGCCAGCGCCGCATCCTTCTCGATATACTTGCGGTATTCGTCCAGCGTGGTGGCGCCGACGCAATGCAGCTCGCCGCGCGCCAGCGCGGGTTTCAGCAGGTTGGACGCATCCATCGCGCCATCCGCCTTGCCGGCGCCGACCAGCGTGTGCAGCTCGTCGATGAACAGCACGATCTGGCCCTCGGCCGAGGTGACCTCGGCCAGCACAGCCTTGAGCCGCTCCTCGAACTCGCCGCGGAATTTCGCACCGGCGATCATGGCGCCAAGATCAAGCGCCATCAGGCGCTTCTCCTTCAGGCTTTCCGGCACGTCGCCTTTGGCGATGCGGAGCGCGAGACCTTCGACGATAGCGGTCTTGCCGACGCCGGGTTCGCCGATCAGCACGGGATTATTCTTGGTGCGACGCGACAGGACCTGAATGGTGCGACGGATTTCCTCATCGCGGCCGATCACCGGATCGAGCTTGCCGCTTTCGGCCGCCTCGGTCAGGTCGCGGGCATATTTCTTCAGCGCGTCGTAGGCCTGTTCGGCCGACGCGCTATCGGCCTTGCGGCCCTTGCGCATGTCCTGAATGGCTTTCTCCAGCGCCTGCGGCGTCACGTTGCCGCTTTTAAGCGCATCGGCCGCCGGCGTGCCGGCCTGCATGGCCAGCGCCTGCAGCAGGCGTTCGGCGGCGACGAAACTGTCGCCGGCCTTTTCGCGCAGCTTCTCGGCCGCCTCGAACAGGCGCGCCATTTCGGGCGCCAGATAGAGATTGCCTGCGCCGCCGCCTTCAACCTTGGGAATTTTGGCGAGCGCCTCTTCGTTGCGCGCCTTCACCACGTCCGGCTGACCGCCCGCGGTCTTGATCAGACCGGCGGCCATGCCTTCCGGATCGTCGATCAGAACTTTCAGCAGATGCTCGGGCGCGAAACGCTGATGTCCGCGCGCCAGGGCCATGGTCTGCGCTGCCTGCAGGAAGCCGCGGCTGCGCTCGGTGTATTTCTCGAAATCCATGTCTGACTCCTTATAGGCAGCCCTGAAAAGGCGATCCCCGACAGGCGGCAGATCATTGGCTGGGCTCCGACGCTGATGTGGGAAGCCGCAGACAGGCTACAAGGGGCCGGACGCTGATTTCGTTAAGAATCCGGCGCCGTTCCGGGCGTCTCCGGCAAAGTCTGGCCCGGCCTGTGCCGCGGCGTCGGCGGTCGCGACCACCGCAGTCGCAGTTTCGGCCCGGCTTCGCCGAGTTTCGCCTCGGTTCGTAGCGGTTCGCCGCTATTCGTTTCGCGTCGCGCGTGCTCGCCGGCGCTCGTTTCGCTTCGCAACGCTTCGCCGGTGTTCGTTTGGCTTCGCAGCGCTTCGCTGGCATTCGTTTCGTCTCGTTCGGCGTCGCGGATGCTCGTTTGGCTTCGGACCGGTTCGCCGGCATCCTGTGATTTGGGCGGCGCCGCCGGCTGCGGGACGGCAGCCTGGACCGCGGCACGCGCGGCATCCTCGATACGCCAGATCTCGACCTGCAGATCCATCCGGCGCTTCTCTTCCGCCATGCGGCGACGAAAGGCCATATTGGGCGGCCGCTCGCCGGTCTTGCCGAGCTGCTCGATCCGCTGGCCGATATCGGCCTCGGGGGCAGCCTCGTTCAGCAGGCGCAGCAGGTCGCCATCGAGGCTTTCAGGATGGAGCCCGCGTGCGAGCAATGCGGCCTGCCCCAGCGCGGCCAGCTGCAGTCCGGCCAGCAGGCGCTGCCGCTCGACGGCCTGCTTCAGGTAATAGCGGAAGCGCAGGCTGTTGCGCAGATGGCGCCAGATGCGCTCCTCCGGCAGCCCCAGATCGGCCGCGACGGCCGCCGGCTTTGCCCCCTCGGCCAGCCGGCAGGCGATCTCGCGCCAGGGAATGCTGACCGGACGTTTGCGACCGGAGGGGGTGGGTGGCGGACACGGGGCGTCGATCCCGTCCGGGCGGGTGGCGGACATGGCAGGGCTCCTTGACTGGAAGATAGAACATATATAGTATATAGGAATAAATGTCAATATTTGTATCGGCGCAATACGGTCGTTTACCTCCCTCACCGACTCCCCTAAACACAGGTCAGCCCTCCTGACCGGATACAGTTCTCCATGTGCGGCATTGCCGGCTTCCTGACCTGGCGCGGAACCCCCGCCGACCTGCTGCAACGGCAGGTCAAGGCGATGACGGATGCGATCAGTTATCGCGGGCCCGATGCCGATACGAACTGGGTGGATGCTGGGGCCGGTCTCGCGCTGGGCCATCGCCGGCTGGCCATCGTCGACCTGACCGAAACCGGCGCGCAGCCGATGCTGAGCGCCAACGAACGCTTCGTCATCTGCTACAACGGCGAGATCTTCAACGCAGCGGACGTCGCGCGCGATCTGCCCGGTATCAATTTCCGCGGCACATCCGATACCGAAGTGCTGCTGGAAGCCTGCGTCGCCTGGGGCGTCGAGAAGGCCGTGTCACGCTTCATCGGCATGTTTGCGTTTGCGCTGTGGGACCGCAAGGAGCGCAAAATCTGGCTGGTGCGCGACAGGCTCGGCATCAAGCCGGTCTACTGGACGAAACAAACCACCGCCACCGGCCCGGCCCTGCTGTTCGGATCGGAACTGAAGGCGCTGACGGCCTATCCCGACTGGCAGCCGAAACTGGATCGCGCCGCCCTGGCCGGCTATCTGCGTTACGGCTATGTGCCGGCGCCCCGTTCGATCTACGAGGGCGTGCAGAAGCTGCCGCCGGGTCATATTCTCCGCATCGATGCCGATGGCACCGAGACCCTGACCTGTTTCTGGAACCTGCGGCAGATCGCGCGCGACGGCATGCGCAATCGCGATACCCGGCCCGAAGCCGAGCAGCTGGACGATTTGCACGCGCTGCTGAAGGATGCTGTGAAGCGCCGCATGATCGCCGATGTGCCGCTCGGCGCGTTTCTGTCGGGCGGCATCGATTCATCCACCGTCGTCGCGCTGATGCAGGCGCAGTCGACGCAGGCGGTGAAGACCTTTTCCATCGGCTTCGAGGACGAGGCCTTCAACGAAGCCGATCATGCCCGCGCGGTGGCAAAGCATCTCGGCACCGACCATACCGAACTGGTGATCGATCCCGCCCATGCGCGCGACGTGATCCCCGATCTGCCCTTCATGTATGACGAGCCGTTTTCCGACTCGTCGCAGATTCCCACCTATCTCGTCTCCAAGCTGGCGCGCGAAAAGGTGACGGTGTCGCTGTCGGGCGACGGCGGCGACGAGATTTTCGCCGGCTATGTGCGTTATCTCGGCATCGACCGGGTGTGGAACCTCGCCGGCGGCGTGCCGGCCGGTCTGCGCCGCCTCGGTGCCGGGGCGATCCAGCTGCTGTCGCCCGATGCCTGGGATGCCCTGTGCAGTCCGGTACCGGCCCGCTACAAGCCGAAATTCCTCGGCGACAAGATTCACAAGGGCGCGGCGATCCTGGCCGAGGGCGATGCCGATGCGATGTATGCCGCGCTGGTCACGCAATGGGATGGCGAGGCGCTGGTCAATCATGGGGTGACGCGGCCGGCGAACGATCCGACCCTGGCGGACGACCTGCCCGAGACGGTGGCGCGGCTGCGCTATCGTGACATGACCACCTATCTACCCGACGACATCCTGACCAAGGTGGACCGCGCCAGCATGGCGGTGGCCCTGGAGGCGCGCGTGCCGCTGCTCGACCATCGCGTGGTGGAATATGCCTGGACCCTGCCGCCGGACCGGCTGCTGCAGGGGAATCAGGGTAAGAAGCTGCTGCGGCAGGTGCTCTACAAGTATGTGCCGCGCGAGATGGTCGAGCGGCCCAAGACCGGGTTCGGCATGCCGGTCGGCGACTGGCTGCGTGGAAGTTTACGCGACTGGGCAGAGAATCTGCTGTCCGAAGCCAACCTGCGCAGCGACGGCCTGATCGATCCCGCACCGGTGCGCCAGCGCTGGCAGGAGCATTTGAGCGGCCAGCGCAACTGGCAGCACAGCCTGTGGACCGTGCTGATGTTCCAGGCTTGGCGCGCGCGCTGGGGCCATGCGGCAAGGCTTTAAATCCGGCTCGCCACAAACGGGAATTTCCCCTGCGGCAGAGGCACTTGGACGCTCCGGCAGCCCTTCGCGCCGCTATGGTCGGTTCGTTGACAGCCTTCGGGGCGGGTTATAGTGTGCAGCGCGAAAAAGCTGGCGCCCAAATTCAGGTCTTGGCGATTTGGGCCGCCACATTCCGTTTTCTCGCAGCTTTACTGCTAACAATCAGGGTTGCATGTCCATGAAGGTACTGGTCGCGGTCAAGCGCGTGGTGGACTACAACGTCAAGATCCGCGTGAAGGCGGACAAGACGGGTGTCGATCTCGCCAACGTCAAGATGTCGATGAATCCCTTCGACGAAATCGCCGTCGAAGAGGCCGTGCGCCTGAAGGAAGCCGGCACGGCGACCGAAGTCATCGCCGTCTCGATCGGCCCGGCCCAGGCGCAGGAGACGCTGCGCACCGCGCTGGCGATGGGCGCCGACCGCGGCATCCTGGTGAAGACCGACGCCGAAGTGCAGCCGCTCGCCGTGGCCAAGATCCTCGCCAAGATCGCCGAGGCCGAAGGCCCGCAGCTGGTGATCGTCGGCAAGCAGGCGATCGACGACGACAGCAACCAGACCGGCCAGATGATGGCCGCCCTGCTGGGCTGGCCGCAGGGCACCTTCGCCAACAAGGTGTCGCTCGCCGAGGGCAAGACCACGGTAGTGCGCGAAGTCGACGGTGGCCTCGAGACGGTCGAGCTCAAGCTGCCGGCGGTGGTGACCACCGACCTGCGCCTGAACGAGCCGCGCTATGCCTCGCTGCCCAATATCATGAAGGCGAAGAAGAAGCCGATCGACGAGAAGACGCCGGAGGATTTCGGCGTCGATATCGCGCCGCGCCTCAAGACTCTCTCCGTCGAGGAACCGCCCAAGCGCAAGGCCGGCATCAAGGTGCCGGACGTGGCGACCCTGGTGGACAAGCTGAAGACCGAAGCGGGAGTGATCTGAGATGAGCGTCCTCGTAATCGCCGAACACGATAACGCCACGCTGAAGGGCGCGACGCTCAATGCGGTGACCGCGGCGAAAGCCATCGATGCCGATGTGCATGTGCTGGTCGCCGGCGCGGGCGCCGATGCGGCCGCTGCTGCGGCCGCCAAGGTGGCCGGCGTCGCCAAGGTGATCCATGTCGATGCCGCGCATTATGGCCACGGTCTGGCCGAGCCGCTGGCGGTGCTGATCGCCGAACTGGGCAAGGGCTATGGCGCCATCGTCGCGCCGGAAACCACCTCGGGCAAGAATGTGATGCCGCGCGTCGCGGCGTTGCTCGATGTGATGCAGATTTCCGGCATCGTCGAAGTGAAGAGCGCCGACACCTTCGTGCGGCCGATCTATGCCGGCAACGCCATGGCGACCGTGCAGTCGTCGGATCCGATCAAGGTCGTCACCGTGCGCACCACCGGTTTCGCCGCCGCTGCGGCCGAGGGCGGTTCCGCCGCCGTCGAAAAGGGGAACCCCGCCGCCGATCCGGGCGTGTCGACCTTCATCGGCCAGGAGCTGCAGAAGTCGGACCGTCCGGAGCTGACGGCGGCCAAGATCGTCGTCTCGGGCGGTCGCGGCATGGGCTCGGGCGAAAACTTCAAGCTGATCGAAGCGGTCGCCGACAAGCTCGGCGCTGCCGTCGGCGCCAGCCGCGCCGCCGTCGATGCCGGCTTCGTGCCGAACGACTATCAGGTCGGCCAGACCGGCAAGATCGTCGCGCCGCAGCTCTATATCGCGGTCGGCATCTCGGGTGCGATCCAGCATCTCGCCGGCATGAAGGATTCCAAGGTGATCGTCGCCATCAACAAGGACGAAGAGGCGCCGATCTTCCAGGTCGCCGATTACGGCCTGGTCGGCGACCTGTTCAAGCTGCTGCCCGAACTCGAAGCGGCCCTGGCCAAGTAAGCGGAGATTGTAGACCGCATGATCAAGACCATTGGGGTGATCGGCGCAGGTCAGATGGGCAGCGGCATTGCCCATGTCTGCGCGCTGGCCGGCTACGATGTCGTGCTGCAGGACATCAATGCCGCGCAGCTCAACAAGGCGCTGGAGGTCATCGGCGGCAACATGAACCGCCAGGTGGCGCGCGGTAAGATCAGCGAGGCCGACAAGGCCAAGGCGCTGACCCATATCCGCACCTCGAACGACATCCGCGCCTTCGCCGAGACCGATTTCGTGGTCGAGGCCGCGACCGAGAACGAGGGCGTGAAGAAAAAGATCTTCGCCGACCTCTGCCCCGTGCTGAAACCCACCGCGCTGCTGGCGACCAACACCTCGTCGATCTCGGTGACGCGCCTGGCCTCCAGCACCGACCGGCCGGAAAAGTTCATGGGCATGCATTTCATGAACCCGGTGCCGGTGATGCAGCTGGTCGAGCTGATCCGCGGCATCGCGACGGATGAAGACACCTTCAAGCAGGTCCGCGAACTGACCATCGCGCTGGGCAAGCAGCCGGCCAATTCGGAAGATTTCCCCGCCTTCATCGTCAACCGCATCCTGCTGCCGATGATCAACGAGGCGATCTACACGCTGTATGAAG
>VFQR01002012.1_pt1 | contig 13750 bp, 12 predicted proteins | sample 3512321 | NCBI WGS metagenome assembly VFQR01 (sample SAMN10412374, study PRJNA504923) | tailings metagenome | isolation source: Relicate 3 Philex TSF1 revegetated site | place: Philippines: Tuba, Benguet | collected 2017-08-29
AACGCTAGTCCAGACATGTCACCGCCAGCTTGGCGCCAATGAGACACCAGCGCAGCACCAGTGCTGGCGCTAGACTGGCGCCTGACTGGTGCTGCCGCTTGTCGTAGTGATGGTCGGTGTGGGCAACCGCAAGGTCGTCGGCCCAGTGACCTCGCCAGCTGCCCGACAGATGCAAGCTGGCTTTTGCCCCGTTACTCGACTCCATGCGTTTGTTACTGATAATCAAAGTTTTATGGGAAATCGCGTGCATGTTCTGCACTGCTTCAGTCGGGCTTGCTGCACCAATGCTGCAACTAGTGCGGGCAGTCCACATGCACACAGCCAGAAAGACCTGAGTTGACACGCACAAGTGTTTATATGTTATGATAAGTGCTTCAGCGTGCATCGCGCACTGGAAGTGCCGCGTCTGTGCCCACTGCCACGACACATGCCACAGTCTTGGTGCACCACCAGCACGCACACAGCAGACGATATGCTGCCCTTTCAGGCGTGAGCCCACATGCACATGATGTATGAAGATGGTCACAGCTGTCCTAGGCAGCAGTTAGTGCTTGCAGCGTCTGCAAGAGCGTGAAAACCAGGTCTTACCAACGGACAAGCGCCAAGCAGTGGGTCGTCGACCTTGCGGATGCTCGTATGTGGGTGGAGTGAGGTAAAAATGGCCACCATGTGCATGCGCTTACGCACGATGATCAGCTGAAGTATAGACTTGCAAGCAGGTCAAAAGCATCGGCGCTGTGTGTATCGCCGCCATTGCATGCAGCATTGCAAAGCGGTCGCCGCAGGTCGCCAGAGTAAACACACTCAAGGAAATATGCAATGCCAAAGGACCTGTGGTGTACATGAGCAAGAAAATTAGCATAGCAGGTACTTATGCATGTCCGCATCTCATGCCTCATAGACCAAGGAGACTGTCATCCAGGAGGACCCACAGCTGCAGTTGGAGGCAGGGCGGGAAAACTATCATCAAGCGCTCATCACGCCGCATTGCTTCTTCAATGAGTATGGTGCATGGAAGGAGCACTTCTGGACTAACTACATGGCGCACCTGGGTGACTTGCAGGCAAGTACGGCCAGACCCAGACCACCAGCATTGCTGATAGGGTGGGCCACTAAGTGTCATGCATGCAGGCATGCTGTTTTTGTGTTGAATGGGCTTGTCAGTACAGTCAATGCACCATCCTTGCAGACTTGCATAGTCCTTGCACCGGCTCTGTGTCGTTCAGTATGGTAAACAAAGTACATGCATATGGGGGGCCAGCAATAGAGTCTAGTATTGCATCATTTCTGATGGGGTTCCTGCTGTTCTGCAAGGTGCAATGGTCCTGCTCCTTTGCATGAGCATTGCATGAGCACTGCATGAGCATTACATGAGCTTTGCATGAGTGTGGCATGATGGACCTGCTGGCCATGGTGTTTGTGCGCCCAGGATGCTCCACACATATATAAGCAAGCGTGATCATTGCTGTGTATGGACTTTGTAAGTGCAGGGTTTATGCCGCAACAAGGCAACTGCAGGTGTCAGCTCCCTCACTGACACAATGTGGCATTCCAACCCTTGATGGACCTTGACAGGCATACACACTTTTGGACGGGACAGTACTGACTAGCACACTAGGCATCAAGCAAGCAGCACACAGCAACCTCTCCACAAACCCCGGAAGTTCTTCACGTGGACCTACGTGCTTCAAAATATGTTTGGCCATGCTATCTTCACAACAATGCTGTGCAAATGTGATGTGTGCTGTCTCGACACAATCTCATTGGTTGATGATGTTGCGTTGTGCTCTGAGCGACACGCGCGACCAAACAAGTGCCTGCAAGCCTGGAGTTGCACACAGACAACAGCAATATCTCAGATTGCTTGACATAAGTTTGAGCAAGAGCGGGTCTCCAGGCGGCGCTCTGGTGCACACATAGTGGAGATTGCATATATACTAGTAACCGAAGCACTTCCAGAGGTGCCTTGCATGTGGACAAACTACCACATGCACCACAACTATCTCGAAGCGTTTGCAGTGCATGAGGTGTGCGTGTGCCTGTACGCTCTCTGGTGCACGGTCTGCAATGCATTCTCAGCAGTGCATGGGCATACTGCAGGATGCAGATGGCAACAAGAGGGATAGTATAGTAAACACGTGTATTTGTGTGTGTGTCGGTGTATGTGCATGTATATGTAAAGTGGACAGGGAGGGATGGGATGCATCAGCATGAAGAGCGCTCGGCCACTATTATAGTGTGCCGTCGTAACGGACATTGCATAGACTCAAGCCTGATGCAGTAATCAGCGGTTTACCAAAATGCGCTACAGTTCGCTTTGATGACGGTGCTGCAGAAAGCAGCTGCGCCACCCAAACAGGTGCAGCAAACAGAAAGCCACGAGGGTGGGTAGCATGTGTTGTGGTAAGGTGCTGCATGCACCTTACAGAGCATGCGAAGAAAATCATGCTGCAAGACAGCTGATGCTGGGCTACAGCCATGAGGTGATGGTATTTGAATGTTCAGACTTGCAAGCTGCAGCCGGCAAAGGCTATGCTAAAGATGAAAAAACAAACAGAAAGTGAGATGTGACCAAGCATGCACATGTTTTTGTAGCAACATACACTACGCTTGTTAGCATCAGTAATGCAATGCACTGTAAACCTTTTCGAAAACCAGCAAATGCTGCATCATTTGGAGTTACGCCATGCGCACATTGGCACGATGAGCATGGCGACAGCTTGTCTGAAATTTTGAGTGGTGTCTGATTCAAAATTTTGAGGCACAGACCTTTAAACAATGTAATGATGGTGTCAGCACCATTTGCAACACGCATGCGCCCAACTGAGAAGCACATTGCACCTGTATAGCCTGCGCTGCACAACAAACAACAAAACCTACGCATGCAGAAAGAGTGCATAGTGCTCAAACATGACATGCCTGCACTACACGGACATCTGCTGTCCCCAGCTGCCATTGAAGTGGTCTGTACCAAGAACGTCAGGACCTCACTCAGCATGTACGCCACATTCGTCCTGCAATTAAGCACTAAGCTCGTCCAGCAAACCATCTATATCCATGTCAGCGTCTGCAAAATCTGACTCACACCAGTCAAGCGCTTGCAGCCCGTCGACCAGCATGTCACTATCCATCTGCTGTAGCTGTAGCTGCAGGTGCTCACTCTGGGTTTGTGACCACGAGCTTGAGGTAAATTGCAACGCCATTGCTGTCGATGCGACCGGTGTCTTGGCGTGTGGCTGCATGGTCGCTAGACTGACCTGCGCAACAACAGGCATGGACTCCATGACTGAGCACGCACACTGGTGCAGTAGTGGCGAGCTGGAGAGCTGCCGCTGCAGGCAACATAGAGGAGGGGATGCTTCAGCATGAGGCGCCACGGTTATGGAAGCAAGGTGCTCTGCCAAGCCACCAGATGTGCAACGTGTGGCCATCCCCTGTAAGGCAGGAGAGCTGTCCTGCTGTCCTGCTGGAGGATGCGGCTGCATTGCCAAGTAGCTGGAATGGGAGAGGTGTTGCCGGTCAGTCCAGCTGTACTGTGCACCAGCTTGGTAACTGAGTTGGGCATGATGTTGCCTGCTCCACTGCTGTACTGTGATAGAACCTTCGCATGATGCTGATGTATCAACCTGCGCGCAGTTCTGGGAACTGAGCAATGACCCGCCAGCCACAGGCGCCTCGCATAAGGAGGGTGCACGCCGGACCCTGGGTTGTGGCCAGGGTGCAGGATCAGGTGAAACTGGTGCTGAGCTCAGCTTTGAATGGAGCAGCATGCTCCGCGCTTGGACATCTCCATGGGCACTGCTTGCCATGCTGGCACCTGTCAGCATAACCAGCTTGCCGAGGGCGTCGCCCTCTGCATGATGCGTAAACCTATTGTGGTCCTCGCAGAACCCAAAGCTGAGGTGGCAAGCAGTCGTGGTAGGGCTAGAGGCCACAATGGGGCTGTCAACTGCACCATCACCAGCAGATACTGTGCAACCAGCAGAAGCTGCAGGGAGGTCAGCAGCAGCAGCAGTAGCAGCAGCAGCAGCAGCAGTGACCGAGCTACCAGGTGCAATGGAGCAGCAAGCACACCCATCACCACCAAGGGCAGCAGGAAAGCCCGCAAGTAGCTCATCGCACAGCTCGTTGCTGGCCTGAGCCGTCAGCAAGCGCAACTTTGATGGGGTGCTTGGTGCATGCTGCTTGCTGCTGCTGTGCTCTGTCTGAAAACTGGCGGTGTGCTGTGGGTGCTTCTGCTCATCCTGCAGTAGCGGCTGCTGCCACGGCTGCTGCTGCTGCTGCTGCTGCTGCTGCTGCCGTGGCTGCTGCCGCTGCTGGAGTTGTTCAGCTGCTCCTCCAGGCGTCCATTGAGCAAAATGCGGCATTGTCATCGCTGAAATCTGAACTGTTGTTGAGCGCTCTGCTGATATGCACTGGAGTGGCATGTCTGCCATACATGACGCCTGTGCTGACGCAGCCTGCAGCTGCTGGTCCACGTCCAACTGCTGGTCCATGTCCAGGGTCTCCACCAGTTTGGGGGACTGGGGTTTCATGCAGCCAGTGGGGTCTGCTAGGAAGCGCAGCACGTTCGTGTCCAGCCGCCGTGGTGGCTGCACTCTCCTCTCGACCTGAATCAATTGTTGTGGTTTGGCGAGTCCCTGCAGGGGCATGCAAAAGCATCTCCAGCAATTGATATTATGCGCCTGGGCTATGATGCAGTAGTAACATAGTGGCAGAGTGCTTCACATCTACTTTTGACTCTCCCAGCACAGGAGCAGATTTGCCGAGCATGATAAAATTCAATCTGTCAAAACTCACATTGCAGCGCACGAAAACATAGCGATGGCGAGAGCAACGAGCAGACAGGGCATTGTAAGTACATAAAAGACCAGGATAACATAAGTACACAAAGCACACCTTGCTGGCGCCTGCCTGGTCCAGTCGGGATGGCGGTGAGGTGGTCACAAAGGTTGGCGACGAACAGGGCGCTGCGGGTGCTGGAGGTGACGAGCATGGCTGTTTGACAAGGAGAGCCTCCAAGCTGTAGCCTGCAGCCAAGTACCTGGTAGACGAGGACAGTAGAGGCAAGAACTAGTCAACATGAGCACTGATGGTGCCATGATGCAAGTATGCCCTGCGCCATTTTGCATGGTATGGCTGACATGGTCGCATGCCATCATCATCACATCACAATGTGCCTGTCACATCTACCAAACAGCGCATGCCAATACAAGCTATGGAGCATTGATAACGATTGCTACAGCGTTGATGCAAGCTAGGTACAGGAGGCATGTGCTGGACACTGCACAACTTGTGACACTCACACATTGGACTCCGGGCATCGCACGCCAGAAGTTGGTTGCACAGCATTCCAAAAGTTGCGCACTGCTCTGCAGCTGCGGCCCGGGAGCAGCTGGGCAATGACTGCAACAGCACATGCAACGAAGCATTTGGCAACTGACAGTGTCATAGGAGCTGCGCAGTACTTACCGACAACTGCAATTGCAAACAGGGTACCTGAAAGATGTGCCAATCAGCGTGTACAAGTCGTCGCATCACAGTAGTTACAGCAGAACGCGTTGCCCGCACACCCTTTGGCTGGGTTTTCCTGTACATCCAGCAGCAGCTGCTTGGTGTGCCAACAGCCCAGCCGTGACCCCAACGTGACTACTCACCTTGCCACTTTCTGCCATAAGTTTCATGTGCCTGAGGGACAAGAACAATGCACATGTCTGGTCACCATTCAATTGAGCATGAATCGCCACCAAGTGCCACACCTCATGGATGGGCATGCTACCTAAGGCTGCTCACCTTCACCACCACAGCTGCCTCCCAGTCGCTGAATGTGCTGGTTGAAGAAGGCTGGTTCAGAAAGTACAGCCACCTGCAGGGGCGGCAGCGGCACACCGGGTGCAGCTGGGTGACTTGTGATGCATGCGTACACATCCATCAATGCAACCAGAGCAGAATAACAAGTTTCATCTTGCCTTTCACAGCACGCTTTCGCCGTCCTGTTTGGAAGGCCTTCTGCAACCAGCGTCCAATTCTTCTGTCCAAACTGCCGAGCACGCTCAGTGAGCACTGCGTCCTCCTGGATGCAATACGGATTGATCAGTTTGTCAATGTGCGACAAGCAAAAAATCGCAGCAACTTCCACTGGCCTTCGACCCCGTTCCTGAACTGAAGCTACGACGGTAGCCCCCACCCCCGCACCCCCCACGCGTCCCACAAGTACAATCACACACCGATGCAGTCCATAGTCTCCTGTTTGGCAGACTCATAACGAGCACACTCCGCACAACCACGCCGGCAGTTCAGTCGTTCCAGCATCACCGAGGGATGAACCACCAAAACAAACTGAAACACAGCATTATGGTTGACCTCTGGAATGGGTTGTTGCGTGTTGGTGGGTATCACTTGCCGCAACCTCCAACTGTCGTCTTAGCTGCCCGATGAGCATGCACTAGCTCAACACCGTTGATAACCTGACTGCATTGTTGAAAGGGATACTACCGCGCGCATCTGCTCGCTCCTAGCGCTCACAAGACATCAGACGAGGCTTGCCGACGACGCACAAGCTCCAGCCAGCACCGCCCAGACGAGCAGGGCACTGTGACGCACAGCCTTCTGACCTAGGCTGCATGGGCTCCTCACACACCAACATATCTGTCAATGGTCGACCGCTGGACGCTCGCTGTGCGCTGTTGACAATGGAACAATCTGCATCAGCATGGTGCCTGACATGCTCCCAGCGCTGAAACTGCACTTGATGCTTAAAAGGTGGGTCAAACAAAAATGTTGTTCTGTGTGAGAAGCATCGCCGTAGGCTAAAGACAAGCACGAGGCTGCCTGAGGCTGACTTCGCGTTATTGGCACTAGGCTCTGTGCGCCACAACTCTGGTGTTCGTGCTGTACTATATCGTAACCTGAGAGCCTTGTACAACCTGCAAGAATACCGATGCACTCACTGCGGATGACCCTTGCAGCTGAGTGTGGCGCCACTGCTTGGGCCAGCTTGGCGTGCTCCCTATGTGGCAGCAGCAGTGTCACATGGCAGCGGCAGCAGCAGCAGCAATCCTTGGCCATTGCATTACATTGAGGTCCCTGGCCATTACTTTGATTGCATTGAGAGGTGGCTACTGCACAGCGCCTCCCATTGCCGTTGATGCTGAACACCTATCCATCAACCGGCTGTGCACACCTGCATTGAAGTTGACTTCAGCGGCTTTTTTGGTGCTGCCAGTAGCAGGCCCTACCTGAGACTGCTTCCAGTCGGGCAAACTGCTTGGCGTCATTGATGAAGAGGCAAAGACATATTCATTTTGGCACGCTGCAATGCATCATGCTCGTGCAGAGACAGCAATGCAGGCAGGATCATAACCGTGCATGGCGTTGCGGCTGTGTGTGCAGTCATAGATTCGGATTGCGCATGTGTTGCCACTTGCTGGGTTAGTGTGTACCGCCCAGGCATGATCTTTGCCTGCGCAGCCGAGACATGTGTGACCTGCACATAACTAAAACTCAGGTGCCAAGCCTTCATCGGCACAGCTGTGTAAACAGTCCGGCAGAGGCCTCAACCTGAGGAGCAAGGCGTACCTGCTGGGGTCATGCCATCTTGATGGCATGCACGCAGCCACGTTGGCTGATTGCCAAGGTGTGGAACTCTCGCATGTGTCAGGAAGGTGGGCACAGCATGTGTGTCATGGTACGTGAGGGTGTCGGTGTTACATGCCTCGTTGAATTATGTTGTCAGCGGCATGCATAGCATTTGCAGCCTGTTTCAGCATGCACCGAGTTGCTGGCACAGACAAGGAGAGGTCGGCATCCATTCATGTGGCAGCACATATCATCGTTCCTGCCCTCTTGGGCTTGATACGTCACTCTTGGCCCCCTCTTGCTGAACACCTCACTGCAGCTGTGGTCGTAATGCAGCTAACCCTAAACACGCTGCCCACGTTGCTGCTGCCACGACACAGGAGCATGCACCCACATGGAGCGAGCACTCCTGGGCCTACACGCAAGCTGTTGCCTGCTAGGTACCAGGTGCATGGCACTTCATGATTCCGGTGAATGCCGGCATGATGGGTATAGGCTACAATGGTGACAAGAGGGCAGCTGTTCAATCCAATGCACTTGGGTGAGATGTATTGCACAAACCATTAGCAAAGCAGGCCATGGTGTTGCTTTCAGCTGATGCCCATCTGCACTGTGTGGGCATTGATACCGGCCCACTGGCAAATTTTCTTGCATGTATCTTTATAAAGCTCATGGTGAGGTGCTTGTTGGCACACCCAAATGCTGACATCGTATGAAAGTGGAGGATGCATAAGCCAAGTGCTGGCGCAGACCAGCTGACAGCAGAGCAGCAAAACCACCCATGGTAAATTGCGAATGGTGAATTGGTGAGTTGGCAGCACGTAAGGCAGCACGCACCCACCCAGGGGCAGATGGCTGCACCCACACGTGTGGAGCACTGAGTGGACACCGCGCCAAGGGCTGGTTGCTCGCGGTACGCCACCAGTCGACCCTGAGTACTGCTCAACCACACTGCCAAAGTCATTTTCAGCCTCAAGACGGAACGTGGAGCAAAGCAGTAGCTTAAGGCGGCGTAAAAAGAGCAATCGATGTGAATCAAAAAGTGCAATACAGCTGGCTTGGCCGGTGGTACTTCATACTCGCAGTGATGAAGGACTAGTACTGAGTGTGACAACAATGGTTGTGTCACAGACAACAGCAAGCTCGTCTTTTGTGGGAGGACAAGGCTCGTCTGACGCCAGCCTCATCAGTCAGATATAGTAGACGGTACTAGGCAGGCTGTCCAAGTAACGTCAGCTGCAGTCTACTTGTAGCAGTGGAGTGGCCACAAGAACGTGGGCTGCCAGCAAGTGGCAAGTTGACATAAGCGTGAGGTGTGAACCAGAAGACTGTGATGCAGGCACTGCGCTGCCCATGATGGTGGGATCAATGGGAGCACCTCATACACTTCATATTGGACATGGCAGTGCATTATGCAGCATATGCAACGCAATCCGCTGTCCTCACAAGCTGTCTTCGAGATGTGTTCCTCATCATGGCACGTACACCATGTGCTACGTGTGTTTGTTGTTGTCAGATAGGCATCCCGCTTGCACACGTGCGTCTGAAAATAGCCTACACAATGAGTATTAAATTACTGGCAGTAGCAGGCGCTGCCGCCTGCCAATGGCCTGGCGATTGCACGATGCCTGGCGGCCTTGACAGTGCTGTATAGCATGCCAGGTTGCAATGATGGCGGTGCTTGAGTTGTTCGTCACACGTGCCCTGGCAGTTCCCAGCAAAGCGTGCACCTTGCATGAGGACCTCGTATCTTCACAGCTGGCAGTGGCAGCTCTACTAGTACTCTTAGCGACATGGGCACCAGGTCCATAGCCAGCAAACAGGGACCACCTGATGGCACAGAGCAACACAGTGCTTCCCCGTCCAGGCGGTGCTGGACCTCACAGCGGGCGTGACACATTTACCGTAAAATGTAGACGTACAGGCAGTAGGCCCGGCTTGGTCATGCACAGGCACCACATAGCTCGAGCAGAAGTGCTCAGTCGACACATCGTCCACGCCCGTGCTCACACGGCAGCGCGCCGCATGCCACTGCTGCATTGTACACAGCTGAAATACCTCATAATAGCATGCCACCCTCCTGCTAGGCATTGTGCTGTGTTGTGTGCTGTAATTTCTAGCATTCTTAATGTCTTGACTGACCTCCAAATAGCAAAACACACATACAGTGGACATGACGGTGTCTCTCATCTGTTGTTGTAACTTCCAACATGTTCCTATCTACACACATCATCCTCAGCTGACGTATGGCTGGGTTTTGTGCCATTTGCTCCGCCACCGCAGCAGAAACAATATACAGACATTTGTATACCAGCGGCTGGTTACTTTTAGTACTAGTCATAGTTGGTGGCCGGCATGGCGATCTTTCCCAGTATTTCGTCGACCACCTTGTTCTGCACAAGTGTGGGGAGCTCTTTGTGAGCCCATCTTTGGCTCATGTTTCTTTTGCATGTGCTGGCTGAGAGGCACTCAAGGGTTCAGATCAACTCTGAGCAGCTTTGTTACCCGCAGTGCAGGACTACAAACTCATGAAACTGAAAGATTCGGCTGCCGGCATGTGTTCAAATGTGTATGTTTGACAGTTGTGGTAACAGATTCACCCACCCACCCACGCACCCACCTCCAACCCACCCACCCCACCCCCACCCACTCACCCACCCCGCCTCCTCCACACCCACACCCACACCCACACCCACACCCACACCCACACATACACACACACACCCCTCATTTTGCCCCCCTCTCCCCCTCTGGCCCTGCGCTTCATGGCGAATGTGCATGTAGTCCTGCCACGTCATCGTGTGATGGCAGCACTGCTGCTTCGACACCTGCTCTCATCACAACTGCCTCATAATGACACACAAAAGAATATCAGAGCAGGAAGCTCCTACTTCCTGTACACAGGGTATGCGCAGTTGAACCCCACGATTGAACCTCACTGCTTTGCGTCGGATGGTGCATCCGAACATAGCATCCGACAGCCTCAGTCGAGATCCTTCATGCCCAAACAAATTTTTTTTGCTGGATTCTTCAACATTGTGCTTGCCTCTGGAGCCTTCCCGTGCGCATTCGACATGTTGCACCTCATTGTTATCACCGTTCTGCTTGGCGCAGGTCAGTAGGGCAGCCAGCCGATAACCAAAACTGCAGCTAGTTGCCATCGCACAGCTCGTTGCAATCACAGTGCTCGATCGCGCAACGAACCGAAGCTTGGTGCTGCACAGCGTGGCCTGGTTGATCCACATGGTGACTAATATACTGTTGACGCCCCTGCAGGAATGGCTGATGCGCGAGCCTTCAATGGCATTGGCAATACTGGGCTGCTCAATGGCATGCTGAATGGGCTGGCGAACTCCGGCACAAACAATGGGCGCGGCAATGGCAACTTCAACAGCGGCAACGCCAATGGTGCCCTGAATGGGGTTGGCAACAATGGCAATAACAACGGCAACACCAACGGCAATGGCAACCTCGGCAGCTTCAACGGCGTCTTCAATGGTGTAGCAAACACAGGCAACAACAACGGCAACCGTAATGGCAACCTCAACGCAGGCCTGGCCAATGGTATCTTCAATGGCAACTTCAACAACGGCGACAACAACGGCAATGACAACGGCAACTCCAACACAGGCAGTTTCAATGGCGGATTCAATGGCAACTTCAACAACGGCGCTGGCAACGGCAACAACAACGGCAATGGCAACCTGGGGAACACCAATGGCAACGCCAATGGCAACGCTGGCAATGTGGACTGCGGTCCCCTGGGCACCCGGTGCAGCTTCCGCGGCAACCTCGATGGCGCCTCAGCATCCACCATCCGGATCACCGGCCCAAACGTTGCGGGCGCGGGCAGCATCAGCCAGGTGACGCAAACCAAGGGCGGCAACGTGGGCACAAGCAGCTCCTTGGCACTTGCTGGCGCATTCGGCACAGGTGCAAAGGCAGATGCGCACGTGCAGGGCTCCAACACTGTCACGGCGACTGGCAGCTCAAGCAGCTCCCTCGCACACAGCAGCTCCTCCACACAGGGGTTCACAGCGAAGGGCAGCTCTTCAGCGAGCGCTGAGCATCAGGGCGCTGACGTGACCACCAGCGCCGTGACTGCGACCGGCTCGGCCACCACATCCAACGCCGCGCTTTCTCTGTCAGCTGCTGGCGCATCTGCAGCTGGTGGCGGCGAGAGCGGCATAGCGAGCGAGTCTGAGTCGGTGGCAGGAGCAACGGGTGGTAAGGGAGCCGTTGACACCTCTGCAAATGCCAAGGTTGGCACTGGACCTGCAGGCCTCACCACTGGCACTGCAAGCACCTCGGCAAAGGCCAGTGGCGACGGTGCCATTGTCGTGGGCTCTGCTTCAAAAGTCACCACAACCACCAACCCAGACAGCAATGCAAAGGTTGGCGCCGCAGTCGGCTTCTCCAGCAGCCAGGCCTCTGTGGCAAATGGCAAGGGTGAGTCCAGCTCCGACACCAAGATGCTTACCGTTGGCAAAGGCGCAGACCTGACAGTGGGTAGTGAGGCTGTGGCTGCCGCTGACAAGGGCCAGTCTAACTCAGACTCACAAGCATCATTTGGGGTAGCAGTGAACGTGGGAGACAAGAATTACGAGTACAGCAAGACCATTGACGGGCTGTGAGCTGTTGGTATCGTCCTGCCACAATGCACCAGATTGCATCTATGCTTTTGCACACAGTGTGATACACCCTTTGCATACTCATGTGGTACCAGTCACCTCATCACAACCTTGGCTGCATGGTTTTTCAACCATGGCCGCCCTTGTGACAGGTGCATCACTGACACATCCAGCATGTCCGCCCAGACCAGGACTTGTACCTGCTCGTTTTGCTTGTAAGGCAGAACCCGGTGTCCTGTGTCAGGTGCTGTCACGCAATTGCCCTGCACAAGTTGGCCACAGTTTATGCCTGGTCTAGCCACTACGTTGCAGTTATTCCACTTTTATATCTGCCTGTGCAGCCCACCATCCAGCTCAATGGCTCCTCAGACATTGCTACTTGCGCCACAGTACTACACTGAGCTCGAAGCGTCCACTGATGTCAATTCAACGTCCTACCATGTGAGAAGTTCTACTACCATTGGCAGATACAATATGGGCAGTCTGAAACAACACGCACACTTTGGTCTGGGCCAACCATTACTGCTGTAACAGCAAACAAAATGTCAATAAATGCCTTGCGACACCTCCGCTGTAGCTACACACAAAAGACAGACGAGCTAGCTTGAGCATACAGCCTCTGCACCCCATAGCTATAAGTGCCTGCTCTCTTAGCTCAGATTACGATCAGTTTGGCAACCACACGCATGTCCATCACTGTACACATGCACGTGCTTATAAGTTCATGAAACTTGCTGTGTCAAACCCATCTTAAACACGATTTGGAAAGTCATACATGCAGAAGTCAGTATGCAGTTGTAAGCTGTCACGCCACCTACATACATGATCAAGCTGCCATGTTCTCAGCCAAATAGCATATGTAGCCATGTTCTCACACAGCATGATTGTGTGCAAGGCGTGATGTGTCAAGTGACGAGCATTGCCTTCCAGTGGTACTGTGTGGCTTGGTTGCCATTATATACAAAACTAATTTCTTCTTGAAAACGACTGAAATCAAATCATGCTCGACAATGTGAAAATCAAGAAGCCCCGTGTAGATGGCTCAGATCGGCAAGCGCAAACGAATGGATTGCCCACGTGGATGCAGCGGGCAGCTGTTGAAGCTTGCGATGCAAAGTCATAATGCGTCCAACACAAGCCAAGCCATGCTGAGCTGCTTGCGCAATAGTCGCCGCATTGTTCACATTGCCAGTGCGTAGCCTGGTCAGTGTGTGTCAACACCATGTGCTTTTGTCCCACGAGTACGGCCAACGTAACTGAATGCTTTCAGTGATTCATTCACTGCATAATGGCATACCTGGCTGCTCCGACGCCAACATGAAAGCCATGGCAGCCTGAATGCTTGGTATATGCAGGTGGTACCGGCTGCCACTCTCAAGGACAGCGATGTTGCTGAGCTCGGCAGCGCGGTTGCCTTCGCCAGCTGCCGCGTTATGCTTATCAGCATTGAACGCTGCTGCTGCTGCTGCTGCTGCTGCTGCTGCTGCTGCTGCTGCTGCTGCTGCTGCCGCTGCTGCTGCTGCTGCTGCTGCTGCTGCTGC
>VFQR01002014.1_pt1 | contig 13729 bp, 7 predicted proteins | sample 3512321 | NCBI WGS metagenome assembly VFQR01 (sample SAMN10412374, study PRJNA504923) | tailings metagenome | isolation source: Relicate 3 Philex TSF1 revegetated site | place: Philippines: Tuba, Benguet | collected 2017-08-29
CGTTAATTATCGGTTTGTGATTGAGCGCGTTCTGGAGCGCGGCACACTGGCCGACTGGCAGGAGATTAAGCGGTTTTATGGGCTGGAAAAAATTAAAGAAGCCGCTTTACAGGCGCGGTGGTTGGATACTACAACGCTTTCTTTTTGCAGTAACTACTTTCACACGTCCCCGGAGCAATTTCGATGTTACGAACTGAAGTCCTCGAACCCAGCACCCTGGGTATTTTAAAAGCAGTATTGGCAAACGACACTTTTCGGTTGTTCAACTTAGTTGGCGGTACAGCTTTAGCACTTCAATTCGGACACCGGCTGTCGATTGATCTTGATTTTTTTACTGATCAACCATTCGACAAGGAGTTAGCAAAGGCAGAACTCCACGCAATTGGCGATTGGCACACGAATAGCGAAAATAAAATCGGGTTGCGCGGGCAGTTGAATGGTATAAAATTCGATTTAGTAACGTACCCGTATCCGTTGTTAGAACAGCCACTGATAATTGACAACGTTCGTATGTTATCGCAGGCCGATATTTCGGCTATGAAACTATCAGCTATTACCAACAGAGGGGCAAAAAAAGATTTTTACGATCTGTTTTTTCTACTGCAACGCTATAGCTTCGCCCAACTTTGCGACTGGTATCGGGAAAAGTACAAAACCAATAATTTGTTCATGATGTTGAAAAGTCTGACTTATTTTGATGACGCAGAAAGAACGGAAACTCCTGTGTTACTTGCCGAATCGGTTAGCTGGCCGGACGTAAAAACGAAAATTCTAAGAGAAGTAGCGAATTACGTATAATTAATACATGACCATTCATTTCGATAAATCGCCCGATGGCTTAGTGCCCGCCGTTATTCAGGATGCCGACACGGGCAAGGTGCTGATGCTGGGCTACATGAACCGCGAGGCTTACGACAAAACCGTGGCCGAGGGCGTTGTCACGTTTTTCAGCCGCAGCAAAAACCGGCTCTGGACAAAGGGCGAAACGTCAAACAACTTCCTGCACGTTCGCGAAACGCGCATCGACTGCGACGGCGACACCGTGTTGATTAAAGTCACGCCCGCCGGGCCAACCTGCCACACGGGCGACGACACCTGTTTCCAGGAAGTTAACACCGGCCAAGCCCAATTTCTGAATTACCTGCAACGTATCATTCGCGAACGGAAGAATAATCCGTCAGAGAAATCATACACCGCTTCTCTGTTTGCGAAGGGCGTAAACAAAATCGCGCAGAAAGTGGGCGAAGAGGCCGTTGAATTAGTCATTGAAGCCAAAGACGATAACGATGACCTGTTCAAAGGCGAAGCGGCTGATTTGCTGTTCCATTTTCTGGTGCTGCTGGAGCAGAAAAACATGGATTTAGACGATATCGTGGCTGTACTGCAGAGTCGGCACGCACGCTGACGAATAAACATTGTTCATAGTTCAAGGTTCAAGCTTTAGGTTTTGCTATTATCTTGGAACCTCGAACCTTAAACATTGAACAATTTTTATGGGTCTCATCATTCGCATCCTCATTAGTGCCGTAGCGGTATACGTCGCGGCTTCGTTCGTGCCGGGCGTTACAGTTACGGGTGGCATTGGCACCTACCTGATTGTTGCCATTGTACTCGGCTTTCTAAACGCTTTCGTTAAGCCCATTCTGACCATTCTGACCATTCCTATCACAATCATCACACTCGGCCTTTTTCTGTTGGTTCTGAACGTGCTGATGGTGTATCTAACGGCTTACTTAGTCAGTGGCTTTGCCGTTTCGGGCTTTATTGCCGCGCTGTTGTTTAGCATCGTCGTATCTGTCGTTACCGCCCTGATCGACGCTATCGTATAGCCAAAACTGAAACTGTCAAAAGTTGCCCCGCCCCAGCAAGCGGGGCTTTTTGTTTTATACGCGTGTGCTTCGTAGGTTTCAGATACATTCCTGAACCATGAGCGATTCTCCTAATCACTACGACGTTATTGTTGTCGGCGCAGGCTACGCGGGCCTGACCGCCACCCGCGAACTGCTGAAAGCTGGCAAAAACGTACTGCTGCTCGAAGCCCGTGACCGGGTGGGCGGGCGCGTTCATACACAACGTTTCGACGACGGTATTTACGTTGACCTCGGTGGGGCGTGGGTTGGCCCATCGCAGGACCGTATTTACGCGCTGGCCCGCGATTTTGGCGTAGAAACCTTCAAAACCTACGATACGGGCAAAAGCACCCAGTTTTTTCGGGGCAAGGTCAAACGCTACAAGGGCCTGATTCCACCACTGCCGCTGTTTTCGCTGCTCAGTTTAGACGCGGCCATCAAGCGCATCAACAAACTCTCCAAAACCGTTAACCTCGCTGAACCCTGGAAAACGCCCGATGCCGAGCGGTTAGACAGCCTGACACTGGCCGACTGGATGCAAAGCCAAATGAGCTATGAAACGGCCCGGTCGTTCTTCAGCATAGCCGTGGGAGCCATCTGGGCGGCAGACCCAACCGAATTTTCCCTGCTTCACGCGCTGTTTTATGTCCGCTCGGGCCGGGATTTGGATACGCTCATGAACGTGAGAAACGGGGCGCAGGAAGAACGGTTCGTGGGTGGAGCGCAAACCCTTGCCGACCGCATAGCCGAAACGTTTCGCGACCGAATCCGTTTCAATTCGCCTGTTCGAGCTATAACGCAAACCGACGGGGTTGTTTCTGTAGTGACCGATGCCGAGACGTACACGGCCAATCGGGTTGTGGTGGCAATCCCGCCTGCGTTGCAGGCCGATATTCGGTTTGAACCGGCTCTGCCCGTACAGCGTCAGCAGCTTATGCCGCAACTGCCGATGGGCGCAGCTTGGAAATGCTACGCTATCTACGACCGCCCCTTCTGGCGCGAACAGGGCCTGAACGGACTTGCCGCCACGCCCGACGGCTACGTAACGGTCACGTTCGATAATTCGCCGAAAGGCGGAAGCCGGGGCATACTGATGGGCTTTGTGCTGGGTCAGAAAGCCCGCGAGTTTACCAATTTGTCAGACACCGAACGGCGGCAATCGGCTCTGCAATCGTTTACGACGTTTTTTGGGCCGCAGGCGGCTCAACCACAGCATTATCTCGATCATTCTTATTTAAACGAACCCTGGAGCAAAGGCTGCTATGCTGCCGTGCCGCAACCCGGCTTCTGGACGAGCGTTGGCCCGGCCCTGCGCCAGCCCGTAGGCCGCATTCACTGGGCAGGCACCGAAACATCAGATGTCTGGAACGGCTACATCGACGGGGCCGTACGGTCGGGGGAGCGCGTAGCGCGGGAAATTTTGCTATGAACAAACCAACCATTTTCATTACCTGTACAGGTCTAGGCCGTATCAATCGGGGCTACGAAAGCTTTACCCGTGAGCTACACGACGTATTGCAACCCGTTACGGAATTCAACTTCTTCCTGTTTAAAGGCGGAGGACCCGACCGCCCCGAGCGGCAAGAGTTCAGGTTGCCGAACGCGCACCGTAAGTCGTGGCTGGCCGGGCGTATGGGCACGGGCGAAGAACCGTATTACTTCGAGCAGAAAACCTTCGCCGTTAGTTTGCTGATGCAGGTGCTGCGCCACCGGCCCCAGGCCATTCTCATCAGCGATTATCAATTGGGCTATTTTTTGATGCGGGGTCGGCGGTTATTGCCGCGCCGGTATTGGTTTCAGCTAATTTTCTCGAACGGTGCCCCCGCCGACCCGCCTTACGAGTTTTTTGATTTTGTACAGCAGTTGTTGCCACACTACATCGAGCAGTCGAATCAGATGGGTTATTCGACTGACAATCAGGTACTGATTCCTTACGGCTTTTCGTTGCCCGAAGTGTTCGTTCCTGTCGATAAGGCCGCGTTTCGGCGTCGGCTCAAACTTCCCACATCCGGTACGCTGTTGCTATCGGTAGGGGCCGTTACGCATTCGCATAAGCGTATGGATTATTTGATAAAAAGCGTTCACGCCTGTCATCACGACGATGTTTCGCTGCTGATTCTGGGCGAGACCGACGAAGAGTCGCCACCGATTCTGGCAATGGGCCGCGACCTGCTTGGCGACCGTTTTATGCACCGGCGTGTACCAGCCAACGAAGTCGCTGACTACTACCGGGCTGCCGATTTATTCATACTGGCATCGCTTATAGAAGGTTTACCCCGCGTGTCGGTTGAGGCTCTGTCGGCGGACACTACGCCGACTTTTCGACCGAAACCGGCTTAACAGATTTGCTAAACCGCGTTTTGGCCGCGCCCGACGTACCCGACGCGCCCCAACGCCGGGCCGATTATGCTTACCAGCGTTTTAGCTGGACCAGTCTCCTGCCTGATTATCTAAACCTGTTTCGTCGGGCCGTAGCGGCCAATCAACCGTTCCGCAAAGCCATGAATTGATTCGTGGCTTTGCGGAAAAAGCCAATTACGGAACCCGCACCCGTTCGCCCGATGAGCGGGCCGAAAACTCAGGCGCGTAGAAGCACTGAATCGTAGCCACGCCCGACGAAAAGTCGCCCCCGTGAACGACTCGTAGGTTGTACTCGAACACGTGCGTACCGGCGGGCAGGTAACTCAGGTAAAAGTCGGTGCTGGCATCGCGGGGGGCTTCGTAGTAGCCGAGACCGTTCTGGTATTTGTACCCCGACAATGCGCTGACCGGCTCGAAACCCGATGCCCGACTGTCTTTCAGATGCACATACTGCATGTCTCGGTCGTTGCGTACCGTCACCCGAACGCGCAGACGGTCGCCGGGTTTGAGCGGTGTTTTGGCCGAAACGGGCGTACTAACCGGCCCCGCCGGACTGTCGCGTTCAACAAACAACTGTTTGCTGAGTGTCAGATTACCCATCGCGGCTTTCACATCCGACGAGGGCGTAACACGGTCGAGCGGTTCATAATGCTGATAATAAATACCGCCCCACGCGGGGCCACCACCCGTTTTGCTGACTGTTACGACGCCCATTTCGGGCTTAATATCGGCGGGCTGGTACGTAATCTTCCGGTAGCCCATTGGGCCATTTGCGGGTGTTTCAACAGGCTTCCCGCCTATTTGCAGTTCTGTGGTTGCGTTGGTGTTTCGCCAGTCGTCGCCCGGACTCCACCCCTGCCCTCCCCTTAACTCAGGGGAGGGAGTTAATAAAAGTGCGTAGATAGCCTCGGTCGTGGCTTTGGTGCTGGGCCATGCGTTGGTGCGTTTCTGGCTCAACAGCCATTGTTTCATGGCATTTACGGCCTTCTGGTCGTTCGTGATTTCCGAAAACGCTTCTATTAGTAGTGCCTGCGTTTCGATGGGGGCCTGATGCCAGAAATACCCCGCCCGGTTGTCGGGCCAGTACATGCCGAGTTCGTCCGATTGCGCGGCCCGTTCACGCAGCGATTTCAGGATAGCAACGGGTGTTTGCTTATCGTCGAGCCGATGCAGAGCTAACGTTGTAAGTGCCTGACCGTAAACGGTTTGTTTTTGCCAGTTTTTAGCAACAAATGCCTGTATGTAATCGCGGACGGCTTTGTCGGCAATGGGTTGGTCAACGTAAAACGAGCGAGCGTAGAGATACTGTACCGGCCAGAAATCGCTATAAAAATAAGCGCGTTTTGGCTCCTGTTTTTGCCAGTCGACCCAGCGTTTGGCTTCCGAATCGGCGTAACGGAGTGCGCCATTTTGCAGATTTTGGGCCGCGTTCTGCTGAGCCTCGGGCAATGTAACGCCAAGTTTTGCCAGATGCCCGAAACCGCCAAGTAAATGCAGCGAGATGGTGTGGTCGATAGGCATACCCGAAAACCACACGAATCCGCCTTCGACCGTTTGCAACTGTTGCAGTTTGTCAAGTGCCTGCTGCTGACTGGCCCGCAGGGCGTCGTCCTGTAAAAGCCGGCCTAATTGCGCCTGTTGGCCCGTTTGGTTGCGGGCATCGCGTCGCCAGGGCGTTTCATCAAGCGTTACGCTTTTTAACTCCGCGTTTGTTTCAAGCGGATTGGCGGGGGCTTGTTTTGCCCAGTTTTCAGCCACGGCCCGGATGTCGGGCCGGGCGTTGACGATGTGGCCCGCCAGCGCGTTGGCGTAAAACCGGCTGAACAGTTGCTCGGCGCATTCATACGGAAACTCGGCCAGATACGGCAACGATTGCAGGGCCGTCCAGATGGGGTTGCTGGTCAGTTCAACCGTCAGCCGCTCGGCCTGTGCGGGCAGTTCGGGATTCTGATTGGCAAGAGCCTTCAGCCGTACTTCTTTCTTGCCCGAACCGTTCACGTAAAACGGCTGACTGTCAAGCACCAGCATTCGGTTGGGTAGCACTGGCACGGTTCGCTCTTCGGTATCGGTGAAGTCACCCGCCGTAGCCGACACCCGGAACGTTACGCTTTCGAGGCCCGGCGTGGATTCGCTCTGCGGAACAACCAGCGTCCAGGCGAGGGCGGTGCTTTTTTCAATTGTGAATGATTGAATGACAGACTGATTGAATAGCTTCGCAGTCAGGGGTTGGCCGGTGGCGGGGTCTATGGCTTCGATGCGGGCGGTGCCGGTCAGGAGTTTATCGCTTAGGTTGTTGACGCGGGCGGTGAGCCGGAGCGTGTCACCTTCGCGCAGAAAACGCGGCACGTTGGCCGAAATCATCAGTTCTTTCTGCGTCACCACGCTGCGTTCGAGCGAGCCGATTTTCAGGTCGGGCGTGTGGGCGAAGGCCAGCAGCCGCCAGCGCGTAAGGGCTTCGGGCATGGTGAAGTTGAGTAGCACCCGGCCCTGCTCGTCGGTTTGCAGTTTCGGGAAGAAAAACGCTGTTTCATTAAAGTTCCGGCGCGGATTGGCGGGAGTAGATTGCTGTTTCGCTTTGACGTTCTCAGCCGCAATAGCCGGGGCCAGTTCAACTACCTCCGCAGCTTCTTCATCAGCTTTAGCGCTCATGTTCGCTACTGCCCCTTTTATCATACGCGCAGAACCCGCAGGCGCGGCAGCCATCATCATATCGGCCCCTGCACCACCCCGACTCCGATTAAGCGTTAGATAATTTAGGGGCGAGCCATAACCTCGACCACCAACCGATAATTCGTCATATCTCCGTGCAACGGGCCGAACGTCGCGGTAATCGTACCGAAACAAGTTGCTTCCCAACGTATTAAACGCCATAGCCGACCACGCAGGCAGCGGCTGCCCGAACGTTCGGTACGGCGAATCGGACCACTCAAGCGGCACGAACGCATCCAGCGAGGCATCGTAGAGCGTTGCTACGGTTTCGGCCAACAGTTTGTCTCTGCCCGGACCGCTGATGCGGAGCGTCCACTGTTCGGGTTGGCCGGGCTTAAGCTTGTCGCGGAAGGTCAGCGTTTCGATTTTCAGGTTCCGGTCGGGTAGCGGTACGGTGATGGTTTTTGCCAGATCGTATACGCGACCAGCCTGCACCCGCGTGAACGAGACCACAAAGCCGCCCACAAACGCCTTCGTTACGGGTACGTCAACCTGCACCGGAACGTTGGTTAACGAAATCCAGCGTTCTTCCCGCACCTGACCGTTTTGCACGACGCGCATGAGCGCGTGGCCGCGAACGCCCGTTCCGCCATTGTTAAGCTGAAAAACGGCTTTCTCGCCCGGTTTTGCTTCGGACGTTACTGTCTTCACCCAATCATCGGGCCGGGCGTTAACGATAGGCGTTGCCTCGGTCGTGACCGTGAAATACTGCGTCAGGGTCGCGCTTTCGTTCTGAGCATCTGTCACGCGCAGGTCAGCGGCATAAATACCGGCAGGGTAGCGGCTAAGGGCCAGTTTCAGCGTATCGGTGTTGCTGACAGACAGCGATTCAACCGCCGTTCCTTTCGGCCAGTTGGGTAACTGGTCTTCGTCGGCATATACGTCGTTCGGAAACAGTTTTTTAAACGCATCGCGGTCAAGCGCAAAACGGTCGGGCTTTTCCCATAAGCGTTTACGCAACGGCTGAGCGGGTGGTTGCAACGGCCTGATTGTCAGTTGTCCACTCACCGGTACGCGCTCGCCACTGGCGTTCGTTACGCGTAACGTTGCTTTGTGGTCACGGTTGCTGAGGTCGGCGGGCAGGTCGAGCGTGGCAGTCAGGGCCGAGTAATCGATGGTCAGCGTTTGTTCGGCAGAGCGGGTTTCGCCCGTCTGGTCGGTCACGTCGAACGTTACCGTAAAAGTAAACGACGGGTCGTCGGCGCGGTCAATGGTGAGGTCAGGCTGGGCGGTAAACGTGAGCGAAGTCGTGCCGGTAGCATCGGTGGTCAGGGTGCCGTTGGTGATTTCGGTTTCGCGCCCACCCCGTTCGCCACCGGGCCTGTACCAGTCCCACCAGAGCCAGCGGGGCCGCTGCCGACGTACCACCCGGTAGCGCACCGACGCGCCATCGACCACCGCCCCCGCAAAGGTTTTGGCCGTTGCCGACACCGATACTGTCTGCCCCAGTTTGTAGCTGCCCTTTATCGGCTCGGCTTTCACCTCAAAGGTCGGGCGTTTGTACTCTTCCACCCGAACGCTTGTTTGGCTGTTCGCAACCTGAATGGTCATAATTCCCGTAAGCCGCCCGACGGGTGCCGTAAACTGCCCATCGACAGTGCCAAAGGCGTTACTGGTTAATGTCAGCGAAGCCACTTTTTCGCCGTTTACGTCGGTCAGTGTAGCTTCGGCTGGCTGGTTGGCCGCCACCCGCAGCGAGTCGGGTTTACCCCGGTACAGCACGGCTTTAAAGAAGATAGGTTGCCCCGGTCGGTAGATGCCCCGGTCAGTAAAGAGCAACGCCCGGATTTCGTCTTCGTTGGTTGCTGATTCGCCCTGATAACCGGGCCAGTAAATGAATTCTGTATCGACCGTATCGCGCTTCGTGCCGATGCGAAACCGGTATGAATGATTGCTCATTACAGCTTTGTCGGGAACAATAAGCCCACCGTTTACATCGGTGCGGTAGCTGTTCATGCGTTCATACTTGCTCATGCGCCCGTCGCTTTTTAGCAGCTCAACCCGAACGTTTGGCATCGGTTGCCCTGTTTGCCGGTTCATTACATACAGCTTGGGGTCCTGAAAAAACGCCTGATAATCGGTGTGTTCGTTTTTTATTGGTTTAATGGGACTAACCGGCTTACGACCAATTAGATAACCAATATTCGTAACGGTCAGACGCGTGTACGACAGTTCTCTTGTGGTATCACTCATACGAGCCGATGGCGATAGCAACACCATGTAATGACCGAGCGGCAGCGCAGGCAGGGCAATCTCGGTGCGGTGCTGTTGTAAATCGCCGTCGTCGGGCAAACGGACCGAGCCGGCTTTCACCGTCGGTTTTCGCAGAAACTGATTCAATAAATTTTTTTGTCCATCCTCGGTAGTGTACCGTCGTCGTTCCATCCGCGACCATTCGTCTATGCCCACCGACACAATTCGGTAGTGCATCGTCGGTACGTTTCGGTAGGCTACCGATGCGCGAACGGGCTGTTCGGGTGCGTTGCCTTCTTCGACAGTTAGTTGGAGTGTGCGCGTATTTAGCCGGTCGAGCAGCTTGTGCAGGTTGGTGGGTTCGGTGCCTGATTTCGGGAAACGGCGCAGCAGGTCGGTGGCGAAGTCAGCCGCCCGCCGACGCCAGCCGCCCGTTTTAACCCGGTCGCCCCGGTCGGCCCAGTGGTTTGCCAGTGTGAGACCATAAAACAGTTCGGCAGGCTGATTTTTGTGCTGCCGAATAGCTCGTTCGAGTGTTTGCTGGTAACGTTCGTCTTTGTCGGGAACGGTGCTGTATTGGTGCACGAACGCCAGCCGTTGCGCGTCTACGTCGGCCAGCGGCAGAGCGTTGGCTCGGTGAAAAGCGGCCAGTTCCTGAAACAGCCGCAACGCCCGGAACTTCAGCGACAGCGAATCAGAACTGGTCAATTTCTCTTTTAAAAACGTGTCAGCATCAGCCAGATAGGCCGGTTGGTCGAGTTCAAACCGATTGGCCGGGTGGGTAATGTCGGGTTCGGTGTTCTGGTAAAAGGCCAATGCCCGATGCGCCAGAAAATCGTAGAGCGTAGGCCGTAGCGGGCGGGCGTCGGCATCGCCTTTCTGCACCACTACATCGAACGTTTCAAGGGGTGTTTTTTTGAGTTGACCGGCTCCGCTCAGCGACGCTTCGTAAGCGGCTACTGTTTCGGCTACCAACCGGCGCAGGGTCCAGGTACGCGGATCGTCGGAACCGTTCTCGTCGGTGTTGCGCTGGCTGAATTTCCAGCGGTTCTGTTCGTAATACTGCCAATATGTTTCGGCCAGCACCGATTGCAGGATGTTACGGGCTGGGGCGGGCGTATCGGCTACGTCGCGCCGGAGCAGGTCGATGAGTTCGGCGTAGGTATCTTCGGTGGTGTAGGGCTGGTACATGAGCCGGTGCATAACGGCTTTCACCACCTGCGGATGGTTACGGTCGGCTTTCGCCTGTTTGTAAATGCCGTTTACGACCTCCAAAGCCGATTTGGGTAAGCTTTTTTTGGCGAGTGAATCGGCCCGCTTCCACTCGCGGGCAAAGGTCGGGTCGGTTGGGTTGCGCGGCTTGTTGGGTTGGGCAGATAAGGCCAAAGTGGTGAAAAACAGCAGAATCGTGAGCAGATGGTTCATAGCCGGGATTGCGGGCGGTGGCCTGCGTACGCATAGATGCAAGTACGTCAGGATTTCCACACGCGCTATGGCTATGATGCTGTTTTGAGCGAAAGGGTTTAATGCGTAGTCGAAGCTCTGGCTTTAATCAGGCAAACAAATCAGCTACGATAAATTGAAAATCGGGAACAATGGGGGCGGCTGAAATTAGATCATTGCCCTTGTAGGCTTTCGACTCATCGGGCGATGTATAGACATAGATTTTTTTCTGTTTCGGAGTTACGTACCAAACCAGCACAGCCCCGGCATCGAAGTAGTCCTGTATTTTTTCCAACACATCGTCAAACGATTCGGAGTCAGAAAGAATTTCGATGGGGAAGCGTGTTCGTTGCCGCTCGCCGTCTGCCGTTGCTTTAATCTGATTCAGCGAAAAATACGCTAAATCAGGTCGGCGCTTACGGGAATCATCCACGTAAGAATCCATCTCCGGGGTTAATTCGTCACCGGCCTGATAAGCAGACGTTGTAGTAAAAAGTCGAGTTAAGAATTTGATAATTAAATATTCAGCTTGCTTCATTTCGTTTTTTTCAATGATTCGGCCCCGCACAAACTCATAACTGCCTTCGTGCGGATGTTGCCGTTCCCATTGCTCAAACTCATCGACGGTCTGAAGCGTAGTGGGCAGAGTCGGGGCTATTTCAAGCGTTGACACCATACATAAAGTCGTTAGATGTTGGAAAGATACGAAGTTTGCCCGTCACTGCTTCAGTAAAAACGCCGTTAAATCGGCCAATTGCTGCTTGTTGAGACCCATAGCGTCAGGCGTGGGCATCAGGCTGGTTTTGTACTGCCGACGCGAGAATACGTCTTTGGTGGCAACGGTGTGCTTTTGCCCGGTCGGACTTTTTACGACAACGGATTGGTCGCCGTCGCTGACCAAGAAGCCGTAATACGTCTGGCCTTTTTTCGTCGTAATCAGCCAGGGTTCGTAGCCGAAGGCAATGCCCGCGCTGGGATTGATGATGGCGTCGAGCAGGGCGTTCTTGTCGAACTTCTGCCCTATCTGCGTCAGTTCTGGGCCAACGTCGTTGCCCTGCTGTCCGTAGCGGTGGCAACTGGCGCAATTGGCTTTAAACACGGTCAGACCCGCCGTTCCGTTGCCGTTCAGGGCCGCAATCTGGGCTATCTCAGCATTTTCGGTGCGGGCAGAGCCGGTAACTGCGCTGCCCGCCTTTTCGCTTTTGGTTGTTTCCGATTCGGTATCGGCTTTGGTCGAAAAATAGTCCTTCGCCATCGTCCGTACGCTCAGGTCTGGGTTTTTCAACATCGTCGACGCAACGGCCCGTACCAGGTTATCGGGCAGTTTTTTGTCGGCAGCCAAACCCACCAGAAGCTGTCCACCTTCGGGTGTGCGGGCCATCTCCATCGCCACGCGCCGTTTTTCGGTATCAGACTTGTATTCGTCTAACAGAATCTGCCGCTTCGCCAGCATCTGCTGCTCTGCCGACGATACTTTGTTGGGCATCACCTCATCCCAGTTCAGGAGCGTAGCCCAGTCGTTACCGCGCCGGAAGCCCGTCCAGTATTGCGCCTGTGCGGCTACGTCTTTGTCTGCTGATTTTGCCAGTTCGACCATAATTTTGGCGGCTGCGGGCGTATTGATAAAGCCCAGCGTCGTGATGGCCTGCTGGCGGGCATCGGCGGTGAGCGTAGCCGCTTCGATGCGGGTTTTCAGCAACTCAACCGCCGTTTTCGGGTGCAGTTCCCAGACCAGGTTGGCCGTTCGGCGGTCCCACTCGGCAGGGTCGGCGGGTAGTGTCGGGCGTAGGTCGGCAAACAGGTTTTCTTCTTTTCCATCGGCGGCAATACCAAGTGCGTTTAGATAATAGCGGTCTTGCCCGTCGTAGCCTTTTACGAGGTTCAACAGCATGTTGCGGCAGTCGGCGTAGGGCACGTCACGCAGGGCTATGGCTGCTTCGCGCCGAACGGCGGCACTGGGGTCAAGGGTCAAATTGCCTAAGAAAGGCAATAGCTCTTTCTGTGAAGCAGTCAGACCTGGATTGGCTTTCGAGTTTTCGGGTGTAATACTGCGTAATGCCCGCAGGGCCGTGATGCGCACGATGGCGTCGCCCGCTTTCAGGAGCCGTTCTACTTCGAACTGCCCTTCGGCACCGAGGTGCGCCATCAGGAAGATGGCCCGTGCCCGGTGGTACGGATTGGGCGACGACAGCACGGCCTTTACCGGTTCCAGCACCTTATCTCCCTGTTGCCGCAGAGCCTCGAAACCCAGCATTCTAACGTTTACTGCCGGACTTTTCAAGGCGGCTATCTGTCCCTGCACGGTGCGGAGGTCGATGCGGGGCGCACGCGGATTCTGGCCCCGGCGCGTGATGCGGTAAATGCGCCCGTAGCCTTTGCCGTCTTTCATCTGATGTCCGCCCACCACGGGGTCGTACCAGTCGGCGATGTACAGTGCTCCGTCGGTGCCAACGGCTACGTCGCTGGGCCGGAACCACTTACGGGTGTCGTTCTCAATTTTATCCCATTTGTAGTTCTCATCGACTTGCGGAAACGTGCTGATGAAATCGGTGCGGGGCATTCGGTAGCCTGCGCCCCAGAGTTCGGGTTTGTAGCCGAAAATCACGTTGCGGCCCGCTTCGGCACTGAGCAGCATACCCCGATACGGAATGCCCAGTTCGTCGCCCTCGTATACCACCACGCCCGTGGGCGAACCCGCGCCGGTCATGTCACCCACTGGCATCACGCCGGGGTCGTCCTGATGCCAGTGGGCCGTCGGAATGGTCTGACCAGGCCGTTGGTCGGCCTGCCAGTAGCGGGTGCCGTCGCTGCTGAAATAGCCCGCGTTGCCGCCTTCCATGAGCCAGCTTGTGCGGCAGGCCACCACCTGATCGTCGTTGTCGTTTTGCCACATGTTGCCGTACGAATCCAGCGCGGTTTCGTAGTTGTTGCGGAAATTATGGCCCATCACTTTCAGACCCGACCCATCGGGGTTGATTCGCAGAGCCAGCCCGCCTACCCAAATGCGCCCGTCGTCGCTGACCTGTTTGCCGTGGTTAACGGAGTTATACGGCGTACCGCCCACATACAAACTCCCCGACCGGAGTGTCCAGCCATCTTTATCGGTCACTACGTGCGGCCCGGCATTGCCCGTGTTGAAATAGTATTTGCCATCGGGTCCGGCCACGAGCGCG
>VFQR01002015.1_pt1 | contig 13728 bp, 8 predicted proteins | sample 3512321 | NCBI WGS metagenome assembly VFQR01 (sample SAMN10412374, study PRJNA504923) | tailings metagenome | isolation source: Relicate 3 Philex TSF1 revegetated site | place: Philippines: Tuba, Benguet | collected 2017-08-29
AACAACGCCAGTTAGATAAATTAGAAGCCCAAACGCAAGCACAACAAGAAGTCCAGGGAACCCAAGCCAGTAAGGTGATTATACAATCAGGAATGCCCGGTGTTTGCGGCTTGGTTGTACAGTTGGGACGAGTAGAACCCCGCTATCAGCTAGCTTTGGAAATTGCTGCCGGCGGACGTTTGGGACATATTGTGGTGGAAGATGACGGTATCGCCGCAGCTGGTATTGAATTGCTGAAACAAAAACGTGCCGGGAGGGCGACTTTTTTACCGCTAAATAAAATTTCTGCCCCGAAATTTACTCAAGATGCAACTTTGCGTTTAGCTAGCGGTTTTATCAACTATGCTGTGAATTTAGTTGATTGCGATCGCCGTTATAAAGATGTGTTTAGCTACGTCTTTGGTAACACCGTTGTCTTTGGGAGTCTGGAACAAGCCCGGAAAAATATAGGACTCTACCGCATTGTCACCTTAGACGGGGAATTGTTGGAAACTAGCGGTGCTATGACTGGGGGAAGCAACACTCAACGTTCGGCGTTGCGCTTTGGTACTGGTGAAGCGGCGGAATCTGATGAAGTGATTGCTTTAAAAAATCGTTTGGTGGACATCGACCGAATTATAGAGCGTTGCACGGAAGCCATCACCACTTTGTCAATTAAAACTAAACAATTGTCGCAAGAATTAACAGAAGCCAGACAAACACGGCGGGAACAACAATTGCAATTGGAACAGTTGCACAAAGATATTAAAAATTTAACAACCCAATTAGAAGGAACGCGATCGCAATTAGTCCAAAACAGCGAAAAATTAGCCGTTGCTCAATCTCGTTTGGAAGTTTTAGATCGGGAATTACCAGGACAGGAAACGCAACTGCAACAATTACGACACGCATTAGCAGAATTGGAAGCCTCCCAAACACCAAGTGAATGGCAACAAATCCAAGCAATCATTAAAATTCAAGAGCAACAATTACAACAACGGGAAGCGGCATTAAGGGAAGCCGAACAAAAATTAAAAAATTTAGAAAATCAGCAACAGCGCCTCCAAGAAAAAATCCAAGAAGCCGAAACCCGAATCACCGAATACGAAATCCAACAAATTTCTTGTACAGAGGCGATTCATCAGGTTTCCACCCAACTAGCAACGATAAACGACCAAATCGCCCAAACCCGCCTTTTATTCAGCCAAATGGAACTGAAATTGGGCGAACAAAAGCAAAAACGCGACGCCACAGAACAGGAAGTGCGATCGCAACTTTTACGCCAACAACAACTAGAATGGGAAATCCAAAAGCTGCAAGAAACCCAAGAAAAGCGGCGGGAAGAACTAATTGCACTGCAAAATCAGTTGCGCGATGTGGCAGCAGAATTACCCGAACCACTGCCAGAAGTTCCTGATAAGGTAGACTTAGAAGAACTACAAAAAGAATTGCGATCGCTAAGCAAACGCTTACAGGCAATGGAACCTGTAAACATGCTGGCCTTAGAAGAATACGAACGCACCCAAAACCGCCTCCAAGAACTAACACAAAAACTAGAAACACTAGAAGGCGAACGCACAGAATTACTTTTGCGAATTGAAAACTTTACCACATTACGGCAACTTGCTTTTAAAGAAGCTTTCGATGCCGTCAATGAAAACTTCCAATCAATTTTCGCCGTTTTATCAGACGGTGACGGTTACTTGCAACTAGAAAATCCCGAAGATCCCTTTAACGGCGGACTGAATTTAGTAGCCCATCCCAAAGGCAAACCAGTACAGCGCCTAGCTTCCATGTCTGGAGGAGAAAAATCACTCACAGCCTTAAGCTTTATCTTTGCCCTACAACGCTACCGCCCATCCCCATTTTACGCCTTTGACGAAGTAGACATGTTTTTGGATGGAGCAAACGTCGAGCGATTAGCTAGAATGATCGTGCAACAGTCACAACAAGCGCAATTTATAGTTGTTAGTTTGCGTCGTCCGATGATAGAATCAGCCGAACGCACAATTGGCGTTACTCAAGCACGAGGAGCTTACACTCAAGTTTTGGGGATTAAATTACCATCCTCCAATACATCTGCTTGAGTTTTTGTTAATAATAGTGTATAGATAAACCGGATTCGAGATCAGGACTCGGTATAGAATGACCTCTGAACAAATAATTAGGCGTTCCGACATATTAAATACTCAGGTAATTACCCGCGACAACGGCAAGCGACTAGGCATTGTCAGTCAAGTTTGGGTAGATATCGATCAGCGAGAGGTTGTGGCTCTTGGTTTGCGAGACAGCCTGATCTCTATTTCGGGCATACCGCGTTACATGTACCTCAACAACATCAACCAAATTGGTGATGTCATCCTGGTTGATAACGAAGATGTAATAGAAGATATCGAAGTTGAAGCTCTCAGTAATTTAATTAACTGGGAAGTAATTACAGAAACAGGCGAAGTCTTAGGTAAAGTCCGGGGCTTCAAATTCAACGGCGAAACAGGTAAACTCGATTCCATAGTCATCGCCTCATTGGGGTTGCCCCAAATTCCCGACCAATTCGTCAGCACTTACGAATTCTCAGTAGATGAAATTGTCAGCACAGGCCCCAATCGCTTGATTGTCTTTGAGGGAGCCGAAGAACGAGTCAACCAGTTAACAGTGGGTTTACTAGAGCGTTTGGGCATCGGCAAAGCACCTTGGGAACGAGATGCAGAAGAAGAAGGCTACACTCCACCACGCCAAGTTGCACCAGGAAATCAACTGCCCAGTGGAGTACCATTGCAACCACCCAAACCCAAAGTCCGCGCCCCCGAACCCGTAGCTGAAGAAGAATGGACAGAAGACTATGTAGAAGAAGTCAGACCACGCCGTGAAGTCATGAAAGCGCGGTCTTATGAGTCCATTCAATACGAAGAAGACGAAGAAGAAGATAACTGGAGTGAAGCAACAGGTAGCGACAGGTATAAACAACCCCTCAGACCCGAACCCCAGCCTTACACCAAACCATACGTTGACGATTACGATGATTACGACGACGTAGAAGGCGATGCTTGGGAAGACGCGCCCAAACCAGTGAATATTCCTAAAAAAGTCAAAGAAAGACAACCAGAATACGAAGAAGAAGGCGGATATTAATTCGTAGTTCGTAATTAAATCTCAAGATAACTCTAGCCCTTTCCTTACAACAGTAGGGGAAGGGCTGACCTTATCAATCACAATAACAAGCTTATAGCGAAACCACATCTATAGGACTGATATCATGTCCGCTTGATTACTTATTAAACCCGAAAAACCCCACCCCGCCCAAGGATTTCTATCAAAAAGCTTTACCAGTGGTAACGCAATCTGAGAAGATCTGAATGTATCTTCTGTCAGCTATTAGTTACTTATTTTTTGACAATCGTTTAATTGTATGCATTAAAAAAACTACTAGTTTGACAAAAGCAACAAACTATAAACAATAGTCGAACACAGAAAAAACCATCATAAATACACATAAAGGAAACAAAAGATATGGATGAAACCTCACAACAGACAACAGATAATGTAACCACTCAAGACATAGCACAAGTGATTGCAGAACTCGAACAATATCGCGAACGTCTAGTTCAAGAAACCACAGAAACAGCCAAACGCGCTAAATTGATGAGGGTGAGTGTCATGGCAAAATTGGAACCTGAACTTGCCAAAATTGATGCAGCCCTCGAACAACTGCGTAATCAACAAGCTACTCTCAGCGGAAGTAACTAGTAAAATTTTGGGCATTGGGCATTGGGCATCGGGCATTGGGCATTGGGCATCGGGCATAAGACATTAGTTATTCTCCGTGTCCCCGCGTCCCCGCGTCCCCCCATCCCCCCATCCCCCCATCTCCCCATCTCCCCATCCCCCCATCTCCCCATCTCCCCACTCTCTTAATTCACATGGTCAACTTTGAAACTCAATCCGGGGAAAATCTAATTCAGCTATCCCACGCCGAAACAGATGCTTTGCTTGCAGCAGTCAGCGAGCAATTAAATCAAAATACCTTCAACCCTGATGACCAAAAAATCCTCAAGCAAATGATTGAGAGTATGGGAGATTCACGGGGAATGGTGCGTTTGAGTTTTGCTGAGGCATTGGGTAAAGTCGGTAAACCTGTAACTCCTCTATTATTGGAAACGGTGGCAAATCACCCAAATCCAGTTGTCAGGAGAGCTAGCACTAAAACTTTGACATTGATTGCCGATCCGATCGCAGTTCCCACCTTAGTGAATGCCCTCCTCAATGATGAAGATACCGTAGTCAAAGGTTCCTCAGTGGGAGCGCTGGCTAGAATTGGTGAAGCTGCCGTACCAGCATTGTTGGAAATTTTAGCTTCATCCACATATCCAGAAAGCGCCAAAGGATATGCAGCATGGGCGTTAGCATTTATTGGAGCAGAGGGTAGAGAATATCTATATCGAGAAATTAACTCTGATTCACCAGAAGTCAGGGCAGCGGTGGTGGGAGCGATCGCTAAAATCGCTGAAGAAAGTACAGAAACCGAAGCATTTCAAATCTTGATTAATGCCCTCACCGATGCATCTCCAATCGTGCGGTGCGAAGCTGCGGTAGCTTTGGGTAGCTTAGCTCATCAACCAGCGATTCCCAACTTCGTTGAGTTATTGCATCATCCCGATTGGGAAACTCGAAAAGCAGCCGCCTTAGCATTAATGAAAATTGGTGATGTTATTGCTTTAGAACCTCTGCAAACCGCATTGACGCAAGAACAGGAAGCAGGAGTTCAAGCGGTAATTAAATTAGCAATTTCTCAACTTGAAAAAGATTAAAAATAAACACAATCACGTGTTATACCAATTCTGTATGAAGATGCGCCAAACTATATGAGGAAGGAACCGCAAAGGGCGCATTCGCGCAGCGTCTCGTCAGAGAAGGACACAAAGAAAGAAAGTAAGAAAGAAAATTTGGCGCAGCCTCACAAAGAAATGGTGTTACATCAAGTTTGGTTGAAGACTGATTATTAGAGACTATTTATTCACATAAGGGAACTCCAAAAAATAAATTATTCCGGTTCGGGTCGTTGACTGTTAGCTGTTGACTGCTGACTGTCAACTGTCAACAGTCAACAGTTAACCATCTTCTGTGGAATATTTTTTTACTTGGAAGTCCCTAAAATTTTCTTTCTCTCCCCTGCCTAGACAGTAGACCTCTTGCAATCAATTGCTTTTTGGACTCTTGTGGTCAAAGGGATACATGTTAGAGGGGAAAGGGAAAATACCAAACCTTTCCCCCTTTCCCCTGCCCCTTATCCCCAGAGGGGCCCCCCTTCCCCTTTTTCCGACTTCTGCAAGAAGTCTAGTGATTGGTTATTTTTTAAGAAGCTAAAAAAATTTCTTGTCCCTACTTCGTAAACACAGGGCTTAACCTTTACCTGTACCTATTCGCCACTCCCCATTTCCGACTCCCCATTTTCTACCCCAAAGGTATGGGTTTTTTACACTTTCCTCAAAAATAGTAGTTTTAGCTTCTGGGGTGTAGTGGTTGATAAAACTATCATCATTTCGTTGCTTGATTACAAACCCATACTTGTCAGCCATTGCCTACTCGGTTTTTCAAGCCGGGTTGATTGGAAATTAATCAAGTTTTGAAAAATTTATCTTCAGTATATATACTGTTTATTTTTAAGTAAAAATCTTTATCATGGCATTAAGTACTAAAGTCAGACTTACCAGTAAAACATCATAAAAACAACCAAAATCAAGATTTCTGCAAAGTTTATACAGTGCCGCTTGATGGCAGTGTGACACAATTTCATGAAAAATATGATACAGAATCAAACCTTGAGATATGTGATATGTCTCACTTTGTTAATTTTGAATTTTGTTAGCGCAGCTAAGCCGTGTCTGCGAGCGTCATTTTGAATTTTGAATTGGTATGACCTGTTATCAGAAGGCGATTCCTTTGGATATTGTTCCTGGTACAGGTTTGTTTATTGGTGACTAATTTATCTTAGACAAAAGTGATACTTATTTGAAAAAAATGCGACAAATACACATGCTCAAACCCTTGCAATCTGTAGTTTTCTGAATGCGTGAATTTTGAATTGGTATGATTTTTAGCACCCTTGGATTTAGGTTTGTATAACCATTTTGGATGCAACTAAGTCTAAAACATGACATTTTTTTGCCAAAAAAATTTGAAATTTGATTTATGCTAGCCACTTCCATTACTACGACCCCAGAAGAGAATAACTTAATTGAGTGTGATAGCGATCGCGGATTTATTTCTTGGCTGAGTCAAGCCGGAGGTTCAGTTGCCATCACGACCTACCAAGCCGGGAAACTAGCATTAGTGGGCTGGAACGGGCAACAAATTACCATGCTGTTACGCCAATTTTCCAAACCAATGGGGTTAGCTGTTCATGGTTCGCGTTTAGCACTGGCTAGCCATCACGAAGTCTATTTATTAGCCAACGCCCCCGCATTAGCTTATGAGTATTTAGAAGACCAACTCGGACGCTACGACGCCCTTTACCTCCCACGAATGACATACTTCACAGGCGACCTGAACATTCATGACCTGGAATTTGGTAGGGAAGGGCTGTGGATTGTCAACACCCGCTTTTCCTGTCTTTCTGCCTTGAGTCCAGACTTTAGCTTTGTACCGCGTTGGCATCCCAAGTTTATTTCCCAAATAGTACCAGAAGACCGGTGTCACCTCAATGGCTTAGCAATGGTAGATGGCAAACCCAAGTATGTGACTGCCCTTGGTGCCACAGATACCGTTGGGGGATGGCGGACGGGCAAAGCCAACGGTGGAGTCGTAGTCGAAGTAGAAAGCAATGAAATTATAGTAGACGGGTTATCAATGCCCCATTCTCCAATTTGGCACGACGGATTTTTGTGGTTACTCAACTCCGGTGCAGGGGAAGTATGGCGCATTCATCCAGAATCAGGAGACAAACAAGTAGTGTGTGTACTACCTGGATTTCTCCGGGGATTGTGCTGCGTCGGCTATTACGCCCTAGTGGGACTATGCCAGATTCGGGAACGGCATATTTTTGGGGGATTACCCATTACTCAACGGTTTGAGCATTTGTTGTGTGGCGTGGCAGTTGTAGATTTGCGAAATGGACAGCACGTAGGGATGCTGAAGTTCACCGCAGGCTGTCAAGAACTTTATGATGTGCAGTTCCTTCCTGGCGTGCTGCGTCCAATGGTTTTGAATCAGCAACGCAAAGAAATCCGCCAAGCATTTACCGCACCAGAGTTGAACTACTGGTTGCGACCAAGTGCAGTGATTCCTAATGACTAAAGAATCTGTCTAGTCACAGCGTAATTCTTGAAATTAAATTTTTAATTTTTTTAGAGGTTTTCATGACTGAATTCCAAGTTAATACTTACATCGATAATGAGCAAAAGAACCCCACAGTAGCAATGGATTCAGATGGGGATTTTGTCATCGCCTGGACTACCTATGGTCAGGATGGGTCGGGCTTTGGGATATATGCCCAACGATACAACAGTGCTGGAATACCTCAAGGAAACGAATTCCAAATCAATACCTCTACCACCGGCGATCAAATCAACCCTACAGTAGCGATAGATTCTACTGGGGACTTTATTATTTCGTGGCAAAGCCAAGACGAATCAGGTAATGGGATATATGCCCAACGCTACAACAGTGCTGGGGTTGCTCAAGGGGGCGAATTTAAGGTCAATAGTTCCAGCAATGGCGAACAAATCAATCCTACAGTAGCGATGGATGCGGATGGGGATTTTGTTATTTCCTGGCAAAGCAAAGATCAAGACGGGTCAGGCTATGGAATATATGCCCAACGCTACAACAGTGCTGGGGTCGCCCAAGGAGGAGAATTTAAAGTCAATACTTATACCATCGATCATCAAAGTAATCCTACAGTAGCGATGGATGCTGATGGGGACTTTGTTATTTCCTGGCAAAGCTATTATCAAGACAACTCCTACTATGGGATATATGCCCAACGTTACAACAGTGCTGGGGTCGCTCAAGGAGGAGAATTTAAAGTCAATACTTATACACTCAAGGATCAACGTAATTCCACAGTAGCAATGGATGCTGTTGGGAACTTTATTATTTCCTGGAGTAGCCTTGGACAAGATGGTGCTAGTTATGGGATATATGCCCAACGCTACAACAGTGCTGGGGTCGCTCAAGGAGGAGAATTCAAAGTCAATACTTACACCACCAGTAGTCAAGACAACCCCACAGTAGCCATAAATGCTAGTACTGGAGACTTTATTATTTCCTGGCAAAGCCTTGGACAAGACGGGTCTAACGATGGAATATATGCCCAACGCTACAACAGTGCTGGGGTCGCTCAAGGGAACGAATTTCAAGTCAATACTTATACACAAAGCTATCAAAATTCCCCCACAGTGGCGATGGCTAGCAATGGGGAGTTTGTCATTTCCTGGCAAAGCCTCGATCAAGATGGGTCTGTCAATGGAATATATGCTCAACTCTACAACAGCAACAATGCTCCTCCACAAATCACCCTGGGTTCTGCCTCAGCCCTAACTTATATAGAGAATGCCACTACAGCCATTGACTCAGGTTTAACTGTCAGTGACACAGACTCCACCAATTTAGCTAGTGCCACTGTCAGTATCAGTAGTGGTTTCGTCTCTGGTGAAGATATCCTCGCCTTCACCAACCAAAATGGAATTAGCGGCAGCTACAACAGCAGCACAGGCGTCTTAACCTTAACTGGCAGTTCTACTGTTGCCAATTATCAAACTGCACTGCGTTCAATTACTTATAGCAACAGCAGCGACAACCCCACCACTACACCCCGCACCATCAGTTTTCTAGTTAATGATGGAAGTTCTAATAGTACTGCTGTTACCCGCAATATCAATATCACGGCGGTGAATGATGCGCCTATTGTTGCCAACCCGATTACTGACCAAGCAACGACAATAGACACCACCTTCAACTTTGCCCTACCTGCAAACACTTTCACAGATGTAGATACAGAAAATCTCACCTACACAGCTACCCTGGAAGATGGTAACTCACTTCCTGGCTGGTTGACCTTCAATGGCACCACCTTTAGTGGGACTCCCACAACTAATAACGTTGGTACTCTCAGCATCAAAGTTATCGCCAGTGATGGAACAACATCCATTGATGATGTTTTTGTACTGACCATCACCGACCCCAATAATCCAGCATTCAATACAATAAATGGCACTTCATCCGGGGATAAGATATCTGGTACGCAGATAAAAGATTTCATCTCTGGATTGCTGGGCAATGATAGCCTCATAGGATTAGGTGATAATGACACCCTTGATGGGGGTGATGGCAATGATACTTTAGACGGTGGTACAGGTAACGACAGTCTGATTGGTGGTAAAGGCAATGATACTTATATTGTAGACAGCCTCAGCGATGTGATTATTGAAGGCTTAAATGCAGGTACAGATGTAGTCAAGTCTTCTGTTAATTGGGTGCTGGGAGCCAATATAGAGAAGTTGATTTTGATCGGAACCGACGCAATCAATGGTACTGGTAACAACTTAAAGAATGTCCTCACTGGAAATAGTGCCGCTAACATCTTGAATGGAGCTGATGGCAACGATAGCCTGATTGGTGGTGCAGGTAATGATAGCCTGATTGGTGGTGCAGGTAATGACACCTTAGATGGTGGAGTTGGTAATGACACTTTAAATGGTGGAGCAGGGGATGACACTTACATCGTAGACAGTACCAACGATGTGATTATTGAAGGCTTAAATGCAGGCAAAGATTTAGTCAAGTCTTCTGTCACTTTTGTGTTGGCGGATAACGTGGAAAACCTCACCTTGACTGGAAGCTCAGCCATTAATGGTACTGGTAACAACCTCGGTAACATCCTAATTGGAAATACTGCTGCTAACTATTTGAATGGAGCTGATGGCAATGATAGCCTGGTTGGTGGTAAAGGTAATGACACTTTAGTTGGCGGCGCAGGTAATGACTCCTTAGATGGAGGAGTCGGTGATGATAGTCTTGATGGTGGAGCAGGGGATGATATTTACATCGTAGATAGTGCCAACGATGTGGTTATTGAAGGCTCAAATGCCGGTACGGATTTAGTCAAGTCTGCTGTGACTTTTGTGTTGGGAAATAACCTAGAAAACTTGACTTTGACTGGAAGCAAGGTGATTAATGGTACTGGCAACAGCCTGAATAATATTATTACAGGAAATAGTGGCGCTAATATTTTGAGTGGAGAAGATGGTAATGATAGCTTGATTGGTGGTGCAGGTAACGATACTTTAGTTGGCGGTGCAGGTGACGATGAATTAGATGGAGGTACAGGTGATGATAGTCTTGATGGTGGAATGGGTAATGATACTTACACCGTAAACAGCCTCAACGATACTATTACTGAAGGCTCAAATGCAGGCACAGATTTAGTTAAGTCTTCGATAACTTGGGTGTTGGGAAATAACCTAGAAAACTTGACTTTGACTGGAAGCTCAGCAATCAGTGGTACTGGCAACAACCTGAATAACATCATCACAGGAAATACTGGCGCTAACCTCTTAAGCGGAGAAGATGGTGATGATAGCCTGTTTGGTGGTTCTGGTATTGACACTTTGTTGGGTGGTGCAGGTAACGATGTACTCATCGGTGGAGTTGGTAAAGACTTGCTAACTGGTGGAACTGGGCAAGATAGTTTCTATCTGACTGATACCCGCACTGGTGGCTTTGATACCATTACTGATTTTACTGTTGGAAATGATACTATCTTTATTTCTAAGGCGGAATTTGCACTGAGCCAATCTGTGAATACTACGCTGGATTCGAGTATATTCCGACTTGGTACGGCTGCTACAGCCGCTGGCGATCGCTTCATCTACGATCAAACTACGGGTAACTTATTTTTTGATAAAGATGGCAGCGGTAGTGCAGCAAAAGTTCAAATTGCTCTGTTCTCCAATCAGGCAATGCTTACTAATGCAAATATTACTGTGATTGCCTAACGGTAGCTATGTAGTAAGCATTGGTAAATTAGCCACTCAGTTGCAGCACTTTAATATCAAAGGTTGGGTTTTGCTGTTGTAAAACCCAACCTTTTAGATTGAAATCCAATAATTTATTGTTTGGTAGTCCCTGAATGTAAGCGTATTATCAGCAATTACAGAGCATTTGATTTAATTGCTACCAGGCTGGGATGGAATCAGCTGTTGTTCGGTTGGGACTGGCGTAGTTTCCAAACTAGGGCTTGAACCAGCAGGTAATAGAGTTGGTGGTGTAGATGAAGAAACCCCAATCAAACTACTATCACTGCCATCGATACAAGTGTCCAACGCCTGGTTTGGAGGAAGTTCGATTTTACTAAGTAAGCCAACTACACACTGACCAAAACGCACGGGTAACAAACTGCGACCACAGTAATTTAAAGCTGCTGGGTTAATCGCTTCCTGAGTTATTGAACTGACGCCGACTACACACGTAGCTAAATCCTCAGGACGCCTAGCTCTCCCACAATAGGAAAGGGCATCTACGGCTGCAATTTCAGTTTGCCTGTCAATTTTAACGACACAAGCCCCAAAATCCCTGGGACGTAGCGCCTTGGCACAGCCTTGTGATGCTGCTTCTGGCGTTATGCCAGCCTTCACCAGACCTTCTGCACAAACACTGTAATCATTCCTGTAGGAGGCAGCGATCGCCATATCAGGTAAAATTGCTGTCAACAATCCAGTTATTGCCAAAACTGGTACTGTTATAATCCCAAAGGTCTGACCTTTACTAACCGCTTTTTTACTCTTTAACATTGCCATTCTCCAAACACCCAAAGTAATGCTAACTCAAATCTCAGAATTCAGAACTCAGAATTCAGAACTCAGAATTCAGAATTCAGAACTCATAACTACAAGATCTAAAGAGGATTGCTTATGCTGTAAATTGTGTTATCATAGACAATTGTGTTAATATTATGATTCTTTGAAAAAGAAAGCAGATTTCAAGGAAACTGAAGTACACAACCTCAGTGCAGTAACCAAGTATAAAGCTTGTTTTACTTCTGATTAGTAACTTCTGACTTCTGAATTCTGAATTCTGGATTCTGATGTCAAAATAGATGTTTGGGTAAAGTTTAAACAGGATTAGATTAAGGAAACTCATGTCCCGATACAGAGGGCCACGCCTCAGAATTATACGTCGCTTGGGCGACCTGCCTGGATTAACTCGTAAAAGCGCCAGACGTGCTTATCCACCAGGTCAGCATGGTCAGAACCGCAAGAAGCGCTCTGAGTATGCCATCCGTCTAGAAGAAAAGCAAAAGCTCCGTTTCAACTACGGTTTAACGGAAAAACAGCTGCTACGCTATGTGCGGAAAGCCAGACGTGTTACTGGTTCCACCGGACAAGTGTTGCTGCAATTGCTAGAAATGCGTTTGGATAACACAGTGTTTCGCTTGGGTCTAGCTCCAACGATTCCAGCAGCTCGCCAATTGGTGAACCACGGTCATATTACTGTGAACGGCCGTGTAGTTAATATTGCCAGCTATCAATGCCGTCCTGGTGAAGAAATTGCTGTCAGAGACAGGGCGCAATCACGCAAGTTGGTGGAAAATAACTTGCAATATCCAGGTTTGGCAAATCTACCGAGTCACCTAGAATTCGACAAAAATAAGTTGATTGGAAAAGTCAACAGTATTATTGAGCGGGAATGGGTGGCACTACAAGTTAATGAACTACTCGTAGTGGAATACTACTCACGACAAGCGTAAAAAGTTAGGAGTTAGGAGTTATGAGTTATGAGTTAGGAGTTATGAGTTTTAGATACTCACTCCTCACTCCTCACTCCTCACTCTTAACTATTTTCATCCGCCAATTTGTGACATGGTGCGGGTGTAGACACCCCTAATACCAGAGTCGCGGGCTTTAAAGTTAATTTCTGGTTTGATTGCTAGTAAGCGCCTCACCTGCTCTTTGAGTTGAGCAGTGCTAGTACCAGAACGCAAAGCAGTTTTCAGGTCGAGTTGACCAGTTTCATTCAATAAACACGGACGCAGCCACCCATCAGCACTTAGACGCATCCGATTACAACGATCGCAAAAACATTCCGACATCTGACTAATAAATCCCAATGTTCCCTCAGCTCCGGGAATTTTAAACACATCAGCAGGGCCAGAACCACTAACTTGTGATTCTATCAAACCCCAACGTTCCCGGATGCGTTGGCGTAACTCAGCTGAAGATACCCAACCGCGATCGCCAAATAAATTTAAATTACCGATGGGCATGAACTCTATAAATCTTACATGCCACTGTTTATGTATTGTTAAGGCAGCTAAATCTAAAACTTCGCCATCATTAACGCCAGGAATGACCACCACATTCAGCTTCAGTGGGTCAAATCCGACTTGATAGGCGACTTGAATTCCATCCCAAACTTGTTGCCAACGGGAACGACTGCGGTTACTAATAATTTTGTCAAAAGTGTCGGGGTCGAGGGAATCCAGACTAATATTAATGCGTCTTAGACCTGCATCGTAGAGGTCTTGGGCCATCGGCGCAAGCAAAAACCCGTTGGTGGTTATTGACAAATCTTGAGTTTGGGGAAAAGAAGCGATGGCGCTGACTAAATCTACTACGCGGGGACGTAATAGCGGTTCGCCCCCAGTCAAACGAAAGCGGCTAAAACCAAGAGGAATAAATACCTCTTGTATGAGAGTGAGTAGTTCTTCATCACTCAACAGCTGTTGCTTGAGAATATAGTCCAGTTCTACTCCCT
>VFQR01002017.1_pt1 | contig 13719 bp, 12 predicted proteins | sample 3512321 | NCBI WGS metagenome assembly VFQR01 (sample SAMN10412374, study PRJNA504923) | tailings metagenome | isolation source: Relicate 3 Philex TSF1 revegetated site | place: Philippines: Tuba, Benguet | collected 2017-08-29
TTATTTCTTGACAAATAGCTTCAACAAGTCGATTAGTCATGTATTCCATAACTATAGGTTGCTGAGTGAATGTTGCACTATAAATAACTCCATTTTGACCTTTTTGAATTAAAGAACGCCAAGTTAAAGACTCTAGTGATTCTAGTAAATCTGCTTTTGACACTGCTCGCAGAATATCTCTTTGTAAGTCTCCTGCTCCTATTGCTTCCCGATTAATACAAATCCAGTACATCACATCTTTTTCTAAAGGTGACAAACGTTCAAATTGACGATCTAAAAGGTTGCGAACACCATTAAAAATTGCCGTTCTTTCTTGTAAGAAATCACTAATACTGCTATCGAATAAATCTAAAATTGAAGTTGCAGCCATTTTTAATACCAGAGGATTTCCCCCATAACATTGAATGAATTTTTTTTGCTCATCTATCGATCCAGAAAGCCCTTTTGCAGCTAAAATTCCTCGTGCTTCATCATTATTCAATCCTGAGAGTTGCAACGAACGAATCGGTAGAAACTCTCCCGCTAAAACTGCTATTTCTGTTGGCTTTTCACGGGAAGTTATTAATAAACAACTTTGATGCAGTACTTCTCCCAAACTTTGCAATAATTCGCCATAGTCTTCATAACCATGACGATAAGTTCCTGCTCGTTGACCACCACAAAATACAACATCAAAATTGTCAAAAATCAACAGACATCTAGAATTACGTAAGTATTCAATCAACCGAGAAATTTTCTCGCCCACGGTTTCTGGTAAATTTGTTTCCTGCTGACAAGAAAGGAATTTAATTAATGTATCCAATAATTTATAAACAGGTGGAGAATAACGTAGGCTATACCAAATTACAAACTCAAATTCATCTTGTACAACTTGTGCTAATTTGACTGATAAAGCGGTTTTGCCTATTCCACCCATTCCCAATATTGCGATTAAACGGCATTTGTCTTTTTGCACCCATTTTTGTAGCTTAGTTAACTCATCTGTGCGTCCATAAAAAATAGAAACATCCATCGCTTCTCCCCAATCAATTTTGGATTTTAGATTTTGAGAGAAGTCTGGGCGACAGCTTGTGGTGCTGAGAACTTCAGAGATTTTAGATTGACTGGAAGCACAATTGGGATTTAGGATTGTACGGGTGAAATTTATCGGTTCTTGAATGTCATTGTGAAGTTTGTACCCAGCTTTTTCCAAATGTTTTGGGATATTACTCCAACTTTTAATACACACACCCGTCAGATTTTCAATATATCGATATAAACCTCTAGAAAACTCAACTCTCAATCCACTTGGTTCTCGATGAAGTTCCGTAGCAATCTCAGTGGGACTGTAATCACACAACAACCCGCGCAGACAAGCTTTTTCCGTTGAAGTCAGTTGTTTGCATTGCCTAAGCCTTTCTTGCTGCTTGGCATTCATAATATCTTTATACAACTTCTCCAAGTTCCAATGCTCGTTTGCCAAGGCAAATTTTTGCGCGAGGTTATCGCCTCGTACATGAGGGTGTAATGTCATTCAGTTATGATCGCCTCTATCTTTAAGTAGTAGTAATTTTAAGCCCAGTATTTCTACATAGGACATACTACAGATAATCTTTACAATTCAGTGAAATTCATCTCTACGACTTCTCTGAGGATGCAGCTGGCGAATGGGGAGCTAAAATCCCTCGTTTACCGACAAAATTGTTGCTGGAGACGTTGCAATTCAACGTCTCTACATCTGTTTAAATAACGATAAATCTTGGGGTGTGACCCATGATTCGCCAATATATGATGCTATTTGCTGTACTTTTTCTGAATGTAGTTTTGTGCTATAGGAAACTACTAATGATTTTGCTAACGGGCATTAGGTGATTCGGAGTGAGGGATTTGTGTATGTTTTGTTTATTATCAACAAAAGTCTAATTTCTTTAAAGAGACTAACAACATCCGACTTTTTTCCGACCTTTTCCGACCGTCAAATTTTATATTAGGCAGTAGAGTATTTAGGTAAGTAGTTCTAGCGATAAGTCTGCACAATAATTAAACAATTATGGTCGGGCGATCGCCAGGAAAATCAAGCACGATCTAATATTTATAACTTAATCAAATCAGAAGGCAAATATGGCTGAACATCCTCATGGAGTTTGGATTTGGAATCTTCCTGCATTAAGTAATAATTACTTAAACAGATTAACTGAATGTAAGGTAAAGCGAGTTTATTTGAAAGTATTTGATGGCAAAAGTAGAGTCATGTTTTGGAGTAAAAACCCAACTTTTGGCGGCGATCAATGTACTTCAGAAGTTATTAAACAGTTTCAAGACAAAGATATTCAAGTTTATGGATGGGGTTATCACTATGGAACTTCTAATATTAACGCTCAAATTGACGCAGTTAAGCAAGCTCTAGAATGTGGACTCGATGGCTATGTACTTGATGTCGAAGAGGAAGTAAAGGCAGCCAGCACACATGATGATGTTAAAAAATTACTTGCAGGTCTTCGTCCTTTAGTGCCAGCGGGAGCATTAGGATACACCAGTTTTGGTCACCCTGGTTTTCATCCTGAAGTTCCTTGGAAAATTTTGGATGATTTTTGTGATATTGCTTTACCTCAAATTTACTTTGAAAAGTTCAATTTCAAAGCCACCAATGAAGAGGAAGTTCAAGAGTGTCTTAAAGCCCATAAAAATAAAGGATTAACTAAACCTATATTACCAATTTGGGGTTCAGAAACAGATTCCAGAAATCCTGCTAGTGCTTCAGAACTTCAATCTTATCTCAATCGATTCCCTGGTTCTTCAATCTATCGTTTACCTGAACTGAGAAATGGAACACTAGAAAGCAGTCAATCTTGGAATTTAATTTATAGCGATCGCCCTTTAGTTAATACTGGAGGAAGTGAACCTGCTGATTTTGATTTACCACCTCTGACTCGTGTTTTACGTCAAGGTACTAAAGGAAAAGATGTCGAGATACTGCAAACGGCTCTCAAGGCTCTAGGCTTTAATGTTGGAGAGATTGACGGAGATTTTGGTACTCTGACGGAAAATGCTGTGAGGGCTTTCCAAGCTAAAGCAGGTATCACTATTGATGGAGAAGTTTATACTCAAACTTGGAAAGAATTAAGCAATAGTTTTGACGATAATATTGTTGTTATTGCACCAGAAAATCCCCGAATTAAACTAGCTAATTTTGCAGAAAATGAAGCTGCTAAACAGCTTCAGTGGAAAGGTGGAAGTTCGGAAGCAGAAAAGTATCTAAAAACTTTTCGTAAACCAATGTTTGACATTGTAAATGAACAAGGTATTCGTCAACTTAACACCTTAAATCCAGTTTTCTATGATTGGTGTGGTGCTTTTGTTTATTTCTGTTGTCAAAAAGCTGGTATAGATATCCCTATCCAACCACAAGGATTTTGGGCAACGATGGCTTTAGTTGAATCTTGGAAATTCTGGGCGATCAAGAATGGTTATTGGAATACTAAAAGAAGTATAGTTCCTCAACGTGGAGATATACTTGTTTTCGATTGGCAAAGAAATAATTCACAACTCGATCACATCGGCATTGTTAGAGGATACACTCCTGGAAGTTCTACTATTCAAACCTCTGAAGGTAATAGGGGAAACCGTAGTGGTAACTTCACAAGAGAACTAGCAGATGTAGCAGGTTTCATTAGAATTGTTTAACCATAAAATATCTGTATTCATCTAAAAATTCAGATGGATACAGATGAATAAATTATATTTTGACCAGGAGGAAGATATTAATTGAAACAGGATTTTTGTAAATTTCACAAAACTCTATTATTGATAGCATTGAGTTTTTTCATATCTAGTTGTGGACGGGATATTCCTGCATTTGATGATGTAAATCAGGCAGTTGATAGCCTAGCCGATGCTGCTAGCAATATCTCAGAAGATATGTATGGCTCATGTATTAGAGCGACGCAATTTTTTGGAACGCCGGGTTCTGCGACTATATTCAGTAAGCGAGAACCAGAAGAAAAATTTTGTGACGATAATTATGTGCAAATATCTGCGGTGATGGGGAATGCGAATGGAGTTTTGATTGATTACATGAATACCCTTGTCCTCGTTGCTAGAGGAGAAAGCAAAAAAGGAAAAGCTATTTCCTTTGATGAAAGTTATCAAAATCTTGGGGATTCGCTGATTAATTTGAAGTTTTCTTCATCTCGTAATTCAGAACCCCAAGCGGTGTTTCAACCAGAAGAGGTACAGGCTGGAGTTGCGATCGCTAAATTTCTCACTAATTTATTTACCAAGGAAATGCGTCGCAGCAAGTTAAAGCAAGCGATTTTATGCACAGATAACGATATTCAGGCTTATATCAAGGGTAAAGGTGCAGTCGAGGGACAACCTGAACCCGGTGGACTGATTGCGATCGCCAACAAAGTTTACGTCGGTGGACTGCTGGCTGAAGAAGAAATCAGTATTCGTACTTACTTTAGCGAATCCATTGCGCTGTTTGGAGACGAACTGAAGAAAAATCCTCTAGAGTTCATGACTTTAGAGGAAAAGTATAACAAAGCGATGGATTTAGTCCGCGATCGCAAACAAGAAGCTCAAACATATACTGAAATTTTGAGGAATTTAGCATCGTTACACGCATCCCTCAAAGAAGAATTTGCCAAAGATGGCGATGTTCCCTTAACAGGTGAAAAATTTGATAAGTACTGTCAAGACATATTCAAGCCATCTGAAACCAAAGCTGTAGACAAAGGACAATCCCAAGAAATTAAACCTGAAACCATGCAAAGAGTTCAAGTAATTATTGCTAAACACATGAAAGTTATCAAACCATTACTTCAAGAACTCAATTAATCAAATATCAGCATCATCTATCCCAATAAAATTAGGAATTAAATAATGAAAAATCTCGAATTTGCTAACTTATTAATTGCCCGAAAAATCATATTTAAAATTATTGATTTAGCGCAAGAAAAAAGCCAAGAATTTTTGTCTAAAGACAATATCACAATTGCAGATTTCGATAAAATCTTTGAAGAAATTGAAATTCCTTTATGCGTAATTGCTGACGATATGGCAATTGTTATTCATCAAGAACTCTTGAATCCAGTAACAGATTGCCAAAATGAAATTGAATCAGTATGCAAACAAATTCAAGAATCTCTGAAAAACTCTCAAAATTTCGAGAGATTAATTGTAATTCTTAAGGAATTGGTAAATTATTTTCACAACATTATAAATTCCAAGAATGCATATCCCGAAACTTCCAAAATATTTGATGGCATCGAATCTATCTGTAACCATTATTAAGTAGCAAATTGATTGTTAAACAAACTATTTTTTCCCAAGGAGTAAAAGATGTCAAAACCTGATGTTACTGATTTTGAAATCTGTCGAATGTTCATTCATCAGACTGTTAACTTGTCTTTGGCAAGACGTAACGAATTGTATGCAAAAAAGGAAATAGATGCAACTGAATATATTAATAGACGTAAGCAAATTGAAGAACCACTCCGGCAGCATTCTAAAAATTTGACAATTGAAATATTAAAGGGAATTGTCGGAGATTTTACAGCACATAAAACTAGAATTGGCACGGTGACAGATAAGCTCAAAAAAGTTATTACTGACCTTGAAGATTTCAATAAATCTATAGCTTTTTTTAGTGAAGTTATTGGCTTGTTTGGTAGTATTTTGAGTGCTGCAAGTTCAGGTATTGCTGGAATTCCAAATATACTTGACAAGTTTGAAAAAATTCTGTCGCGGCATTGAAAAAACCAGCTATAGGACAATACAGTTCAGTTAAGCATTTCTTCTTTCTCTTCCTTGTCTTTCTTTGCGTTCTTTGCGACGGCAGTCGCTCATGGGGGAGACCCCCAAGACCGCGCTGCCTCCCCTTTGCGGTTCGTTAAAAAAAATTGACTTTGATAAAGAATTAAACCTTAACTGAACCGTATTGAGCTATAGGATAGATTATCTTACTCAAATAACACAATGAAAGTCATTAAAATTTTGTCAATTGATGGTGGTGGAATTCGAGGAATTATTCCAGCAGTAATTTTGTCTGCGATCGAAGATCTAACTGGAAAACACATTACAGATTTATTTGATTTTATTGCAGGTACATCAACAGGGGGAATATTAAGTTTAGGAATAACCAAACCTGATTCTGATGGTAAGCCTCAGTATGCAGCCAATGATTTGATAGAACTGTATCAAGAAGAAGGCCGGAATATTTTTCGTCGTTCTGAGTTGATTCCTGAAAACATACAACCTCTCGTGAAGCGAAAGTTTCCTTCAGAGGGTATCGAGGATATTTTGGGTAGGTATTTTCAGGAAACGAAACTTAGCGAAGCACTAAAAGAGGTTTTAATTACAAGTTATGACATTGAAAAAAGATCTCCTTATTCTTTAGGCGTAGCCAAGCTAGAGCCAAACCAAATCTTTATGACTTTCCAATGGCGAAAGTTGCAAGAGCCACCTCGGCGGCTCCAACTTATTTTGAGCCGTTAAAACTTGAAGTCGATAAATCCTCATCACCTTATCATGCTTTTATTGACGGAGGTGTATTTGCAAATAATCCTGCAATGTGCGCTTATGCCGAAGTTAAAAGTATTTACCCAAATGATACAGATGTTTTACTTATTTCAATTGGGACAGGGGAATTGGCTCGTAGGCTACCATATGAAGATATCAAAAATTGGGGAATGGCTCAATGGGCACAACCAATTTTAGATGTTGTTTTTGATGGTATTAGCGACGCAGTAGATTATCAACTCAAACAATTACTGCCTACTACTGAAGATGGCAATAAACGTTACTACCGTTTTCAAACGGACAAATTAGCAGCAAATAATTTGATAGATGATACGAATCCCAAGAATATTCAATCGTTGAAAATTCTAGCAGAGAAAATTATTCAAGAACAAGAAAGCGACTTAACAGCACTCTGCAAAAAATTAGTCAGCGAATAATTAAATGTAAATTAGATCGACTTGAACAGGAGGTTTATAATGAAACTTAGTAGTAAATTTTTGATTGGTTTGTTCTTTGTCTTATCAAGTTTTACTTTCTTGCTTCTTCTTTTTGGCAAGAAACCAAGCGTTGCACAGAGTACTAATGATAAGTTTATAGTTAATTCACTCTCAGGGAAATGCATTGACGTTGCCGGAGCGCCAGGAAGAAGCAACGGTGCAGCCCTACAACTTTGGGATTGTGAAATCTCTGGAACAAATCCTGATAATGGCTCAACCACAGATCAAAAGTGGGTATTAACCAGCAGTGGCTTTATTAGAAATACTTTATCTGGAAAGTGCATTGACGTGGCTGGAGCGCCAGGAAGAAGCAACGGTGCAGCCCTACAACTTTGGGATTGTGAGCGTTCTGGACGTAATGCTGATAATGGCTCAACCACAGATCAAAAGTGGGTATTAACCAGCGGTGGCTTTATTAGAAATACTTTATCTGGAAAGTGCATTGACGTTGCTGGAGCGCCAGGAAGAAGCAACGGTGCAGCCCTACAACTTTGGGATTGTGAGCGCTCTGGACGTAACGCTGATAATGGTTCAACCACAGATCAAAAATGGGAATTGGATTGAAATTATTTGAAACGAGTCGATAAGTTAAGAATAATTGTAGGTTGGGTTGAACGAAGTGAAACCCAACAAATTCCCGAAAGTGTTGGGTTTCGTTCCTCAACCCAACTTACTAGCTTGAAAGGAGTCGGTAAGCTAAATTTATTTTTCTAGCTTACAACAATTTTTAGGTAAATAGACCACGCGGTAGGGGCGCAAAGCTTTGCGCCCCTACGACAAATGTGGTTCAAATAGATGAAAACTGCTGTAACTGGGTAGGGGCACAATATATTGTGCCCCTACGATTATCTGTACCTCACGCCTGTTGCAATCTGCTGTAACTTCGTAAGAATCTCTTTATTTTATTACTCGCCAATAGGTCAATATGTGGATAATATTATCGACATACTACTGTCTAAGCGTATAAGAATTTATTGATACTTCTCAGGAGTTATGTTAAATATGATTGCCTATTGTGTGTTTTCTAAGTACCCATTGCAAGCAAAGTCAAAGTTTATCGGGTCACTAAGGCTTTTAGCTTTTAATTTATCAGTATTATCTTTTACTATAAGCTTGGGAGTAACAAGCATGGGTAGTGCGATCGCTCAGATGCCATCGACACCAGATTCCATGCCTGTAGGCGAAAAAACAAATTTTCAGGTGAACGTGTTGTTTGTCAATCCCGATGCAGGAGACGACAGCGCAGGTAATGGCAGCCAATCGGCTCCTGTGAAAACTATTACCCAAGCTTTGCGATTAGCTCATCCCAATACAGTAATTATGCTCTCCACGGGTACTTACAGCACTGAGACGGGAGAGGTATTTCCTTTAATGCTCAAACCAAATGTTTCCATTCAAGGCAATCCCAGCAATCAAGGCAAAGATATCATCATTCAAGGAGGCGGTGATTACCTAAGTCGCAGTTTTGGCGGTCAAAATGTCACAATTGTTGCGGCAAACCAAGCAGTGTTGACTGGGGTGACCCTGACGAACTCAAACCGCCGTGGTTATGGTTTGTGGATTGAATCTAGCAATCCGGTAGTTGTGGAAAATACCTTTACTGGTAATACGCAAGATGGGATTTCCGTCAGTGGTAATGCTGCACCAAACGTTAGCAAAAATTACTTTGATCGCAATGGCGCTAATGGCATAACAATTGCCGGTAATTCCCGTCCCGAAGTCAAGGAAAATGTCTTTCACGATACCGGCTTTGGCATTAATATTGCCCAAAATGCTGCCCCTGTGGTCATAGGCAATCAAATTCAAAATAATAGAGCCGGAATCATAGTCCAAGCAAATGCTCGCCCGATTTTACGGAATAATATTATTCAAGGTAGTAAAGAAGATGGTTTAGTAGCGATCGCCCAAGCAATGCCAGATTTAGGCAATGCATCTCAACCAGGGGGTAATGAATTTCAAAATAATGGCCGCTATGACATTAACGCCAGCACTGCCAAGCAAGTGATTTCTGCTGCTGGGAATAATCTGGTGAGCGATCGCATCACTGGTAGTGTAGATCTTAGCGGCACAACAGCACTAGCAGCCGAAAATTCTCAACCCGCCCCCGTGCCCAACAATGTGGTACAAGAAATACCAGCATCCGGGGAAATCACTTTCTCGGCTCCTGGAGTCCCGGAAACTACCAACGCCCAAACAAGCAACAGCATTTCAGCAGAGAATCTTGTTCCTGCACAATTAAACAGTCAACTGCTGCCATTGCAACCAGCGAGTGTACCGCTTTCGCCACCCAGACAACCCAATCAACAACTACCTACACCTCAAGTCGCCGGATTTCCTACTCCTAGCAGCTTGCTAGCCAGACAAATATCAACTAGCACTCCAGCACAGCCGCCTGAGACACCGCAATTTAACTATGTGCAGATTTCTCCCAACACAATTGAATTTTCTGCACCTGAGTATTCATCCAGTTCTGTAGCACAGCCAGCAGTTCCTAACACGGTTAATCAAACACAGCAGACATTACCAATACTAGAAGCTGCTGCCCCAAGTAATGAAGTGCAGTTGCCAGTTTCGGATGCTATTCCCATTACCGATAATCGCAATCTACCAAAAGTACCAGTGACAAATTCTACAACTACGTCCTACAGAGGAGATTTCGGGGCACAGTACGGTATACGTTATCGCGTAGTGGTCACATTAGTAACAGATAAAGATCGAGATTTAGTGCGATCGCTTGCTCCTGGTGCATTTCCCACAGTCTGGGAAGGTCAAAAAGTTATGCAAGCAGGAGTCTTTGACAGTGAATATAACGCTAAAGAAATGCTCAAAACACTTTCTAGCAAAGGCTTAAGAGTCATTATGGAGCCGTTGAATTGATTGGGGTAAAATGCGATCGTCTACTATAACTTGCTCAAATTCCATACCAGTCGAAGATCGCGCGACATGAATTGCCCCTTGTTCTACTGATGCGAGTATTGTTGAATTATGTAACTTAATTCAACAAATCTGCTTTATCATTATGTTGTGAGCTAATAAAAGCCATTAAACCTCCCAGTAAGCCTTTACTATTTCACTTAATCCTTGTCAGGGGAGACTAAAAAGATGAAAACCCCTAACACAGTAGAAGATAGAATCACTCGTCGAATTGACAGTAGCGATCGTGATGTCTTTATGCGTAAGGATTTTGTAGACATTGCTAGCTACACTCAAATTGGGCGTAGTCTTAAGGAATTAGTAAAAAAAGGTAAAATCGTAAAAATTGGTTATGGGCTTTACGCTAAAGCTGCATTTTCTCCTTTATCAAAGCGTATAGTTCCCCGTAGAGGGTTACGTGAACTAGCAACTGAAGCTCTAAAGAAATTACAGATAGAGGTTGTAGCATCAAGCTACGATCAAGCTTATAGTCAAGGACGTACAACGCAAGTTCCAACCGGACGAGTTGTTGGCGTTAAAGGACGAGTTTCACGTAAAATTGGTTACGACGGTAAATATGTAACCTTTGAATACGTTTCTTGACCCAAACCTTATAGAAGTTATTGCCAGCGATCTTGGTGTTAATCCTTCATTTGTTGAGAAAGATTGGTATGCTATGCGGATCATTGCATCCTTGATCGCTGTCAATGATTTTGGTATGCAATTAGTTTTTGCGGGGGGAACTAGCTTATCAAAAGGGTTTGGACTGATTAAACGTTTTTCGGAAGACCTTGATTTCAAAGTAATTTTGCCAAAAGCAAATCCTACACGGAATGAATGTAGTAACTACCGAAAGCAAATTGTTGAAGTAATCCGTGGTAGTAGTTCAGAATGGTCGTTGGAGGGCGAACCAAAGTCTGAAAATGCAAATCGTAAATTGTAGAAGATGAATGCCCCATTTTTAGTGAAGCTATAGACGCTGTTAAAAGCATAATTAGCATGATTCAATAAAAAATGTAAGTAGTGGCAAGGTTGACTGGATGTTCAAACTCAACCAAAATATCAACATCACTAACGGGTGTTGCTTGATCTCGCGCTACAGAACCTCGCCTAAACTTGGGATAGTTTCAGTTTTGTTTAAGTCCGCCCGATCTCGCCATCTCCTTCATCCCCACTCTTCTATCCCGGTTTATTATCCAAACGAGTCGCTTGCTCTAGGGCGGCTTTTTCTTTGGCTCGGCGGGCATAGGGTTGTAGTTGGGCGCGATCGCAACCTGTTAAGATACTTAGGTTTTCTAGGCTAATTCCCCGCATTAACATTTCTACTCGCCAGCTTTGTTGTGCTTGGGCGATGACTGGGGGTTGTCCTTGGGGAGCTAATAATCCCTGACTCCATGTTTGCCAACGTGTCTGAAGCTCTGATTCGGAAATTGCTTTGCCTGTTTCATTGAGAAACATGGCTGTTTGAGTATCTTTACGGCTTTTCACATATTTAATTAGAGGATTATTAGTGTAAGAGCCGTAACGTTTGCCCAAAATCCACTGATTGACAGGTACTTGCCGAACAATCCCAGGAATTGTAATTTGCAGGAAGTATCCTTGAGTATCGTAGATTTGGTGCGATCGCTCTAAGCTAATTATTTCTGGGGCGGATAACCCTGCACCAAATAACACATAAGCCAACGCATAATCTCGTACTCCCCATTTCTTGGCTTGTTGCAGAATTTCATGAACCAAATTAGCAGGCAAATCAGCTATTTCTGTGGGCATCACGCTTTTTTGTAAGCAGTTATTTGCTGATTCAGACGGGGACGACATAGCTCCATGTAAAAATAACTCTACCAAATTCTCTAGAAAATCATCCCGATCTTCCCAAAGTTCATGAAATTCACTAGTAAATTCAATTACGGCATATCCCAAAATCATTCCATTCAGCAGACTGGCTAATTTCTCTGCGGGTAGATATGTATTTAAGTGCCCTTGCTGGATTATAGTAGCTAAGTACTGCGCCACGTAACGGTTTGCCTCTGTTACCCCCCTACCTAAGGCGCGGCGATTCTCTGCTGGGAATTGGTCGGCTTCTCCGACCACAGAGCGAACAAACTCTGGTACTCGTTCTAAAGCATGTAAGGTATCACTTGCATAATCTTTTAGAGCTTGGTAGACATTACCGGGAGGAGTTGCCCGCCGCACCAGGGATTCACCTAAATTTTTGAAGGCTGCGGACTCTTCCAGCACAGCCAAAAGTAGTCCATGTTTATTGCCAAAGTTCCGAAATAAAGTTACTTCGTTGACTTCAGCTTTTTCAGCTATTTGGCGAGTTGTGGTAGCACTAACTCCCTGAGCAGTAAATAACTCAAGTGCTGCTTGAATCAGACGTTGACGAGTTGAAATAAGTTGAGACGACATATAAAAATGCAAGTGATACTTGCAACAAAATCAGAGTACTGCTAGGATAAAAAATGTAAGCGATACTTGCTTGACTCTACTGTAACGAACTAGTCTAGAGATTGGGGAAATCCCTTGGGGGATGGCATCCGAGAAAAGGCAAATCGCTTGCTCGTCCATCAACAGGAATTTTTATGACCGCAAATTTTGGAGCGTTCGGCAAAGGCATCATCCCTGAGAAAGGAAATGCACCCCAACTCAGGTGGATTAATGTAGTATTTTTCACTACATTTCATGTCTTGGCACTTTTGGCTCCTTGGTTTTTTTCTTGGTCGGCATTAGGTTTACTCGTGTTTCTCCATTGGTTATTCGGGAGTATTGGTATTTGCTTGGGATATCACCGACTACTGAGCCATCGGAGTTTCCAAGTTCCCAAGTGGTTAGAATATGCGATCGCCTTAATCGGAGCCTTGGCTTTGCAAGGGGGGCCGATTTTTTGGGTGGGTGGACACCGCCAGCATCACGCCCACACCGAAGATATCAACCTAGACCCCTACTCTGCCCAACGAGGATTTTGGTGGAGTCATATGCTGTGGATTTTCTATCCACGTCCAGAGTTTTTTGACTATGAAACCTATCAAAAATATGCCCCCGATTTAGCAAGACAACCGTTTTATCGCTGGTTAGATCGCTACTTCTTACTATTACAAATTCCCTTTGCGCTGCTGCTGTATGCCTTGGGGGATTGGTCTTTTGTCATCTATGGAATGTTTGTTAGATGCGTCTTGCTTTGGCACTCGACTTGGTTTGTGAACTCCGCATCACACCTGTGGGGTTATCGCACTTTTGATGCCAATGATGGCGCTCGTAATCTGTGGTGGGTATCTCTTGTCACCTATGGAGAAGGATGGCACAATAACCATCATACTTATCCCCACATGGCAAAATCTGGCTTATTTTGGTGGGAAATTGACATAACTTGGTGGAGTATCCTGGTTTTACAGACTTTAGGTTTAGCTAAAAAGGTTGTTTCCCATCCTCCTCAAAGTGCAACTCGCGGCTAAATTGTAACTGGAATTATCATTAAGTTTGTGATGCCGGCGGCGCGATGGCAGTCGGCTTACTAATATCATGTTCGATTCAAGACTAATAGTTTAGACAGATGCAAACAGAAGTTGGATCGCCGACTTCCAATGTTAGGTCTTCTGGATTTGAATTAAACTGTTTTTTCAAAAAATTAATTATGGAGATTTATTTTACCAAGGATTAATAATAAAAATTCCGCAGGCTGCAAAATCAGCAACATTACGAGTTGCTATAGCTGCGTTACGAGAGCAGGGTAAGCTCATCTAATTTGGTATAATGCGAACTTGACAAATCAAAGAAGATAAGGGTAAAAGACCGAATAAAAAACGCACTT
>VFQR01002018.1_pt1 | contig 13716 bp, 10 predicted proteins | sample 3512321 | NCBI WGS metagenome assembly VFQR01 (sample SAMN10412374, study PRJNA504923) | tailings metagenome | isolation source: Relicate 3 Philex TSF1 revegetated site | place: Philippines: Tuba, Benguet | collected 2017-08-29
TGCGAGCGGCCGATCTGAAGCAGCGCATCGACCTGCGCGATGTGCCGCTGGTCACCATCGACGGAGAAGACGCGCGTGACTTCGACGACGCCGTCTACTGCGAGCCCTTCAAGCAGGGGCGCGGCAAGAAGGCGTTCGAGGGCTGGCGGCTGCTGGTGGCCATCGCCGACGTGTCTCATTACGTGAAGCCTGGCGAGCCGCTGGACGCCGACGCCTACGAGCGGGCCACGTCGGTCTACTTCCCGCGCCGGGTCATCCCGATGCTGCCGGAGAAGCTGTCCAACGGCCTGTGCTCGCTGAACCCCTACGAAGACCGCCTGAGCATGGTGTGCGACATGCTGGTCTCCGGCGACGGTACGGTCACGGCCTACCAGTTCTACCCTGCCGTGATCTGCTCGCACGCGCGCTTCACGTACAACGAGGTCGCGGCCATCCTCGGCAACACGCATGGGCCTGAGGCCGCCAAGCGCCGCGAGTTGGTGCCGCACCTGCTGCATCTGCACGAGGTCTACCGCGCGCTGCTGGGCGAGCGCCAGCGCCGCGGCGCGATCGATTTCGAGACCACCGAGACGCAGATCGTCTGCGACGACAACGGCCGCATCGAGAAGATCGTGCCGCGCACCCGCAACGATGCGCACCGTCTGATCGAAGAGGCCATGCTCGCCGCCAACACTTGCTCGGCAGACTTCATTGCCGGCGCCAAGCATCCGTCGCTCTACCGCGTGCATGAAGGGCCGACGCCCGAGAAGCGTCAGACGCTGCAGGCCTATCTGCGCTCGCTGGGCATCGGCATGGGCATCTCGGATGACCCGTCTCCGCGGGAGTTCCAGCAGCTCGCGCAGGCGACGAAGGACCGGCCTGACGCGCAGCAGATCCACACCATGTTGCTGCGCTCCATGCAGCAGGCCATCTACACCGGCACCAACTCCGGCCACTTCGGCCTGGCCTACCCGGCTTACACCCACTTCACGAGCCCCATCCGACGCTACCCGGACCTGCTGGTGCATCGGGTGATCAAGGCATTGCTGGCGGGCAAGAAGTACACACTGGATGCGGCCAAGATGAAGGTGCCGCAGGCGCCCAAGCGCCCCGGCCGCGCGGCGCCGCCCAACCCGGCGGAGGCGCGCAACGAGGCCGAGCGCTGGGAGGTCGTTGGCGCGCATTGCAGCGCCAACGAGCGCCGTGCCGATGAAGCCAGCCGCGATGTCGAGGCTTGGCTGAAGTGCCGTTACATGCGTGACCGCCTGGGCGAGGAGTTCGCGGGCACGGTCAGCGCGGTCACGTCGTTCGGACTCTTCGTTCAGCTGGATGCCCTCTACGTCGAAGGCCTGGTGCACATCACCGAGCTGGGCGGCGAGTACTTCAAGTTCGACGACGTCCGCCAGGAGCTGCGCGGCGAGCGCACGGGCATCCGCTACGCCACCGGTGCGCGCGTGCAGGTGCAGGTCAGCCGCGTCGACCTGGATGGACGGCGCATCGACTTCCGTCTCGTGCGGGATGCGGACGATGTGCGTGTGGGTGGTCGGGGTGCGCCGGCCAAGGCTTCGGGCAGGTCGTCCGGCAAAGCTTCAGGCAAAGCACCAGGCAAGGCGCCCGGGCAGGAGGCGGCCAAGAAGCGTGCGCCCAAGACCGCCGTCGAATCGCTGGACGAAGTGCGGCAGGCGGACCGTGACGTCAAGAAGAGCCGCAAGGAGGTGATCGCTTCCTTGCATCCCGTCAAGGCAGCCCAGCAGGCCGCCAAACGTGCGGCTGGCAAGGCAGCCCGCAAGACGGTGGCCAAGGCGGCCCCGCGCAAGCGCCGCTGAGCGGGCGGCGACGGGGTGTCAGGGCCAGTGCGCCAGGCGGTCGATCAGATCGCCGGCGCACAGCACGCCCGGCACCTCGCCCGCGCGACCGTGGGCCTCCACGCCCTGGCAGGCGATGGCATGCGCCGGCGCATCGGGCTGCTGTGCCCAGAGCCCCCCAAACCAGCCAGCCCGCCCGTCACCGCTGCCCGCGGTCGCCAGCGCCGGGACGCCGCTGACTGACAGCGCCGGGCATTCGCCGGGTGAGGCGACGACGCTGCCCGAGCCCTTCAACACCACAGTGCATCGCAGCTGGCGCGCCAGCTCCGTGGCGGCAGCCAGCCGGTCGCACTGGATGCTGGCCACATCACAGGCCAGCAGCCGTGCCGCCTCCAGCGGATGGGGCGTCAGCACGGTACTGGCTGGCGAGCGACGACGCACGGCATCCTGCAGATCGGCATCCGCAGCGATTGCATTCAACGCATCCGCATCGATCACCAGGCGTGGCAGGGTGTGCAGCAGGCCGGGCATGTCATGGGCGATGCCGTGCCCGGCGCCGCAGCCGACCACGCCGACCGCCTGTGGCAGGCGGCTCAGGCGCCCGCGCATCAGCTCGGGCCGCACGGGGTCAGCGACCTCGTCCGCGGCCAGGTCGAGCAGGTCAACGTACACCCGACCGGCGCCGCAGGCGAGGGCGGCCCGCGCAGCCAGTCGGGCCGCGCCCTGCATGCCCGGTGCGCCGCCGACCACCAGCACCTCGCCGTGGCTGCCTTTGTGGCTGGTCGGGCGGCGATCGGGCCGCGTCGGCGGGCCCAGGAGCAGGGCGGTGGGCGGCTCGTCAGGGGTGACGCCGAGGTCGTCAAACCAGAGTTGCCCGGTGTGGGCTCGGCCCTCGCCCGTCAACAAGCCCGGCTTGAGCGTGAGCAATGCCAGCGTGTGGTCGGCACGCACGGCGCTGTCGCCGGCTGCCTGCCCGGTGTCGGCCAGCAGGCCGCTGGGCAGATCGACGGCCAGGATGGGGGCGCCGCAGGCTTGCATGGCGGTGATGGTGGCCGCCATATCGGCCGATGGGGCACGGTTCAAACCCAGGCCCAGCAGCGCATCGATCACCAAGGCCGGCTGCTCAGGCGGTGTGGCAGCGATGTGCGTCGCTACGCCATGTCGAGTGAGCAGTTGCTCGGCCACGCGCCCGTCGCCGCCGTTGTTGCCGGGGCCGCAGACGATCCAGATCGGACCCGGCCCGCGCCTGAGGGCCAGTGCGAGTTTGGCCACCGCCAAACCGGCGCGTGCCATCAGGTCGGGCGTGTGGAGGAGGGCCCGGGCTTCGATGCGCCGGCTTGCAGCGACATTGAAGAGCGGCAGCGATTGTTGGGTGGGCAGCAGCGGGTGCATGCCCCGAGCTTAGGCCAGTCGCTGCGGGCTGAGGGCGCTCAGGTCCAGCAAGGCGGACTCGCCCATGACTTGGCGGGCCAGCGCCTGCGCCGCGCCGCAGGCCTGCCCCCAGCCGCTGCCGCCGGGGGACAGGTTCAGCCACAGGCCGGGCTGGGTGCCGGCTCCCAGCAGCGGGAGCCCGTCCGGCGCCACTGCGCGCCGGCTACTGCCTTGCTGCACCTGCTGGTGCAGGACAGAGCCGGGGAACCAGTGCTGCAGCCCGCGATGCAGGGTTTCGTAGTCGGCCGTGGCCGGTGGCTGGCGGTGCTGGACCCCGGTCACGGCGAGCCCGCCGGTCACGCGCACGCGCTGCCCGATGCGCGTGATGGTGAGGCCGCGCGCAGGGTCCACCCAGGCCGCCTTCGGGCCCAGGTCGGGGTGGGCTTCGAGCAGGCGCAACGGCGCCGTGACGGTGACCTCCTGCAGCGCCGCCAGCGGCAAACGTTGACCCGCCAGCGCGATCGCGCCCAGGCCATTGCACAGCACGATGGCGTCGAAGCGCTCGTCCTGCATGCCTGGTGCCTGCGGCAAGGTGTCACCCGGCTCTCGCTCGGTGCCGCGGGTCGGCGCCTCGGCAGGCGGGGTGTAGTCATGGCGCAGCGTCACGCCCGTGCCATCGCTGCTCAGGCCGCGAACCGTGGTGTGAAAGCGGAAAGTCACCCCGAGGCGGCGCGCCTGCTGGCGCAATTGCTGCGCAAACAGCCGCGCATTGCCGGCGCCGCCGCCAGCCACCGCCAGTGCGGCGGCGAGTGGCGCGTCTGGATTGAGGCCGGGCTCGCGCAGCCTTGCTTCGCCCGCCTCAATCAGGTCGACGTTCAAGCCCATGGCCTTCCACGCCTCAAGCCGGACTTCAACCGCGGCGACGCGCTTGGCGTCGGGCAGTGCGAGCAGCAGACCCTGGCTGGCTTCGTCTTCCAGCCCGAGCTCCTGGCGCAGCGCGGCCGTGCGCGCGAGGCTCAGCTGACTCAGCGCAGCGAGCTGGGCGCTGGCATCGCCTGCCTTGCCGCGGGCGCGCCAGCGGCGCAGGCGAAAGCGCAGCGGCGCGCTCGGCAGGTCCGTCGACAGCGCCGGCACGGCCGGTGAGAGCAGGGCGCTGCAGGCAAAGCTCGCCTGCTCGGCCACGCTGCCGCCACGCTCGAACACCTGCACCTGCGCACCCAGAGCTGCGAGTTCATAGGCCGTCGTGACGCCGGCGAGCCCGGCGCCGACCACCGCGATCCGGCGGCTCAATGCTGCACCTGGCGGACGGGCTTGATTCGGGGGCTGGCGTGAGCGGGCAGTCGGCGTCGGCGGGCGAAGCTCATGGATTGTGTATACTCTGCGGGTTTTGCCGGAGGTGGTTCCCGTTCGGGGCCGACTCAGCTGTCAATCCACACCGGGTGGCGGGCGGCAAAAACGGTTGTGAAGGGCGTGTCGTCAAGGTCCTGTGAAGGTCTGACGCTCACCGTCGCAACAAATCGCAAACCGGCCACCAAAGGTGTTGTGGTTTGCGGCGATCTCGAAACGGTTGTTTCAAGGCGCTGCAACGCAATTCGGGCCGGATTTTAGACCCAACCTTCGGAGAAGACCCATGTCTGTCACGATGCGCGAGATGCTGGAAGCCGGCGTCCATTTCGGCCACCAAACCCGCTTCTGGAATCCCAAGATGGCCCCGTATATCTACGGCCATCGCAACAAGATCCACATCATCAACCTCGAGAAGACGCTGCCCGCGTTCAACGAGGCCATGAAGTTCATCCGCCAGCTGGCGGCCAAGCGCGGCACGATCCTGATGATCGGCACCAAGCGCCAAGCCCGCGAGTTCATCGCCGCTGAAGCCCAGCGCGCCGGCATGCCCTACGTCGACTCGCGTTGGCTGGGCGGCATGATGACCAACTTCAAGACGGTCAAGACCTCCCTCAAGAACCTGAAGGACATGCAGGCCCAGGTCGAGGCTGGCACCCAGCCCGCTATCAAGAAGGAAGCCCTGCTGTTCCAGCGCGATATCGCCAAGCTCGAGAAGAACATCGGCGGCATCCAGGACATGACCGCGCTGCCCGACGCCATCTTCGTCATCGACGTCGGCTACCACAAGATCGCCGTGGCTGAAGCCAAGAAGCTGGGCATTCCCGTCATCGGCGTGGTCGACACGAACCACTCGCCCGAAGGCATCGACTACGTCATCCCTGGCAACGACGACTCCGCCAAGGCCGTGGCCCTGTACGCCCGCGCCGTGGCTGACGCCGTGCTCGAAGGCAAGGCCAACGCCACTGCCGACGTGCTGGCTGCGGTTGCCCCCGCTGGCGACGAGTTCGTCGAGGTTTCCGAAGAGGCGTAAGCCCTTTCGACCCTGCATCTGAAAGGGGCCGCGAGGCCCCTTTTGCCAACTGAAAATTGGAGAAGAGAAATGGCTGCAATCACTGCAAGCATGGTGGGCGAACTGCGTGCCCGCACCGATGCCCCGATGATGGAGTGCAAGAAGGCCCTGACCGAGGCTGACGGCGATCTGGCCCGAGCGGAAGAGATCCTGCGCGTCAAGCTGGGCAACAAGGCTGGCAAGGCCGCCTCGCGCATCACCGCCGAAGGCGTGGTGTCGTCGGCCGTCGTTAACGGCAATGGCGCCCTGATCGAAGTGAACTGCGAGACCGACTTCGTCTCGAAGAACGACGCCTTCCTGGCCTTCGTGAACGCCCTGGCTGGCCTGGTGGCCGAGCACAACCCGGCCGACGTGGCCGCCCTGTCGGCCCTGCCGCTGTCGCAGGAAGGCTTCGGCCCGACCGTGGAAGACGTGCGCAAGGGCCTGGTCGGCAAGATCGGCGAGAACATGACGATCCGCCGCTTCCAGCGCTACACCGGCACCAAGCTGGCCACCTACCTGCACGGCACCCGCATCGGCGTGGTCGTCCAGTTCGACGGTGACGAAGTCGCTGCCAAGGACGTGGCCATGCACATCGCCGCCATGAAGCCGGCCGCCCTGTCGGGTGCGGACGTTTCGGCCGAGCTGGTCGAGAAGGAGCGCAAGATCGCCACCGAGAAGGCTGCCGAATCCGGCAAGCCGGCTGACATCGTCGCCAAGATGGTGGAAGGCTCGGTGCAGAAGTTCCTGAAGGAAGTCTCGCTGCTGGATCAGGTCTTCGTGAAGGCCGCCGACGGCAAGCAGACCGTGGGCGCTTTCCTGAAGTCGGTCAACACCACCGTCAAGGGCTTCACCCTGTACGTGGTGGGCGAGGGCATCGAGAAGAAGGTCGATGACTTCGCGGCCGAAGTGGCAGCCCAGGTGGCAGCTGCTAAGGGTCAGTAAAGACTCTTGCTGAATGAAAGGGCGCCAAGTTGGCGCCCTTTAAACTTCCGGCCCCGACAGGCCTTAAAACCCCGAGGACACCATGCCCGCGTACAAGCGCATCCTGCTCAAACTTTCCGGTGAAGCCCTGATGGGCGACGACGCCTACGGCATCAACCGCGCGACCATCGTGCGCATGGTGCAGGAGGTCCGCGAAGTGACGCAGATGGGCGTGGAGGTCGCGGTCGTCATTGGCGGTGGCAACATCTTCCGCGGTGTGGCTGGCGGCTCGGTCGGCATGGACCGTGCCACCGCCGACTACATGGGCATGCTGGCCACCGTCATGAACTCCCTGGCCCTGGCCGACACCATGCGCCAGGAAGGCATGACGGCCCGCGTGATGTCCGCCATCGCCATTGAGCAGGTCGTTGAGCCCTACGTGCGCCCGAAGGCTTTGCAATACCTCGAAGAGGGCAAGGTGGTGGTTTTCGCTGCGGGCACGGGCAACCCGTTCTTCACGACTGACACCGCCGCCGCGCTGCGTGGCGCGGAGATTGGCGCTGAGATCGTCCTGAAGGCCACCAAGGTCGACGGCGTCTACACCGCCGATCCCAAGAAGGACCCCGAGGCCAAGCGCTACGCGCGCATCAGCTTCGACGAGGCCATCACCCGCAACCTGCAGGTCATGGACGGCGCCGCCTTCGCGCTATGCCGCGACCAGAAGCTGCCGATCAAGGTGTTCAGCATCTTCAAGGCGGGCGCGCTCAAGCGCGTCGTCCAGGGTGAAGACGAGGGCACGTTGGTCCACGTTTGATCGAAAGACTGATCGAAAGACGAGAGACAGATCATGAGCACCGCAGACATCAAGAAGAACGCTGAAGCCAAGATGGCCAAGTCCGTCGAGGCACTCAAGGGCGAACTGCAGAAGATCCGCACGGGTCGCGCCCACCCGGGCATCCTTGACCAGGTCAGCGTCGACTACTACGGCTCCATGGTGCCCATCAGCCAGGTGGCCAACGTCACGCTTCTGGATGCCCGCACCATCTCCGTCCAGCCCTGGGAAAAGGGCATGGGTGCCAAGATCGAGAAGGCCATCCGCGAAAGCGACCTCGGCCTGAACCCCTCGGCCCAGGGCGACCTGATCCGCGTCCCGATGCCTCCGCTGACGGAAGAGCGACGCCGCGACCTGACCAAGGTCGTGCGCAACGCCGGTGAAGATGCCAAGGTCGCCGTGCGCAACCTGCGCCGCGATGCCAACGAGCAGGCCAAGAAGCTGCTCAAGGACAAGGAAATCGGTGAGGACGACGAGCGCCGCAGCCTCGACGATGTGCAGAAGCTCACCGATCGCGTCATCGCCGAGATCGACAAGCTGATCTCGGCCAAGGAAGCCGAGATCATGGCGGTTTGAACGCGCGCCACGACGTGATGCAAGACCGTCCGGCGCCTCCGCGCCACGTGGCCATCGTCATGGATGGCAATGGCCGCTGGGCCAAGAAGCGCTTCCTGCCGCGCTTCTTCGGCCACAAGGCCGGCGTGGACAGCCTCGTCAAGATCGTCCAGGCCTGCATCGACCGCGACATCGAGCATCTCACCGTCTTCGCCTTCTCCAGCGAGAACTGGAAGCGCCCGAGCGACGAGGTGTCAGGCCTCATGGGCCTGGTGCTCGCGGCGGTCAGTCGCTACCTCGCGAAGATGGGATCGATGGGCGTGCGCATCCGCATCGTCGGTGACCGCGACGCGGTATCCGACAAGCTTCGCAATGCCTGGAACGAGGCGGAGTCCAGCACCGCGCACAACAGCAAGCTCACGCTCAACGTGGCCTTCAACTACGGTGGTCGCTGGGACATCGTGCAGGCCTGCCGCAAGGCGATTGCCGCGGGCGTGCCGGCCGAGGAACTCACCGAGGCCCGGCTCTCGGAGTTCATGGCCATGAGCTATGCACCCGATCCTGACCTGTTCATCCGCACCGGCGGCGAAGTGCGCATCAGCAACTTCCTGCTGTGGCAGGCGGCGTACACCGAGTTTGTCTTCTCCGACTGCCTGTGGCCCGAGTTCGGCGAGCGTGAGCTCGACGCGGCCATCGCCGCCTTCCATGAGCGCGACCGCCGGTTTGGCGGCGTCAAGGAAACGCCCATTGCGGCCTGAGCCGCGCCAAACTCCCGCGCCATGCTCAAGACCCGAATCATCACTGCGATCGTCCTGCTGGCCATCCTGTTGCCGGTGCTGTTCCAGGCCTCGCCCTGGCCCTTCGCCTGGGTGACGGTCGTGCTGATGGGGGCGGCAGGCTGGGAGTGGGCGCGCCTGAACGGCCTGCCAGGCACTGGCGCGCTGGCGGCCGGCGTGGCACTGGCGCTGGCCTGCGTCTGGACGCTGCTCATTGGCGGCTTGCATGCGCCACCGCCGTGGGTGTGGTCCATCGCCAGCCTGGCCTGGGTGCTGGGTGGCGCCTACGCCTTGAAGGCCGGCCCGACCGGCTGGCCGCGCATCGCCCGCGGCGCCCGCCTGGCGCTCGGGGCCTTGCTGCTCTGGGGCGCATGGCTGGCCATCGTTCAGGCCAAGGTGCACGGCATCAACTTCCTGCTGTCGATCTTCTGCCTCGTCTGGACGGCTGACATCGCCGCATATTTCTGCGGGCGGGCCTTTGGCAAGCGCAAGCTGGCCCCAGCCATCAGCCCCGGCAAGAGCTGGGAAGGCGTCTGGGGAGGCCTGGCAGGCGTCATCCTGTTGGGCTTCACCTGGGTGCATGTCATCGACGTCAACGTGGCGGTCGATTCCCCCAGCCTGTTCACGCTGCTGGTGCAGCGCCATGGCTGGATTTCCCTGCTGGCCATCGTGTTCCTGACCGCGATGAGCGTGGTGGGTGACCTCTTCGAATCCCTCGTCAAGCGTGCCGTCGGCGCCAAGGACAGCAGCCATCTGCTGCCGGGCCATGGTGGCGTGCTGGACCGCATCGATGCGCTGCTGCCGGTGTTTCCGCTGGCCCTGGCCTTGATCAGCCTATGAACCGCCAACGTGTCTGCGTCCTCGGCTCGACCGGGTCCATCGGCGTCAATACGCTGGATGTCGTCGCCCGCCATCCTGACCGCTACGAGATCGTCGCGCTGAGCGCGATGAGCCGTGTCGACGAGTTGCTCGCGCAATGCCTGACCTGGAAGCCACGCTTCGCCGTGATGCCTGATCAGGCCGCGGCGGCACGGCTGCGTGAGCGTCTGCGCGAGGCCGGCAGCGCCACCCAGGTGCTGGACGGCGCCGACAAGCTGGCCGAAATCGCAGGGCATCCGGAGGTCGACACCGTGATGGCGGCCATCGTGGGTGCGGCAGGCCTGGCGCCGGCCATCGCCGCGGCCCGCGCGGGCAAGCGCCTGCTGCTTGCCAACAAGGAGGCCATCGTCGTCGGCGGCGCCTTGTTCATGCAGGCCGTCGAAGCCGGTGGTGCGACGCTGCTGCCGATCGACAGCGAGCACTCCGCCATCTTCCAGTGTCTGCCCGAGGACCGCAGCACCTGGGTGCAGCGCGTGGATCACATCGTGCTGACGGCTTCCGGCGGCCCCTTCCGCACCCGGGATCCGAAGACGCTGGCCGACGTGACGCCCGACCAGGCCTGTGCCCATCCGAACTGGGTCATGGGCCGCAAGATCTCCGTGGATTCGGCCACGATGATGAACAAGGCGCTCGAGGTCATCGAGGCGCGCTGGCTGTTCAACCTCACGCCTGAGCAGATCCGCGTGCTCATCCACCCGCAGAGCATCATCCATTCGATGGTGGTCTGCCGCGACCAGTCCGTCCTCGCGCAGCTCGGCACGCCCGACATGCGTGTGCCCATCGCCTACGGTCTGTCCTTCCCCGAACGCATCACCTCGGGTGCCAGCCGGCTCGATCTGCTCGCCACGCCGGGCCTGAGCTTCGAGGAGGCCGACGCCGTTCGCTTCCCGGGACTGCACCTGTCCTGGCAGGCCCTGCGCGCGCCGGCGGGCAGCACCACGGTGCTGAATGCCGCCAACGAAGTGGCGGTGGACGCCTTCTTGAATGGGCGGCTTCGCTTCGACCGCATTCATGCGCTGAACGAGCACTGCCTGGGTGCGGTGGCGCTGTCGGCCAGTGATGTCGGCAGCATTGACGGCCTGCTGGCGCTCGACGCGCGGGTCCGTGACGTGGCGCTGCGCCAGGTGGCTTCATGGATGTGATCCAGAAGGCGTTCTGGTTCCTCGTGGCCATCGGCATCCTGGTGCCGCTGCATGAGTGGGGGCACTACCGGGTGGCCCGGGCCTGCGGTGTGAAGGTGCTGCGCTTTTCCATTGGTTTCGGCCGCGTGCTGTGGCGTCGCGTCGGCCGCGATGGCACCGAGTTCACACTCAGCGCGTTGCCGCTGGGAGGCTATGTGCGCATGCTGGACGAGCGTGATGGCGTCGTTGCTCCGCACGAGCGCGAGCAGGCGTTCAACCAGCGGCCGCTGCGCCAGCGTGCGGCCATCGTCGCGGCCGGGCCGCTGGCCAACTGGGTGCTGGCCATTGTGCTGTTCGCGGCCGTGGCCTGGTTGGGTAGCGAGGTGCCGAAAGCGGTGCTCGGTACGCCGCCGGCGGGTTCGCTGGCCGAACGGGCCGGCCTGCTATCCGGCGACGCGGTGAAGGCAGTCTCGGCTGACGGTCAGGACTGGCAGGACGTGACTTCGCTGGCCGACCTGCAGTCCGCGGTGGCCCGCGCCCAGGCGCTGGGTGAGCCGATCTATCTCTCGGCGGTGGCGCCGGGCGGCCACAGCGCCCGCAGCCTGCGTCTGGACACCGACCAACTCGCGGGTCGCGCCCCGGATGCGCGACTGTTCAGCGACATCGGCCTGGCGCCGCTGGGCGAGCCGCTGATCCGTCAGGTCGTGCCGGGTGGCGCGGGCGAGAAGGCCGGCCTCGTGGCGGGCGATCGCGTGCTGACCATCGACGGCCAGCGGGTGCCGGACGTGGCGTTCCTGCGGGACGCCATTCGCCACGCGCGGGACGGTGATCAGCCGCGGCCCATGGCCTGGCGCGTCGAGCGCGGGGGGCAGGTGGTGGAGCTCACGGCGACGCCGCGCCTGGTGGAGGAGAGCGGCCAGCGTGTGGCACGCCTGGAGGTCAGTGTGGGCTCGCCGCCCGAGCGCGTGTTCGTCAGCTACGGCCTGTTCGATGGCCTGTGGCGCGGCGTCGAGCAAAGCTGGGACATGGCGGCCACCACCGTCCGGCTGCTCGGGCGCATGCTGGTGGGTGAAGCTTCGGTAAAGAATCTCAGCGGCCCGCTCACCATTGCCGACTATGCCGGACAGTCCGCACAGGCCGGGCTCTCTCCGTTCCTCGACTTCCTGGCCAAGATTTCGCTCAGCCTGGCCGTGCTCAACCTGCTGCCGCTGCCCATGCTTGATGGCGGGCACCTCATGTATCATCTTTTCGAGGGTCTGAGTGGCCGCCCCGTCTCCGAATGGTGGCAACGGCAACTGCAGCGCGCAGGCGCGCTGATCCTGATGCTGATGATGGCCTTGGCCCTTTCCAACGACGTCGCCCGGTTCGCGGGTTGGCACTGACACTCCCCGGTCCCCATGTCCTTTTCTTTCTGTTCGGGAGCGAAGCGTCGCCCCTTCCGCCTCGGCTTGCTGGCTACGGCCATCGCGGGGTTGTTTCAGTCGGGGCTGGCCTGGGCGGTCGATCCCTTCGTGCTCAAGGACATCCGCGTCGAGGGCCTGCAGCGCACCGACCCCGGTACCGTCTTTGCATCACTGCCCTTCCGCATCGGTGACATCTACAACGATGAAAAGGGTGCCGCCGCACTGCGTGCGCTGTTCGCCACCGGCCTGTTCAAGGACGTGCGCATCAACATCGAAGGCGATGCGGTCGTCGTCATCATCGATGAGCGGCCCATCATCGCCAACGTCAACTTCGTCGGTCTGAAGGAGTTCGACACCGAGGCGCTGACCAAGTCGCTGAAGGACGTCGGCATCGGTGAAGGCAAGCCCTTCGACAAGGCGCTGGCCGACCGCGCCGAGCAGGAGCTCAAGCGCCAGTACCTCACGCGCAGCCTCTACGGCGCCGAGGTCACGACCACCATCACCCCGATCGAGCGCAACCGCGTCAACGTCAGCTTCAACGTGACCGAGGGCGAGCCGGCCAAGATCGCAGAGATCCGCATCCTCGGCAGCAAGGTGTTCTCCGAGAGCACGCTGCTGGGCCTGCTCGAGCAGACGAGCAGCGGCTGGCTGACCTGGTACACCAAGACTGACCGCTACTCGCGAGCCAAGCTCAACGCTGACCTCGAAACCATCCGCAGCTATTACCTGAACCGCGGCTACCTCGAGTTCAACGTGACCTCCACGCAGGTCACCATCTCGCCGGACAAGCAGAGCATCAGCATCGCCATCACGGTCAGCGAGGGCCAGCCCTACACCGTGACCGGCATCAAGCTCGAAGGCGACTTCCTTGGCCGCGAGGAAGACTTCAAGCACCTCGTCTACCTGAAGCCGGGCCAGGCCTATCAGGGCGAGGCCGTGGCCACGACCACGCGCGCCTTCAGCGACCTCTTCGGCACCTACGGCTACGCGTTTGCGCGCGTCGACAGCCGCCCCGAGATCAACCGCGAAACCGGACAGGTGGTCGTCACGTTCGTGGCCGAGCCGCAGCGCCGGGTCTATGTGCGCAAGGTCATCATCTCCGGCAACTCGCGCACCCGCGACGAAGTCATCCGCCGCGAGTTCCGCCAGTTCGAGGCGGCCTGGTACGACGGCCAGAAGATCAAGGCCTCGCGCGACCGCGTGGAGCGCCTGGGTTACTTCAAGGACAAGGAAGTCAACATCGACACCCAGGAGGTGCCGGGCGCGCAGGACCAGGTCGACGTCATCCTGACCGTGGCGGAGCGTCCCACGGGCGCGATCACGGTGGGTGCGGGCTACTCCAGCCAGACCAAGCTGTCCTTCACCGGCTCCATCCGTCAGGACAACGTGTTCGGTTCGGGCAACTACCTCGGCATCGACATCGCGACCGCCCGTACCGGCCGGCAGCTGCAGGTCAGCACGGTCGATCCGTACTTCACGGTGGACGGCGTCTCTCGCGCCATCGACGTGTTCTACCGCACCACCCGTCCGATCAACACCCTGGGCGAGGAGTACCAATACGTCACCAAGGGCGGTGCAGTGCGCTTCGGTGTGCCGTTCTCCGAGGTCGACACCGTCTTCTTCGGCATCGGCTACGAGCAGCCCACCATCACCACGTCCAAGGGCCTGCCCAACAG
>VFQR01002019.1_pt1 | contig 13709 bp, 5 predicted proteins | sample 3512321 | NCBI WGS metagenome assembly VFQR01 (sample SAMN10412374, study PRJNA504923) | tailings metagenome | isolation source: Relicate 3 Philex TSF1 revegetated site | place: Philippines: Tuba, Benguet | collected 2017-08-29
CATGCTGCCGCTGGCCACGCCGATGATCCCGCCGGCCGGCCCGTCCAGCGCGCCGAGGCGGGCGATGGTGTCGGTATCGTTCACCAGCACGATCGCGCCGCCGGCGACGGCGGTGGACTCGCCCGCGCCGATGTTGACGCTGAGGATGAACACATCCTCGACGCCGATCGCCTCCACCACCAGGTTGCCTCCGGCGGTCAACGTGGTCGGCGTGGCGGGCGCCAGCGCCTCGAACACGATGGCCTCGGTGGTCTTGGTGATCACCGTGACGTCGAGGCCGACGCCGATGCCCTTCTTCTCCAGCGTGGCAGCGAGCGCGCCCTCGATGTTGGTGATGTCGGTGGTGTCAAGCGCACGCACCGTCAGGTTGCCGCCCGCGGTGATCACGCTCGAGGCGCCAACCGTCGCCCGCGTGACGGAGGTGAAGATCGTGATGCCGGCCGAACCGGCGCCCGCATCGCCGCCCGAGCCGATGCCGGCGCCGACCGCGAGAATGCTGACATTGATGCCCGTGTCGTTCAGGAACGGCACGATGATGCCGAGGGGCAGGATCGCCGCGTCGGCCAGCACGTTCGCGGCGCCGGAAGCGGTGATCGTCACGCCGTCGCCGACCGTCGCCTGGGTGGTGTTGGTAACGGCGTTGACGCCGATCGCCGCCCCCACGCTGGTACCGCCATCCGAGAGCGTCAGCGAGCCGCCGCCGGCGATCGCCTGCACGCCGACACGCTGCCGCGCGGTGATGTCGGCATTGCCGTTGGCGAGCGTCACCGTGCTCGTCGCGCCGAGGCTCGCGGTGGTCGTCGAGAAGACGATGTTGAGCGCGGCAGAGCCGGCGACGGCCGTGCTCTCCTCGCCCTCCTCGCTCTGGGTGGAGCCGCTGCCGGCGAGCGACAGCGCGCGGAAGGCCTGCGTCTGGCCGGCGGCGTGGCCGGCCTCGAGCAGCAGCGAGGCGGCCTGGATGTCGGTGCCGGCGCCGATCGTCGCGGCGGTCTCCATCTCCGCGACATTGATCGTCACGGCGGCGCCGACGGTCGTCTTGGCGGAATCCTCGAAGGCGAGCGCGATCGCCATGGTCTGCGCGCCGACGCTGTTCAGCGCCTGCACGGTCATCGCGCCATCGGCGCGGATGGTGCGGCCGGCGGTGATCGTCGCGGTGACGACCGGCCGGATCACGCTGCCCGCGAGCGCGGCCGCGACGCGCACCTGGCCGCCCTGCGTGCTTGTGCTGGCCGACTGCGCATTGCCGCCCTGCCCGCCGGGGTTCGAGGTCTGCGAGGCCGCCGTGTTGTTGGCGTTGGTGGTCTGCTGGCCCGCTTGCGGCGCGCCCACGGCCGTGCCGGACTGGCTGCTGGCGGAGTTCGCGCCGCTCTGCGACGCCTGGTCCGCGGTATCGCCGCCATCGGCCTCCGCTTCCGAACCCTCGGCGCTGCCGGTCGCCTCGGTCTGCACGGCCATCGCGGCGAGCGCGATCACCTGCACCGTGCCGGCGCGCGCGACGCCGGTGGAGACATCGCGCCCCAGCAGCGCCGAGACGTCGTCCTCTGCCCAGCCGAGCGCCATCGCGATGCCGACGCCGGTCTCGCCGCCCTCGGTATCGGCATCGGCGTTGGTGTTGAGGTTCAGCGCGTGCACGGCGAGGATGCCGAGATTGCCGTCCACGTCGAGCATGCCACCCGCGCCTTCAGGCGCGCGCGCAATCGTGGTGTTGAGCGAGACCGTGAGCGCGACCGCGCCGCCCACCGCCGTCCCGCTGGAGGCATCGGCGGACGCGCCGGCCTTGGCGCGCGCCGCCACATTGTGCCCGGCATTGGCAAGGACGAAGACATCCTGCGCGCCGGCGAGCGTCGCCGCGCCGTTGAACTCCGACAGCGTGTCGTATTCGGCGACGCCGATGGCGAAGGACAGGCCGACACCGGTCGAACTGCCTTGCGCGTTCTTCAGCGGGATGGCGCGCGCGATGGCCGTGCTGCGCGCTTCCGTCTCGACGCGCACCGGGCCCTTGTTCGCATCCGCATCCGCCGCGCCATCGGCGATGGTCAGCGCCGCGCCGCTGCCGATCAGCGCCGTCGTCGTGCCGCGCGCGATGTTGATGCCGACCGAGCCAGCCACGCCCGTCTTGCCGCCGGAGGCGCCGCTGCGCGCGAAGGCCTCGCTGTCATGGCTGGTGTCGGTCAGGGTGTGGTTGGTGCCTGTGCCGACGGTGGTGAAGGTGATCGCCTCGCCCTTCAGCGCGTTGTCGAAGCTGCTGGCGAGCTTGAGCCGGCCGTCGCGATCCACGATGGCGAAGTAGGTGGTGCCGTTGGTCAGCCCGCCCACGGCCGTGCCGCCGCCGCTGCTGTAGGTCAGCGCGGTGCCGGTGACGACGCGCTCCGGTGCCGCCAGCACGATCTCGCGGCGCTGCAGGTCGGGGTCGAAGGTGATGTCGTCGTCGGCGGCCGTCTCGGTGCGGGCGAGCTTGTGCTCGTTGCCGGCGCCGAGATTGGTGATGTTGATTGCGGTGCCCTTGTGGGCGTTCTCCTCGGAGGTCGCGAGCTTGATCAGCCCGTTGCCGACGACGATGACGAAATAGTCCGTGTCATGCGTGAGGCCCGCCGGCGCGGTGCCGCCGCCATTGGTGTAGCGGACCTTCTCGCCCGTCGTGAGATCCTTCGCATCGCCGACGAAGATCGTGTCATCGGCCAGGTGGATGGTGGTGAGCTGCACCGGGCGGCCGTTGAAGGCGCGGTCATCCACCAGCGCCTCCGCCACGACACCATCGGCGGTGATCGCGGCATCCGCGATGGTCGCGGTGTTGTTCACGGTGGAATGGTTCACCGAGACGGCGACGCCCACGGTCGTGCCGTCGCCGGTGGTCACCGCGCTGCCATCGGCGATCGCGGCCGCATCCGCATTGGCCAGGCTGCGCGCCGTGACGCCGCCGCCGGCGGTGATGGCGATCGGCGTTCCTGGCTGCCCCGCGATGCGGCTCGTCGCGGTGGTGCTTGCGATGTTGAAGCTGATCGCCGCCGCGACGCTCACCGCGCCGTCGGACGTCGAGCTGTCCGGCGCGCTGGCGGTGTTCGTGCCGCCGCTGCGCGAATTGGCCTGCCCGACCTGCGCATTGCCCTGCTGCTGGACGCCGTTGTCGTCGCCGCTGCCCTCGGTGCCGTCATCCTCCTCCGCGCCCTTGGCGGAGGCCTTCACCTCCGTTCGGCTCACCGTGATGGCGCGCGCCGCGACCAGCACAGCGCCGCCCGCGGTCACGCCGCGCGCGAGGCTGGCCACCGCGCTGTCCTCGGCGATGGTCAGGCCGAAGGCGGCGCCCACCGCCGCGCTCGTCGCCTCGCTCTCGCCCTCGGCCTTCGTCGTCGTGACCGCGTTCAGGTCTGCGTTGACCGTCAGAGCGCCGGTCATGGTGATGGCGTCGCCGGCCTCGACCTCGGCCTCGACGGTGTTCTGCGCCACCGCGATGGCGACCAGCGGGGTGATCGCGGTGCCGCCCTCGCCGCCTCCTTCCGCCTTCGTGTCGAGTTCATGCGCGCCGGTCGCGGTGACGTTGACGTCGTTCACACCGGCAAGCGTGGCGCCCGTGCGGATCTCCGCGACGGTGTCGTTGTCCCCGCCGTTCCAGGCGAAGGAGGCGCCGAGGCCGAAGGCCTCGCCATCATTCCCGTCGCCATCCTCGTCGCCGAGTTCCTGCTTCGCCTTGGCGAGAACGGTGTTCTTGGTGGTGGAGGTCGCGGTGATGCTGACCGCGCCGACCGTGGCCGCTGCATCCGCGCCGTCCGAGCCGGTGATGACCGCCCCGGCGCCGAGGAACGCCTCGGTGCGCAGGTCCGTCATGTTGATGGCGACGGAGCCCGCCACGCCGAGATTGCCGCCACTGGCGCCTGAGGTGGCCTCAACGCCGAAGGCGTGAGTGGAATCGCTGCCGAGCACGAACATGCCGGCCGCAACGGTCAGGCCATCGCTGGTCACGCTGGCGTTGCTGATGCTCGCCTGCACCAGACCCTCGGCGTCGTTGATCGCGATGGCCGCGCCGACGCTGCCGGTCTCGCCCTTGGTCGCGCTGCCATCGGCCTTGGCCGAGGCATCGAAATTGCCCTGGGCTGTGACGGACGCCGTGCCATCCGCATCCACCGCGGCGCCGCCGCCGATCGTCGCGCGCACGTCCAGCCGGCCGAGATTGAGCGCGAAGGCCGCGGCGACGCTCACCGGACCGTCGGAGGTGGAGGCGTCCTCGCTCTGGGCGTTCGGGTTGTTCCCCGACCGCGTGCGGTTCTGCGCCTGGGTGTTGGCGTTGCCGGTCTGCGCCTGGGCCTGCTGGTTCGCCGCGTTGTCGTCGGCGTTGGAGCCGGCATCATCTTCCGCCGCGCCGGCCGCGGAGGCATGCGCCTCCGTCTTGCTCGCGCCGCCCCCCTGCGCCAGCAACGCGACGGTGCCGGCCGTGCTGGTGATCGAACGGTTGAGGGTCGCGGCGACCACATCGTTCACGTAGCCGACGACGATGGAGATGCCGACGGCGGCATTCTCGCCGGTCGCCTGGCCCTTGCCGATCGTCGTGGTCTCGCCGCGCCCGGTCGCGGTGATGTCGAGATTGCCGGAGATGGTGAAGGCGGTGCCGGTGAGAACCTCGGCGCGCGTCTCGTTCTGCGCCACGGAGATCGCGACGACCGGCGCCACGCCGGTGCCGCCGCCGGCCGCGCCGTGGGTCTCGGTGACCATGGTGTAGTCGCCGACCGACACCAGCGTGACAGCGCCGGGCGCGCCGGCCGCACCGAAGGTGGTGCCTGTCTCGATCACCGCATTTGTGGTGTGATCCGAGATGTTGAGACCGAAGCTCGCGCCGACGCCGACGCTCTCCGCGCCATCCTGCCTCGCATCGGCCTTGAGGCCGGCCATGACATCGGAGGTCGCCTTGACCGTGAGCGCGCCGGTCGCCGCCTGCGCATCGCCGCCGTCGCGCAGAATGAGCGTGGTGCCGTTGGTCACGCGCGCATCGGCATTCGCTTCGAACACGTTGATGGCGAGGGAGCCGGCGACGCCGAGATCGCCTTCGGAGGCGCCGGAGGTCGCATCGGCGGCCGCGCGGGATTCCGTCTCGGTCAGCGTGTGGGTGGTGCCGGTGCCGATGCTGGTCGGCTTGATCGCGTCGCCCGCGATGGCCTTGTCGCGCGTCTCCGCCAGCGCGATCTCGCCATCGGCGCGGATCACCACAAAATAGGTGTTGCCGCTGGTGAGCCCGCCAGGCGCGGTGCCGGCGCCGGCGGAATAGACCACCTGGTCACCGGTGCGCAGCGTCTCGGCCCCGGGCGAGGCCAGCGTCACATAGGTCGTTGCGGGATCGAAGCTGATCGCGGCGGGGCCGCCCGTGCGCTCCAGCTTGTGGCCGGTGCCGGCGCCGACCGAAGTGAGGTCGATCGCGGTGCCGGCCTGCGCGTCGGCCAGGCTGGCCGCGAGCTTGATGCGGCCGTTGGTGTCCTTGATGACGAAATAGTCGGTGTCGTCGGTGAGCCCGCCGATCGAGGTGCCGCCGCCGTTCTTGTACTTCACCTGCTCGCCGGTCTCGAGCCCGGCCACGTCGCCGACGCGGATCGTCTCGGCGGTGGTGTCCACCACATTCGCCTGCGCCGCCGTCAGGTTCAGGCTGCGCGACGCCATGCCGGATTCCACCGTCAGCCCGTCCGCGGTGATCGTCGCGGTGCCGGTCGTGGCGCTGGTGATCACATTGGAGACGTTCAGCGCCGCCGCGGCGCCGATCGTGCCGGGCCCGCCATCCGTCGCGGAGCCATCGGCATCGGCGAGCGAATCGCCGTTGCTGCGCGCGCGCAGCGTCACATCTCCGTCGGCGACCAGCGCGATGCCGGGGCCGAGGGTGATGGTGGCATCCACGGTCTGGATGTTGAATGCGATCGCCGCGGCGACAGCCATCGTGCCGTCATTCGTCGAGGCGTCCGGCGTCTGGGACGTGCCGGAGGAGCCGGCGCCCCGGCTGCCGGCCTGGGCATTGCCCCAGCCGGTCTGTGCGTTGCCCTGCTGGTTGACTCCGTCGGCATCCCCGCTGTCGGCCGCACCCTTCGAACTCGCCGCCGCGTTGGAGCGCGAGCGGAACTGGCCCTGCGCATCGGCCGCGATCGCGCCGCCCGTGCTGGTCAGGCCGCGCAGGATGCGGGCGGTGGCGGAATCCTCGGTGATGGCCAGCGCGAAGGAGGCGCCGATCGCGGCATTGCCGCCCACCGCATCGCCCTCGCCCTTCGTCTCGTAGTCGCTGTCATGCTGGGTCGTCAGCGTGATGTTGCCGGCCGTGTTCAGCGCGGCGCCGGTGCCGATGAAGGCGTCGGTGTCGTTGAAGCCGAGGGTGATGGCAACGACCGGGGTCAGCACCGTCGCCGAATTGCCGCTGGCCTCCGCGCCACCCTTGGCGAGCGTCTCCGCCTCATGCTGCGCCGTCGCGTTGATGCTCAGCGCACGGACATTGGCCAGGCGCGCGGTGTTCTCCACCGCCGCGGTCGTGTCGTTGTCCAGGATCGCGAGCGCGACGGAGGCGCCGACGCCGAGGCTCGCCGCCGTCACCACATCCTGGTGCGGCACCGCCCGCGTCGTCGTCTTGGTGTCGGAGCTTGCGGTCAGCGTGATGTCGAGGTTGTTGAGGTTGGCCGTCGCCGCCGCGCCGTCACGCACCAGCGCCTCGACATTGGTGATGACGGTGTGGATGGCGAGCGCCCCGGCGACGCCGGTGTTCGTGGTGTTGCCGACGCCCGAGATGGCTTCGAGGAAGAAGGTGTTGTCGGCATCCATCGTTGCGGTGACGTTGGTGCCGCCGGTGGCGGTGAAGCTGCCGGAGTCCTCGATGAAGGACCGGACCGTCGCCTCCACCACGCCGATCGCGACGGCAACGCCGACGCCGTCCGATCCGGGCTGGGTGTTCGAGGCATCGGCGCGCGTCGTCACGCTGTCCGTGCTGGTCGCGCTGATGCTCAGCGCGCCCGCGGTCGCGATCGAACTGGTCGTGCCGATGAAGGCCTCGGTGACGGGGCGGTAGGTGGAAACCGCGATCGCCGCCGCCGCGTTGACGTTGCCGTTGCTGGTCGCCGCCCCGTTGGTCGAGAGCGCGCCGCCGCTCGCGCTGGTCGGGCCGGAGCCGGCCGCGCCGCCGGAGGTGGAGAGCGCGGTGGTCTGCACGTTGGAATTGAGCGTCGCGCCGATCAGGATGGAATCCGGCGTGTCGCTGCCGATCGCGCGGATCGAGGCGCTGTCATCCACCGTCGCGCGCGTGACGGACTCCACCACCGTCACCGCGAGCGAGGCGCCGGTGGCGCCGGCGGCCGCCGTGCCATCGGCGGTCGAGACGATGTTGAGGTTGGTCCCCGCCAGCAGTTGCACCGCGCCTGAGACTCGCAGGATGGAACTGCCGATCGCCTGCGTCGTGGCGTTGCCGAGCACGGTGACGCTGGTTATGGCCGCATCCTGGCCGGCGTCCACGTCGTTGCCGGAGGAATCCGTCTCCGCCTGCACGGTCACGGCCACCGCCGCGCCGGCCGTCAGGCTCGCAGCCTGCACTATGGCGCTGTTGAAGGTGATGGTGGCGGAGGGGTTGGCGACGGCCAGCGAGTTCTCCAGCGCGCCGAGCGTGAACTGGCTCTGGATGATGTTGGCGGTGGACGTGGCGCTGAGGTTGATCGCCTGGCTCGCCAGCACCGTGGAGTTGTTGAACTCGATCGCGGTGGAGGCGCCGGCGAAGATCGCGCCGTCGGTGATCTCGCCATCGCCAGCCGCGTCGCCGCCGGCCGTCGCCGTCACCGTGATGTTGCGCGCGTTGAGGTTGGCGTTGAAGCGCGTCGTCTCCGCCTGCACGGTCAGGTCGCGCAGCACGCCGGCGCCGGCGAAGACGATCTCGTCGCCGCCGACCTCGCCCTGGATGGTCACGTCCACGCCGGTCAGGGTGAAGGCGTTGATCGTCAGGATGTCACGCGAGAGCAGCGGCAGTTCCTCGCCGAACAGCGCGGAGGCGCCCATCCGGATCGTCAGGCTGCTGGTCGGCTTGGCGAAGGTGATCTGCTCGAAGGTGATCGAGTTGAGGATCGCCTCGATGTCGTCGGGGATGTCGGCTGGATCCACCGGCACCGGCACGGGCGGCACGGAGGAGAAGGTCATCGTGCCGTCGCCATTGTCGGTCAGCACGGCGCTGTCCGGCAGGTCGGAGGCGATGATGGTGCGGTTGGCGACGACCGTGTTGTCGGTGATCGGCTCCAGCCCGTCATAGGTCAGCACCACGCCGTCGCGGGTGATGGTGCCGGACATCGGGCCGGTGGCGAGGTAGATGATCTCCTGGAAGACGCCGCCATCGAGCTCCAGGCTGTCGAAGCCGCCGGCCCCACCATCCATCACGCCGCTGATCGCGGCAGCCCCATAAACGACGAAGGTGTCCTCGTTGTCGGCGGAACCCAGGAGGTTCTCGACCGATACGAAGGACACCCCCGCGACATGGCCCGAATCCTGCCCCGTCACGTGCCAGCGTGTGTCGGTCGGCGGGCCCGTGATGGCGTCGCTCCCGCCGCCACCCTGCACGACCACCTTGCCGACCAGCCCGTCCGCGACGCCGGCCAGGATCACCCTGTCGTCGCCGGCGCCGGCATCGATCGTCAGCGCGACAAGCGGCGCCGCGAAATCATAGGCCAGCAGCCCATCGCCCGTGACGGCCGAGAGGCCATCCCCGGCGCTGCCGGACTCCGCCAGGGTCAGCGCATGGCCCTCGCCGGTGGCGTCGCTGAAGATACGGCTGGCGGCCTGCATCCGGTCCTCGACCAGTGCGACGCCGCTGAAGCCCAGCGCATGCAGGCGGCCGGCGCCATCGGCGATGCTGATCGAACCCTCGCCCGCGCCGGTGGCGGAGAGCGCGATCGTCGCGGCCTCGCCGGCGAGGCCCAGCGTGTCCTGGCCGCCGAGGCCCTCGAAGGTCAGGTCGAGCGGCTGCAGCACGCCATCGGCGAAATCCATCACCAGCCGGTCGTCGCCGGCCGTGCCACTGACGCGGATGGCGCCCGCCGACTGCACCGCGCGCTGGTCGAGCACGACATTGGTGGAGCCGTCGAGCAGCTGGATGGATTGCGTGAGGTTGTCGTAGCGCAGCGCGAAATGCTGGGCGCTGTGCGCGGCGAGATCCACCGCGAAGGGCATGATGTCCGCCGAGAGCAGGTAGCGGGGCTCCAGCGCGTCCATTCGGAGTGCCGGGGCGATGGCCGGCTGGGCCTGCACTCTGGATCGTTCCGGCCCGGGCCGCTGGCCCTTCAGCCAGGACCAGAGACGGGTGGATAGCCGCTGCTCAGGCTGGCGCGCGAGGCTGGCGTTCCGGAACGGAAAGGCCATGCGCTGGTCCCCTCACTCAAGCACACGAAGAGATGACCGGTCGACCCGCCGGCGCGGCGCGACCGGCAGGGCGGCAAGACTCCCTTAACCTTCGGATCGTGCGGAGAGGCTTCGGTAGGTGTCAACGTCAGCGCGATGAAGCATTGTTTCTCGGCGCTGTGGATAAAGTTTTGCTGCGGTGCGGCATAGATGGTGCGCGAGCGCGCGGCAGGCGATCATCGCGCCACCGTGATGCAACCTTTCCGCGAAGATTGGTAGCCGCCCGAAAATGCGAAAGGGCGCCTTGCGGCGCCCTTCCTGTCCTTCGTCCGTGATGGAGCGAGCGGCTACGCCGCCTCCTGCTCCTCGGTCGCCTCGGGCTTCGGGCCGCTGTCGAGGCCCTTCGCCGCCACATCGCGCTCGACCAGTTCGATTACCGCCATCGCCGCGGCGTCGCCGTAGCGCACGCCGGCCCTGAGGACGCGCGTATAGCCGCCGTTGCGGGCCTTGTAGCGATCCGCGATCGTGGTGAAGAGCTTCTCCACCACCTTCTCGTCGCGGATCTGCGCATGCGCCTGGCGCCGCGCATGCAGCCCGCCGCGCTTGCCGAGCGTGATGATGCGCTCGACGTAGGGCCGCAGCTCCTTCGCCTTCGGCAGCGTCGTCGTGATCTGCTCGTGCTTGATCAGGCTGGTGGCCATGCTCCGCAGCATCGCGACGCGGTGCGTGGAGGTGACGCCGAGCTTACGGCCGGAAACGCCGTGACGCATGATACAACTCCGTTCGCCCCATCCGGGGCACTTAGCGCAACCCTCAGGCCGCCGAAAGGCGGCCCGCCGCCAAACTGACCCTTCCACCGGCGCCGACAGCGGCGCGGCGAAGCCAAGCGCGCGGATGCGCGCGCCCGGCGTCTGAGGGCATCAGAAAGGCTCTTCCAGCTTCTTGGCGAGATCCTCGATGTTCTCCGGCGGCCAGCCCGGCACGGTCATGCCGAGGCCGAGCCCCATCGAGGCGAGGACCTCCTTGATCTCGTTCAGCGACTTGCGGCCGAAGTTCGGCGTGCGGAGCATCTCCTGCTCGGTCTTCTGCACCAGGTCGCCGATATAGACGATGTTGTCGTTCTTCAGGCAGTTCGCCGAGCGCACGCTGAGCTCCAGCTCATCCACCTTCCGCAGCAGGTTGCGGTTGAACGGCAGGTCGTCGTGCTCGGGCTCGGGCCCGCGCGGGCGCGGCTCCTCGAAGTTGATGAAGAGCTGCAGCTGCTCCTGCAGGATGCGCGCGGCGATGCCGACGGCATCCTCGGGCGCCACCGTGCCGTCGGTCTCCACCGTCAGGACGAGCTTGTCGTAGTCGGTCTTCTGGCCGACGCGGGTCGGCTGCACCTGATAGGCGACGCGGCGGACCGGCGAATAGATCGCATCCACCGGGATCAGCCCGATCGGCGCATCCTCCGGCCGGTTCTCGGCGGCCGGGACGTAGCCCTTGCCGGTGTCCACGGTGAGCTCCATGGAGAGCTTCGCGCCGTCATCCAGCGTGCAGATCACCAGCTCCGGGTTCGCGATCTCGATGTCGCCCGTGGTCTGGATGTCGGCCGCCGTCACCTCGCCAGGGCCCGTCTTCACCAGGTGCAGGCGCTTCGCGCCCTCACCCTGGTAGCGGATGGCGAGCTGCTTCACGTTCAGCACGATGTCCGTGACATCCTCGCGGACGCCCTGGATCGAGCTGAATTCGTGCAGCACGCCATCGATGCGGATGCCCGTCACTGCCGCGCCCTGGAGGGACGAGAGCAGGATGCGGCGCAGCGCGTTGCCGAGCGTCATCCCGAAGCCGCGCTCCAGCGGCTCGGCGACGATCGTCGCCGTGCGCGTCGGATCGCTGCCGAACTCCACATCCTTCTTGGTCTCGATCAACGAGCGCCAGTTCTTCTCGATCACGGTGTCTTCCCTATGCCCGGCCAAACGGTCGCGCGCGGCGCGGCGGAACCCGCCGCGCTCGATCAGACGCGGCGGCGCTTGCGCGGGCGGCAGCCATTATGCGGAATGGGCGTCACGTCGCGGATGGCGGTGACGTAGAAGCCGACGGCCTGCAGCGCGCGGAGCGCCGATTCGCGACCCGAGCCGGGGCCCGAGACCTGGATCTCCAGCGTCTCCATGCCGTGCTCGCGGGCCTTCTTGCCGGCGTCCTCGGCGGCGACCTGGGCGGCGTAGGGGGTGGACTTCCGGCTGCCCTTGAAGCCCTGGCTGCCGGAGGAGGACCAGGCGATCGCGTTGCCCTGCGCGTCGGTGATGGTCACGACGGTGTTGTTGAAGCTGGCCAGAACATGCGCCACGCCGGACGAGATGTTCTTCCGTTCCTTCTTGCGCGGGCGCTGACCGGCGCCGCCGCGGGGTTCGCGAGCCATCCTACTTCGTCACCTTCTTCTTGCCGGCGATCGCCACCGCCTTGCCCTTGCGCGTGCGCGCATTCGTGTGGGTGCGCTGGCCGCGGACCGGCAGGCCCTTGCGGTGACGCAGGCCGCGGTAGCAGGCCATGTCCATCAGGCGCTTCTTGTTCATCGCCTCTTCACGGCGAAGGTCGCCCTCGACGCGGTATTCCCGGTCGATGTGCTCGCGGATGCGCAGGATCTCGTCGTCGGAGAGCTGGTTCACCCGCTTCGCCTCGGCGATGCCGAGCGTATCGATGATGTCCTTCGCGTTCTTCGGCCCGATGCCATAGATATAGCGGAGCGAGATGGCGACCCGCTTGTTGGTCGGGATGTTCACGCCGGCGATGCGCGCCACGGTGCGTCTCTCCTCACGGGGCCGGCCGGCCCCTCTGTCCCGCCCGGCAACGCCCGGCGGGGCTTGGTCCAATCATGCAAACGCGAAGCACGGCCGAAGCCAGGCCTCGGACCGCGAGGGCGGGGAAATACGCCCCCACCGCCGCGGGAGTCAAGCCGCCCCGCGGAGCTATCTCGGGGCGCCCACCGGCGGCCCGAGCAGCGCGGAAAGCTGCCGCGTCACCTCGTCCATCGGGGCCATCCCATCCACCTGCTTCAGCTTCCCCTGGGCGGCATAGAAGGGCAGCAGCGGGGCGGTCTGGCGGTGATAGGCTTCAAGGCGAGCAGCCACCGTCTCGGCCTTGTCGTCGGCCCGGCGCGTGAACTCCGTGCTGCCGCAGACGTCGCAGACGCCCTCGCGCGCGGTGGGCTTGAAACGGTCGTGGTAGCCCTCCCCGCACTTCGTGCAGGTGAAGCGGCCGGCGATGCGCTCAACCAGGGCGGCATCGTCGACGACGAGCTCGATGACCTGGTCGAGCTCCATCCGTTGCTCACGCAGCATGACATCCAGCGCCTCGGCCTGCGGCACGGTGCGGGGGAAGCCATCGAGGATGAAGCCCCTCGCGCAGTCGGGCTGGCGCACGCGCCCGGCCAGCATGCCCGTCATGATCGAATCCGGCACCAGCGCGCCCGATTCCATGATCGCCTTCGCCTTCAGCCCGAGCTCCGAGCCCGCGCGCACTTCGGCGCGCAGCATGTCGCCCGTGGAGATCTGCGCGATGCCATAGCGCTCCTCGAGCCGCTTGGCCTGGGTGCCCTTTCCGGCGCCCGGCGGGCCCAGAAGGATCAATCTCATCGCCCGCGTCCCCCCGGCTGCGTGCCCCGCCCGCCGAGCCGCGCCTTCTTGATCAGCCCCTCATACTGGTGGGCGAACAGGTGCGACTGCACCTGCGCCACCGTATCCATCGTGACGGAGACGATGATCAGCAGCGAGGTGCCACCGAAGTAGAAGGGCACGCTATAGCGCGAGATGAGGATCTCCGGCACCAGGCAGATCACCGCCAGGTACAGCGCGCCCACCGCCGTCAGCCGTGTCAAAACGCGGTCGAAATACTCCGCCGTCGGCTGGCCGGGCCGGATGCCCGGGACGAAGCCGCCATATTTGCGGAGGTTGTCCGCCGTCTCCTGCGGGTTGAACACGACCGCCGTGTAGAAGAAGGCGAAGAAGATGATACCCGCGAGGTAGAGCGCCATGTAGAGCGGCTGCCCATGCGCCAGCAGGTTGGCCGCGTCGGTCAGCCAGGAGGGCTCGGTCTGCGTGCCCTGGAAGGCGCTGAAGGTGGCCGGCAGCAGCAGCAGGGAGCTGGCGAAGATCGGCGGCATCACGCCTGCCGTGTTCAGCTTCAGCGGCAGGTGCGTGTTCTCGCCGCCATACATCCGGTTGCCGACCTGGCGCTTCGGATACTGCACGGGGATCCGGCGCTGCGCGCGCTCGATGAAGACGACGGCCGCGATGATCAGCAGCGCCGCCAGCAGGAAGAACACGATGAACACCGGGGAGAGCGCGCCGGTCCGCCCCAGTTCCAGCGTCGCCGCCAGGGCGGAGGGCAGGTTCGCCACGATGCCG
>VFQR01002020.1_pt1 | contig 13708 bp, 11 predicted proteins | sample 3512321 | NCBI WGS metagenome assembly VFQR01 (sample SAMN10412374, study PRJNA504923) | tailings metagenome | isolation source: Relicate 3 Philex TSF1 revegetated site | place: Philippines: Tuba, Benguet | collected 2017-08-29
AAGCCGAACACCAGTGCATGACCATCCGCGGTGTCCGCAAGCCCGGCGCGGTCACCACCACCTCCGCCGTGCGTGGCAGCCTCACCGACCCCACCACCCGCGCCGAGGCCCTCGCGCTCCTGAACCGCTGAACGTCAGATCGCCAGCGGGCCGAGCCCGGCCACGTGCCGCTCGGCCATGACCACCAGCACCGTCCAGTAGCCGTCCAGCTGCGGCGTCAGATCCTCCGCGGTGCAGCGCACCACCTCGACCCTGCCGTCCCGGTGCAATTCGCGACCGGTGCGGGAAGCCGCGGCGGCAGGCCCGAGCAGCGCGAGCAGGTCCTCGGCGGTCAGCTCGACCAGACCCTCGACGTCGGCGTCGGCGATCCGGAACCGCTCGAGCGGGGTGTCGTCCACGCACACGAACACGTGCGCCACCTCCCGGTTCACCACGCCGCCGCTCGCGTCCACGATCCGCCTCGTCCCCAAGGCCACCAGCCGCTCCGGCGCGACCGCCAGCCCCAGCTCCTCCTCGATCTCCCGCACCCCACCCCCGGTCGGGGCCTCCCCGTCGCGCACGTGCCCCGTCACCGTCAGGTCGAGCAAACCCGCGAACCGGCTCGCCCCCGCCCGCCGACGCTGCAGGAGCACCCTCACCGGCGGGCTCGAACGCACGAACAGGCAGTGGAAGCTCTCGTGCCACCACCCCTGCTCGTGGACCTCCCGACGTCCCGCACCCGGCAGGCGGCGCCCGCCGTCGTCGACCACGCTGAGCAGCTCGCCGTCGTCGGACACCGGGCCGTTCTAGCTCCTCCGCTCCGAGGACTCCGTCTCCACCTCGGCCACGTGCGCCGCCGGCGGCCGGCGCTCATGGCCCGTCGCCGACCGCGTCCGCCGCTCCTCCTTCATCCGGTCCTCGTACACGTGCCGACGACCGTCGAGGTGGTCGCGCTCCATGCCCCGCAGCGCGTCCCGCGTCGGTTCGTAGTAGAGCAGATCGAACTCCTCCACGATCTGGAACGTCCACCTCCCGTCCAGCACGTTCCGCCCGACGATCTCCTCACGCAACAGACGAGCCTCCTCCGGATGCCCGGCCTCGGCCAGCATGTCGGCCGACTCCCCGAACAGGATGTCGGCGCGGCCGATCAACTGGTGCAACGTGAACAGATGGCCGCGGGCGCGCTCGACGTACTCGAACGCCTCCGACGCCTTGCCGATCGCCGCCACGAGCTCTGGGTCGTAGATGTTGGTCACGGCACCGCTGTACCCAACTGGCGGGAGTCGGCACAGAGACCGAGCCGCCGAGGTGGGTCGGACCTGCGCCCGGAACTCAACAGCCGTTCACGTCGTCGGTTCGGAGTCCGGCCTGATGGAGAGGAACGATGGGTTCAAGTCGCGTACGGCGCTGGCGCCGATGAGGCTCAAAGTCCTGCGAACATCCTCGCCGAACCAGTCGAGAACTCTGCTCACGCCCGCCTCGCCTCCAGCGCCGAGGCCGTAGAGGTAGGCGCGTCCGGCCATGACCGCGTCGGCGCCGGCAGCAACGGCCTTGACGATGTCGCTGCCCCGGCGAACTCCGCCGTCGCAGATGATCGTCGAGCGTCCCCCCAAGGCCTCGGCGATCGGTGCGACCAGCGGGAAGATCGCAGGAGCACCGTCGAGCTGGCGACCTCCGTGGTTCGAGAGGATGATCCCGTCGACACCCTCGTCGGCCGCGACGAGAGCGTCCTGCACGGTCTGAACACCCTTGATGAGGATGGGCCCGGGCCAGATGGAGCGCAGCCAGGCAACATCAGCCCACGACAATGCCGAGTCGAACTGCTCGTTGATGTAGTCCGAGAGCGTCACCGGGGTTCCTCCGTCACCGACGGCCCGTCCGATGACGTTCGCGAACCGGATGGGCTCACTGGTGAGGAAGCCGGTCGTCCAGCTCGGGTGTAGGAGGCCGTCGACCAAGGTCGAAGGACCGATGGTGGGCGGGAGTGAGAAACCTCGCCGAACGTCGCGCTCGCGACGACCGAAGACGGGGGTGTCCACCGTCAGGACCAGCGCCTCGTAGCCCGCCCCGGCCGCGCGTTCGACCATTTCGTGAACGAGCCCTCGATCGCGCCACGCGTACACCTGGAACCAGAGTCGGCCGCTGCTGGCAGCTCGGACCTCCTCGATCGATCGGGTGCTCAGCGTCGACAGCGTGTAGGGCAGACCCGCGCGGGCCGCCGCTCGCGCAACTGCGAGCTCGCCGTCCGGGTGCGCGATCCGGGTGAACCCGGTCGGCGCCAGCACCAAGGGATAGGCGAGTGGCGCACCGAGAAGGATCGAACCGATGTCGACGGCGCCCAGCCCCTGGAGGACACGCGGTTCGAAGGAGACCGCAGCGAAGGCCGCCGTGTTCGCCACGAGCGTCAGCTCATCTTCTGCGCCACCATCGATGTAGTCGAAGACGCCGCCAGGGAGCCGCCGCTGCGCCAGGCGTCGAAGGTCGGCGACCGATGCGGTACGTGAAAGCCGCCGTTCCACACGCCCTCGCTGGCGCCGGCGGAATCGAACGACGCTCCGCAGGGTCATGAACGGGCGAAGAGCGCGGGCGGGCAGACGCATGCTGTTCCCTCCAGGTGCGTTGCGGTCTAGCGGTCGTTCCTGGCGCCTTGATGAGTCGGGGCCTCCCCGGTCGTAGGAAGCAGAGCTCGCAGGTCCCACCTGGCGCCAGCGCAACAGATATTATATTCTACCGCCGCAGGAGGGGACATCCATGGAATACCGGGAGGTGGGGGCCACCGGCATCACTGCATCCGCCCTGGGATTCGGGATGTGGCCGATCGGCGGCACGCAGCACGTCGGCGACTACGGCGCCGTCGACGTCGACGAGGCCATCTCCGCCATCCGACGCGCTCTCGACCTCGGGGTGACGTTGTTCGACACGGCTCCTGCGTACGGGAACGGACACGCCGAGGTGGTTCTCGGCCGCGCCCTCGGCTCACGACGCGATGAGGCCGTGGTGGTGACGAAGTGCGCAGTTCACTGGGACTACGACGCGGAGTCCTGGATCACGACGTCGACCCATGATGCGATCGTTCGGTCAGCCGAGGAAAGCCTTCGTCGCATCGCCACCGACCGGCTGGACGTGCTGCTCATCCACGTTCCTGATCCGAACGGCTCACCCGAAGGCTCGCTCGCCGCATTCAAGGAGCTCGTGGACACAGGCAAGGTCCGTGCGGTGGGCGTCTCGAACTTCACCATCGACCAGCTCGAAGAGTACCGACGACACGGTCCGGTGCAGGTGCAGCAGGTCGGCTACAACATGCTGGACCGTCGCGCCGAAGCGGCGATGCTGCCGCACTGCGCCGAACGTGGTGTGGGCGTGCTGACGTACGGCGCGCTCTGTCACGGCCTCTTCTCCGGTGCATGGACCGTCGACACGGTCTTCCCCGCCGAGGATTGGCGGTCGAAGGGAGACGTGTTCGGGCTCCCGCTGTTCGAAGGCGACAACCTCCGTCACAACATCGCGGTCGCCCGTCGGCTGGCCGACCTCGCTCTCGATCGAGGACTCACGTTGCCGCAGCTGGCCATCGCCTGGGTCGTACAGAACCGGCAGGTGGCTTCCGCGCTCGCCGGGATGCGAACCGTGTCGGAGGTCGAGGAGAATGTCGTGGCGGTCGAGAAGCAGCTCGATCCCGACGACCTCCTCATCATCGACGGCATCCTGTCCGCTGCGGTCGGGACCGTGGGCGCCGCCCACTACACCGTCAATGAGCACTGACGACGCGCAGCGATGAAGATCGTTGCGATCGAGACCGTGGTGCCGGGCCCGCATTCTCCACTCCCGGCGGTCGTGTTCGTCCGGGTGCACACCGACGCAGGACTCGTCGGGTGCGGGGAGACCTACTACACGCCGCGCGCCGTCAGTACCTTCATCCACGAGTTCCTCGCCCCGCTGATCATGGGCACGGACGCGACGTCCCCTGAAGCTCTCTGGGAGACCGTCTACAGCGCCATCGTGAAGTTCGGTGGTCGTGGCCTGGAGCTCCGAGCGTTGTCGGCAGTCGACCTCGCAGCGTGGGACATCCTCGCTCAGGCCGCTCAGTTGCCCCTGTGCCAGCTCCTCGGGGGCGGGGTCGCGACGCTCCCGACGTACAACACCTGCGCCGGGCCCACCTATGGCACGGGAGACCGCCCGGGGTACGGGGAGACGTCGGCAGCCGACGACCTCGACGACGCCTCGGCCTTCGTCGCGCGGCCGGCGGAGCTCGCACGGGAGCTGCTCGACGAGGGTTTCGCAGGCATGAAGATCTGGCCGTTCGACGCCATCGCGCACGAGCACGGCGGCACAACCATCACCCAGGCACACCTCGAGCGAGGCCTGGAGCCTTTCCGACGCATCCGAGAGGCGGTCGGGTGGGACATCGAGATCATGGCCGAGGGCCACGGATTCTGGTCGGTCGCTGCCGCCAAGACCATCGCAAGAGGGCTGGAACCGTTCCGGCCGGCCTGGATCGAGGATCTCGTGGTGGCCGACTCTCCCGGAGCTCTCGCCGAGTTGAGGCGCTCCACGACGATCCCCGTGCTCGCCAGCGAATACCTGATGACCAGGTTCGACTACGACGCGATGCTGCAGGCCGAGGCAGTCGACCACGTGATGATCGACCCGACGTGGTGCGGTGGGATCACCGAGGCACGCCGCATCATCGCCCTCGCCCATACCGCTCGCCTGCCGGTGACGATGCACGACTGCACCGGGCCGTTCACGCTCCTCGCAGGCATCCACCTCTTGTCCAGCACGCCCAACGCCTCGTACCAGGAGGTGGTGCGCGCCTACCTGCGCGAGGTCTACCCACAGTTCGTGGACGAGTCGATCCAGCTCGTGAACGGCCACGTGCGGGCACCGGATCGACCTGGCATCGGGGCGCAGCTCCGCTCGGACGTCCTCGATCGTCCGGGTGTCGAGCAACGTTGGAGCCGGCGATGAGGGAGGAGCACTGAGATGACCCGGGCTGCCGTGATGCACGAGGCGGGTTCGCCGCTGGAGATCGAGACGATCTCGGTCGCAGCACCCAGAGATCGTGAGGTCCTCGTACGGCCGGTGGCGGCCGGGCTCTGCCACAGCGACCTCCTGTTCTTGGAGGGTCTGTGGCCACACCCTGTCCCCACCATCCTGGGGCACGAGGTCGCCGGCGTCGTCGAGGCGGTCGGATCGGAGGTGACCGGCGTCCACGTGGGCGACCACGTCGTCGGATGCGCCGGGGGCGGATGTCATCGATGTCGGTACTGCGTCATGGGGCGACCCATCATCTGCACCGAGCGCCACCATGATCGACCACCGCACGACGAGCAGCGGCTCCGCCTCGCCGATGGCACCCCGGTGCACCAGTACGGCCAGTTGAGTGCCTTCGCGGAGTCGATGCTCGTCCACGAGCACGCCGTGGTGAAGATCGATGCTGATCTCGACCTCCACCTCGCGTCGATCATCGGCTGCGGCGTGGCAACGGGGCTGGGAGCCGTGTTCAACACGGCGCGGCTGCCGGTCGGTGCCACCGTCGCCATCACCGGCGTCGGAGGCGTCGGTCTCAACGCGGTGCAGGGAGCCCGCATCGCCGGGGCATCGCAGATCATCGCCATCGACATCGAACCGGGAAAGCTCGAGTCGGCGCGAGCCCTCGGAGCCACCGCAGTGGTCGACGCGTCACGGGAGGCACCCGTGGACGTGGTGCGCGAGCTCACGCGTGGCGGCGCCGACTTCGTGTTCGAGACCAGCGGTGTGCCTGCCGTCGCCGAAGCGTGCACGGCGATGGTCGGCAACGGAGGAACGGTCGTCCTCGTCGGCATCCCGGCCAAGGAGGCGACGATCGCGATCCGGCCGGCGGAGTTGATCCCGCGCGAGATCGCGATCCTCACGTCGCACGTCGGCTCACTGCGCCCGGAGATCGACCTCCCGCGCTACGTCGCCCTTGCCCACACGGGGCAGCTCCAGCTCGAGCCGCTCGTGTCGCGGCGGTACACGTTGACCGGGATCAACGAGGGTTTCGAGGCCATGCCGTCGGGCGACGTCGCCCGCTCGATCATCGTCTTCGACCGATGAACCCACCGCACCTTCCCCCATCCGGCCCACTGCTGCGCCCAGCCGCAGCTCCAACGACCAAGGACGTGTCTCCGTGACCAGCGACTCCACTTCGACCCGCTACGCCCGCAGCATCGAGCAACACCGTCGAAGGGAGCGGACGATCGCCGGGGGCGTCAACTCCAACGTGCGGTTGGTGAGCCGACCGGTCCCGCTGACGTTCGAGCGGGCAGCTGGAGCGTTCCTCTGGGACATCGACGGCAACGAGTACATCGACTACGCGGGTGGGATGGGCCCCATGGTCCTTGGCCACAACCACCCGCGGGTGGTGGATGCCGTCCGCAGCGCCCTGGACCTCGGCCAGCTCTTCGCGGGTCAGAACCAGTTCGAGGCCGAGTTCGCGGAGCGGCTCGTCGCGGCCGTCCCGTGGATCGAGAGCAGCCGACTCGGCCTGTCCGGCACCGAGATGGATCTGCTCGCGGTGCGCGTCGCGCGAGCAGTCACCGGTCGCGAGAAGGTGCTCCGCTTCGCCGGCCACTACCACGGGTGGCTCGACCCCCTGCTGGTCGGCGGCGGCTCCCTTCCAGAGCCGTTCGGTCCGCCTCCGGTCGATCGCGGGCAGTCATCGGCTGCAGCCCACGACGTGATCATCGGCGAGTGGAACGACCTCGCCCTGGTCGAGCAGGTGCTCGCCACGGAGGAGCTCGCCTGCGTGATCATGGAGCCGGTCATGTGCAACACCGGTCTGGTCGCTCCGGCCGACGGCTACCTCGAGGGAGTTCGCGACCTCTGCCGTCGACACGGCACGCTCCTCGTCATCGACGAGGTGATCACGGGGTTCCGGCTCGGGCTGACCGGTGCGCAAGGGATGCTCGGTGTGCAGGGTGACATCACGATCTACGCCAAGGCCGTGGCCTCGGGGTATCCGCTGGCCGTCCTCGGCACCACGCACGAGTTGTTGGGCGCTGTCGGTCGGGGCCAGGTGAACCACTCCGGCACCTACAACGCAGGAACCCTCTCGGTGGCGGCCGGCGTCGAGACGCTGCGCATCCTCGCCGAAACCGACCCGTACCCCCGTCTCGCGCAACGTTCCGCTCGGCTTGTTGCCGAGCTCCGTTCAGCGGGCGCGGCGAAGGGCCTCGCCGTGGATCACGTCGGCGGTTCCATGTTCCAGCTCCGCTTCGGTTCCGCCGATCGCATCACCTCGCGCCGGGAGTACGCCGAGCATTCGGATCTCCCGCGGCTGGCGCGTTTCATCGACGCGCTCCAGGACCATGGAGTACGACCGACCAGCCGGGGCTTGTGCTTCGTCTCCGCAGCGCATGACGATCGCGTGGTCGATCAGACGTTGGAGCGTGTGGAGGCCGCCCTCGCTGCCGTCTGAACCTTTGGACGGCACCTCGGGACCCGATGCGGCCCCATCTGCGCGCCCGGTCAGTGGCTCTCGCGCGTCACCTCGGAGCCCGATGCGCCCACCAGGAAGTCCATGTCGCAGCCACGATCGGCTTGGAGCACATGTTCGATGTACAGGCGCGCCCACCCTCGGGTGGCGACGGGTGGATCCGGTCGCCACGAGCGCTGTCGTTCGCCGCGTTCGGCGGCGTCGACGTGCCACGTGAGTTGCCGGCCCGGAACGTCCAGCGTGATGAGGTCGCCCGTGCGGACGAGAGCGAGCGGACCTCCTGCGGCGGCTTCCGGCGCGACGTGGAGCACGGTGGTGCCGAACGCGGTGCCGCTCATCCTCGCGTCGCTGATGCGGACCATGTCGCGGACGCCGCTGCGCAACAACTTCTCCGGCAGTGGCATGTTGCCGACCTCGGGCATCCCGGGGTAGCCCTGCGGGCCGCAGCCGCGCAGGACGAGCACGGAGTCGGCGGTCACCTCCAGCGCCGGATCGTCGATCCGCTCCTTGAAGTCCTCGATCGAGTCGAACACCACGGCGGGTCCGGTGTGGACCAGCAACTGCTTCGAAGCGGCCGACGGCTTCACGACGGCCCCGTTCGGGCAGAGGTTGCCCCGGAGCACCGCGATCCCGGCCTCTGGAGCGAGCGGCGCGCTGAGCGGCCGAATCACGCTCGGATCGCTCGTCTCGCAGCCTCGCCACGACTCCCGGATGGCCGATCCCGAGACGGTGAGTGCGTCGCCGTCCAGGACGCTCGCCAGCTCAGCCATGACGGCGGGCACCCCGCCGGCTTCGAAGAAGTCCTCCATCAGTCGCGTACCGGCAGGCATGATGTCGACCAGCAGCGGCAGCTTCGAGCCGATCAAGTCGAAGTCCTCCAACCCGAGCGGTACACCCACGCGACCGGCGATGGCCAGGAGGTGGATGACGGCGTTCGTCGAGCCGCCGATCGCCGAGAGCACCCGCACCGCGTTTTCGAAGGCGCCGCGCGTCAGGACGGCGCTCGGGCGGAGGTCCTCGCGCACCATGTGGACGATCCGCCGCCCGGTCAGGTGGGCGAGGCGCCGACGCCGCGTGTCGGGCGCCGGGATCGCGGCACTCTGGGGCAGCGTCATGCCGAGCGCTTCGGCCATCGAAGCCATGGTCGATGCCGTCCCCATCGGGTTGCAGTGGCCGGCACTGCGCGTCATCGACGACTCGGTCGCCAGGAACTCGTCGATCGTCATCAAGCCGGCTCGCACCTCTTCGCTCATGCGCCAGAGGTCGGTCGCCGAACCGAGGGGATTCCCCCGGTGCCTCCCGGTCAGCATCGGGCCGCCGGTCAGCATGATGGCGGGGAGGTCGACGGACGCAGCACCCATCAGCATCGCCGGTGTCGTCTTGTCGCAGCCCGAGAGCAGGACGACGCCGTCGATCGGGTTCCCGCGCAGCGACTCCTCGACGTCCATCGCCATCAGGTTCCGCAGCAGCATCGCCGTCGGCTGGATCTGCGTCTCGCCCAGCGACGTCACCGGGAACTCGAGTGGGACGCCGCCGGCCTCCCAGATCCCACGCTTCACGTGCTCGGCGAGGTCGTCGAGGTGCTGGTTGCACGGCGCCAGCTCCGACGCCGAGTTGCAGATGCCGATCATCGGCTTGCCGGAGAAGGCGTCGTCCGGGAGCCCACGCTTCATCCAGCAGCGATGGATGTAGTGATCCCTGGAGGTGCCGCCGTACCAACGTGCCGTTCGTAGCGCGACCGGCGTGCCGTCCACGTCGCTCACGGCCGCCACCCGTCGACCGGGTCGAGCGGGAACATCGGACGCGGTATGCGGGACCACGGGAGCGCACGGACGTCGGACTGTGTCGGCCCGGGTGTGGCCACCCGCACGAACGATGCCGTGATCGCCCTCATGTGCTGGAAGTTGGACGCCGTCTTCATGACGATCATCTTGTAGTGCGCCGGCTCGACACCGAGCGCGCGGTACACGCCGGGGTGGATCGCGCCCACACCGGGATGCTCGGTCACCAGCACCGTGATCGTTCCAGCTTCGAGCACCGCTGTTCGTCCCGAGTCGGTCGAGCCCTGTGGCAGGCCGTCGAGCTGCACGATGCCGCCGCCGACCGCTCGCACGACGCCGGCGACCGTCACGGGCGGCCAGAACGAGCCCGCCCACCCCCCGAGCTCAACGGTCACCCTCTGGCCCACCTCGACATCAGCCAGATGGCATGCGCTGCGCGGGTCGACCACGGGGACCAACGCTCGGTGTCGCGGAGGACTGGCGAGCAGCGCTGCGAGGATCGCGGTGCTGTCCCCACTCGACCCCCCGAGGACGGAGTCGCCCGTGTCGCTCAACAGGATTGGACCCGTCGACGGGTCGTCGGCGTACTGCAGTGCGTCCTCGACGGTGAGGTTCTCCTGCTCCATGAACCGGTTGCGCATGCTCCACGCGTGTTCGGCCAACTCGTCCGCGAGGCGCGCGGCGGCACCGTGGTCGCCGTCCGTGACCACCGCGACCGACCACCCCGCCTGTTCCACGTCGAGCCACGGCTGCATCGGGAACAGCGACACGGCCAGGGCTGCTCCACCGTTCTCGAGGGCGCGAGCTGCGTCGAACCACTCCTTCATCGGGCCCCGCGCCGTCAGGTACTGCTCCTGGTGCGTGATCATCGGCAGCTTCCTCCACGCGACGCGCGGGTGGATGTCACCGTCGAGGTGTCGCAGGGCGAGCGTGGTCAGGTCGCGTCCCGTCTCGTAGGGATCATGCGGTTGTGTCCGATAGGCGAGGACGAGGTCGCAGCACATCATCATCTTCTCGGTGAGGTTGGCGTGGTGGTCGAGCATCAACCAGAGCGGCGGATCGTCACCGACGCTCGCGCGGATGACGCTGAGGATGTGGCCCTCGACGTCGTCGAGATCGTCGGCGGCGGCCGCCCCGTGGAGCAGCGCCAACACCCCGTCGAGCGGAGCTGCGTCGGCCAGGCCACGCTGCACCAACTCGCACAGCTGGGCGATCGTGCTCGCCGTGAGCCGGCCACCCGACTGCGCATCCGCTCGTAGCACTGGCACCAGCTCCACCTGTGCTCCCCGCTCCCGCACGGCCGCGACCACACCTGCGATCGGCCCGTCCGGATCCAGCCGCCCGAGCACCTCCTCGCCGACCAGCAGCGCCACGTTCTCGAAGTCCGAGAGCGTCGTCGGCACGGGGTTGAAGGTGTTGGTCTCCTGCATCACGTGGACGAGTGCGATGCGCTTGGTGGCGGTCATGGTCGAGGCCTGAGCATGTCAGTAGTGGATCCACCCACCATCGACATTGAGCACCTGGCCGGTCATGAAGCTGCTCTCGTCGGACGCGAGGAAGACGAACGCACCGGTGAGGTCGTCGGCGAAGCCGCGGCGGGGCAGGCACTGCCGCTGCGCCGACAGCACCCTGAGCTCCTCCTCGTCGAAGCCGAGAGCGACCTCCTGTTCGGTGCGGATGGCGCCCGGCATGACAGCGTTGACGCGGATGCCCTCAGGACCGACCTCACGTGCCAGCGCCCGGGTGAACCCGATCAGCGCCGCCTTCGACGCGACGTAGTCGAGCAGGCCCGGCATGCCGAGCTCGACGGTCACGCTCGTCACCGAGATGATGCTGCCGCGCCCTTTCCGGAGCATGCCTTCCCGGCAGGCCTGGGCGCAGAGGAACGCGCCGCGGACGTTGACCGCGTGGGTGTGGTCCCACTGCTCGGCGGGGATCTCGTGCCAGGGGAGGCGATTCGAGTACGCGGCGTTGGAGACGAGCACGTCGACGTCGCCGAACTCCTCTTGCGCCAGCGCCACCATGGCGTCGATGTCCGAGCGGGACGTGACGTCGGCCGACGTGCGAAGAGCGCGACCGCCCGTCTGGATGATCGAACCCACCACGTCGTCGGCCCGCTGTTCCATGCCAGGGTCCGGATAGGAGCTCACGACGACGCTGGCGCCCTCCCTGGCGAACGCCTCAGCGACGGCAGCACCGATGCCCCACGACGCGCCGGTGATGATGGCCACGCGACCTTCCAGACGGCCTCCGGTGATCGTCGGCGACGGTCCTGTCACCACACGCTCCAGCCGCCATCGACGATGAGGTTGGCGCCGTGGACGAAGGAGGAACCCTCCGACGCGAGGAACACCACCGACGTCACATAGTCCTCGGGCTGGCTGTTCCGGCCGACCGGGGTCTGGCTGGCGAGGTGCTTCCAGAGCTCGGGTTCGCCGTCAGGCGTGTCCATCCACGTGATCATGCCGGGGCTCAAGGTGTTGATCGTCACTCCTGTGCGTCCGATCTGACACGCCAGGTAGTTGGTGAGCCCGATCAGACCGTGCTTGGCTGCGGTGTAGGCGCCGGCCCCCGCGTTCTTGCCGGTGTTGTCCGGGTTCTGGCCGATCGAGCCGTAGATGGAAGAGATGTTGATGATCCGTCCCCATGCGCGCTCGGCCATCTTGGGAATGAGCAGCCTGCACAACCTCTCGGCGGCGATGACGTTGATCTCGTAGGTGTCCCGCCACTCCTGCGTCGTCTGCTGTCCCCACGGCTTCGAGTGCGGATCGCCGCCGGCGTTGTTGACGAGGATGTCGATGTGCTCCGGCGCCGCATCCAACTCCTCGTACAGAGCATCGCCCGTGAGGTCGCCGACGATGAAGCGGTGCTGCGAACCCAACGTCGAGAAGGTGTCGCGTAGCGCCTCCTCGCTCCTCGCCACACCGATCACCGTGGCTCCATGGGCGGCGAGGCCGTGCACGAGGCCTCGCCCCAACCCGTAGCCGCCCCCTGTCACCAAGGCTGTGTGCCCGGTGAGGTCGAACAGGTTCCTCTCTGCTGCCATCTGGAGCCCTTTCTGCTCATGTGCCCGCGGGTGCAGGTCCCTTGGCGCACCTCGGTCGGCGATCCTTGCGTGCCGGCCCGCCCGTGTGCTACCAAATGCTATAGCACACGGGCACCACCGCCCGGGCTTGGGCAAGGGGGGAAGATGAGGGCACACGTGAAGCCACGCACGCGAACCCGTCGAACCATCGCCGCAGCGCTGACAGCAGCGTTGGTGATCGCGGCATGTGGTGGCGACGACGAGACGCCAGCGGTCGGAGCTACAACGACGGCAGCGTCGCAGGACGCCACGACAGCGCCTTCGAGCGGTGGCGGCGAGAAGTCGACGACCCTCCGCGCGACCCTGCCGCAGGAGCCGGCGAGCTGGAACTACTGGGAGCAGGGTGCCAATGCCCTGCGTTTCCCCACGTTCTATAACGTCCAGGAGACCGTGGTCGAGGTGCAGACCGACGGGACGATCATCCCGATGCTGGCGGAGAGCTGGGAGATCACGGACGACGGGCTCACCTACACCTTCAAGATCCGCGAGGCGAAGTTCCATGACGGGAGCGACCTCGACGCCGCTGACGTCGTCTACTCGATGAAGACGAACGCCCAGTCGCCGTTGAGCAAGCTCAGCGCACCGCACCAGAACGTGACCAGCGTCGAGGCACTCGACGAGCGGACGGTGGAGATCGTCCTCTCGCAGCCCAGCGCCACCTTCCTGAGGGAGCTCGGCAACTCGGCCGGTTACGTCGTCCCGGAGAACTTCCTCGAGGAGAACGACGCGAACAGCGTGATGATCGGCACCGGCCCGTACGTCTTCAGCGACTACAAGCCGGACACGAGTCTCACCTTCAACCGGTTCGAGGACTACTGGGGCGAGAAGCCCTACTTCGAGGTCATCGACTGGCGGTTCGTCGACGACGAGACGGCGGCGATCAACGGGCTTCGCGCCGGCGAGTACGATTTCGTCACCGCCGTGTTGGCCGAGGGCATCGAGCGGGTCTCCTCTTTCGAGAACGATCCGCAGTTCAAGATCCTCTTCGAGAGCGCCGGTGAGGTCTCGTACCTCTGGCTGAACGTCAACGTCGAGGCGTTCCAGGACATCCGCGTTCGTCAGGCCATCGCCCACGCCATCAATCGCGACGAAGCGATCGAGGTCTACGACCGCTATGCCTCGCCCACATGCCTGATGGTGGTGCCGTACGCCGAGCCCTACAACAGCGACTACTGCCCGTACGAGTACGACCCCGAGAAGGCCAAGGCGTTGCTGGCCGAGGCCGGGTACGAGGACCTCGAGGTCGATTATCCGTTCGCAACGGTCGCGTCGCATCCGTTCACGATGGAAGTGCTCACGCAGCAGCTGGGTGCCGTGGGGATCAAGGTCAACAGCCGCGGCGAGGACCTGACGACCTGGCTCGACAAGACGTGGACGCAGGGCGGCTACGAGATGAGTGAGATCCGC
>VFQR01002021.1_pt1 | contig 13701 bp, 11 predicted proteins | sample 3512321 | NCBI WGS metagenome assembly VFQR01 (sample SAMN10412374, study PRJNA504923) | tailings metagenome | isolation source: Relicate 3 Philex TSF1 revegetated site | place: Philippines: Tuba, Benguet | collected 2017-08-29
CCTCGGCAAGGCAGGTTGGAAAGCGATCAAGGTCGCAAAACCGCTGCTGAACTACGCGGTCGCCAGTACCGGCATGCTGATGAGCAAATCATCCGCGAAACATGCAGGATTGTGGCTCGGAATCCGCCGCAAGCATCCTGAACTCTATCGCCCGTCGGCCCTGTATCGGTTGTGGCGCGAGGAGGGCACGCGTCTCGGGCTTGTGTACACGCTGGGCCTGCTTGCTGCCGCGCTTATTCTGCCCGCCAAATGGTTTGGCGCGGGCGTACACTGGATGCGCCAGCGCAAGCTGGAAAAGCGCCAGAAGCGGGCAGGCGGCAGCTTCGCGCACGCGAACTAGGCGAAGGCTCTCCGCGACCGGCGTTGCAGCGTAATGGTCGCTGCGGTCAGTCCCCAGACCATGCCGAGCAGCAGGTAATAGTGCCGCCAGTGATCGGTATCGATCACAATGCCTTCCAGAACGACACCGATATAGGTCGCGAGTGCCGCGATCAGATAACGCTGCCAAGGCGTCACGACCATCGCTGCGCGCAGGCCGAAGGTGATCGTCGAGATCACGAGCGTGATGTAGGTGAGGCCGCCCAGCCAGCCATAAGACGCAAACGAATTGATGTAGGTGTTGTGGGGATCCTGGCCGAAGATCAGGCCAAACTGCATCGGGCCGACGCCAAATGGCGACTCCAGCAGCTTTGAGATGCTGTTAGCCTGCGTGCCGAAACGGCCGCCCTGACCCGCGTCGTATTCGTTCAGCAGGTTCGCGCGTTCCTTGAACATCGCGCCGATGCTGTCGAACGACAGCAAAACGATAAACAAAACGGTCAGCGCTGCGAGTGCCAGCACGACAAAGCCGATAATCCTGATGCGAAAAACAGGAGTAGGAGCCGTCAGGAAGATCAGCACGGTCCAGACGAGGGTTGTCGCGATAAAATGTCCCCAGGCACCGCGCGAAAAGACGAGCAGCAAGGTAATGAGCAGGATTGCCGCAGCGGCCACGTTCAGGAATCTGAATCCCTCGCGCATGAAGCGGTCGAGCAGGACCATGATCGGAAGGATCAGAAACGGCCCGAACACGTTCGGATCCTTGAACGTAGCGCGAATTCGTTCCGTCATCGTCGGATCGCTGACGGGCACGAGCTTGAAATAGATGGCGAGGCCGATGAGCGATGCGATCAGTGCCGCGGCGATATAGGCTTTGCTGATGATTTCAACGCGCCGCAGCGGATCGTCCGCGAGCAGGAACGCATAAATGATCGCGCCCATCGCGAGATACAGCGACGTCACCATGAACATGACCGCCTTGCTGTCATGGGTGACCGGCAAAAGAGCAATCAGGCCGTTCAGGTTCCAGATCAACAGCAATGCGATCAACGGAACGATCTTGCGGTCGAGTTTCGTGCCGGACACGACGCAGACCGCGGCGAGCACCGCGAACATCGCTTCGTAGGGCGAGGGTTCGATGAAAACGAACGGGCTGACAAGCACCGTGAGGAACAGCAAGCCGTTGATCAGTTTCGCTGTCGCCGGGCGCGACTGCGACTGGGGAATGTATTGCGGGCTATAGCCTGCGGTGTTCAAAACGCATTCTCGTTTTTCAGCAGCGAGATCGGCGTCTTGGCGAGAATGTACAGGTCGAACAGCACCGACCAGTTTTCGATGTAATAGAGATCGTGCTCCACGCGGCGCTGGATTTTTTCCGGCGTATCGGTTTCACCGCGCCAGCCGTTGACCTGAGCCCAGCCGGTAATACCCGGCTTCACGCGGTGACGGGCAAAATAGCCATCCACGACCTCGTCATAGAGCCGGTTCGCGGCCTTGGCCTGCAACGCGTGAGGGCGAGGGCCGACAAGCGAGAGATTGCCCTTGATCGCAACATTGATGAGCTGCGGGAGTTCATCGAGGCTGGTCTTGCGGATGAAGCGGCCTACGCGGGTGACACGCGGATCGTCACGGGTCACGAGTTTCGATGCGCTGGCATCGGTCATGTCGGTATACATCGAGCGGAATTTGTAGACCTCGATCAATTCGTTGTTGAAGCCATACCGCTTCTGCTTGAAGAAAACCGGTCCACGGCTGTCGAGGCGTATCGCAAGCGCGACCAGCGCCATGACCGGCGCAAAACCGATCAGCATCAGAATTCCGAGCAAGCGGTCGAACAGTGCCTTGAGAACCACGTCCCAATCTGCAATCGGCCGGTCGAATACATCGAGTACGGGAACGTTGCCGATGTAGCTGTAGGCGCGTGGACGAAAGCGCAGCCGGCTCATATGCGCGGCGAGACGCAGATCGATCGGCAGCACCCAGAGCTTACGAACCATCTGCAGCACGCGTTCTTCCGCCGTGATGGGCAGCGATACCAGCAAAAGATCCAGGCGCGTGCGCCGGGCAAATTCCACGAGGTCATCCACGTTACCGAGCTTCGGAACACCGCCGATTTCGGGCTGGGAACGATCGTCGGAACGGTCGTCGAAGAAGCCGCAAATCTGGAGGTCGGAATCTTTCTGCGCCTTGAGCGCATCGATCAGCGCACCGCCGGCTTGACCGCCCCCGACAACCGCGGTGCGGCGGATCAGGCGGCCTTCGCCGGTCCACTTACGGACCAGCGAGGAAATCACAAGCCGTCCCGCATAGAGGGTGAACAGTCCAAGGCTGAACCAGGTCGCGGCCCAAAGACGCGAGAACGTGCCATCCAGTTTCAGAAAGAAAGAAATCGCGAACGCGATCAGAAAAACACCCGTCCATGCAACCGAGATGCGGCTTAGCTGCTGGACACGGGTGCGAAGAGCCGCGATGTCGTAAAGTTCAAGCCACTGGAAAGCGATAATCGAAACCGCGCCAATGCCGGTGATCGCCAACAGGTACTCAAAGAGATCGACGGTTTCCTGAACATAGGCGAGATAAATCGCAAAGCCGATTGCGCAGATGCCGATGAATTCCGCAAGCCGCAACGATCCGGCGAGCACAACCTGCGAGATCGCAGGCGGCACGGGCTGAGCCGCAATCATGCGGGCAAAGGGATTGAGTTCGCGCGGAGCACTGCCTGATTGTCCCGGTTCCCCCGGAACGGATTTCAAATCGCGCGCACTGAACTGGACCATGAGCCTTCACCCGAACGAAAACATCGCCGCCGCATTCCTGCGGCTGCCCCGGCTTGAAACTAGCGGGGAATTCTGTGCGAAGGCTTAACCGGCCGGGAAGGCTGTAAGTCTATGACAATACGAGGTTTTTTAGGCTTCGGCATAGGCTGAAAGAACGCTGGCCGTCATGCTTGCAACGCTGAACTGGCTGGCTATCCGGCTGTGCAGACGTTGCACGAAGGCATTGTTGGGCTCGTTGAGCATCTTGGACATTGCATCGGCCAGCGCGGCCGGATCGCCCGGCTTCACAAGACGTCTTGAGTCTTCGCCGAAAATTTCGGGCAGTCCGCCGACATTCGTGGCAAGGAGCGGTATCTGCGCTCCGGCTGCTTCAAGCGCGACATAGGGCAGGGACTCCGCCCGCGAAGGAAGAACCAGCACTCTTCCAGTCGCAAACGCTTCTCGCGCAGGCATCGGTCCGGGAAAGCCGATCTGATGTGCAAGTCCAAGAGCCGCAACTTTTTCTGCCAATAGATCGCGGTCCGGTCCGTCGCCGTAAAGAAGCGCGCTTCCGCTCCAGCCCTTTTGCGCGAGAATGCCAAGTGCGTCGATCAGGACATCGGGGCCTTTCAGCATGCGCAACTCGCCGAGATAGATGAAATCCGCGGCATCCGCTTCGGGCTCGACCCTCACGAGTTCATCCGCGCGAATGCCGTTGTGAACGACTTTCGCGTGCTTCGGCGGACCGAGTTTTTTTGTAAACGTGTCGAGTGCGTATTCGCTCTCGAACAGGAACAGATCCGTGCGTGCCTTCATCAAACGCTCGGCAGCGATATATGCAAAGCCGACCGGTGAAGTGACGGAGTAGTGAAGGCTGCCGCCATGGGGAGTGTAGACGCGGATCGCGTTTGCGCGTGCAAGGCGGGCATAGGCTCCACCTTTTGCGCCGTGCCCGTGGAGGATATTGGCTCCGGTATTCGCCGCTCGTTCCGCAACATGCCGGATCGCAGCACCGTCGCTGATTCCGATATCACGGCTCATCGGGACGCGAGTAACGCCAAGCGTCAGTTTGCCGGAAAACTCATTGAGTTTTTTGGCGGCGGTATCGCCGCCAGTATTGGAGTCCGCGATCACGCCGACCGCATGACCCAGATCGGCTTGCGCCACTGCGAGATCGGCAACGTGCCGGAACAATCCGCCGACCGGAGCCCGGAGGATATGCAATATGCGCAAGGGATCGGACATCCGCTTCAGAACCAGCGTTCGTCGATCGTAATCGTGTCACCCGGGCGGATCGGATAGGAAATGGGAACGCGTGCGTGCACGGTCTGGCCGTTGACGATGCGCGAAACCTTGGCACCGGTCCGCAGTGCGCGTGCACTGAAGCCGCCCGCAATCGCCACTGCCGTCTCTACCGTCATGCCGTTCACATAGGCGTACTGGCCGGACGTGGTCACTTCACCGAGAATGAAAAATGGCCGGAAGTTCTCGACTTCGACAGCCACATGCGGTTCACGCACAAAGCCGTTGCGCAGGCGGCCGGCAATCGAGTTGCCGAGTTCACCGGTTGTCTTGCCGCGCGCCTCGACGGCACCGATCAGCGGCATTGCGATTTTGCCGGAGCCGTCGACCGCATAGGAGTTCGACAGGCCGTCCTGGCCGAACACCACGACTCGAAGCCGGTCACCGGCATCGAGTACATAGGGAGTTTCGAAGGCTGGATCGACCGCCACGCGCTTCGCAGTAACGCAAGCGGAGAGCGTCATCGCAAGGACGGCGAGCAGCAGGGTACGGATGAACATGGCAGCGGCCGGATCCGGATTCGTTTCCGAATTCTTACCGCCGGTATGGTTAATGAATTCTCAAACTTGGCCGAAAGCGTGAGAAAAGTCAGTGAAATCAGCTACTTGTTATCTGTCTCGGATGTCTTCGCGGAGGCTGTGTGGCTTCCAATCGCTGCGCGCACCTTCAGCACAGCGCCCCACAGCCAGGCGTTCTGTTTAATCAGCCGGCGCAGCCGTTTGTTCGTCCGCTCAAGAGCGACAACCGGCATGCCACGCAGGCTTCGTGCCGAGATGTGATCGTAGAGCAGCGTTTCCGTATCGGACCACTCCGATTTGTAGCGTTCATCGCCGATTGTGAAGTCGAACTCGGTCAGCCCGCGTTCGATTGCGCGTTGCATCAGGTCGCGTAGATGTGCAGCGCCCGGACCGAAGCGAGAGACTTCTCCCGCGTCGTAGCTTGCGAGAACATAGTAGTAGCGGCCGCGATGTTCGAAACCGAGATTGGTCGAGGCCTGGCAGTCACCGACCATCAGCTTGCTGACATGGGTGAAACCGGAAGTTCGATCGCCGGTTGCCAGATCGAGATAAAAATCGCGCACGCCCGGTTCTGCGAACAGGTTGGCTACGCCCATGCTCAACAGCGCGGCGGATTTCTGTTCGATCAGCTTTTCGAATGTTGCGGTGATCTCTTCGGGGTTCAAGGCATCGGCCATTCTTACGTTGCCAAATTCAGCGAGACGCTTGCGCTTGGTACGGTCCCGCCGGCGCGTCGCCGATGACCGCTTTTCTGCATAAAACTTCTCCCAGTCGCCCCATATTTTTGTCAGATGGGCGTTGCTGGGATTTGGCAGTATAGGAAGCGCGCTGAACGGATTGGGTTCTTTACCCACGCAAGATGGCATCTTGCGGAGATCGACGATGTCGAAAGATAAATTCGCCGTCGTTGAAATCGACTGAAGGATTTCCTTCCAGACAATCGAAAATGTCCTCGCATCGATGCGGGAACCAAAACCCGGCGACAGCAGCGGGCCGCAATAGTCCGAATTGTCCTGGCCAAGCCATGAAAGCCGATGGCAGTTCCCCGATCGGGTAATGGCAAGCGGCAGGATTGCGAGCATTTCCTCCGCCTGTCCGCGAAAGAATACGACAACGGGCCTCGTGCCCTTGCGATTGCCGATATTCCGTTGCCAGGCTGCAAGGTAATCGTATCGCTGGAAGACGGTGCATTCCGCTTCGTGTTCAAATGACCGCCATGCCGCTCCGATGGATGGCATGTCGGTGAAAATTTCAATCCAGATTCCGCTGGCGGAGCTCGCGAACGAAGCAGCCGGTGAGGTGGCCGGGCCGGATATCAAATCGGGCGTTGCCGCCGTATCGTGATCGATCATGGGTACTCGCTGCCAGTTCGGCGGATACCCGCAACCTTGCCGAAAAACATCAACAAACCGTTCGGGAAAAGGGCGTTCGCACGGAAAAAACCATCGCCCAAAGCGGCAATTAACGCGATGGCAACCTTAATGATTTCTTATTGTGGCGAGCTGCGCCGCGCGGCTCGATATTTTTTGCGTGGAGTTCTCTTGATGCGTCACGCCAGTATGGAAAGCGTGTCTCCAAACCAGGCCATGCACGGCGACGGTCAGTTCGATTTCGCGTCGCTCGCGCGCGCGGTCTGGCGCCGCAAATACTGGATTGTGCTGCCTGCCATCGTCGTTGCCATCGCGGCGGCACTGGTCGTGAGCGCGCTCACGCCGCGCTACAAGTCGGAAACGCGGGTGCTGATCGAGAACCGAGAGAGCGTTTACAACCGTCCTGAAGCGGAACGGAACAATCCTTCCGCGGACCGTCTGCTGCTCGATCAGGAAGCAATGCAGAGCCAGGTTCAATTGGCGCTTTCGCGCGATTTGGCGCGCAAGGTTGTCGACGATCTGAAACTCGCAGACCGTCCTGAATTCAATCCCAATGTGACGAGCGGTTCGGTTCTGGGCGAATTGCTGAGCCTGATCGGTCTTGCGCGAATTCCGCAGAAGACACCCACCGACGAACGCGTGCTTGAAAGATTTTACGAGCGCCTGTCCGTTTTTCAGGTTGAAAAATCCCGGGTCATTGCAATCGAGTTTCGTTCCGAAGATCCGGACCTTGCCGCCCGCGTAGCCAATGCGGTTGCCGACGCCTATCTGGTTGTCCAGCAGGGCGCCAAGAAGGAATCGATGCGTCAGGCCAGCCTATGGCTTGGCGGAGAAATCGAACGCCTTCGGAACCGCGTTGCCGATGCCGAAGCAAAAGCCGAACAGTTCCGCAATCGCTCCAACCTCATTCTTGGCAGCAACAACACGCCGCTGAGCGCGCAGCAGCTCGCCGAACTGAATTCGCAAGTCGCACAATCTCGCGCGCAAAAGGCCGATCTGGAATCGAAGGCCCGTTCAATCACCGAGATGCTACGAACCGGGAAGCTTGCGGAAGCCTCTGCCGTCATCAATTCCGATCTGATGCGGCGGTTGAGCGAGCAGCGATCGACCTTTCGTGCGCAGCTTGCCGAACAGTCTTCGACGCTTCTCGACCAGCATCCGAGAATCAAGGAATTGAAGGCGCAGATTGTGGAAGTCGAAACGCAGATGCGCCGCGAGGCGGAAAAACTTGTCCGCAGCTTCGAGGGTGACGCAAAGATTGCAGGCGCCAAGCTGGAGCAGATGCAGGCGACTCTTGAACATGTGAAGAAGCAGGCCGGCGCGCTCGGCGTGCAGGATGTTGAATTGCGCGCCATGGAACGCGATGCAAAATCGCAGCGCGATCTGCTGGAATCGTATCTCGCGCGCTATCGCGATGTCACCGCCCGCGAAAGTCCCGATGCGGTGCAGCCGGATGCCCGGATCGTTTCACGCGCGAAAGCGGCATCGACACCGTATTTCCCGAAAAAACTGCCGATCATTCTGATCGCAGCACTGGCAACCCTGATGATCGGTACAGCACTTGTTGCGCTTGGACATTTGCTGTCCACGGATCACGCGTCACAGCGGGTTGAAGAACCGGAGCTTGAGGAATTGGCGCCCAAAGCAGTCGAGGTTGAACGTGTGCCGTTGCCCGCCGCTCCGAAATTCTCCAGCCGCAAGATCAAGGAACACCCGCTTGGAGCGCTTCCGGATCAAATCGCAAGATTCGGGAAGGGAATTGTCGTCGTTTCCCGGCCAGACGAGCGCAGTCCTTCCTCGGAAGTGGCAATCGAACTCGCGCGTGAACTTGGACAAAGGGGTTCGCGGGTGATCCTGATCGATGTCGATACCGATGCCGGTGTTTCTTCTGAAATTGTCTCGAATCTTGGAGCACCGGGAATTTCAGAGGTTCTCACCGCGGGCGCCAGTTTTGTCGATGCAATTCAGCGCGACCGTGCATCGAGCATTCATGTGCTTCCGCTCGGCCGTGGCTTGCAGACGGGGGCCGCCCTGCTTTCGTCCGAAAGACTTGCCATCATTCTGGGCGCCTTAGCGAAGACATACGAGTATGTGGTTGTGGCATGCGATCCGCTATCTCATGTTTCCGCGGAGCGTTTGGCACGGTTCAGCAGGATTGCGGTATTCGTTGTGCCGAACTCGAGTGCGGAATTTGCGCGGGATGCGGAAGCACTGGTGACGCGCGGTTTTGCCAACGTAATGGTGGTGTCCGTCGATCCAGCCGCCGACCCCGTACAGCCGCCGGCAAGGCGTGTTGCCGCCTGATCTCGCGGCCGGAGCAGTGATGCCGAACTACGCAGCCATTCGCGCCGGACTGGAATCGCTTTACTTTAGCGGAGCGCATCATGCGCTTGGCGCGATGTTCAGCGGTGTCGGTGCTATTCTGACAATGCACCACGTGCGGCCGCGTAAGGAAGCGTCTTTCCAGCCCAACCGTATTTTGGAAATTGAAGCGGACTTTCTGGAGTCCGTCATCGTTCATTTCCGCCGCCGCGGCATCGATCTCGTCAGCATGGATGAGGTGCATGAACGGCTGACCGGCCATAAATTCGGGCGGCGTTTTGCGGCGCTGACCTTCGACGACGCCTATCTCGACAATCTTCAGTATGCGCTGCCAGTGCTCAAAAAACATGGCGCTCCTTTCGCGCTTTATGTGGCCACAAGTTTTCCCGATCGGCTGGGAGAATTGTGGTGGGTTGCGCTCGAGCAGGTGATCGCAAAGACAGAGCGATTGGTGCTTGAAATCGACGGGGTGTCGCGTTTTTTCAACGTCGCAACTGCTTCCGCAAAATTGCATACATTCAATGAAGTTTATTGGTGGCTGCGCAAGTTCGACGACGAGGAAAAATTGCGTAAGACCGTGCGCGATCTCTGCGCCCGCTACGGCGTCGATCCTTACGCGCCATGCCGCGACCTCTGCATGGACTGGCCTAATATCGGAAAGATGGCGGATGAGCCGCTCTGCACCATAGGGGCGCACACCATCAATCATCCGATCCTCCGAAAATGGCCCGCGGATAAAGTCCGCATCGAAATGAAGCGAAGCGTTGAGGTGATTACGGATTCACTCGGCAAGCGGCCTGAGCATTTTGCGTATCCGTTTGGAGATGCGTCCGCTGCGGATGCGCGTGAATTCGCCATCGCTGCCGAACTCGGGTTCAAGACTGCCGTCACCACGCGGCCAGATGTCTTGCGCGAAGAACACCGCGACAAGCTGATGGCCTTGCCGCGTATCTCACTGAACGGTCACTTCCAGGCGGTTCGTTATGTCGATGTGCTGATGTCCGGCGTGCCGTTCGCGCTGCAGAGAATTCTTGGCAGAAAAGCAGCCTAGCTCACGTCCTGTCCGGCCTTTGCATCCACCGGATCAGGAAGGCCGCAGGTACGATCCAGATGCAGCCGAGCAGAAGGAAGAAGATCATCTGTGCCGGCGCGTAGAAACGCGAGATCTGCGAGCCGGACAGGCTGAGCGCGATAAACGGCCAGATCATCACCCAGAAAATCAGCAGGAAAGCGCCGATCAGTTTTCGGTTACGCATCCGCATGCAACGGTTCCGGAATTGAAGGCCAGCGGCGACAAGTCCGATTGTCCGGACTGGCGACGTTGTATATCCCTCGCGCGGCATTGAGAATTCATGCGGACGTGACGGAATGGCGCGGGCAAAGACGGATGCGGGAAGTTTGCGCCCTGTGCGCGTGTGGCTGCTCGCAGTCGCTTGCCTGGTAGCGCTCACATTGCTGGTTGGCGGTGCCACGCGTCTTACGGGCTCAGGTCTTTCCATCACCGAATGGAGACCGGTTTCCGGCGTGCTTCCGCCAATGAGTGAGAGCGCATGGCTTGGTGAATTCGAAAAATACAAGCGCATCCCGCAATTCACTGCCGTGAACCCGGACATGAACCTCTCCGAGTTCAAGTTCATTTTCTGGTGGGAATGGGGTCACCGGATGCTCGGCCGTCTGATCGGTATCGCATTCGCAATCCCGTTCGCGTTTTTTCTCTGGCGGGGAATGATCGGCCGTGATCTCGCGTGGAAGCTCGGCGGCCTGTTCCTGCTCGGGGGATTACAGGGAGCAATCGGCTGGTGGATGGTGAGTTCGGGGCTTTCGGAGCGTACGGACGTCAGCCAGTACCGGCTTGCGATTCATCTGACGCTCGCTTGCGTCATCCTCGCGGCACTGGTTGCCGTGGCGGAAAGTCTTTCAACGAGACGCCCTGAGAGCGCCAGAGCATCCGTGCGCGTGATCTCGGCCGCGATCCTTGGGCTTGTTCTGGTGCAGATATTTATCGGTGCGCTGGTTGCAAAAACCGGGGCAGGGATGAGCTTTACGACATGGCCGATGATGGATGGCCGTTTCTTTCCTTCGCTCGACGATCTTCTCGTGATCAAACCCGTCTGGCACAATTTCTTCGAGAATGTGCTGACGGTACAGTTCGAGCATCGAATGGTGGCTTATGTCTTGCTCCTTGTTTCCATTGTGCACGCTGCAATGCTTCTACGCAGCGGCGTTTCGCCCGCTTCGCGGCGCGCCTTGCTGCTCGCAGCACTCATCACCGCGCAAGCCGTTCTAGGTATCCTCACGCTGTTGCATGTGACGCCACTGCCGCTTGCACTCCTGCACCAGTTTGGCGCCGTGATCGTGCTGGTAACGGCGACCGTTCACCTCGCCAGAATGCGCTACGCCGCGAGACCCTGATCCAGATCGGCGACCAAATCTTCCACGTCCTCGATGCCGACCGAAAGCCGGACCACGTCGGGACCGGCACCGGCGGCTTTCTTCTGTTCATCCGAAAGCTGGCGATGGGTGGTCGAGGCAGGATGGATAATGAGCGAACGCGTGTCGCCGATATTCGCGAGATGCGAAAACAGCTCGACTTTCGAAACCAGATTGATGCCGGCGTCGTTGCCGCCCTTCAGCCCGAAGGTCAGCACGGCACCGGCGCCCTTCGGGCAATATTTCTGCGCGAGCTTGTGCGTCGGATCTGACGCAAGTCCCGCATAGCTGACCCACGAAACGGCTTTGTGCGAGGCGAGGAATTTCGCGACCGTAAGTGCATTGTCGCAATGTTTTTGCATGCGAAGCGGAAGCGTTTCGATGCCGGTCAGGATCAGAAACGCATTGAACGGTGAGAGGGCCGCGCCAAGATCGCGCAAGCTCAGAACCCGAGCGGCGATGGCAAAACCGAAGTTTCCAAAGGTCTCGGCCATCACAATTCCCTGATATTCAGGGCGAGGTTTTGAAACCATCGGATAACGATCGTCCCCCGCCCATTTGAATTTGCCGCCATCGACAATCACGCCTCCGATGGAGTTGCCGTGGCCGCCGAGAAATTTGGTGGCGGAATGGATCACGATATCCGCCCCAAAATCGAACGGCTTGCAGAGATAGGGCGTCGCCAGCGTGTTATCGACGATGAGCGGAATGTTGTGTTTTTTCGCGATCTTGGAGATGCCTTCGATATCAGTGACAACGCCGCCGGGATTGGCGATGGACTCGATAAAGATCGCTTTCGTTTTCGGCGTAACGGCTTTTTCGAACGCCGCGAGATCGGAAGCGTCCGCCCAAACGACATTCCACCCGAAACTCTTGAACGAGTGATTGAACTGGTTGATCGAGCCGCCATAGAGCCGCTTCGCGGCGACGAATTTATCGCCCGGCTGTAGCAGAAGATGAAATACATTCACCTGCGCCGCATGACCCGAGGCCACTGAAAGTGCTGCCGTGCCGCCTTCGAGTGCCGCAACACGCTCTTCAAGCACGTTGCAGGTAGGATTTCCGATGCGCGTGTAGATGTTTCCAAACGTCTGCAAACCGAAAAGCTGGGCGGCATGCTCGACGTCATCGAACACGAACGACGTCGTTTGATAAATCGGTGTTGCGCGTGCGCCTGTCGTTGGGTCCGGCTGCGCGCCGGCATGAATGGAAAGGGTGGAGAAGCCTGGAGCGCGATCAGCCATGGGACACCTTTTCAATTACCCACAAAATTAATGTGGATAATATAGTATTTGCAAAAATGTTTGTTATTTGTGTCCGAGAACCGGGACGGGGTCAACGGGGCGGCTTGGAAGGCCCAAGTTGCAGGCGTTGCACGCCGCCCTCTAGCCGCTTCGGGCGCTTCGATGACAGGGTACGCGTGTTTACGCCTACCCAGTTGATCTCGCGCGAGAGGCGGCCGTATTCGATCTTCGGGCAGCGATCCATGATGACGGTCATGCCGGCGGCTTCCGCCCTGGCGGCAGCTTCGTCATTGCGGATTCCAAGCTGCATCCAGAAAACCTTCGGCAGGGGCGACAGCGCAAGCACTTCGTCGAGTACACGCGGGATCGCTTCCGAAGCACGGAAGACATCGATCATGTCGATCGGCTCGGGAATGTCGGAGAGTTTGGCGTAAAAGCTGGTGCCAAGAATTTTTTTCCCCGCGTGACCGGGATTGATCGGGAAAACGCGATAGCCACGCTCGCTTAGATACTTCACGACGAACATGCTGGGCCGGTCTTCCTTGGGGCTCGCACCGACAACGGCGACCGTTTTCACCGAATCCAGAATGCCGCGGATATGCGCGTCTTCGTAATGGTCGTGTTTCATGGTGTCCGGAAACTCAGCGGTCTTCCCATTTCGGCGTGCGCTTTTCGACAAAGGCACCAATGCCTTCTTCCGCATCGCGCGCGAGCATGTTCTCGACTGCAACATCGAGCGTATATTTATAGGCATCGCCAAGATTCATGCCGAGCTGGCTGTAAAAGGCGGCCTTTCCGAGCTTTTGCACGTAACTCGATTTCGATGCGATGACGCGGGCTAGCTTCAGCGCCTCATCCCGGGCGCGGCCAGCGGAGACGATGCGGTTCACCAGTCCCATTTCATGAGCGCGCTCTGCCGTGACCGGTTCGGCGGTCAGCAGCATTTCCATCGCATGTCCCGGCGAAATCTTGCGCGACAGGGCAACCATCGGCGTCGAACAGTAAAATCCGATATTCACGCCGGGCGTCGCGAAGCGCGCATGCTCGGAAGCGACGACGAGATCGCAGCTTGCCGCGAGCTGGCAACCGGCCGCGGTCGCCATGCCTTCCACAGCTGCCACGACGGGAACGCGCGAACCGGCGATCAACTGCATCATGCGCGCACAATCGCCAAAAATTTTCCGGTAAAATGCCCGGCCACGATCCGCATCGGCCCGGTGTGCGGTTATTTCCTTCAAGTCATGACCGGCACTGAAAACCGGTCCGTTCGCGGAAAATACGACTGCGCGCACGGCGGGATCGTTCGCGATCGCGTTCAGTTCGCCGGAGAGGGCGGCGATCATCGCTTCCGATAGCGAATTCCGTGCTTCCGGACGGTTCAGCGTGAGCAGAACCACACCGGCGTCATCGGTGCGGAGAATGGATTCCCGGGCCTGGATCT
>VFQR01002022.1_pt1 | contig 13700 bp, 14 predicted proteins | sample 3512321 | NCBI WGS metagenome assembly VFQR01 (sample SAMN10412374, study PRJNA504923) | tailings metagenome | isolation source: Relicate 3 Philex TSF1 revegetated site | place: Philippines: Tuba, Benguet | collected 2017-08-29
CACTCCACAAGAAAAACCACCCCGCAGTTAGCATTCTCGAAGAAATTACAAAATACATTATTCAACTATGAGTCAAAGACGCGAATTAGAAAAACTAACCGGACTGGATAATTTATTTGGAGATGAAGAAGAAAAATCTTTATCCGAATCCACTTTACCCTTATCCCAAATTATCCTGCCGCCAAGTCAGCCACGTCGCTATTTTGACCCCATAAAACTCAAATCACTTGCTGATAGCATCAAGGAAGTAGGGTTACTAGAACCCATAGTCGTTAGAAAGATTAAGGAAGACAAGTACGAGCTAGTCGTTGGTGAACGCCGTCTCAGAGCTTGTGAAATCGCAAAACTTGAGAAAATTCTTGTAGTCATTATTGAGTGCGACGAGAAAAAAGCTCGTAAACTCCGCTTAGTTGAAAACCTCCAAAGGGAAGATCTTAATACCTATGAAGAAACTATCGGAATTCTCGAACTACTTGCCGAAGAACTCGATATTGACCAAGAGACAGTAGTAAAGCTGCTCTATGATATGAATAATGAAATCAAAGGAAATTCTAACCATAACGTTATGGTTAGTGAAGAAGCACTTGCAATACAAAGACTATTCCTACAGATAGGTAAGATATCCTGGGAGTCATTTGTATCCAACCGTCTTCCTCTACTTAAACTTCCTTCAGATATCCAAGCAGTATTAGAGCAAGGTCAGCTAGAATACACAAAGTCAAAAGAAATTGCTCGAATTAAGGACAGTGAAAAACGACAAAATATTTTAAAAAAAGCTATTGAAGAAAATTTGTCATTATCTGTAATCAAAGAGTTAGTGGGAGATATTCTTCAAACTCAACCAAAAAGCAAACCACAGTCTCCACAACAACAAAACAAGGAACGAACCAGCAAAATATACAAAGCGCTTATTAAGAGTAAAATCTGGGATGACGATAAAAAAGTCAAGAAAATTAATCGTCTTTTTGATCAAATTGAAGCACTTTTAGAAGAAAAGAAAGAAGACGCTTCTTAGCTCGGTTTGATTCAATAATTCAGTTCAGGCAAACGTGAAAGAATGTTATTTAATAGGAACTTCAGACTAAAGCCCGTTCACTCGATGAAGGCTTGTCAACAGTTCGGATAGCAATCTGTTTCTAAGAGTTTTTATAACAGCACCAATTTTGCTGTTATTGATGTGAGCGACGATATAGCATTTTAAATGGGTGACAAATAGAACGAACGCTATCAAGTGGGCGGACATCAAAAGGTAACTTAATAGTAAAAGTGCTACCTTTTCCGAATTCACTTTGCACATCTATACTGCCGTGATGTGCCAAAACAATTGCTTGTGCGATCGCTAATCCTAATCCAGAACCGCCAGTACTACGGGAGCGATCGCTACTTACCCGATAAAAACGATCAAAAATTCTATTCTGTTCGTGTTTTGGGATGCCGATACCTGTATCTTGAACTTTAATTACAGCGTTTTGTTCGTTGCGATCTAAAACAACCGTTACCTCCCCTCCTTTTGGTGTGTATTGAATTGCATTGACTATCAAATTAGAAAACAAACGATAAAGTTGGTCGGAATTCCCTATAATGTTCAAGTCTTGATTTACATGTCTTGAAGATGTCAGCTTGATTCCTGCGCCATTTGCCATCGCTTCAAACTCTTCAATTAAATCGCTAACAATCTCATTTAAGCAACAAATTTCACGCTGTAATTTTTGGGTTTGTCTATCTAAACGTGATAACATCAACAAGTCAACGACTAGAGTTGTTAACCTCTGATTTTGACGCTGTATAGTTTGCAGTATATCCCGTGTTTCTTCTTCGTCTATTTGTGGCATTAAAAGTGCTGATTCTACCGTTGCACCCGTTGCAGCTAAAGGCGTTCGTAATTCATGTGCTGCATCTGCGGTAAACTGTTGAATTTGTCGATAGGATTGATAAATTGGCTGCATAGCTAATCCTGATAGCCACCAACTAGCACCAGCAATCATACCCATCGCAATTGGCAGTCCTAACAGCAAAATCAGTTTTACACTATCCAAATAATGATTAAACTCTTCTAGACTTCTACCTACTTGCATATATCCCCAATCTTGATAATTTTGGGTATGCAGTGATAAAGTAATTTGATGATATTCTTTACCTTTACTGTCTTTGAGAAATTGCCAAGTTTTTTGATTAAAAACATCAGGTAATCCCTCTGGATAATAACCAGCATTAGCAATTAATTTTCCCGAAGTATCAAAAAAACGTATATAGTAACTAGTTTTAGTAACAATGCCTAGAAGATGGCGTTTAGGATGCGGCTGTTGTTGAATACAATTACTAACTCCAGTTCCACAATTATCTAGATTTGGGAATAACTGATGCGCCAAAGGTTCTAAACGTCCAGGGAACTGTAGTTTCAGTTCAATACTGTCGTGTAAAGTCCCTGCTACAGATTCGATTTCACTATCTAAAGCCACCACATGAGCATGAAACACAGATCTGTAAAAACCGAAAGCACATAAGCTTAAAATCAAACCCATAACAATGGCGTAATACAGAGCTAAACGAATGCGGGTAACTTGAAATAGTTTATTTTGATTCATCAGTAAAATTAAGACGATACCCCATACCGTGCAAAGTTTCAATTGGGTTAGGACAGTCTTCACTCGTGAGCTTACGACGTAATAAACGTATTTGCGCTGCCACTACATTGCTACTAGATTCCGCATTAACTTCCCAAATTTGATTGCGAATTTGTTCTGTAGTAACAATCTGGTTGGGATGCTTCATTAAATATTCTAATAGTTGGAATTCTTTATTAGTTAAAGAAATGGTTTGCTGTTCACCTGTTATATTTTGTCTCACAACTATACTGTTGCCATAATCTAGAGTTAAGTTACCAACAGTTAATTGTTGGGGTTGTAAGTGCGGAGAACGACGTTGCAAAGCCCGCAATCGTGCTAGCAATTCCATCATCCCAAAAGGCTTCACTAAGTAGTCATCGGCACCCGCATCCAAGCCAGTAACTTTATCTTCCATTCTATCTTTAGCAGTTAGCATCAAGATAGGAAGAGGATTTCCTTTATAACGTAGTCTTTTACACACTTCTAAACCAGTAATTCCTGGAAGCATCCAATCAAGAATCGCTACTGTATATTGCGCCGAGCTATTTTCTAAGTAAGCCCATGCTTCATTACCATCCATTACCCAATCAACTAAGTACTTATGTTGATTTAAAGTGCGTTTAATAGCAGCCCCCAAATCCGGCTCATCTTCGACTAGTAGCACCCTCATATCAAATTGGGTAGTTAAAAGTTCTTTGGAAATTTGTGATGTAAGCATAGTTCTTCATAGGGATACCCCTATTAATAGATTGACAGAAATTTATGAAATTAGGATGAAATTCTTAAGAATTAGGATTAACCTATACAAGACCAAATAGTAAGCTAAGGGTCTTAGCAGTACATAATCAAACAAAAAAGACTCAGTAGACTAACTTGCCTAAATAGGGTGTGAACTTAGTTTGAGGAGTTATAGAAACTAAGTTTTGCAAGATATCTATTGAGTCAATAATAATTTTGACACGTAAAGATGAAATCGAGATGAAATTCCAACTACCTTAAGAAAATTGATAATATTTGTACCGTTAATTAATTAGCAAACAATTGAAATTAGCCTCTAAATTTTAATTATAAGTGAAATGTTATACCAATATTTTTTTGCAGATAATTGTAATTGGTATATATGTATTTAAGAGGATTTTTTTAAGTTAATCCTACGTAAAAAATAGAAGTAGATTAAATTACAATAACACATATTAATACTGGTTTTAATAAAAGATGAAAGACCAAATAAAAAATTTCATCTTGATTTCATCTTTCTACTTCAAGATAAAAAATAGGTCGATTCCATAGTAGACATTAATATTTTTGTGGACAGGACTTTAAGGTTTATTTAGGTAGTTATCAATAAAACTTGATTGATATTTGCTTTTGGTCAAATTGAAACAGATTTAGGCAGTGATGAGCTATACAAGCAATCTTCACTACAATTCTTATCGTCAATCAAACAATGTAGTAGTGATATTGCAACTAAAAATCCAAGCGAGTGAGCAAGTTCATGTAGCTCTGATAATTTCTACTACTTTCTGATTTATTTGGATGATTAATATGAATCAGCTTGCAAAATCTTCATCATTTGAGAGCGTTTCAAACTCCCAGTGGAACAACCATAGTAAATGGAAAAATACTACGACTGCTGATTTTACCCAGGCAATAGGAAATGTACCGATTGTAAAACTTAGGAATATTTCTCCTGTATGTCTTACCTCGGAATGCTTTTTGAAATTAGAGAGCTGTAATCCCGGAGGGTCAATTAAGGAGAAAAATGCAGTTTACCTCGTCACGCGTGCGGAGGAAGAAGGGCTTCTTGTGCCTGGTGGTACGATTATCGAGTCAAGCTCAGGAAATTTCGGTGTTGGTCTAGCTATGGTAGGAGCAGTCCGAGGGTATCGAGTGATTATTGTTGTCGATGCAAAAACTGCTCCACCATTTAGACGAATGCTGAAAGCATATGGTGCAGAACTTGTAGATGTACCGCTACATGAGGCAGACGAATCAGGCTCGATGCAGAAGGCAAGAATGAAACGAGCGCATGAACTTGCCGCGACTATTCCCAATGCTTGGTATCCATGTCAGCATTTGAATCCTTGGAATACTGAGGCACATTCATACTACACTGCGCGGGAACTTGAAGCCCACTTTGCTGGTGAACTTGATGCTGTTGTGGTTGGTGTTAGCACGGCGGGACAAATAATGGGAATAGCTCGTTATCTCCTACCGCGATTTCCAAAAATACATATTGTTGGCGTTGATGTCGAGGGTTCAGTGATTATGGGAACGCCAGCAAAACCATACAAGATGACGGGTATTGGGTTATCGTTCTTTCCACCTAATCTAGATCTTTCAATACTCGATCGCGCTTACGTGATACCAGAGGATCTGGCCTACTCTGTGTGTCATGCACTTGCACGTCGTGAAGGATTGCTTCTTGGTGCATCAACAGGGGCAATTGTGGCTGGTGGCTTGCATTTGGCGCGCTCTCTTGGTGCTGGTGCGCGGATTTTGATGATTAATCCAGACCGAGGGGATAGATACCTTGAGACAGTCTATGACTTCAATTGGCTTGACTATCATGGATTTACTCTGAAAAAGGGGGAGCATCTTGATAATGCGATCGCCTCACTAACTCCTGTGTATTTTTAGTGGCTTATCCCTGTTCTGTCACTCTGAAAAAAGAAAAATCTGAGTCAAATTTTCAACTTTATATATAACAAGCGTTTGAGCGTTTATTTTCTAATAGAATGACCAAAATCAAGCTTTTTTGGTAAAAGCCTTATGATGTATGCTTTCTAGATTATTCTCTGACAAAAGTGACAAATGAGGGTTATCATCATACATTGCTGAAAAATATCATGAACACCTCACCCCAACAGGAACAGGAAAGTAATAACACAGCTTCAGGGCGATCGCTATTAATGTTACTCGCTCAGTTCATACCTCTTTCCTTGACTGATGTGGCAATGACTCTCGGCGATCCGCTCCAGACTGCTGCACTCAGTCGCCTAGCCTTTCCGCAAGAGACATTAGCTGGAGTTGGGGTAGTCAAAGGAGTTGCTGTATTTCTAGAAAGCCCCATTATCATGATTCTTCATGCCTCAACTGCTCTTGGAGGCTATGTCGCATCTCGGCGCGCACTTTGGCAATTTACAGTAATTGCGGGACTTTCTCTGAGTGGCATTTTTCTTTTACTGACTTGGGAGCCTTTATATAACTGGCTTCTTTTAGAAGTATTTGGCGTTAGCCCATTTATTGCAGCGCAAGGGAGAACTGCTTTTCTTTTGATGTTCTTGTGGCCCTTTGTTATTGCTTGGCGACGATTCTTTCAAGGGCTGCTGATCCGCGCTCAAAAGAGTGTAGCTGTAGGATGGGCAGGTGTGGCGCGATTGACTTGGGTAATTGTGGTGCTGACGGTGGGAGTCAGCCTTAGAAGTGACGGGGCATTTCTTGCAGGTATCACCATGATGGGAGCCATACTGATTGAAGCAATACTGGTCACATGGTTTTGTTTGCGTCTTGGTGCTATTTCTATCCTTAACGAACAAGTAAATTTTGAAACGAAGAAACTGCCTAAAAACTTTGGTGGAGTCGCCTTTTACTATCTTCCTTTAGCCTCAACAATGCTTATTGTTTGGGGTGCAAGGGCAATACTCCTGAGTCTCATTGCTCGCTCATTCGATGGCAGTCTTGCACTTGCTGTGTGGCCTGCCGCCTGGGGGCTACTTCTTTCAATCGCCAACGGTACACGCATGATTCAACAAGTGGTAATTTCTACTTATGAAGAAACTTCCAGGCGAACACTTGTTGCTTTTGTGGTTCTTGTCGGTTTGGGTTTTACTGTAATACCAATTTTTCTTGGGTTTACGGACAAAGGATTGCTACTACTTGGCCAGTTTTTGGGAAATAATCCATCTCTTGTGGAAGCAGCTCGTCCGGTTGTACAAATACTGTCATTTTTACCCTTGCTCCTGGCATTGCAAAATACGTTTCAAGGACTGCTTATTCACCGAGCAAAAAATTGGTTCATCAACCTTGCAACATTAGTTGCCGCAGCTTTTACCCTGATAGTATGTGCAAGTCTGATTTTTACTAGACATAGCGGAGCTATTTCAGCAGCGTATGGAATGCTTGCGGGTACTGTCAGTGAAATTATAGTGCTGTTTTTTGCACTACAACGCAAATAAGAGAATCAAAAGATAAACAGTACTTTTGACTCTCTATGTTTTTTCCGATTTGTTAGTTCTTCAGGAACTGAAACTATATTAGAATCTCCAGTTGATTGGAAAGCAAAGCAGCCAATTTATCAGCTTGACATTTACTTATAAAATTCCTATGAAATAACATTTTGCTATCTAAACTTGTGACTTAGTAGAGACGAAACCAAGCTACACCTATAGGAATTTCTGCATCAATGCCAACCTCTTTAGCTGAAAAGCTGTAGACAGAACCGTTACCGAGATTTCGTCTTTTTATTTTGTTAAGCTCAATATCAAATTTAGTGTTAGGAGCAACTGGTTCGGCGAAAGCTACTAGTATTGTTTTACCGTTGACAGATACATTAGTGTTAATTTTCTTCCCCTTTTCATCCACAACATCGATATCCTGAATGCTATTACTTATAGTTACATTTTCTGGAACTTCGATAAGTAGTTGAGTAACAGCTTTACTATCTTGGGGAACGTGCAACCGGAAAGTATGTCTAAAAGTTCCCCATCGCATAGGAGGAAATTGTGTATTTCCATCAATATGGGGAACCCTATTATCATATGTTCTATCACTTGCATAGCTAGGAAAAATAATAGCTATGCTACTCAAAGTTAATACAACAGCGGAAATCAATGGAATTTTCATATCTACCTCTAAATAATCAAATACTCAGCTAAATTGCAGAGCATAATCTGTGATTTAATATGCTCTTAATAGATACAGCAAACCTTGCAAAGCTATATTTAACCACTCCATTGACACACTGATTCATCAGGAGAAGTATCCAGTTAGCTTGCTCTTATCAGGTTTAAATTATTGGTAATGTTTTTGCCAAAGAGATATATTACCTCTACTTACTAGCATGACAAGCCATAATGAAATCAAGATGAAATTTCAGAAGTTATAATTAAAATTTAGAAATAAATTAAAACGAAGAGAATTGAGCTACACCTACAGGAATCTCTACGTCACTACCAACAACTTTAGCCGAAATATAGTAGGTAGAAGTAGAACTAAGAATAGGTTGTAGTACCTTGTTGAGATTTATTTGTAAATGACTAGTGCTAGAAGTAACTGGTTCAGGAAAATCTATAATAATTTTTTGACTACTTACAGAGATATTAATTTTAATTTTTTGGCCTTGATCGTTCAATATATCAATATCATTACTTACAGCTACTGTAGATGGAACGTCAATAATTAGCTGGGAAAGAGCCTTGCCATTTTTAGGAATGTGTAGCTGGAATGTCTGTTTAATAAGTTGCCAACCAGTAGGAGTAAATTGCAAAGTATTCTCAATATTAGCAAGCTTATTATTATCCGTTTTTGCATTTGCATAGCCAGTAAAAATTAGAGCTGCGGTAGCTACACTACATACAGCAGTATAAACTAGTGTTCTCTTCATCTCGACCATTCAATTAAAAAAATGTCAACTAGATTGTAGATTTATTCTTAGCAAATAAACCTTGATAAAACTAGCTTGACAGGTCCCTATGAAATTAAGATGAAATTTTTAGTGAATTTCTATAAAAATAGTGCTGACTCAGCTAAGAGAAAATGCTTTGACGTTCATACTTTACTAGTACACTTTCAGCTATTGATAATTAATAAAAAATCAAGCTTTTTAGTCATGGCTGACAGTGACACCCAAGGATAGCAACATCGTCAAGTTTTAACCGATTCAGGTTTTGATTAATTTCTGGGATGTGCAGGGTTGTCTTGGTTGGGTCAATTCCTAAGACTAAGATGGCGCGATCGCGTGTATCCAGAATGGCAAGGATTTGCCCAGCCCGAACTTTGTCTCCTTCTTTTACCAAAATTTGGAGAATCCGAGTTCCTTCTAAAGAACCAGTTGTAGCTGCGTGAACAGCTTCACCTTTGGGTTCCAAACGTCCGATCGCTGTTACAGCCTTGGCAATGGGAATACTTGGTGAGGAAGTTGGTGCAGAGGTAGAAAGTAGCCGGCGATACCGTGAAATTGTGTAGACTGCGGTAGAAATAGTAGCAATTCCAACAGTAATTGCTAACAGCAGCACCCATCTTTTGGAACTTTTGATTTGCGGAGTTTTTGATGGTACGTCCATAACTAAAATCTCCAGTAAAGCTAATATGAGCAACCGACCTGCTATTTCTATTACTCCTCTCGATAGCCCAGCAGATGACGGCGAGCTAAGTAAAGCACCAACGGCGGCAAAATTATCCACTGAAATACAGCTAGCCAACTCATGCCAAGAATAGGTACAGCTAACACCAGAACACCATAGGTCTTGGTAATGTTAACTCGGTAAGTTTCTATAACTAAGGTAATGAACCAGCCTATGCAAGTAAAACTCAAAGTTAACTGCCAGCCAGGGTTAAGCACCCAGTAACGAGAACGAACCAAAGCACTCACAACCCAACTACTGATAAGGGTGATAACACCATCACCGAAAGTACAATGAGTGAGGTCATTAATTTTGTCTGATAAAGAGGGCATCCCATAGAACTCGTAATAAGGAGCTTGCCAAACTTCGTAAACAAAATTAAGGAGAAAAGCGAAGAGAAATAAGTTTGTTTCTGGTGCAGCCAAAATGCGAATCATCCACTTAGAGACAGACTTGCTTGTCATAATTATTGCTAAGAGGCTGTTTGTAAAGACAATCAGGAGCGATCGCATTAAAAAACGTTAATTCTGGTAAGTTATTCTTGACGACGATCCGCACGCGATCGCCTAAATTTAAATTTCATAATTTACTAAACTTCTGCATAAATTCCATAGGAGTGAGAAAGCTTAAATTTCGGGACGTTTGTTTCTGTGATTTTTAGCACTTCCCCATCGAGGGAAAAAGGCGGGTGTATTCTCGGCATACTGTTGGTACCGATCGCCAAATTCCGCAAGTGCATCACGCTCCTCTTGACGTGCTAGCCGTGTATACATCCACACCAGCACTGGGAACATTAACAACGTTAAGATTGTGGGCCACTGAAGGAAGAATCCAAACATGATGAGGACAAAAGCCACATACTGGGGATGACGAATCGTTGCATAAGGGCCTGTAGTAGCTAGTGTGTGGCTGCGCTGGGCTTTGTAAAGGACTTCCCAGGCAGAGCCAAGATAGAAGAATCCACCCAAAATCAACAGATTACTTAAAAGGTGAATTGGGTTTAAGTGAGGATCGCCTTTCCAGCCTAGTAATGTCCACCAGAGATGTCCGGCATCATGGGAGAAAATATCCAGTTTGGGAAAGCGAGTTTGTAACCAACCTGATAGTAAGTAAAGGGTCAATGGAAACCCATACATTTCTGTAAATAACGCGACAATAAAAGCTGAGAAAGCACCAAATGAACGCCAATCACGAGGACTTTTTGGTTTTGTGAAGCTGAAGGCAAAAATGATGAATACCAAAGAGTTAATAATTACTAGAGACCAAAGACCGTAAGCGGGTACGTTGTTCATTTCTAATCTCCTGTCGATCTATGCTTTTCACCGAGATGAACGATCGTTTCCGTCACTGTGTCCGCCGTGTCCACCATGTCCTCCGTGCATAAATAAGTGCATTAACGGACAAGTTAGAAGTAACAGATAAGGCAAAATACCAGCTAGATGTGCTAAGTGTTCAGTGATGAGAAAGAATGTGGCAATGCCCAGGAAAATATATAAGGCTATTTTGGCGGGCGATCGCCACCAACTATCTTTATTAGATTGATGATTGTGGTTGTGAACCATACAACTCTCTCCGAAACTAGTTAACGATGGCGCAAAGCGACCACTGTAGGCGATTGCAATTCAGCTTGTTGATAATTTGAATCCTTTCAACAGCGATGAATTAACAATTACTGACAAAGAACTCAAAGCCATCGCAGCTGCGGCAATAATTGGGTTGAGGAAACCGAAGGCAGCGATAGGAATACCAATGGCGTTATAAATAAACGCCCAGAATAAATTTTGTTTAATTTTGAGCATCGTGGCACGAGATAGACGAATCGAGGTGACAACATCCCGCACATCGTTTTTCACCAAAATGATCCCCCCTGTTTCCTTGGCTACATCTGCACCAGAACCAATCGCAATCCCAATGTCAGCAGTTGCTAAGGCTGGTGCATCATTAACACCGTCTCCCACCATTGCCACAACTTCGCCGCGTCGTTGAATATCTTTAACGACTTGGGCTTTATCGCCTGGTAATACCTCTGCAATTACCTTATCGATTCCTAGTTGACGGGCGATCGCTTCGGCAGTCCGCTCGTTATCTCCGGTGAGCATGACGACTTTGACTTTTTCTCGTCGCAGAGCAGCGATCGCTTCTTTAGCTTCAGGTTTGATGGTGTCGGCTACTGCCACAATCCCCATTAGCAAACCATTACAACCAACCAGCATGGCGGTTTTACCGTCAGATTCTAGGCGAGTCAGTATCTCTTCTGTTGCCGGATTTATCTGATAGCCTTGCTCGCGGAACAAGCGGCGATTACCAAGCAAGATGCGATCGCGGTTTATTTCTCCGCGAATCCCATGTCCGGGAATTGCTTCAAAATTATTCACTTTCGGAATATCTAGCATCTGATGTCTAGCCGCTCGCACAATTGCTTCACCCAAAGGATGTTCTGAACCAGCTTCTACAGCTGCCGCTAACCGCAGAATTTCATCTTTTGGACGTTCTGCCAAGGTTACAATATCCGTCACACTAGGTTCACCACGAGTCAAAGTTCCTGTTTTGTCAAAAACTACAGTAGAGAGCTTTTCAGCTCGTTCTAAAATTTCACCACCGCGAATTAAAATCCTGCCTTCTGCACCTTTACCCACACCAACCATCAACGCGGCTGGAGTCGCAATACCCAAAGCACAGGGACAAGAAATAATTAATACCGCAATAAATGCTAGTAAAGCTTGCGGAAAATTCCCCACCAATAACCAACCGAGAAATGCCAGTACCGCAACTCCCACAACCGCCGGCACAAAATAACCCGTGACTTTATCCGCCAACCGTTGGACTTGAGCCGTACTTGTCTGGGCTTCTTCCACAATTTTGATGATTTGAGCCAGAGCCGTTTCCGAGCCGACACGAGTTGCTTGGAAACTGAATGCTCCTGTTCGGTTCAAAGTACCACCAATTACTGCCGCTCCAGCTTGCTTCTCTACTGGTAGGGACTCCCCTGTGAGCATTGACTCATCCACAGATGAAGATCCATCCAGCACGACTCCATCCGTTGGTACTTTTTCTCCGGGACGAACAATAACTGTTTCGCCTACCATTACTTGCTCTGCCGGAATTTCCATCTCTATACCGTCTCGGATGATTCTGGCGGTAGCAGGTTTTAAATCCAAAAGTTTACGAACTGCTGCCGATGAGTTCTTTTTGATAATTTCTTCCATATACTTGCCTAGTAAAACAAAGGCAATGATCACGGCAGAAACTTCAAAGTAAACGCTACGTTCCTCGACTCGCACAGGTAGGATATTAGGGAAGAAAATCACTGCCACACTATAGAAATAAGCAACGCTGGTTCCTAAAGCAATTAGGAAATCCATGTTGATACTGCGGCTTTTAATGGCATTCCACGCCCCTGTATAAAATGACCAGCCACCAATGAACTGCACAGGTGTAGCCAGGATGAAAAGCCAGACTCCCCAAGTAAACCAAGGTAGAGCAGAAATCGGCACCCAGCTTAAGAGACTTATACCCGCCGCCAATCCCAAAAATGCCGCAGCTCGCATAATTGCTAATAGCAGTACCCCCGTCATCGCAATGGTGACGCGAGTCCGCATTGATTTTAGTTCCTTCTCAGGATCTAAAAATGTATTTAAGCAAGCTTGGCTGCAAAAATAATAAGTACGTCCACCTCTTTCTGTTCTCAAGGATGTAGCTTTAGGTACTGTCATCCCACAGATAGGGTCTTTCGCCATCCCACCTTGAGGTACTGCGTGTCTATGTCCGTGATGCTCGTGAGTTCTTGCCATTGATGAACTTCCTCATCCTTGCGGTTGTGATTCAAAGCTATGCAGGCAAGTCTGGCTGCAAAAATAGTAAGTCTGTCCGCCTCGCTCGGACTTCAACGCTGTAGCCTTTTCTACAGTCATACCGGATATTGGATCTACTGCCATTTTTTCTTGATTTCTTTTGCTAGTTGGGTTACGTACCCATTCCAAAAATTTTCCGACCACAATTCAACTCCTGTCAGAAGTTCAAACTTTTATCCATATTCAATGCCGCGCTAACATAGTCGCCCATAATCTTGTAACTGGAGTTTTCTATCCAATTTTCTGGGGTAAGGTTGCGACCTTTCGCACAAGCCTCACAAACCCAGATGGGTATAGAAGTTGATAACAGTGCCTCTACAATGGCTTTCATGGGCGGCATATTTAACCCTTGAATTTTGTCATAAACATTTTTGTTGGCGATCGCTACGCCTTCACCTTGAAGCCATACCACTACTTCATGACCTTGCTCGACAGCAACTTTGGCTGCTAGCATCCCCAGTGTGGCGCGAGTTGGGTCATCTGTACCAGAACTTACAGAAACAATCACTTTCATTAGAACTTTCTTTGCTGCTATTTTATTGACGTGTTCTGCCAATATGGAGGTAGGGATCTGGATGCTTTGATGACTGCCACAATTGAGGCTTGATGCTACTTGTGAGAACTAATGCAGCGATCGCCCCAATAGCCATACCCAAGATGCCTAAAATCATCCTTTTCTGACTTATGGTTCGCCTTTTTTTGACTTACTCATAAACCGGGTAGCTTTTACGAGAGACCTTCATTTCATCGATTGGGCGTTGTCCAAAAAACCGTTATTTTCTTAATCTATACATAAGTCCTACTCATCTAGGAAAGGGAAGAAATCTATAGATTCCAGGTTTGATACCATTGCCGCATATGCCCCATCTCAGCAGTTTGGGTTTTGATGATGGCCTGAG
>VFQR01002023.1_pt1 | contig 13699 bp, 16 predicted proteins | sample 3512321 | NCBI WGS metagenome assembly VFQR01 (sample SAMN10412374, study PRJNA504923) | tailings metagenome | isolation source: Relicate 3 Philex TSF1 revegetated site | place: Philippines: Tuba, Benguet | collected 2017-08-29
CGCGTTGCCCGCCTTTCCGGCGAAGGCGCCGTCCAGATCGACCCGATGCAGCCATTCGAAGCCTTGATCCTCGAACGCTTTCGCCTGTGCGGCGGGATCGCGGTTGAACACGGTCGCGCGCGCCATGTCGCCCTGTTGCAGGCGCACGGCCTCGCCGTTCTTGAGGTCGATGGCGGGGAAAAGGATCACGACCGGCTCACGGCTTCCAGCGCAGGAAATTCGCGAGCAGCGCCAGACCGAGTTTCTGGCTCTTCTCCGGGTGAAACTGCGTGCCCGCAATGTTGTCATGCGCGACGATCGCCGTGATGGCGCCGCCATATTCCGTGTCGGCCACGAGATCCCCGGCTTGTTCCGGCGCAAGCTGATACGAATGCACAAAATAGGCGTGCAGTCCGTTCTGACCTGTTTGTATCCCGGCCAGCAGCGGATGTCCGGAGCGCGCGATCAGCGTGTTCCAGCCCATGTGCGGAATCTTCAGGCTTTCGTCGGACGGCGCGATGCGGTCGACGACACCCTTGATCCAGCCGAGGCCCTTGCTCTCGCCGTGCTCCAGCCCCTTGTCGGCGAGCAACTGCATGCCGACGCAGATTCCGAGAAACGGTTTTCCCTGTTTGTGCACGCCTTCGCTCATGGCCTCGACCATGCCCGAAACCGCATCCAGCCCACGCTTGCAGTCGGCAAATGCGCCGACGCCCGGCAGCACGATGCGTTCCGCGCGCAATACATCCTCGGGATTGCTCGTCACCAGAATCTGTTCGTTCGCGCCGCTCTCGCGCGAGGCGCGCTCCAGTGCCTTCGCCGCCGAGTGCAGATTGCCCGAACCGTAATCGATTACAGCCACGGTCATCGTTTCGCTTCCGGGAAAAGACCGATCACGCCGCCGCGTTGCGATAGAGGCGCGTTCGAGGGCACGGGGTTGCGGACCGGCGCGGATGGCGGCGTCTTGACGCTCGTTTCAGAGGAGGCAGCCTGCACCCAGTTCTCGAAGAAACGCTGTTCGGCATCTTCGATTTCCTCACCGACGACAATGCCTGCCTCGCGATACTTCTTTCGCATAAGCTTGCGGCGGCGAAGTTCGCTCGCCTCGAATGCGATGAGCAGCGACGGCAGCCAGAGCAGCAACGCGGTTGCGTTCGGCGCCAGACCCAAAAGCCTTGCGGCGATGCCGAGCACAAACATGGCCACGAGCCACAGCACGAAGCCGAGCCAGAGCTTGTGCCAGAGCAGCCACAGAGGCGTGAAGAAGAGCGCCGGCCAGGAGAATTTCTCCCGCAGGAAAACGATCTTCTCCGCCGTCTCGCTGTTCTTTCCGCCTTCGGCGGGTTCGAACACGAGCCAGGTTTTCATCGCCAACTCCGTTCAGCCGATGCTGCCCTTGGTGGACGGGACTTCGCCCTTGGCCGCGGGATCGATGGCGACCGCCGTGCGCAGCGCGCGCGCGAGACCCTTGAAGCAGGACTCCGCGACGTGATGCCCGTTGTCGCCGTAAAGCGTCTGGACGTGCAGGGTGATGCCTGCGTTCATCGCAAACGCCTGGAAAAACTCGCGCACGAGATCGGTATCGAAATCGCCGATCTTATCGCGCGGAAATTCGACCTTGAACACGAGCACGGCACGGCCGGAAATATCGATGGCGACGCGGGTCAGCGTCTCGTCCATCGGCATGTGGATGTCCGCGTAGCGCGTGATGCCGCGCATGTCGCCAAGGGCCTTCTTCACGCATTGGCCGATCACGATGCCTGCATCTTCGGTCGTGTGGTGATGGTCGACGTGCAGGTCGCCCTTCGCCTTCACGCTGATGTCGATGCGCGAGTGCCGGGCCAGAAGTTCGAGCATGTGGTCGAGGAATCCGATGCCGGTCGCGATTTCGGCGCGGCCCGTTCCGTCGAGGTTCACCTTGACGGCAACTTCGGTTTCCTTGGTGGCGCGGGAAATTTCACCCGTGCGCATGGCTGAAGCTCCTTGAATCGCGGGGTTCTAGCAGCATCGACGAAGCCGCGCCACACGCCCGCAGGCCCGTCGTTACGGTATGGTTTGCATCGTGACGATGAACACCTAGATAACGGGGACCCCGGAGCCCGCATGAGCCAGAACGAAACCCCGATTTTTCATGGAACGACCATCCTCGCGGTCCGCAAAGGCGGCAAAGTGGCCATCGGCGGCGACGGTCAGGTCAGTCTCGGACCCACCATTGTTAAAGCCAATGCCCGCAAGGTTCGCCGCCTCGGCAGCGGGGGCAACGTGATCGGCGGCTTCGCCGGAGCCACCGCCGACGCGCTGACCCTGTTCGACCGGCTGGAGCAGAAGCTCGAGCAGTATCGGGGGCAGCTCCCCCGCGCCTGCGTCGAACTTGGCAAGGACTGGCGGACGGACCGTTATCTGCGCCGCCTCGATGCGATGATGCTGGTGGCCGACAAGGATGTGACGTTTCTCCTCGCCGGTACCGGCGACGTGCTGGAGCCGGAAAAAGGCATCGCCGGGATCGGTTCGGGCGGCTCCTACGCGCTCGCCGCCGCGCGCGCACTGATCGACCATGAGCAGGATGCGGAAGCGATTGTCCGCAAGAGCCTCGACATCGCCGCGGAGATTTGTGTCTACACGAACGGCAATGTGGTGGTGGAAACCATTTGATGAATAATTTCTCTCCTCGCGAGATCGTTTCCGAACTCGATCGCTTCATCGTCGGTCAGAAGGACGCCAAGCGCGCGGTCGCGATTGCGCTACGCAACAGATGGCGGCGCTTGCAGCTCGACGACCGGCTGCGCGAGGAAGTCATGCCGAAGAACATCCTGATGATCGGACCGACCGGCATCGGCAAGACGGAAATCTCGCGCCGCCTCGCGAAACTCGCCGGTGCGCCGTTCCTCAAGGTGGAAGCGACAAAATTCACCGAGGTCGGCTATGTCGGCCGTGACGTGGATTCCATCGTTCGCGATCTCGTCGAAATCGGGATCGGTCTCGTGCGCGACACCAAGCGCCGCGACGTCGAGGCGAAGGCCCACGGTCTTGCCGAGGACCGCGTGCTCAATGCGCTCGTCGGCGCGACGGCCAGCCCCGCCACGCGCGAAAGTTTCCGCAAGCGGCTGCGCGCCGGTGAACTTGACGACAAGGAAATCGAGATCGAATTGCAGGGCGGCGGTGGCGGCGGAATGCCGATGATCGATATTCCGGGCATGCCGGGTTCGCAGATCGGTGCCATCAATCTCGGCGACATGCTCGGCAAGGCGTTCGGCGGCCAGCGCCGCGCGCGGCGCGTCACCGTGAAGGAAGCGCATCCGCTTCTGCTCGCGGAAGAATCCGACAAGCTGCTCGATCAGGATACGGTCGTGCAGGAGGCGATCAGAAACGTCGAGAACAACGGCATCGTGTTTCTCGATGAGATCGACAAGATCTGTGTCCGCGAAGGTGCGCGCGGCGGCGCTGATGTCAGCCGCGAGGGCGTGCAGCGCGATCTCCTGCCATTGCTCGAAGGCACGACCGTCGCGACCAAATACGGTCCGGTGAAAACCGACCATGTGCTGTTCATTGCTTCAGGTGCGTTTCACGTCGCGAAGCCCTCGGACCTGCTGCCGGAATTGCAGGGCCGGCTGCCGATCCGCGTTGAATTGCAGGCGCTGACGCGCGACGACTTCCGCCGCATTCTGACGGAAACGGAAGCAAGCCTCGTGAAGCAGGCGGTGGCGTTGCTCGGCACCGAGAATGTCACGCTCGAGTTTACAGAAGACGCCATCGACGCGCTGGCGGACGTCGCGGTCGAGGTCAACACCAACGTCGAGAATATCGGCGCGCGGCGTTTGCAGACGGTGATCGAGCGCGTGCTCGACGAAATCAGCTTTACGGCTCCCGACCGGTCCGGCGAGACGGTGAAGATCGACGGCGCCTTCGTCCGCAAGCAGGTCGCGGATCTGGCGAAGAACGCCGATCTCTCCCGTTATATTCTGTAACTAGCGCGGCCTTCTGATCCGCACATAGAGCGCGCCGCTTCCGCCATGGGCGATGGCGGCTTCCTCGAAGCCGATCACGAGAGCGCGCAGGCGCGGCTCGGACAACCACATCGGCACTTCGCGGCGAAGCGCTCCGCTTTCACGGCCGTCCGGATTTTTTCCGCGGCCTTTTCCGGTGATGACGAGCGCCAGCGCCACCCCTTCGTCCTGGGCATCGAGCAAAAATTTTTCAAGCCTGCGATGCGCACGCTCCAGCGTCATGCCGTGCAGATCGATTCTTGCACCGATCTCGACATTTCCCCGCGCTACGCGGCTTTTCATGCGGCGGTCGAAACCTGCAAGCGGCGGCGGGCTTTTCTGCGCGAGCTTTGGTTCGGGCGCCGCAGACTTTGTGGTTTTTGCCGTTGTGACGGGTTTTTTCAGCGAGACCGCGCGGGCAAATTCCTCGGCGTCCTCTTCGCTGTCGCGGCGCGCCGGTTTCAGCGGACGCGCGGATTTTTTCACCCGCTCCCAGAGTTCGCGATCCTCGCCGCTGAGCGGCTTTCTGTTCTTCATTTTTTCGCGGGGATTTCTTTCGGCCGCGGTTCGGGTATCGGCACCGGATCGATCAGCTTCGAGGGATCGTTTGCGTTCGGCACGAGCATGTAAAACTGGCCAGGATGCCGGAGCCGCCCGGCCACCGTGCCGGCTTCAAGACCCGCACCGAGATAAAGGTCCGCGCGCGCAGGCCCGATGATGGCACCGCCCGTATCCTGCGCCACCATCAGGCGGCGGAATTCCGTGGTCGGCTTTTCGCTCTGCATCGGCAGCGTCGCATCGATCCAGAAGGGCGTGCCATAGACGTGCAGGAAACGGTCCACCGCGATCGAGCGGTCCTTGGTCAGCGACACGCCCTGCGCGCCGATCGGCTCGGCGTGCTCGCCAAGTTCGTTCACTTCGCGAAAGAAAATATACGAGCGGTTCATCCGCATCAGTTCGCGGCCTTCTTCGGGATGCTCCGAAATGAAGAGCCGGATCTTGTCCATGCTCATCTCGTCAGCGGGCACGATGCCGCGCTCGATCAGGGAGCGGCCCACGGCGTAGTAAGGATGGCCGTTCTGCGCGGCGTAATTGATCCGGAGCAGTTTTCCATCCTGAAGGCGAATGCGCGCCGAGCCCTGAATATGAATGAAGAAGGAATCGACCGGCTCGCGCACATAACAGATTTCGAGGCCACGCCCTTTCAATGCGCCGTCCTCGATGGCGGCGCGATCGTGAAACGACGCGATACGCGGACCTTTTCGAACGCCCGTTTTCGATTTTTTCGCGGACGTCCGCACCGGCCGGTTGATTTTCGACGGTTTCTGCGCGCGGCTGATGAGCTCGCCGGGTTTTCTGTAAATGGGCTCGCTGAACTCTTCTGTCTTGCTGAGGCTGCCTTCGATCTCGGGCTCGTAGTAACCCGTGATGAAGCCCGCCGTTTCGGTGAGCCGCGAAATCCGCACGGGCCGGAAATTCTGCTCGAAGAAAATCCGCGCGGCGATCAGGCTCATCGGCTCGCGATAGAGGGATAGTTTTCCGCACGCCTCGCGCAGGCCGAGTTCGACCGGACGCATGTCGGGGTTTTCGGTCCGCCGCAGCAGAACGGCACAGCTCCGGCGAAACGCGGAGAGTGCCGCGAGCTGGTCGTCGTCGTTCCAGCCGGGAAGCCCGGAGAAAGCGACAGGTTCCAGGACGGTCTCGGGAAATTTCAGCGGCGTGTTGGCGCGGACAGAGAGCGTGGCGAAAGGACCGATCGCCAGGCCGGTCAACAAAACGCACATGAACCATGTGCGTGCCGGTTTCATCCCATTGCCTCAGGCTGTTTCGGTCGCAACAAGTTTCCAGTTCGGATCGCGGCTGCCGATGTCGCGTGCGAAGGTCCAGACATCGTCGACCTCGGTGACGCCTTCCGGATTGCCGTCAATCGGCTTTCCTTCCTTGTCGCGCGTGACCGACACAAGCTGGGAGACGAAGCGCACCGTCACCTGCGCCTGCCGATCCTTCACTTCGGCGGCGGTGATTTCGGCCTTGTCGATGGAGACAAAGCGCGATTCCATTGTCTCGCCGCGGTTTTCGCGCTCGGCGATGGCCGATGCAAAGCCGTCGAACACATCCTTCGCGAGCAAATTCTTGAGCGTGCGGCGATCGCCTTCGGCGAAAGCCGAGACGATCATTTCGTAAGCGCCCTTGGCGCCGCCGACAAATTCCTGCGCATCGAAGCCGGGTTCGCGGCTGGCGATCTCGGAAAGGCCCGCTGCGGCACCGGAACCGGATGCGATCACGCTACCCCAGCGCTCGGCGGGAGATAGGGCGGCGTCCGCAGCCTGAGAATTTTCATTGTTGCGAGACGGAAGCTGCACAACCTTGTCGTTGCCGGGCAGCGGCTTTGCCGGATCGCGGCTGAAGGGGTCGAATGGCGGACGTTCATTGCCGGTGCGCTGGCCGAGCACGGAGCGCAGCCGCGCGAAAATGAAGACCGCGAGAGCGAGAAAAATGATGGTGTAAATATCGAACACGGAATTTATGACCGGACAGGTTTCAGGGGTGACATCTCGCCGCCGCTCAAAGCGGCGGACAGACCAGATATGGGGCGACGCGACAGCATTCCAAGCCTCCCGTTTACCCCTTCCCGCGCCGGAGAACTTAGACGATCCGGCCCCGGGCGCCAACTAAAGCGTGCTCAAAGCCCGTCAAAGTCACGTTTTGGTCATTCTTGTCCCCCTCCGGCAAGCATGTTAGCGGACTGCGCCCGCTGCGATGCGGCGGCATTTCCTGCCATCGATCCGCGGAGACCCTGATGAACGATCTGAACCAGAGCGCTGGAACCGCTGGTGCGCCGGCCCTCAATGTCGTCAGCCAGTTCATCCGCGACCTGTCATTCGAGAACCCCCGCGGCGGCGGTACGGTCATCCGTCCAGACATGCCACCGGCGCTCAACGTGCAAGTGAACGTCAATGCGAAGCCGCTGTCGGATACGGATTACGAGGTCGATCTCGTGATCGAGGCGCGGGCGGACCTTCCGGACAACTCGGCGCTGTTCGCAATCGAACTGCAATATGCCGGCGTATTTCGCATTCTCAATGTGCCGAAAGAGCAGATCCATCCCGTGGTGCTGATCGAGTGCCCGCGGCTCCTGTTTCCGTTCGCGCGACAGATTGTTGCCGATACGGTCCGCAATGGCGGCTTCCCGCCGCTGCTGCTCGATCCGGTCGATTTCCACACGCTCTATCGCCAGCGCATGCAGGAACAGCAAGCGGCGCAAAATCCGAACTGACGTCCTAGCGTTTTTGGGAGTCGGATACCGGCAGCGTGATGTAATCGCGCCAGATTGCGCTGGCTCCCAGCTCGGTGGCGAACTTTTCGTGCGCGGCGATTTCCTCGGCACTTGCAAGCGGCGGTAGCGGCTCCGGGCGCGCACGCGAGACGACGGCTACATTCGCCGACCGCCGGCCAATGGAAATTTCCGCGAGACCAAGCTTCGCCTGGCGCCCGCCGATAAGTTCACCGTAAACCTCGGCAAGAAGTTCCGCGTCGAGCAGCGCGCCGTGTTTGGTGCGCTTGCTGTTGTCGATGCCGTAGCGCACGCAGAGATCGTCGAGCTTGTTGCCGCCGCCCGGATGACGGCGGCGCGCCAGCGCCAGCGTATCGATCAGGCGCTCGTGGGCGATCCGCGGCTTTTTCAGCCGTTCGAATTCGGCATTGAGGAAATTGCAGTCGAAGCCAGCATTGTGAATGACGAGTTTTGCATCGCCCAGAAACTCGATCAGTTCCTCGCAACATTCCGCGAACAGCGGCTTGTCGGAAAGAAATTCTCGCGACAAACCGTGCACGTTGAACGCCTCGATCGGCATGTCGCGTTCCGGATTGAAATAGCGATGGAAACTGTTGCCGGTCGGAATCCGGTTGATCAGTTCCACACAGCCGACCTCTACAATCCGATGACCCTGCGAGGGATCGAGGCCGGTCGTTTCCGTATCGAGCACGATCTCGCGCATCAGGTCAGTTCCCGCTTTTTCTGCGGCAGGCCGCGTTCGCGGATTTCATCGAGAATAGCCCGCACCTGACTGCGCGCCGATTCCAGCCCGTGGCTGGAATCGACGATGAAATCGGCGCGATTGCGTTTTTCCGAATCGGGCATCTGCCGCTTCAGGATGGCTGCGAATTTTTCTTCTGTCATGCCCGGCCGTTCGAACATGCGCTTGCGCTGCAATTCGGCGGGTGCACTGACCACTACCACCGCATCGACTTCCTTTTCGGCGCCGGTTTCGAACATCAATGGAATATCGAAAACTACGATATCGGAGCCCATTCTTCCGGTTTCCCGCATGAAGCGGGCGCGTGCTTCGCGCACCAAAGGATGAATCAGACTTTCCAGCCTTGCCAGCGCCTCCGGATTTCCGAGCACCTGCGCGCCGAGTTTGTCCCGATCGACTTTTCCGTTCACCACCGAGCCCGGGAATTCCCGCTCGATCAGGGCTGACGCCTCGCCCGAATAAAGGCGATGCACCACCGCATCGGCATCGAACACAGGCACGTTTTCTTCAGCGAACATGCGCGCGGTCGTGGATTTCCCCATGGCTGCGGAGCCGGTGAGTCCGAGCACAATCATGCGCGCGCCTTCGCCCCGAGATCCTGCAACAGCACGGCACGCAACGTTCCGCTCACCTGCGGGCGCACGCCAAACCATTTTTCAAAACCCGGCACCGCCTGGTGCAGCAACATGCCGAGACCATCCACCGTGCGCAGTCCGCGCTTGCGCGCAGCGGCGAGCAGCGCCGTCTCCAGCGGCACATAGACGATGTCATAGACGGTGGCGGTCGAAGGCAGCGGTTTCACGTCGATTTCCAGCGGTGGCTGGCCGGTCATGCCAAGCGAGGTTGCGTTTACCAAGAGCGACGCCTCGCGCAAGCGTTTCGGCAGGTCGCCCCAGCCGGAAGCCACAACATTCTTTCCAAACTCGGCGGCAATGGCCTCGGCCCGCGGCACCGTTCGATTCACCACGTGAATTTTCGGAATGCCCCGCTCCTTCAGCGCATAGACGATTGCGCGCGCCGCACCGCCGGCACCGAGCACGACAGCGGCGTTGTCGCGCTGATTCCAGTCCGGTGCGGATTCGTCGAGATGCGCGAGAAAGCCATAGACATCCGTATTCATCCCGTGGAGGTCGCCGTTCTCGAGCCACAGCGTGTTCGCCGCCTTGAGATGGGTTGCTACCGGATCGGCCTGGTTCAATGCGCGGAACGCAGCCTCTTTGTGCGGGACGGTAACATTCGCACCGACAAAACCGGAGGCGGAGAAATTCCGGAGAAAGGCGGCGATCTGATCCGGCGGCACGTCATGGCGCAGATAGTCGCCGTCGATGTGCAATTCGTTCAGCCAGTGTTTGTGGATCAGCGGCGAGCGGGAGTGCGCGACGGGGTGGCCGATCACACAGGCGCGCCGGAAACTCACGACAGCACCCTGCCCTGCTTGCGGAAGAAGGCGAGCAACGGCGGCAGCGGCATGCCGAGCACGGTGAAATGATCGCCTTCGATTTTCTCGAACAGATGAATACCGAGGCCTTCGAGCTGATAGGCGCCGACGGATGTTTTCACCTTGTCGCCGGCTTCTTTCAGATAGGCATCGACAAATTCCTGCGAGAGCGGACGCATGGTCATGCGCGCGGTCTGCACGGTTTCGAAAATGACTTTGTCGTCTTCCGCGACTGCGAGCGCGGAATGAAGTTCATGCGTATTGCCGGCAAGCGTCTTGAGTTGTTCCCCCGCTGCTTCCAGCGTGGTGGGTTTGGAAAAGCGGTGGTGGCCGAGCGCGAGGGTCTGGTCGGCGCCCAGAACCATGCCCTTGCGATTTTTTGAAACTGCCAGTGCTTTTTCCCGGGCGAGCAAACGCGCAACCGCATCGGGCGAAAGACTGCCGGCCGAAGCTTCGATGCCGCGCTCGTCGATATTGGCGGGATCAATGGCAACGGGTATCCCCGCAGCTTCCAGCAGCGTACGCCGCACCTGGCTTTTTGAAGCGAGGATCAGCGGCTCGCCGCGCCATAGCGACATCAGACGGCCTCACCCGCGACTTCGCGGCGTTCACGCAAGAGCGCGATTACGGCGGCAGCGGTTTCCTCGATCGATCGGCGCGAAACATCGATGATCGGCCAGTTGTTCCTGGCGCAAAGCTGTTTGGCGAGCGCGATTTCCTCCGAGACCGCTTGGCGATCCACATAGGCAGAGTCGGGCTGGTCGGCGTTGAGGCCGAGCAAACGGTTCTGACGCACGGCAACGATGCGCTCGGCGCTGGCGAACAATCCGACCACCAGCGGCTTTTTCAGGGTTTCGAGCTGCGAAGGCGGCGCGATGCCGGGCACCAGCGGAATGTTGGCGGTGCGAATGCCGCGATTGGCGAGATAAATGCTCGTCGGTGTCTTTGAAGTCCGGGAAACGCCAACCAGCACAACCTCAGCCTCTTCGAGATTCTCCGCGTGCTGACCGTCGTCGTGCATCATGGTGAAATTCAGGGCGTCGATACGCTTGAAATATTCCGCGTTCAGCATGTGCTGGCCGCCGATGCGCGGGGTCGATTCGGCGCCGAGATAGCTCTGGAACAGCGCCAGCACAGGTCCGAGCACCGAAAGACACGGCACACCCGCCTGCTTGCAATGATCCTCGATGCGGCCGGCGAGATCGCGATCCACAAGGGTATAGAGGACAATACCCGGGTGGCTTTCGATCGAAGCCAGGATCGGCTCAAGCTGCTTCTGGTTCCGCACCAGCGGATAGACGTGTTCTATAGGCGAGACGGTCGCATACTGCGCGCAGGCAGCGCGACCGACGGCGAGCAGTGTTTCGCCCGTCGAGTCCGACACAAGATGTAGATGGAAATAGCTTGCGGGCTGGGTCTTCTTGGTCATCGCCTACATATCCACCGGCCTGTGGATTGATGGAGAGAAAGGCACGGGTTTTGAGGGTCCGCAACCCAACCGCTCCGGCAACCGGTCCGGATGTCCACATTGCGGGTTTTGGATGTGAGTTGGAAGAGGAGGTGTGGGAATCGGGGACTTGAGCGTCAGACCCTTATGATCCGGCCGGATTCAGCGCCGTAAAAAAGAACAGCCCGGTGGATGAAATGTGCGCTAAAATTATCAACGATCCGAGGCGCTCTAATAATAACAACAGAAGATTCTAGATAAGGGATGGAATTGAAGAAGGATTCCGACAGGTCCGGTTCTGCGTTGCTCGACGTATTGAACGGACAGACAACACCGGTACCTCCGCTTTGGTTCATGCGGCAGGCCGGAAGATATCTTCCCGAATATCGCGAGGTGCGGGCGAAGGCCGGCGGGTTCGTCGAACTCTGCCTCGATCCCGCACTTGCCGCTGAAGTTACCATTCAGCCGATCCGGCGGTTCGACCTTGATGCCGCGATCATTTTCTCCGACATCTTGATCGTCCCGCATGCTTTGGGCGTGAAACTCTGGTTCGAGGAAGGCGAAGGCCCCCGGCTGGAACCGGTGAATGACGAAAAATCCTTCGCCGCGATGCAGGAGCGGCTTTCAGGCAGGATCGTCGATCCGGTTTATGAGGCGTTGCAAAAAGTGCGGGCGGAACTCGCACCGCAAAAAGCGCTGATCGGTTTTTGCGGATCGCCGTGGACGGTCGCGACCTATCTGGTTGCAGGGCGCGGTTCGGAGGATCAGGCGGCGGCAAAGTCGCTGGCGAAGAACAATCCGGCCCTGTTTCACAAAATCATCGACCGCATTGCCGATGCGACCGCCGTTCATCTGGCGGGCCAGCTGAAGGCGGGCGCCAATCTCGTGCAGATTTTCGATACCTGGGCCGGTTCACTCGACAAGGCGGGCTTCGAGGAATGGTGCGTAAAGCCGACCGCCAGAATTGTGGAACAGCTCCGCAAACTCGTTCCCGGCGCGAAAGTGATCGTGTTCCCGAAAGGGGTGGATACGGAAAGCCTCGAGAAACTCGTGAAGGCGACGAAGGCCGATGGTGCGAGCCTCGATCCTGAAGCGAACCGGCGGCAGGCGCGGGACCGGCTCTCAGGCACGATCGCGCTTCAGGGCAATCTCACACCCGAAACCCTGCTCGAAGGCGGGGCCAGGATGGACCGCGAGATCGACGAGATCATGCAGGACATGAAGGATGTGCGGCACATCTTCAATCTCGGCCACGGCATCCTGAAGGAAACACCGATCCCGCATGTGGAGCGCATGATCGCGCGCGTGCGCGGCGGCTAGGCCATGTACGAGTGGATCAAGGCGCTGCACGTAATCGCCGTCATCTCCTGGATGGCGGCGATGCTCTATCTGCCCCGCCTCTTCGTCTATCACTGCGAAGCCGAAAAGGGTTCGAAGCAGTCCGAGACGTTCAAGGTGATGGAGCGGCGGCTCCTGAAATTCATCAGCAACCCGGCGATGGCGGTGACGTGGCTCACCGGCCTTTATCTCGTCTGGGCCGGCGGGTTTCACAAGTCGGGCTGGTTCATCGCCAAGTTCGCGCTGGTGCTTGCGATGTCGGCAGCGCACGGCGCCTTCACAAAGTGGGTCCGTGAATTCGCGGAGGACCGCAACACGCGGCCCACGCGTTTTTATCGAATCGCCAATGAAGTCCCGACGATCCTGATGATCGTCATTGTCATTCTGGTCATCGTTAAGCCGTTTTAGGCGCTGAACCTCCGGGGGCTTGCGCGGGAATCCGGGCTTGCCTATGGTCGGCTTCCTTCCCCACCGCAGGCGCACGCGCTCCAAGAAATCCGGTCACCTCAGACTGGTGCGCCGGATCAGGGTTCCCAACCCCGCGTTTTTCCGCCTGCGCTTTCCACTCTCTTTTTCGCGGACGCTTTTTCAATCGTCCGCCGAGGTCAAACCCCAATGCGGGAAATCAAATTACAGGATTTGAAGGTCAAGACGCCGGTCGAGCTGCTCGCCGTCGCCGAGGAAAATCAGGTCGAGAACGCCTCGACCATGCGCAAGCAGGAATTGATGTTTGCGATCCTCAAGCAATACGCCGCCAAGGAAATCGACATCATCGGCGAAGGCGTCGTTGAAGTCCTTTCGGACGGCTTCGGCTTCCTGCGCTCGCCGGATGCGAATTATCTCGCGGGTCCGGACGATATCTATATTTCGCCCTCGCAGATCCGCCGCTTCTCGCTGCGCTCCGGCGATACGGTCGAGGGACATATCCGCAGCCCGAAAGACGGCGAGCGCTACTTCGCGCTGCTCAAGGTCAACACGATCAATTTCGAGGACCCGGAGAAGATCAAGCACAAGGTCCACTTCGACAATCTGACGCCGCTCTATCCGAATTCGCGGATCAAGATGGAGCACGACGACCCGACCAAGAAGGATCTGTCCGCGCGCATCATCGACATCGTGGCGCCCCTCGGCAAAGGCCAGCGCGCGCTCGTCGTCGCCCCGCCGCGCACGGGTAAAACCGTTCTGCTCCAGAACATCGCCCACGCGATCACAGCCAATCATCCGGAGTGCTATCTGATCGTGCTCCTGATCGACGAGCGGCCGGAAGAAGTCACCGACATGCAGCGTTCGGTGAAGGGCGAAGTGGTGTCCTCTACCTTCGACGAGCCGGCCTCGCGCCATGTTCAAGTGGCGGAAATGGTGATCGAAAAGGCCAAGCGCCTCGTGGAACACGGCCGTGATGTGGTGATCCTGCTCGACTCCATCACGCGCCTCGGCCGCGCCTACAACACCGTCGTGCCGTCCTCCGGCAAGGTGC
>VFQR01002025.1_pt1 | contig 13681 bp, 10 predicted proteins | sample 3512321 | NCBI WGS metagenome assembly VFQR01 (sample SAMN10412374, study PRJNA504923) | tailings metagenome | isolation source: Relicate 3 Philex TSF1 revegetated site | place: Philippines: Tuba, Benguet | collected 2017-08-29
CGAATTGATCAGTTTTCAGCAGGCGGTCTTCAGTCGGCAGTTCGCGTACAGCCACTGCCGACTGAAGACCGCCTGCTGAAAACTACATTCTCACCGCTTGCCCTGTTCGGGTTGACTCATAGATAGCCTGAAAGAGCGCGACTACGTTGCGACCGTCATCGCCCGTCACCATTAGCGGGCGATTGTCGTTGATGGCGTCGCGGAAATCGGCGATTTGCAGGCCGAAATAATAGACCGTGGCATCAATGGTCTGGAAAAAAGCGGTGTCCTCTGCTATAAACTCGGCTAACTTGTGTTCTTCGCCGGGAATGGTCCAAAGGTCGTTGACGGGCGGCTCCGTTACGCTCGACCGACCCGCAATAAACAACGCGCCCCCGTCGGGCTGAACACCCACCGACGCGCCCGAGGTGCCATGAATATGCACTTTGCCGTACAAACCCGGCTTTTGGCTGTTGCTGACCACGATATTGCCCACGCCCCCGTTTTTGAACTGCACGATAGCCAACGCCGTATCATCGACTTCGATGTAGGGGTGGGTCAGGTTCTTCCAGATACCGTAAACGCTATCGACTTCGCCCATGTACCACAGCAGCAAGTCTAACTGGTGGGGCGATTGATTGACCAATACACCCCCGCCTTCATCTTTCCACGTACCGCGCCACGCATCGCTCTTGTAGTAGGCTTCGTCGCGCCAGCCGTACATCTGTACCACGCCGAGAGCCGGTTTACCAATTTTCCCGGCGTCGATGGCTTCACGAATCCGCATACTCGGTGCGTAGAACCGGCGTTGGCTGATAGTACCGAGATAGCGGCTATTGCGCCGGGCGGCTTCGAGCATGGCATCACAGTCTTCAAGCGTCGATGCCAGCGGTTTTTCGACCAGCGCGTGCGACCCGGCATCGAGGGCCGCCACGGTAGGGTCGCGGTGGGCAGGGTGGGTAGTGGTGACTAAGCACAGGTCGATACCTTCCTGCGTCACCATCTCCGTTACGTTGTCGTAGGCGCGGATGTTGTACTGACGGGCAAAGTCTTCGGCTTTGGCAAGTGTGCGACCATATACGGCCACTAACTGCGTACCGGGCGTTTGCAATACGCCTTTGGCGTGAAGATGGGCCACCTTACTGGGGCCTATGATGGCGATGCGAAGCGGATTGTTGGGCATAAAATCAGCATTTTATTCCAACGAAATGACGAGCAGACGGGTCTTCTACTCAGAAAAGATGAAAACCTCTACTCTTAGCAAGCTGCCTACCACCGACCAGCAGGAAATTCTTCGATTATTACATTCGCCCGAAACACAAGTGATTTATAAGGAAAGTCAATAACACTCAAAACCCAATACCCGCCCGCACGTCGAAGCCTTCGGCTACGTTTAGCCGGGCTTTCAGACCGACGCCGACGCGCACACGCGGCCCGAGGCTATACAGCAACTGATATCGTTGAAACACCGGTCCATCGGCAATGATGGCGGGCTGATGCAGATTATAGCCAACGTGCGTAGCGAATGTATAACGCCCCAGCCACAGCTCGTAACCACCCAGCAGAGCCAATTGCCAAGCATCGGGGCGCAGGCCATCGCGCCGGGCCTGTTCGCGCACGAAACCGTCATGCACCACCTCCAACCCACCACTCAGCGCGTTGAATCGGTTGAGCCGGTAGCCCGCCGTACCGGTCAGCCCCCACAACCAGGTAGCTTTTTCAGGAAAAACGTTGGTTCGCGGCAGCGTTCGGACAGAAGCGAACGGCATCAGGCGCATTGTAAATCGGGTTGTAAAGGCAGGCTTGGTCCACTGACGCGGGTTGGGCAAAGGCGAACTGTTCAGGCCATACGTCAGGCCGATGCCGATGGTCGGGAAGTTCATACCTCGGTTTGGTTGTCGTGTGCCGCCGTTCGAGATGTGGTTATAACTGGTCGTGACGGTGGCCTGTAGCTGCTCGTTCAGCCGGACATGCGTACTGGCCGACAGGGCCAGCAGACCATTCAGCGGTGCGCCAAAAAACGTGTTACGCGGATTACGCTCGGCATCGAACGTGCGCGTTACGTAGGCCAGCCCGAACGAGGCCCGCACCGAAAAAAAGATGGGTTTGCCGTAGTTAATGAGCGGCTCGAAAAACGCGCCCCCGCCAAACGTACGGCCCAGTTCGGCGGGGTTATTGAAGGCGTAATAATTGACGTACGCACCCACACGCGCGACACAGTTGCAGCGTTCATAGGCTTCCCGACGCAGGTTGGTACGGCTGTAGCTAAGTTCGACGCCCACGGGTCGCGACTGCGAGATGGCACGCAAATCGGCAGCGTGGGGGATAATAAAACCCGTGTGCGTCTGCACGGCTACTTGTCGTTGAATCGAATCGGTTTGAGCAATCGACCAAACCGCTATATGGCTCAAAATCAGCGAAAGGCAGGTTTTCATGCGTTACGGATTGCTTTCCGTAACAGGACTAAAAACAGGATATGATTGTTTTCGGTTGGCTACGGCTTCAGCACAACTTTAATCAGCCCCTTCTCTTTCGCATACAGCCGCCGAAACCAGTTGGCACCTTCGCTAAGCGGCACCTCAGCACTCAGAATGGCTTCGACGTTGATACGGCCCGACGAAATCAACGATAACGCGGCTTCGTACTCGCCGTTGATGGCGCACGACCCTTGCAGCCGCAACTGCCGCGTCACCACGGCCTGCAACGGTATCTCGACCGATGGAGCCAGATTGCCCACCAGCGTGACGGTTGCGCCCTTGCGAACGCACTCGATGGCAGTTTTTACGGTTGGCCCCGCCCCTACCACCTCAAACGATACGTCGGCCCCGCGCCCGTTCGTGAGAGCCTGCACCTGCGCCGGTACGTTTGCGCTACTGGCGTTAATGACGTGCGTTGCCCCCAGCGACTGCGCCAATGCCAGCCGGTCGTTGTCTAAATCAATGGCAATAATGGGGCTGCACCCGGCCAGTTTCAGGGCCTGAATCACGAACAGACCAATCATACCCGCACCCACCACCACCGCCGAATCGTTGACCTGAAGGGGCGTCAGGCTGAGCGCGTGCAGGGCTACGGCCACCGGCTCCACAAGCGCGGCCTGCGTGAAGGTTACATTGTCGGGAATGGCGTACAGAATATGCTGCGGCACGGTTACATACTCAGCAAATGCGCCCTGCCGTTTGAAATCGGGCGTTGAAACACCTACTACCTCACGGCCATCGCTGAGGTTATACATGCCCCGTCGGCTGTACCAATCGTCGAGCGCATATACCGTCGAATCGAACGTGACGCGGTCGCCAACGGCCCAGCCGTGCACGTTGGCCCCTACTTCGGCAATGATGCCGCTGGCTTCGTGGCCCATCACAATGGGCGGAATGCGTCGGCCACTGCTGCCGTCCATGCCGTGTACGTCGGAGCCGCAGATACCCACGGCCTGCACCCGCACCAGCACGTCGGTAGGGCCGGGCGTCGGTTTGGCTACGTCCTGTAATTCGAGGTGGTTGTATTCGGTAAGAACGAGAGCTTTCATAAAAGACGTAGCCTGGACGGTTACGTCCGGGTGTGATAAAAAGTAGGTTATTTGTTCTACACCCGGACGTGGCCGTCCAGGCTACGTTGGTAAATCTTCACAAACGCATCCATCGGCACCTGCTCAAACGCGCCTGCTGCCAGGTGCGGGTTTACTTCGTAGGTTACGACCTCGTCGAGCGAGTCGGGGAGTTCGCCGAAGAGTTTGGTAGCAACTGCATTCCTGTATTTTTTCCTGACCCAGACGAGACGCTGTTCGGGTTCTTTACCCCAAAGCAGATTATCGCCCAGCACTAACTGAATTTTCGGCCAGTCGTTTACAAAATATTCCTGCAAGAGCGGAATAATCCGGTCGCGGAAGGCGCAGCAAAGTTCGGCGTGGTTCGTTATCGACGTCAGGTAAGCGTGCCCAATCTGATGGTCGCGGTCAAGCAGGTAGTCAAGGCGTTCGTTGATAGTTCGCAATAACTGGGCTAAATCGACGCCCTCGACCACCGGCAACACCGACGGGTTGGGCGGCATCTCGCGAAACGAAAACCGCCGACGCAGGGCAATGTCTAACAGCGCAATCGAACGGTCGGTAGTGTTCATTGTGCCGACAACGTACAGGTTGGCGGGAACGCCAAAGCGTTCGTGCGAGTAGGGCAGCGTTACCGACAGTTCGTTGGCCGCACCAAGTCGCTTATCGGTTTCGAGCAGGGTAATCAGTTCACCGAACACATTGGAGACGTTGGCGCGATTCACTTCATCGATGAGCAGATAATGGACCGGTGCTTTTTGCAATTTGCGGGCGCGGCTGTCGGGGTTATCGTTCAGACAATCGGCCAATGTGCCGTAGCCCGCTTGCTGAATAGCCGACAGGCAGGCTTTGTAGAAAATGCCTTTGCGAATTTTATAGCTCATCTGCCCGCCCATAATTTCGGGCCGGATGCCTTCCACAAACTCTTCGTAGCTGTATGAGGGGTGAAAGGTAATCAGACTGCTGTTCTGCTCACGCAGGTAAGGTTGCAGCGCGTAGGTTTTGCCTGTGCCGGGCGGGCCAAACAGAATCAGGTTATGCGGTTGGTCGGGGCGTTGGGGTAGGGTTTCGTATTCGGCTTCGGGTTCTTCTACCATCATGCCATTGCGTGTCCGTTCGCCCAGCGAGGGGTCATCGGCCAGCCGAAGCAAATCACTCAGAAACGCTTCATCTTCAGCCGCTTCGTAAATATCTGGGTTATGACGGGCTACGTGCGGGCCGCGTTTGCTGCTCTCGACCAGTTCGAGCAGGCAGTCTTCCCAGCAGGTCCGCAGGGTTGGATTATTTAACAAATGCCCGCTTGAGTGCCCCACAATTACAGCTACATAATCTGACTTTTCTGTAATCGGCTCGAAAACTAATTCGTCAAACGTTTTAAGCCGGTCTCGGCAGTTTTTTTTAACGGTCAGATGAAACTCAACTTCGCCCCGGCGCGGCTTCTGCATTCGCAGAGCCTGAAAAAAGTTGATGTCAGCGGAGATGGTTGCTTTTTCCCGTCGCACAGAAAACGCCAGCCGGGCATCGCCGTTGGGCAGGTTTACAATATCTATTAGCTCTTTCAGCAGCCCGAAAAACCGCCGAACGGCCTCGGCCTGTCCAATGTCGCGGATGCGGTCAACGAGGGCTTGCTGATGTGTGTCGGTAAGCAAGGAAACAGGTTGTTAGGTTATCTGTACGAAGATAACACAATCTACACCAAATAACTCCCGATGCTAACTACGTCGGCAAGCGGTATTCATTCATGAACGATTAGTCCGTCGTTATTCAGTTCAATAAAGCTGTGCTGCGCGAATAACTCATCAACCACCCCTATCGTTTGACGAAACAGATCAAGCAGTTTTCGATTTTTTATATTTCCAGTCGTTAATAGCAATAGTCTGGGCGGCTGCTTGAATAGTATGTAGCTATCCTGAAAATCAGAATCCTTCGTAATGACGACCCGCTTATCTGTTGCCGCAATTTGCCTTATCCGTATATCACTTGTTTCGTCTTTATCAGGCAGATCGTCCGTGTGAACTACGTCAAAACCTTTTTGCCGGAGTACTTCGGCCAGCAAGTAAGGTAACTGGGCATCAACCAAATACTTCATACAAGCACTTTGTAAATACTTTTCACACTGGTGAGCCGACTGGCATAGGCTAAACAAGCCCTAATATCGTCATCTTCCAGTGCCGGGTAATCGTCCAGAATTTCCTGATGCGTCATGCCCGCTGATAACAGGTCGAGAATTAACTCAACTGTATAGCGTTTATTGCGAATCGTTGGCTTGCCATGACAAATATCCGGGTTCAGGGTAATTCGTTGCAGCAGTGTGTTTTCCATATCGGTCATTTTATTGTGAAGATGCCATAATATACGCTAGATAACCCCCGCATGGTAAGATTCAACTTAAATAAATGACCTGATCAAACACAAGTAGCTCGCCATCTTCTCGAACGAGTACATTGCGATGATGCAGATCACTCACAACAATACCGAAAGTCGTGTTAACGTAATCGTTGTTTTTGAGCGGAATAAAGTCAAAAAGTGCCATGTAAGCAGCTACTTCGCTGGTTGTTGCGCCACGCAGTCCGCGTAATGCTTTTTGTGAAACAACAGCCTGCAATACACCATCTACGTCCATTAAACCCAAAAAGGAATAACCAGCTTCAGGGAATAGCCAGTTATGAACAAGCAGATTGTGAAAGTAGCTTAACCAGGTCTGGTAATAGTTAAGATTATTCCGCTTGTAATAAATACCAAATTGAACATATACCTGATGTTCGGCCCCGCCTTCTCCGCCCTGTGCCTGCCACGCATCGGTAAACGGCTCGACCGGAAGCATCTTTTCGTTGGCCGTTGCCCACCGCCTTAGCAATTTTTCCTCGCCTACTTTCAAGGTATTATTGAGCACTACTGCTTCGGCGTGGGTTTTAGGGGCTGGTCCCTGAGCCGCTTTGCTTGCTCGATGCACTCCTGCAATGACATCAAGGGCTGTTCGGAGATTTTCCTGACCATTCGCCTGCTCCGCTGCCGGTGGTACTCGTTGAGGTACATAGCGTTCTCGTCCATTGTCTGTATCGTTTATATCTTCACTAACGGCCATAGACTTCTGCAAGTTCTAGTACTACGCCAGATAACTCCCGATGCTCACCACGTCGGCAAATACGCCCGCTGCCGTTACTTCGGCACCCGCGCCGGGGCCTTTCACCACCAACGGACGCTCTTTATACCGCTCCGTCGTGAACGACACGATGTTGTCAGCACCCGTTAGCTGATAAAACGGGTGCTCTGGCCCTACCGAACGCAGTTCAATCACGGCTTTATCGTTCTCGAACGCAGCCACAAAGCGCAGTTTTTCACCCTTTGCTTCGGCCTCGGCCAGCAGGTTTTCAAAGTAGTCGTTGTTGCGTTCGAGTTCGGCGAAAAAGGCTGAAATACTGGGCGCATCTAAGCACGACTGCGGCAGCAGGTTGTTGATGGTTACGTCGTCGGGTTCGAGCGAGAAACCGGCTTCGCGGGCCAGAATCAGGATTTTCCGGGCCACGTCCTGCCCGCTCAGGTCGTCGCGGGGGTCGGGTTCGGTATAGCCTTTCTCTTTGGCTTCGCGCACCACCTCGGCAAACGACAACCGATGCGTCGGACCGCCCGTGCCGAACGTATTGAAAATAAACGACAACGTGCCCGAAAGAATGGCTTCTATTTTCAGAAACTGATCGCCCGCCGTCATCAGCCCCTGCACGGTATTGATGATGGGCAGACCCGCGCCTACGTTGGTTTCGTAGAGGAATTTTACGCCCCGGTTTAGGGCCGTGCGCTGCAACCGTCGATACTCGCTGTAGGGGCCGGAGTTTGCCACTTTGTTGGGCGTCACCACCGAAATATTGGCATCTAACAGAGCTTCATAATGCTGTACAATGTCTTTATCCGACGTGCAGTCGATAAAGACCGAGTTAGGCAGGTTGTAATCTTTAATCTTCTCGATAAACGCGGGTAACGAGGTCGTTACGCCATCGGTCAGTTGCCGCTCCTGCCAGTCGTGCAGGTCAACGCCTTTCGGGTCAAGTAGCATTTTGCGGGTATTTGCCACGCCCACCACGCCTATTTTCAGCAGTTTTTCGCGACGCAGGTAGTCGGTCTGTGCGTGAATCTGGTTCAGTAACGCCTTGCCAATCAGACCCGTACCCACCATGTAGAGGTTGAGCATCCGGGCTTCCGACTGGAAGAAAATATTATGCAGCGCGTTGAGGGCTTTCGAGAGGTTGTTTTTATTGATAACCACCGAAATATTAATCTCCGACGACCCCTGTGCTACAGCCACGATGTTGACGCCGTTTTTGCCGAGTACCGAAAACAGCTTCCCGGCAATACCCGACGATTTTTTCATGCCCTCGCCCACCGTAGCAATCACCGACAAATCGCGTTCAATCAGAATATTATCGATATGACCGTGGGCAATTTCGGTGGCGAACTCGGCATCTAAGATGGCTTTCACATTATCGGCCCCGCGCGGGTCGATGGCAAAGCAGATAGAATGTTCCGACGATGCCTGCGAAATCAGAATCACGCTGATTTTGTGGGCTGCCAACACCCCAAATAGCTTGGCCGATACGCCCGCCACGCCAATCATGCCGGAGCCTTGCACGTTTACGAGCGCAATGTCGTCGATGCTCGAAATGCCCGTGATGGTATATTGTCGGCGTTCGGCAGTGCGGCTCACTACGGTGCCTTCGTGCGTAGGGTTGAAGGTGTTCAGCACCCGAATCGGGATGTTGCGGGCAAAAGCCGGTTGCAGGCTGGGCGGGTAGATTACCTTCGCGCCGAAGTGGCTCAGTTCCATAGCTTCGGCGTAGGTGATAGTCGGAATATTGAACGCGTTCGGAACTTTGCGCGGGTCGGCGGTCATCATGCCGTCAACGTCGGTCCAGATGTCGATAACCGTTGCGTTCAGGGCCGCGCCGATAATGCTGGCCGTGTAGTCGGAACCGCCCCGGCCCAGCGTGGTAGTTTCGTCTTTTTCCGTGGAGCCAATGAAACCGGTAATCAGTTGTAAGTCGGTCGTCCTGGCAAAATATTCCTGAACAAGCTGGTTGGTAAGCGTGAAATTTACATCGGCATGGCCGAACTGCGCGTCGGTTTTAATGAGTTGGCGGGCGTCGCAGAACTGCGCCGGAATGCCCCGGCTCTTCACGCATTCGGTAATGACCGAGGTTGAGAGCCGTTCGCCAAAGCTGGTGATGAGATCGTGGGTGCGCGCCGAGAGTTCGCGGATAAGCGACACGCCCCGCAGCAGGTCTTCGAGTTCGTTGATGATGCCGCGCACATGGGCAAACACCTTGCTTTGCTTTTTAACCGGAATCAGGGCTTTTACCACATTGAAATGGCGGTCTTCGATGCGCCGAACCAGTTCCATGTAATCGACCTGGCCGGTGGTTGCCATGCGTCCGATTTCAATCAACTGGTTGGTAACACCCCCCATGGCTGAAAACACGACCGCTATCTGGTCATTGTTGTTCCGGTGCTTTTCAATGATTTGAATAACCTGCTTGATGCTCTCGACCGAGCCTACCGACGTGCCGCCAAACTTTAGAACCTGCATGAAATAGTGAAAAAATGAATAGGGTAGAATGACTAATGACTAATGCAGAACTGGTATGACTAAGGGCATTTAAATAACCCATTATTCATTTTTCATTCTACATTTTTCATTCCAGAAACGTCTGCTGATGCGTGAAGTAGGGAACGACAAAGATAGCAAAAGACGGGGCGGCGAACGCGTGTTGGTGGTATTGACGTAAAAAAAGCCCTGACCGTCGGCACCGACGGTCTGGGCTTTACCCAATGGCTTTTGTTGTGCTGCCTTACTGGTTACGGGAAGAACAGTTGCAACAGAAACCGAATAGGCCCCATCGGTTTTTGAGGCTGCGACGACTGGTTGGCATACCGTGAAACAACGTTCAACTGGTTGCGCAACAGCATCTGCATGTCGGTGGTGCGGGTGCGTTTGTAATGCATAGGAATAGAGAGGCTGTGAATAGCTGAATAATCGTCTAAGTGGGCTTATGACGGGTATCTGCTACAATTGTCACGCAAGTTACGCGACTGTTTTTGGTAATCGGAAATCCATATTATCCATAGGTACGTATGTTTTACCGAACGGTAATGGAGCTACACAAACGGCAGCGTATCGTTCGCTAATTAAAGCGTGAACAGGGAGTATAGTTTGAGGGACCGGGGAACCGGTTTAGTTGAAAAGCACCGGCGATTTTGTCGGTGCTTTTTTCTGTTTTAAGCTTTATTTCGTTGTTTGCAAACCGGTATCTTTCCTCGCTGTATTTATGTGGTTTGTTCGCTTCGTGCTACGGCTGTTGCTGGGTCTGGCTTTACTTATTCTTTTCTTAGTCGCTATTGGTTTAGTTCCGGTTGACGAAACGCCGTACCAGCAAATGTCGTATTATACGCAAACGAAACAGCGGCTCGCCCAGCTACCCAAACCAGTTGCCGCTAAAACGCCTTTACGGGCGGGCTGGGGCAAAGCCAACATCACGCCCCCCTACACCACGCCAACAGGCGGCTACGGCGAACGGCGCGGGCGGCACTGGCGCGTTCTGAGCGACTCACTCTGGACGCGGGCCGTGGTGCTTGACAATGGCAGCACACAAGCCGTACTGATTGGTCTCGACCTGCTCATTACGCCCCCAACGGTAGTCGAACAACTGAAAAAACGACTGCCCGAACTGGGACTTCGCTGGGAAAATATCTATAGTGGGGCCATTCATTCGCACAACAGCATGGGCGGCTGGGCACCGGGCTTAGTGGGTCAACTGATTGCGGGCGAATACGATGAGCGTATCGTAACGCGTATCACCGAAGGCATTCTGACGGCCATTCGTAACGCACAGGCCAACATGGCCCCAGTGCAGGTCGGTTACGGACAGGCCGATGCCACCGACCATATTTACAACCGCATCGGCTTTTCGGGACCCACCGGCCCGCTCGACGGAGCCATTCGATTAGTCAGACTGCAAAAGCAAGACGGTACATCGGCTTTAGTGTGTTCGTTTGCAGGCCATGCCACGTTGTTCGAGGGCGACAACGGCGATTACCTCAGCCGCGATTATCCGGGTTCATTAGTTGACCGGTTAGAGAAAAAGGCGGCCACGTTCGCGCTATTTCTGGCAGGGCCAATGGGTAGCACCGGCCCGCAGGCTCGCGGCAAAACCGATTTTCAGGAAATCAGGAACTATGCGGGCGATTTGGCCCTACGCATCGAGCGTACCGTGCCAGCCATCCCGCTTCGTTCCGATAGCACGCTGGCAATGCTAACCCTGCCGCTCAGTCTGCGCGAACCGCACCCACGCGTGTTCGATGACTGCCGTATCCGGCCCTGGTTTTTTCATAACCTGTACGGCGATTATCCGTCTGACCTGAAAGCCCTACGCATCGGACAAACAGTGCTGCTTGGCACGCCCTGCGACTTTTCGGGCGAACTGGCAATGGAGTTGCAGCCCGCAGCCCGCCAACGCAACCTGAACCTGATGATTACCAGCTTCAACGGCGGATACATCGGCTATGTTACGCCCGACCGTTATTACCACCGCACCACCTACGAAACGCGCGACATGAACTGGTTCGGCCCCTACAACGGCGATTATTTCAAAGAAATGATGACGGGGCTGCTGGCAAAAGTTGACCAGTAATCCAGCTTAACTCGTGGGCTTATCGGGTACGGGGGCCGACGCGTGAAAATCGTTGAAAATGCGCTGCATATACGAATCCAGCAATTCAAGAATGCGCGGTTGTTTTTTGGAACGCACAATCACGCCCACGTGATACTCCTTGTTCATGCGCCACCAGATTTCATCGTCTGAAAAAGCAGTCATATCGGGCCACTGTTGCCGAGCCAGCGACACAATCAGCCCAGCATATTGACTGCTCTCTTTCGGCACTTTATACGGTTCGTTGCGGGCCAAAGCCGTTTCTAATTTCGCCCACTCGGCCCATAGGTTCACGCCCGACGCGGCCTCTACCATCTCGGCGATGTGCGCGCCACCAACCCGACTCGCCGTCTCCAAAAAATACAGTTCGCCGTCGTGGTCGCCCCGGATGAACTCGGAGTGCGACGCCGACGACTGCATTCGGAAGGCATCCATCACCCGGCTGTTTATTTCTAATAAACCCGGCGTGTCGGGGTCATTTTTCGCCAGCGTGACCGTGCGAAACACTCCGCCCCCGTGCGATACTTCCATCGGTGTTGCCAGATACCGACTCGCCCGGCTGAACACAATCTTGCCTTCAAACGACAGGGAATCAACGTGATACACACGACCCGGCTTGAATTCTTCAATCAGGTACTCGTGTCGGCGTTCGCCGAGGGCGTGAACTACTTGCCAGGCTTCATCGATGTTGTGTACTTTTTTGATGCCCGTAGCCGAGGCTTCGGAGCGCGGTTTCACTAACCACGGCCCTTCCGTTCTGTGAATAAAATCGGTAATACTTTGGTCGTGAAACAGACTGCTGAAGGCTGGTACCCGAATGCCCTCGGCAGCGGCCCGCATCCGCATTGCCAGTTTATCGCGGAAAAAACGGGCCGTAGTTTGGCCCATGCCCGGAATGCGGAACGTTTCGCGAACGAGTGCGCCCTTCTCCACGTCGAAGTCATCTAATGCTACCACCCGGTCAATTTTGTGCTGCCGCATGGTATGGGCCAGCCCCGTGAGCATCCGGTCTAAATTTTCGCTCGTATTGTCGGGATTAGGCAGGTAAAATGTTTGGTCGATAGCGTCGTGCGGCCATTCAGCGTCGCGCAGTTTTTCAACCGTAAGCAGATATACCGTATTGCCAAGTGCCTTGCACGAGCGCATGAAGTCCTGCCCTTTAAAGTAGGTAGCGATGCAGAGGAATGAAAGTTGGGCCATAGTAGTTTATGCTAAATTCTGCAAGTAATCAATCAATAGCCGGATTCCAAAACCAGTCGCATTTTTTTGTGTACCGAACTCAGTATCAGCGAAAGCCGTGCCGGCAATATCGAGGTGTGCCCAGGCCGGGTGACCTTCGGCGAAGACCTCCAGAAACTTGGCGGCTGCAATAGAACCCGCCAGCGGTTTGCCGCTAAAATTCTTTACATCGGCCACGTCCGATTTAATATCTTCCTTGTACACGTCCCAGATGGGCATTCGCCAGAGCCGTTCGCCGGTGCGGTCGGCGGCAGCGTTTAGTTGCGCGGCCAGGTTATCGTTGGCCGTAAACAACCCGGCGGCATGGTAGCCGAGGGCGGCAATCACGCTGCCCGTTAGCGTGGCGAGGTCAATTACTACATTGGGTTGGTAGTTACGCACTAAGTAGCCCAGCCCATCGGCCAGAATTACGCGGCCTTCGGCGTCGGTATCGATGATTTCAATGGTTTTGCCGCTGTAGCTCGTTATCACGTCGCCGGGCTTGGTCGAGCGGCCATCGGTCGAGTTTTCGGTGGCGGGCACTATGCCAATCAGATGAACGGGCAGGTTGAGTTTGGCGGCCACTTCGAGCGTGCCGAGCACGGCAACAGCCCCGCCCATGTCGCTTTTCATGTAGTGCATATTGGCCGACGGTTTAATCGACACGCCCCCCGTATCGAACGTCACGCCTTTGCCCACTAACCCCACCGTTTTCGGGTTTTCAACGCCCTGCGGCTTGTATTCGGCGACAATCAGCACGGGCGGTACCTCGCTGCCTGCCGATACGCTCAACAACGCGCCTAAACCCTGCGCTTCGAGTTCGGCCCGGTCCAGCACCGTTACTTTGTAGCCGTATGCCTGCCCCGATGCCATTGCCCAGCGAGCCAGCGATTCGGGGCTTTTTTTGTTGGCCGGCGCGTTCATTACGTCCAACATTTGCCGGGTTGTCAGGGCAAGGTGTTCGGCCCGTTGCAGAGCTTCCTGTGCATCGGTTTGCTGGTCGGTCGGCACAACAATTGAAAGCTGCCCTTCGGCCAGAAACACGGGCGTTTCGGGTTTATCGGTTTTAAACAAGCCGAGGTCATAACCACCCGCCCGAAGGCCCAGCACCACCGGCTCCACAACCGACGCATCGAAGCCGCTCAGGTCAACGCTGACGGTTGTCGACAGTTTTGCTTTATGGTCAAAACTATATTTTCGAAACGTTTTGAGCCAGTCAATCGCCTGTGGGTCAGTACCCAAC
>VFQR01002026.1_pt1 | contig 13680 bp, 12 predicted proteins | sample 3512321 | NCBI WGS metagenome assembly VFQR01 (sample SAMN10412374, study PRJNA504923) | tailings metagenome | isolation source: Relicate 3 Philex TSF1 revegetated site | place: Philippines: Tuba, Benguet | collected 2017-08-29
CGTGCCAATGTTCACATGCGGCTTCGTACGCTCGAACTTCGCCTTGCTCATGGTGTCTCCGTCTGGTGGCCCGAGCGGTCTCGGGATCGGTGGGTTGTCAAAGAACGCAGCGAGTGTAGCGATCGCAGCGGCGTCTCCACCACGGCGGTGGCAGGTGCCGCCTCGGCGTCACGCCAGCTCCTGCCCTGATATATCAGGTCGCGGCGCAGGGCTACACTGGCCCGATGCACCTCGCCTCGCGCCTCGACCGTCTCGGCACCGAGACCGCCTTCGCCGTCTCGCTCGCCGCCGCGGCCTGGGCGGCGAAGGGCCACCGCGTCTACCCCTTCCACCTGGGCGACATGAACCTGCCCACGCCGGCGAACGTGGTGGCGGCGATGGACCGTGCGATCGCCGACGGGCGCACGGGCTACTGCGCCGCAGCAGGCATCGCCCCGCTGCGCGAGGCGCTCGCCGCCGACGTCGGCGCCCGTCGTGGGCTCGAGTACTCGCCCGAGCAGGTGGTGGTGCAGCCGGGCGGCAAGCCGGTCATCGGCAAGTTCGTGCAGAGCGTCATGGAGCCGGGCGACGAGGTGCTCTACCCCAACCCGGGCTACCCGATCTACGAGAGCCAGATCGAGTACTTCGGCGGGACGGCCGTGCCGTACCGTTACCTCGAGACGCCGCGGGGCTTCGCGCTCGACCTCGACCACCTGGCCACGCTGATCACGCCGCGGACCCGGGCGATCATCTACAACGACCTCCAGAACCCGCTGTCCGCCGAGGCCACCCCGGAGGAGATGGCGGCGGTGGCCGAGCTCGCCGTGGCCCACGACCTCTGGGTCCTGTCGGACGAGGCCTACTTCGAGATGCGCTACTCGGGGACGAGCACCAGCATCGCCAGCCTCCCGGGGATGCAGGAGCGCACCGTCATCCTCTACACCTTCTCGAAGAAGTTCGCGATGACCGGCTGGCGCCTCGGCGCCGCCATCGCCCCCGCGCCGCTCGCGGCCACGATCGCCAAGATCAACACCAACGACGAGTCCTGCACCGCGCACTTCGTGCAGTGGGCGGGGGTCGAGGCCGTCACCGGCGACCAGGCAGGGCCCGCAGCCCTGCTCGCCGAGCTGCGCACCCGCCGCGATGCGGCCGTGGATGCGGTGAACGCCATCCCGGGGATGCACACGGCGCGCCCGGAGGCGACGTTCTACCTCTTCGTCAACGTCACCGGTGCCGTGGAGTCCACCGGCTTCCACGACGTGAGCGACTTCGCCACCGCCGCGCTCGAGCGGACCGGCGTCTCGTTCTGCACCCGCCGCCACTTCGGGCGACCGCAGCCCGGGGAGACGGAGCACTACATCCGCCTCGCGTACTCGGGCATCGACGCCGCCGACATCACCGACGGCCTCGCGCGGCTCGGCGACTGGATCGCGGGATGAGCAGGGTGGTCGTCACCGGCCGCATCCCCCTGCCGGGCCTCGAGCTGCTGAGGGACGCCGGCCACGACGTGGTGGCCTGGGAGGACGAGGCGCCGATCGAGCGCGCCGGGCTGCTCGAGGTGGTGCGCGGCGCCGACGTGATCGTGTCGCTCCTCACCGAGCGGATCGACGACGAGGTGCTCGACGCGGCGGGTCCCGGGCTCCTCGCCGTGTGCAACGTCGCCGTCGGCCACAACAACATCGACGTGGAGGCGTGCCGGCGGCGCGGGGTGGTGGTCACCAACACACCGGGCGTCCTCACCGACGCCACGGCCGACCTGGCGATGGCCCTCGTGCTGATGGTCACCCGCCGCCTCGGGGAGGGTGAGCGGCTGGTGCGCAGGCGCGAGCCGTGGCAGTGGGGGATGTTCATGATGCTCGGCACGAGCATCCAGGGGGCGCGGCTCGGCCTCGTGGGCATGGGCCAGATCGGCACGGCCCTGGCCCGCCGGGCCCGAGCGTTCGGGATGGAGATCGCGTACAGCAACCGCAACCCGGTGCCGGAGGCGCTGGCCGCGGAGCTGGGCGCCGTCCACCTACCGCTCGACGAGCTCCTCGCCACCAGCGACGTGGTGTCGCTGCACTGCCCCTACACGCCCGACACCCACCACCTCATCGGCGCAGCGCAGCTGGCGGCGATGAAGGCCACGGCGTTCCTCGTCAACACGGCGCGGGGCCCCGTGGTCGACGAGGGCGCCCTCGTCGCGGCGCTGGAGCACGCCGAGATCGCCGGCGCGGCGCTCGACGTGTTCGAGCGCGAGCCCGAGATCCACCCCGGCCTGCTCGACCGCGACGACGTCGTCCTCGTCCCCCACCTGGGTTCGGCGACGGTGCAGACGCGCACGGCGATGGCCACCCTGGCCGCCCGCAACGCGCTGGCGGTCCTGGCGGGGTCGCCCGCCGTCACTCCCGTGGGCTGAGCTCCGCCGTCGCCAGCGACGGCGCCGTGCCCTCCACCAGCTCGCGCAGGCGCGAGCCGGCCGCCCGCCAGTCGTAGCGCTCCGTCGCCAGCCGCCGGCCGGCCACCTCCACGCGCCGGCGCAGGTCCGCGTCCGACAGGGCGCGCACGACCGCGGCGGCGAAGCCCTCGGGGGTGTCGGCCAGCAGCAGGTGCTCGCCGTCGACGACGTCGAGGCCCTCCGCGCCCACGGTGGTCGACACCACCGGCGTGCCGATGGCGAGGGCCTCGATGATCTTGAGGCGCGTCCCCCCGCCCGTGCGCAGAGGCACCACGGCCACGCCGGCCCCGGCCACGTAGGGGATGATCTCGTCGACGTATCCGGTCACCTCCACGCCCTGCTCGCGCAGCCGCCCCGCCAGGTCGTCCGGGGCGTGGCCGACGACGCGCACGCGCACGTCCGGCCTGAGGGCGCGCAGGTGCGGGAGGACCGCGGCGACGAACCACTCGACGCCGTCGCGGTTGGCGTCGACGTTGCACGCCCCGACGAACACGACGGTGTCGAGCGCCGGCGAGACGTGCGGCGGGCGCACCACCTCGGTGGTGTCGATGGTGTTGGGGAGCACCTCCACACGCGGCGCGGCCGTGGTGGCGGCGACGAGATCGCGCTCGCGCGCCGACGGCACCGTGACGAGATCGAATCGCCCGCATGCCCGCTGCTCCACCCGGCGGAACCGCTTCGCCTCCACCCGCAGCGCCATCCGCCGCAGCCGGCTGGTCTGCACCTCGGCACGCCGGGCGAGCAGCTCGGCCTCGATGTTCTGCATGTCGAGGACCAACACCGTGCGCCGCCGGTCGGCGCGCGAGAGGTCGAACGCCGCCATCTGCGACATCTCCACGACCACGTGGTCGTAGTCGCCGGTCTCCAGCAGGTCGTCGACCCGCTGCTGCATCCGCTCGGTGTGGTGCGCCCGGTACTGGAACGTGCGCCCGCTGGCCAGCCCTGCGAGCTGGAGGCGCCACCGCGGCGTGGTGGGGGTGGGTGCCGGGCCGGCGAGCTCCACGCGCTCGCACAGGTCCTGCAGCGTGCCCATCGCCGTCGCGTCGATGGTCTCGTCGGCGTAGGTGAGCAGCGTCACCGACGTCCACGCGTGGAGCATGCGCAGGACCGATGCCAGCCGGATGGCGCCGCCGAAGGTGGCCGGGTACGGCGAGAACGGGGCGATCAGCAGGGTCCGGCTCGTCATCGGCCGCCCGCCCGGATCATCCACTCGACCGTTCCCACGTCGGGCCGCACTGTACCGACGCGAGCCCGCCGCCCGGATGGGACGCGCGGGGCGACGGGCCATCCGGCCCACCCTGGCGCCGGGGAGCCCGCGCTCGGGCGTCCCGTGCGTATCGTCCTCGCGTGCCACCGGACCACGGCGCCCTCGCGCCCGCTGCCGACCCTGCCCCGCCCGTGGGCGCCGGGCGGCGGGCGATGCGGAACTTCCTGCTGCTGGGCAGCGCGATGGCGTTCAGCTGGGTGGCCGGCTTCGTGGGGCACATCGCCCTGCGACGCACGCTCGGCCCCGACGCCGTGGGCGCCGTGGCCGTGGCCGAGGGCGTCGCCGCGCTCGCCGTCACCTGCATCGGCTTCGGCCTGGAGACCCACGTCCGCCGTGAGGTGGCGATCGCGCCGGAGCGGGCCCTCGAGTTCGCGCGAGCGCTGCTCCGGCTGCGCCTCGTCCTCGGCGCCGTCCTCACCGGCGTCTTCGTCGCCGCCGCGGCGCTCGCCGGGTCGCCGGACGAGCGGATCGTCCTCGCCGGCGTGTCGGTGGTGGCGCAGGTGGCCGTCATCGTCTCCGGCACGGGCGCCTCCTACCTGCACGCCGTCCAGCGCGTGGGCGGCGTCACCGCCGCCGCGTTCGCCGTCAAGGCGACATGGCTCGTCCTCGTGCTCGTCGTGCTGCGCACCCCGGCTGCGCTGGTCGCCGCGCCCGTCGCCCTGTTCGCGAGCGAGACGATGCGGGCGCTGTGGCTGGATCGCCTCTTCCGCCGCCACATCGGCACCCCCGCTCGTACCTCGATGCGGGCAGCGGCGCGCGAGGTGCGCGCATCGATGCCGTACTACGTCGACTCGCTCACCACCGTGTTCAACAAGTTCACGGTGCCCAGCCTCCTCGGCTGGCTGGCCGTCGGCAGGGAGGCGGGGTTCTACTCGACGGCCGGTCAGCTGATGGCGGTGCCGTTCTTCGTCCTGCCGCTGCTCACCTCCGTGGTGCCGCCGGTGCTCGCCCAGCTGCACGGCCGCGATCCCCGGGCGATGTGGGCGCCCGTGCGACGGCTGTGCACCACGGCCGCCGCCCTGCTCGTCCCGTTCAGCGCGGCCAACATCGTGGCTGCCCACGTGCTGGTGACGTCGCTGTACGGCACCGACTTCGAGCCCGCTGTGGACACCTTCGTGCTGCTGACGGCGACGGTGCCGGCCACCGTCACGTCGGTGCTCCTCGCCTCGGCGCTCGTGTCGGCCGGCAGGGGCTGGGTGGTCACCCGGATCAACGTCGTCACCCTGCTGGGGATGGTGCTCACCGCGGTCTGGCTCATCTCCGCGAGCGGCGGTGCGCCCGGCGCGGCGGCGACCGCCGGCGCCGCCGCCCTCGCGACGTGGGAGTGGATCACGGTCGCCGCCTTCTGGGGTGCGTGCGGGCTCGGCGTGCCGGACCGGCGGTACCTGCGGTACGCCGCACCGGCGCTGGCCGGCATGGCCTGCCTCGTCGCCCTGCAACTCTCGGGCGGCGCCCCGGTGTGGGTGACCGCCCTGGCGGCCGCGCCCGTCGCCGCGGCCACGCCCGCCGCGGCGCGCGACGGGCTCGCCACGTTCCGAGCGCTCATGCGCTCCTGAGCGGGGCGGGCCCGAGCGGGTCCACGGCCTCGACAGCGGCGAGGACGGCGGGCGCGTAGCCCTCGATGGCGTGCTCCCGCTCAGCGAGCTCGCGACCCCGTGCCCCGAGCCGGTGGCGCAGCTCATCGTCGTCGAGCAGGGTGCGCAGCGCGGCCGCCAAGGCTCCCACCTCGCCGGGTGGCACGAGGACGGCGACGTCGTCGCGGAGCAGCTCGCCGAGCGCCGGCAGCGCCGTGACGACGGCCGGCTTCGCCATCGCCATCGCCTCCAGCACCACCGTCGCGCCGACCACGTTCGGCACGTCCGCCAGGGGCACGGCGATCACCGCCGAGCGGTCGTACAGGTCGCGGAGCTCGTCGGTGCCGCCGAGGCCCGCGGCCCGGACGTTGGTGGCCCCGCTGCCCGCGTCGATCGAGCCGGCCCAGATGCTGCGCGCCTCGATCACCACCTCGGCGTCGAGCGAGGCCGCGGCGGCGATGAGCGTGGGGTAGTCCCGCCCCGTCGCGCCGGCGGCGGCGACGAGGCGCTGCGTGGCCACCTCGCTCGGTCGGAAGAACTCGGTGTCGACGAACAGGCCGAGGTGGCGCACGGCCGACGGGCGGATCCCCAGCCGCTCGGTGAGCGGCACCTGCCCCCGGGTGAGCAGGAGGAAGGCGTCGACCACGCCGGCGCACCGGAGGCGCGCGAACACCACCCTCACGCGCCGCCCCACGAGGTGGTGGCACACGACCAGCAGCCGCGGCCGCCGCCGGCGCGGGAGGCCGCGCAGCAGCAGCGCGCAGCGCACGCCCACGTCGTCGCTGAGCGCGAGCAGCGGGCCGACCGCACGCGCCTGGTGCACCGCAGCGGCGGCCATGCCCCACGGCGCACCGGCCACGCGGGCGAGGAGGCGGCCCCAGCCCGGTGCCAGCGCCGGCCACGTGTCGGGGTCGACCACCACGCAGCGCTCGAGCTCGCGCGCCAGCACGTCGACGTCGCGGCGGGGCCGGCGCGGGTCGGGCGCGGCCGGCACCTCGCCCAGGCGCTGGGAGCTGATCAGCACCATCGACCGCCGGGCCGCGCCTGCTCGCTCCATCAGCGGGTCAGCCCAGGTGGAGGTGCGCCGTGCCGTCGTCCTCGGTGACGGCGTGGCAGGCGATGGGCGCCGTGGCGGGTGGGCCCTGGTGCGCGCCGGTGCGGACGTCGAACTGCGTGCCGTGCACCGGGCAGGTGATCAGCGCGCCGCGCAGCCTGCCTTCCGACAGCTTCGCGTCGCGGTGCGAGCAGTTGTCGTCGACGGCGTGCAGCTGCCCGGCGACCCGGCACACGAGCACCCCGTGGGTGCCGACGTCGGGGAACGCGCGGAGCTGGCCGTCGCGAAGGTCGCTGAGGTCGCCGAGGTCGACGGTGCCGTCTGCCATGGGCGGAAGCGTACGGCCTGCGGAGCCGGGCCCCGCTACCGTCGCGGCGTGCGCGACCTCGAGATCCGTGCCCGCATCGACGACGCCCTGCGCAGCTACTGCCGCGGCATCGACCGGCTCCACGCGCCCTCCATCGAGCGGGCGTTCCACCCCGGCGCCGTGCTGGAGGGGTACGGCAGCGGTGAGCCGACGACCATCGAGGAGTTCGTGCCACGCGTGCTCGACGCGCTGCGCAGCAAGTTCGCCGTCACGCAGCACCGCCTCAGCAACGTGACGATCGAGCTCGACGGCGACCGTGCGCTCGTCGAGTCGTACGTGCTCGCCTATCACGTCGCCGTCCACGACGCCGGGCGCACGCTGATCACCTTCAACGGCCGCTACGTCGACGACGTCGAGGGCCGCGACGGCGACTGGCGGATCGTCCGTCGGCGGCTGCGCATGGACTGGAGCGACATCTCCCCGATGGGCGAGGCGATGCAGGGTGCGTACGTGGCGAGCGGCCGCGACGGCGCCTCCGACCCGATCTTCGACCGGTAGCCGTCAGCCCGGCGTGAACCCGCCGGCCTCGAGCATCTCGCGGACGCGCTTCTGGAGGTGCCGGGCGCGGATCTCCTGGTAGTTGCCGAGCGTCTGCCCGCGCTTGCGGCTCGACCGGAAGCCCCTGGTCTGCGCGGCCATGTTGCCGGTGTCCTCGTCGTAGACCTTGCCGAGGCCGCCGAAGGCCTCCACCTGCGTGTAGCTGTCGTCGACGCCCAGCTCGATCGGCTGCGGGGGCGGAGGCACGTCGCCGCCCAGCGGGCGCGGCCGCAGCATCAGCAGGTCGAAGTAGCTGTGGTCGATCGAGGTGGGGTCCGGCCGGAACCGGTACACCATGCCGAGCTGCAACCCCGGGAAGAAGAACGCGTTGGGGAACACGAAGTACTCGATCGAGTCGAGCGTCATCGACTCGCTGAGGTGGGAGAAGTCGCGCCCGTACCTCGCCCCCATCTCCCGTTGCACGTGCTTCGCGTAGAAGTCGCGGGCGCGCATCCCCTCCGGCAGCTCCAGCGGGTCCTGGCCGCGGCGCAGGTTGCGGGTGAGGTGGGCGAGGATCTGCTGCTCGCTGCGCGGCACCGGGCGCCGAGGGCTGTCGAGGCCGGTGGTGTGGATGAACCGGCTGACGTTGGGCTCGAACACGTCGTACTGCGTGGTCACCTCGTCGCCGAGGTTGCCGGTGGCGTGGGTCTCGCGCACGTGGTACGCCTCGAGGAACGCCTCGACGGCCGCCTTCCAGTTGGCCGGCAGGCGCTTGCGCAGGTGGGCTTCGATGTAGCGCTCGCCGATGTCGAACTCGGCGAAGTGCGCCGGGAGCACGCCGAGGTAGTCGTGCAGCGGCTCGCAGGTGGGATCGAAGTTGACCCAGACGAACCCGGCGAAGGTGTCGACCGCCAGCTGCGGCAGGCGGTGGGTGTCGTCGCCGACGTGCGGGAAGTCCCACCGGTCGGGCACGTCGACCAGCTCGCCGTCGAGCGACCACGTCCACCCGTGGAACGGGCAGCGCAGCTGCGTGGCGAACCCGCAGGTGCCGGGTGTCCGCAGCTGGGTGCCGCGGTGCATGCAGGCGTTGTAGTACGCCTTGATGGAGCCGTCGGCCGTGCGCACCACCAGCGCCGAGTGGGGACCCACCTCGTAGACGTAGTAGTCCCCCGGCTCGGGGATGTGGTCGACGTGGCAGGCCCACTGCCACGTGCGCGACCACATGTGGTCGACCTCCGCCTGCGCGTACGCCTCGGAGGTGTACACGGTGAAGGGGATGTCCTCGTCGCCGTAGAACACCGGCGACTCCTCGAACAGCGGCCACGGGGGCGGCGTCGGGTCGGCGAGCAGTTGCTCGCGGAGGGTGGGTCCCGGCGCGCGAGCCGCTCCGGGCGGCGCCGGGACGTCGCGGACCTCGGTCATGGGCTCACTGTAGGCAGTGCCCCCGGCATGGTCCGACCCGAGCGCACGGCCCGCCGACCACGAGACTGGCGCCATGGTGCGTGCCGCTCGCGACCTCGGCCCCGGCGACCTCGTGTGGGACCACTTCAGCCGCCCGCGCGCGGACGATCCGGTGGCCAAGGTCCGCGCGGCGGCGTCCGCCGGGTTTGCCGCGATCGGCATGTACCTCGGCCAGTGGGCCGCGCTGCGCGACGACCCGGCAGCGCTCGGCGCGGTGGACGAGGCGCTCGACGAGACGGGTCTGGTGGTGGCCAACATCGAGACGCTCCGCGGCTGGGCCGTCCCGGCGGCGGCGACCGACGCCTACCGGCGCCAGGAGGCGCTCGCCTTCGACATGGCCGACCACTGGGGCTGCCGGTACGTGCAGGTGATCGGCGACGCCGAGGGCCCGCTCGACGACGCCGCCGCCGGGTTCGCGGGCGTCTGCGACCGGGCCGCGGACCACGGTCTGCTCGTCGGGCTGGAGTGGGTGCCGAGCATGACCAACGTGGGGGACCCGCGCTCGGCGCTGCGGATCGTGCTCGAGGCCGACCGCCCGAACGGCGGGCTGTGCGTCGACTCGTGGCACCTCACCCGCTCCGGCGCGTCGCTCGACGACCTCCGGGCCATCCCCGGGGAGAAGGTGGTCAGCACGCAGTTCAACGACGGCACCCTGGCGCCGCGAGAGTCCGACTACCTCACCGACTGCCTCGCCAACCGGGTGCCGCCCGGCGACGGCGACTTCGCGCTCGTCGAGATGGTGCGCATCCTCGACGCCGCCGGCTCGCGAGCGCCGATCGGCGTGGAGATCTGCTCGGCCGAGCTGTGGGCGGCCCCGGTGGAGCACGCCGCGCGCGTGGGCGCGGACGCGACCCGTCGGCTCCTCGCTCGGGCCCGCTCGGGGTGAGCGTCAGGCGGAGGCGGGCTCGGGGACCTCGAGGACGGTGACCGTGCCGGTGGAGCCGTCCACCTGGATGAGCGCCCCCTCGGGGATGCGTGCCGTCGCCTGCACCACCGAGACCGCGCACGGCACGCCCAGCTCGCGGCTGACGATCGCCGCGTGGCTGCCCACCGCGCCGACGTTGACGACGATGCCGCCCACCGAGAGGAACAGCGGCGCCCACGCCGGGTCGGTGGTGGGCGCGACCATGATGTCGGTGAGCTCCATGTCGGGGGCTTCCATCGGGTCGAGGACGATGCGCGCCCGCCCGGTGATCACCCCGGGCGCGCCCGGGCCCCCCTGGAGCACGTCGCCCGCGGCCGCGGGGGCCACGTCCTCGGAGTTGCGCTTCGGCCAGGTGCTGATCGGCTCGTCGCCACGGCCGTTGCCGACGATGTACGGCGGGTCCAGCTCGTGCAGCGCCTGGAACGCCGCCTCGCGCTCCTCGATGGTCTCCACGAACTTCGACGGGTCGGCGAGGAAGTCGTCGAGCTCGTCGTCGAGCAGGTTGAACACGTGGCGCTGGTCGGCGATCACGCCCCGCTCGACCATCCGCCGGCCCAGCTCGTACATGGCCAGCTTCACCTCGTGGATGAGGCGGATGCACGCGTACTTGCCCTGCTCGCGCCAGGCGAACCACCGTGCTGCGGCGGCGAGGCCGGCGGCCAGCGTGCCGTGGGCCTCGGGATCGCCCTCCACGACGCCCAGCAGTTCGGCGCTCAGGCGCTCCCGCTCGGCGGCGGCCGACGCCTTGGCGGCGTGCGGCGAGCGGTCGTCGCTCTGGTGGCGGAGCCGGTCGATGAGACCGAGCGGGATGCGCGGGTCGGTGGTCCAGGAGTCGGGGCGGGCGTCCCACTCGTTCGGGGCGCGGTGGCCGTGGTCGGCGAGCAGGGTCGTCCACTGGGCGAGGAACTGCTGGCCGGCCTCGCCGGCGTCGGCGATGCGCTCGAGCACGCCGTCGATGCCGGCGTCGAAGGCCGCGGTGAGCTCGGGCGAGCCCTTCACCAGGCGGCTCATGTCCCACATGAGGAACGAGGCGTCGGCGGACTCCACGTCGCCCACGGCCGCGAGCACCTTGACGGCGTCGTCGCTGCGACCGATCGCGGCGCAGATCGCCTGGACGGCGCCGGGCGGCAGCGACGCGCCGAGGCAGACCATGCAGTACGGGATCCAGGCCTCCTCCACCTTCGCGGTGATCGCCCGCGCGTGGGCGACGAGCTCCTCGTCGGACATCGCCGCGTGGTCGGGGCGGTTGCGCACCACCTCACGGGCCATAGCCGACGCCTCGTGCTGGCGCGGGAACGTCGGCGTGGTCATCACCCAGCCCATCGTCTCGGCCAGCTTCGCCGACTGGGCCTCGTTGACGTCGTCGGGGTGCGGCTCGTACGGCGGCACGCCGGGGTGGTCGCCGAAGTAGGCCTTGTCGATCGCCTCGGCGGTGGCGCCCGGCATCCGCTCGCCCATCAGGCGGCTGAGCGACAGCGGGTTGTAGAAGTAGCCGCCGCGGTTGCCGAACACCTGCAGCGGGGTGAGGTCGTACTCGCTGATGTCGACCACGCCGAACTCGGCGAAGCCCTTGGCCACGCCCGGGTTGCACCCGTGCATCCAGACCATGCTCCACCCGAGCGGGCTGAAGGGATCGGGGCCGACCTCGTCGGCGTTGGCGCGCGTGTAGTACGGGAAGCGCTTGCTGTTGGGCGTATCGGTGATCCACCGCTCCACGGTGCAGTCCCCCTGTGCGTCGGTGCGTGTGTCCGGTTGGTGTGCGTCAGGTCCCTCGACGGTGCCTGGGCTCCGATCCCCCGGTCGGAGCCGGGGCGTAACCTACCCGCGGATAAGTAAGCGCGCCAGCGCAGCCACCGACGACCTCAGGCCCGCGGCGTCCAGCGCATCGGCAGCGAGCGCATGCCGCGGAGGATGAACGGCTCGGACGGCACGGGCGCGCCGTTCGGCTCGAGGGTGGCGATGCCGTGGACGATCCGGGCCAGCACGAGCCGGCCCTCGAGACGGGCGAGCGCGGCGCCGATGCAGTGGTGCACGCCCCACCCGAACGCGAGGTGGGTGCGGATCGTCCGCGGGTCGCGATCGAAGCGGATCTCGTCGGCGTCCTCCCACACGTCGCCGTCGTGGTTCGCCGACGCGTAGAGCAGCTGCAGCTTCGTGCCCGCCGGCAGCCGCTCGCCCGCGAGCGCCACCGGTTCGCGGTTGGTGCGGAACAGGCCCTGCACCGGCGCGTCGTGACGGAGGAGCTCCTCCACCGCCACGTCGACGAGCGCCGGATCGGCCTGCAGCTGCGCGAGCAGGTGCGGCCGCTCGGCGAGGCGGTGGAACATCGCCGCGATCAGGCTGGCGGTGGTCTCGTGGCCGGCCACCAGCAGCTGGTGGCCGAGCCGGCGGACCTCGCCGCGGCTCAGGCGGCCCTCGTGCATGGCGCAGGTCATCGTGCTCAGCACGTCGTCGGGCAGCGGCTCGCCCGCGTCGAGCAGGGCGCCGCGCGCGTCCACCAAGCGGTCGACGTAGGCCCACACCGCGTCGGTGGCGGCCTGGTACGCCCCGAGGTCACCACCGCCGAGGGCGGCGACGATCGCGTCGGCCCACCGGCCGAAGCGCTCGCGGTCGCCGGGGTCCACGCCGAGGAGCTCGGCGATGGCGAGGGCCGGGAACGGGAACGCGAGCAGCGGCACCACGTCGCCCTCGCCGGCGACGCGGAACGGCGCCCAGAGCTCGTCCAGGAAGCGCTCGAGGGCGGGCCGGAGCCGCTCGATGCGCGCGGGGCGGAAGTCGTCGTTCAGCACGGTCCGCTGCCGGCGGTGGTCGGGGTCGTCGGCCGAGCCGAGCACGCCGCCGCGCTGGACGAACACGCCGGGGCCGTCGCCGTTGCCCCAGGTGGCGGGGGCGCGCAGGGCGGCCAGCACGTCGCTGTGGCGGCTGAGGACGGCGAAGGGAGGGTCGTGGTCGCGCACCCAGTGCACCGGGCACCCCGACGTGTCCGCCTCGGCCCGGAGCTCGGCGTGGAGCACCGAGGGCTCGAGGCTGTTCGCCCGCTCGACGTAACCGCTCATGGCCGCAGCGGGTGCCGTCAGACGTCGGCCGGGAGGCCGCGCTCGACGAGCGCGGCCCGGTGGTTGGTGAACTCCGCCGAGAGGTCCGCCGGGCCGGTGTAGTGGCTCTGCAGGAAGCGGCGTGAGAACAGCCACTCGCCGTCGACGCGCACGTACTCGTCGTCGTAGTGGGCGAGGAGGATGTTGTTGCTGCCGTCGGCGCGGCGGAACCACTCGTTGATGTACCAGCGTCCGGCGGCCGCGTCGCGGGTGTCGCCGTAGCGGACGTCGCCGCTGTGCACCACCTGGACGACGGCGTGCATGCCGGCCATCGCCTTGTACCAGAGGTCGACGATCGCCTCCTTGCCGTGCACCAGCCGGCCGCGGCCGAGGTCCCAGGTGGCCTCGGCCGCCCACGTGCTGGCCCAGAGCGCACCATCGCGGTGGATGACGGCATCGACGTAGCGGTGGAGGAGGCGCTGGACGGCGTAGAAGTCGTCGGCGCTGACGGGCTCGGCGGTCATGGCCGCCAGTCTGCTGGCGGCGCCCGCTCCCGCTCGTACGGAGGTGCATGCCGTGCGCTGTGGCATCGTGGCACCCATGCGTCATGCCATCAGCACCTCGCCGCAACGCACCACCTGGGAGTGGCTGCTCGAGACCTGGCGCCGCGCCGACCAGCACGAGGTGTTCGAGTCCGGCTGGACGTTCGACCACCTGTATCCGCTGTTCGGCGACTCGAGCAAGGACTGCCTCGAGGGCTGGATCACCCTCACCGCGCTGCTGCACGAGACCGAGCGCCTGCGCGGGGGCGTGCTCGTGACGGGCATGGTGTACCGGCACCCGGGCGTGCTGGCCAACATGGCCAGCACGCTCGACATCACCTCGGGCGGGCGGTTGGAGCTCGGCATCGGCGCCGGCTGGAACGAGGAGGAGTGCGACGCGTTCGGCATCGAGCTCGGGCCGATGAGGGAGCGCTTCGACCGCTTCGAGGAGGGCCTCGTCGTGCTGGAGCAGCTGTTCACGCAGGAGCGGACCACGTTCACCGGGCGCCACTACGTCCTGCGCGAGGCGATGAACAACCCCAAGCCGATGCAGGCCAGGCTG
>VFQR01002028.1_pt1 | contig 13677 bp, 9 predicted proteins | sample 3512321 | NCBI WGS metagenome assembly VFQR01 (sample SAMN10412374, study PRJNA504923) | tailings metagenome | isolation source: Relicate 3 Philex TSF1 revegetated site | place: Philippines: Tuba, Benguet | collected 2017-08-29
AAGGTAACAGTACCATCAGGTAAGCCTCTGGCAATCAGTTCGGTTTGGTCTTCGATAATGGCACGATAACGAGCTTCGCTTTGTTGTAGTGCTGCTTTCACGTGTTGATATTCGCTTATATCAAACACTAAAGCCTGAAGCAGTTGAGTTTGTCTATCCACACAAAGAATGAGATTGGCTTGGTTCCGTACCCAAATTGTTGTACCGTCGCGCCTAATCATCCGATACTTGATGCTCAAAGGTTCTCCGCTGGAGATTGTAGTATTTACAGCTTGCCAAAAGCGATCGCGATCGTCTGGATGAGTGCGATCTAACCAACTATTGAAAAAACTATGATTCCAATTTTCAGGGGCAATGTCTAATAATTGTTGCAGTTGCGGACTAATATAAGCAACTTTCCCAGTGGTATTAATTGGTGAAATATAAACAACACTCGGAATTTGTTCTATCAGGGTGCGATAATTTTGTTCTGCTTCAGAAACTTTTTCTTGGGCTTGCTTGGGACTCATAATGTGATGAATTTCTACAATAAAGTATAACTGTCAATGTTAGAAATCCTGCATTAGAAGTACATTCTTTGAACCGCTGAGCTAACAAAAAGTCAGTCTCAAGGTGGTAGAGTCTCTCTTCTAAAAACTCTGAATGTTAAAAACAAAATCTGCCACCAACAAGCCGAAACACCTACAGTTTAGCCTGCTGTTGGCAGAGGTTTAGATGTAGCCCCAAGCAGCTAATCATCTTTGAAGATTAAGCACAATTAAACTAGTTTTGATCCAACCGCAGTACTGCCATAAAAGCTTCCTGGGGTACATCTACTGTACCTACAGATTTCATCCGCTTTTTACCTTTTGCCTGCTTTTGTAAAAGTTTCTTCTTACGGCTGATGTCACCACCGTAGCACTTGGCTAACACATCTTTTCGCAAAGCAGGGATGTGTTCGCTGGCAATCACTTTACTGCCAATAGAGGCTTGAATTGGTACTTTAAATTGATGGCGAGGAATTAGTTCTTTGAGTTTTTCTGCCATTGATCGCCCGACGTTGTAAGCTTTATCTCGATGGACAATCATTGCCAAAGAATCCACAGGATCGCCGTTGATCATAATATCTAGCTTCACCAGCGGATTTTCCCGGTAGCCGATGAGATGATATTCCATACTGGCATAACCGCGCGATCGCGATTTCATTTGATCGAAAAAGTCAGTGACAACTTCCGCCAAGGGTAGCTCATACGTAAGTGTGGTGCGTCCTTGGGTAAGATATTTCATATCTTTGAAAACGCCGCGTCTGTTTTGCGATAACTCCATCAACGTACCCACGTAGGTTTCTGGTGTAATCATTTCTACTTGTACGTAGGGTTCTTCGATTTTTTCGCGTTCATTAGGAGAAGGTAAACGGCTAGGATTATCGATGTATAGTTCCTCGCCTTTGACGGTTATGACTTTATAAACCACTGAGGGGGCTGTAATGATTAAATCTAGGTTATACTCTCGCTCTAGGCGTTCTTGGACAATTTCCATGTGTAGCAAGCCCAAGAACCCGCAACGAAAGCCAAACCCCATTGCACTAGAAGTTTCTGGTTCGTAATGCAGCGCTGCATCATTGAGTTCTAGCTTTTCTAGGGCTTCCCGCAAGTCTTCAAATTGGTCAGCATCAATGGGGAACATGCCGCAAAAAACCATTGGGTTGGCTTCTGCGTAGCCTGGTAAGGGTGACTCTGCTTTGGCCTTACTGAGGGTAATTGTGTCTCCTACCCGTGCATCAGCTACAGCTTTAATTGCTGCTCCCAAATAGCCTACTTCCCCGGCGTGGAGTTCATCAACTTGCTTTTGAGTCGGAGAAAGAACACCCAACTCATCAATTTCAAATTCTTTACCGGATGCCATTAAATGGATGCGATCGCCTTTTTTCAATGTGCCATCCATCACCCGGAAATATACAATCACTCCTCGATAGCTGTCGTAATAACTATCAAAAATTAACGCCCGTAAGCGTTCATTTATGGTATTGGGCGGTGGTGGTATGCGATCGACAACTGCTTCTAAAATTTCATCAATACCAATTCCTTCTTTAGCAGAAGCCAGAATTGCACCACTACAATCTAGACCGATAATTTCTTCAATTTCACCAATTACCCGTTCTGGTTCAGCCCCTGGCAAATCAATTTTATTCAAAACCGGGATAATTTCCAGGTTATTTTCTAATGCTAAATATACATTTGCCAAAGTTTGCGCCTCCACACCTTGGGACGCATCTACTACCAATAGCGCTCCTTCACAAGCAACAAGAGAACGCGACACTTCATAAGAGAAATCCACATGCCCTGGAGTATCAATTAAATTCAGGACATATTGCTGACCATCTTTGGCTGTGTAATTCATCCGGGCAGCTTGCAGCTTAATGGTAATGCCGCGCTCCCGTTCTAGATCCATATTGTCGAGAAACTGTTCCTTCATCTGTCGGTCTTCAACAGTGCCAGTAGCTTGTAGCAAGCGATCGGCGAGGGTTGATTTCCCGTGATCGATGTGAGCAATAATACAGAAATTGCGAATGCGAACTGCGGGAACGTCAGTCATATACTATCTTTGCCTTAGCAGCAACCAAAGTTAAAAGAGCAATTTACTTAATGTATTTTAATGCTTTCTTAGCCAAGACGCTCCTGCTTTTGCGGCAGGCGTAGAGGAAGAGGATGCTCTGACGCTCTGACGCTCTGACACGGGGAAAGAAAAAGACAGACATGAAGAAAGAATTCTTTGCGTCTCCCCCTCCCCGCGTCCTCTTCACCCCATCTTTAACTTTGCATGTAAATAGGTGGACATTTAAGAATATTATGAAAGTCTATTTGTCGGTGCTAGTATTCATCAGCTGGAAGCGTACAATAAATGTAAATAAGTACATGTAGGGATCGTGGACAATTGCCGCCCGTAATTGTCCGGAGTCACTGATTCATCGGCAAAACTTCTAGAAAGCTCTTGTCTAGTCAGTTATATGAAAAATGCGACTTAAAATTTAAAGCTGTTACTTTGGTGCTATTTCAGGGAACTATGTAACTATACCTTGAAGATTCTTCAGTGAATTAGCCCAAATTATGAATATAACTACTTTACAAAGCTTTAAACAACACAAATTCAGAGTATATAAACCTATGAATATGCAACACAAATCTACCGACGCGGAAAACACACGAGCCGATAAGGTAGAAATTGCCGTCCGCCTAGACTCAGAGTTACTTGAGCAAATCCAGCATCTCACCAATGACCCAAGCAAAGTGATTGAGGTGGCAATTCGCCAGTGGTTACGGGGTGAAATACTAAGAGATGATGAACTGACTCGCACGCCTGTGCGTACTCCCGTTCCTCCTCGGGGCGAATGGAACGATTGAAATCATGGAATCAGCTTGTTAATTTTACTTAACAAAAGTAAAGTTTGCCAAGTTAAATTTGAAAACACCAAGAAATACTCAATCAAAAATGGAAAAGCTGTAAAAATTTATGCCAAAATTTGAACAGCTTTGGTAAAATCCCGGTCGGATACCCTTTGTCTATCCAACTCAATTAATGATTATTACTGCCAATACCCAATTGCCGAATATTTTTTCTCAAAATCTGGAATCTGTCACCAGTAAAGCTGATGGTTCATTGCCAACTCTAGGAGCCGAGTTGGTGTATACGCAAGATGGGGCAGGGCGCTATCTGACCTTTTGTTGGCAGCACGGCGAACTCCTGGGGTTAAAGACCGAAAAAATAGTTGATGAACTCAACCAGACTCAAGCCTTTGCTCCCGTGGATAAGGTTGGCTATTTGGAACGACTACACCGAATTTTGACTAGTTTGGTGCCAGAAAGGTTTCAGTGCTGGTTTAGCTATCATCAGGAATTATTTGAGTTGGACTTAGCGATCAGTCCGATTATGCCAAGTTTGGGAACGGCTGCCACTACAGTTTTAGTGATGGGACGGTTATTGCAAGCGACACTCAATAAAAAACAAGTGGGTGTGGGAGCAAAAACGCCGACACAAATAGAGTCGGCTTTACGTTCGCAGCAACACCAAAAACTGGTAAATCGGATTACGAGAAATATTCGGCGGACATTGGATTTAGACATTATTTGGCAGCAAACAGTAGATAGTTTGGGGAAAGCACTGCGGCTAGAACGCTGCATTATTTGTCCTTATCAGCCTTGTAGTACAAAATTCGAGGTGAAAGCTGAGTATCACCAGCCAGAATTGACCTCAATAATTGGCTCAGAAATAGATATAGCTTCTGAACCGGCTTTTACTCAGGCATTAACAACCTTAGAACCAGTCGTCATGAATATGTCTGGATACAATAATTCCAGGCAACACAAAACTTTGGTAGTGGCAACTTGCTATCAAGACCAAGCCAATGGATTGGTTATTTTGAGTTGGCAAGATGAATGTTACACGTTAACAGAATCGGAACTAGAACTAGCAAAAGAAGCAGCGGATCAATTGGGAACAGCGATCGCTCATGCTACTTTATATAAAGAATTAGAAGCAGCGCGTCAAAAAGCTGAAGACGCTTCCCGCCTCAAAAGTGAGTTTCTCGCCAATGTATCCCACGAAATTCGTACCCCTCTCAACGGGATGATTGGCTTTTTAAAGCTGATTTTGGAAGGCATGGCAGATGACCCAGAAGAACAAAACCAGTTTTTACAAGAAGCTCATCACTTATCAATACATCTGTTAAATATTATTAATGATATTTTAGACATCGCTAAAATTGAAGCTGGCAAAATGGAACTAGCTTACGCTCCAGTCAAGCTAGGTGAACTCTTCACTGATGTCGAAAATTTCATGCGTCCTCAAGCGGAGATGAAAAACCTCAGCTTCCAGATGCAAATGCCAGCTACCTCCGATGAAATTATTGTCCAAAGTAATTACCAACGGTTGCTACAAGTGATGCTGAATTTGGTGAACAACGCCATCAAATTTACTCATGAAGGCGGTATCACCGTCAGCGCCGATTTAGTACTCAAAAAGTCAAAGCCGCAATTTCAAGGACAGCAATTTCCGGGTATGGTCAGAGTGCGTGTAGCCGACACTGGCATCGGTGTTTCCTTGGACAAACAAGATAAACTCTTTCAATTATTCTCTCAGGTCGATGGCTCACGCACCCGTCAATACGGCGGCACAGGCTTAGGACTGGCAATTTCCCAGAAGCTAGTGGAAGCAATGGGTGGTGAAGTACATTTCTACAGTCTCGGCGAAGGACTAGGTTCAACAGTTACATTCACCGTGCCACTATATCAACAACCGGTGATAGTTTCATCTAATGATAGCAGTTCAACAAAAAGTTCCCAGTGCTAAGAAGTGTTAAGTTAGGTATGGGCATTGAGAGTGTTGACAGTTGAGTTTGGAGTTTGGAGTTTGGAGTTTGGAGTTAAAAATTATTCTCCTTGTCCCCACCTCCCCATTTCCCCTTTACCAGTCATTAAAAATTGATAACTGACAATCTAGTGGCAATTAGATTTAGGATCTGTGTAACAAACCTCGAAAATAAAATTTTGGATAATGGGTAATGAGTGACGACGCTTAACGTACATAGACTAGGAAGCAAAAGAGCAGTGGAGCAAACAGGCAAAGAAGCAAAAGAGAAAATTCCTAACTTTTAACTCTTAACTCCTAACTCCTAACTCCTAACTCAACTGTCAACACTCCCAATGCCCATCCCTAACTAAGTAGGTCTAAAACTATGGAACTAACAACTGACAACGTTGAAACAGTCTTAGATGAAATGCGCCCTTATCTCATCTCTGATGGCGGCAATGTGGAACTTGTAGAACTCGATGGCCCCATTGTCAGACTGCGGTTGCAAGGCGCTTGTGGTTCTTGCCCAAGTTCTACAATGACTTTGAGAATGGGTATTGAGCGCCGCCTGCGGGAAATGATTCCCGAAATTGCAGAAGTTGAACAAGTGGTGTAAAAGTTAGGAGTTATGAGTTAGGAGTTATGAGTATTAAATTAACTCCTCGCTCTTTACTCCTTACTCTTGACTATTCTTATGTCTCATCCCCTCTACGTCGCTTTTATCTGGCATCAACATCAGCCGCTGTACAAATCTCCTGGCAGCGGCAATTCCCTATCTCCTAGCCAACAGTACCGCTTACCTTGGGTACGTTTGCATGGCACTAAAGATTATTTGGATTTGATATTAATTTTAGAACGGTATCCTAAGTTACATCAAACGGTTAATTTAGTACCATCGCTGATATTGCAACTGGAAGATTATATTGCTGGCACTGCTTTTGACCCTTACCTCACAGCTAGTTTGACACCGGATGAACAACTCAGCCAGCAACAGCGAGAATTCATTATTCAACACTTTTTTGATGCTAATCACCACACCCTAATCGATCCTCATCCGCGCTACGCCGAGTTGTATCACCAAAGGCAGGAAAAAGGACAAAGTTGGTGTTTGGCAAATTGGCAGTTGTCAGATTATGGCGATCTCCTAGCTTGGCACAATCTGGCTTGGATCGATCCGCTGTTTTGGGATGACCCAGAAATTGCCACTTGGTTAAAGCAGGGTCGAAATTTTACTTTAAGCGATCGCCAGCGCATTTATTCCAAACAGCGTGAAATCCTCAGTCGGATTATCCCCCAACACCGGAAAATGCAGGAGGCGGGACAGCTGGAAATTACTACCACGCCTTATACTCACCCGATTTTACCTTTGCTCGCTGACACTAACTCCGGTCGGGTGGCTGTGCCAAATATGACACTACCAGAACAGCGTTTTCAGTGGGCAGAAGATATCCCGCGTCACTTAGAGAAAGCTTGGAGCTTCTATAAAGACCGCTTTGGACAGATACCCCGCGGTTTATGGCCTTCAGAACAATCAGTAAGCCCACAAATTATACCGTATATTATTGAACAAGGTTTTAAGTGGATATGCTCAGATGAAGCGGTTTTAGGATGGACGCTGAAACACTTTTTCCATCGGGATGGGGCAGGGAATGTAGAACAACCAGAACTTCTGTATCGACCGTATCGCCTGCAAACTCCAGCAGGTGACTTGTCAATTGTGTTTCGCGATCACAGATTATCAGATTTGATTGGCTTTACCTACAGTGCCATGCCAGCCAAACAGGCAGCTGCGGACTTAGTGGGACATTTGCAGGCGATCGCGAAAATGCAAAGAGACAGCCAAAGTCAACAACCTTGGCTAGTTACCATCGCTTTGGATGGCGAGAACTGCTGGGAATATTACCCCCAAGACGGTAAACCCTTCCTAGAAGCTTTATATCAAACCTTAAGCAACGAACCCCACCTGAAACTCGTCACCGTCTCTGAATTTCTCGAACAATTTCCAGCCACAGCCACCATCCCCGGAGAACAATTACACAGTGGTTCTTGGGTGGATGGCAGTTTCACCACCTGGATCGGCGATCCTGCCAAAAACCGTGCTTGGGATTACCTCACACAAGCCAGGAATTTATTAGCGAGTCATCCAGAAGCAACCCAAGAAAATAACCCAGAAGCTTGGGAAGCCTTGTATGCCGCAGAAGGTTCCGATTGGTTCTGGTGGTTTGGTGCAGGACATTCATCAAATCAAGATGCCGTGTTTGACCAGTTGTTTCGAGAACATCTGTTTGGCATTTACAAAGCCTTAAATGAACCTGCACCGCCCTATCTCAAACAACCAGTGGAGGTTCACCAAGTACAGGCAAGCCACCGCCCGCAAAGTTTTATTCATCCAGTCATTGATGGCAAAGGTGACGAACAAGATTGGGATAAAGCTGGACGCTTAGAAATTGGCGGAGCGCGGGGAACAATGCACAACAGTAGCGTTGTGCAGCGACTTTGGTATGGAGTGGATCACCTAAATTTCTATTTGCGAGTGGACTTTAAAAGTGGTGTTGTGCCAGGGCGAGATTTGCCAACAGAGTTAAATTTGCTGTGGTACTATCCAGACAAAACAATGGTCAACAGCCCAGTTCCCTTGGCAGATGTCCCAGATACAGCCCCGGTGAATTACCATTTTCACCATCTGCTAGAAATTAATTTGCTGACGCAATCGATTTATTTTCGGGAAGCCGGAGACAATTATCAATGGCATCCCCGCACTAGTCGTGCCCAAGCAGCTTTAAATAGTTGTTTAGAGTTGGCAGTACCGTGGGCAGATTTGCAAGTTCCGCCAGATTATCCCCTGCGCTTAATTTTGGTGCTTGCCGATGAAGGGCGTTTTTGCAACTACTTCCCAGAAAATGCTTTGATTCCCATTGAGGTGCCTTAAAACTTTTTTGATTTCTGCAAATCGCAATGCTCAGATCCTCGATTTATTTGAAAAGTCGGGGATTTTGTTGTTGAGCAATTGATATGATGTCCGCCTAATCACTTATCAAAAGAAACTCTTTGCATAAGAGCATCTTTGTGTCATACCATTTCACTTTAATAATAATACAAATACGTAAGTAGGGGTAAAGCGCATTGCTAAACCCCTACGAAAAATCTATCTGTATCAGGATTTTCGTGAACTGGTATCAGTCCTAACGGTCGGTTTTCCACCGGACATGATAATAAGTCGCCTTAAGTAATCAAATTCACGTTACCGTCCTAGTGGCTTCTCTAGCACTATCCTTAGTTGAGCGGATCGACGAAACGCTGTAAGATGAGAGCTATTAACACTATTGGCAAACCTATGCCCATACAAATGAGAGCTTGGATAAATGTCAAAGCTGTGGTGTCAAACACTTGATTCATTATGCTCCACTGGCTGAACAGACATTGTAAAATCGTTACAACCAAAATTCCGATCCCCGGTGCATAAGCTATGGGTGTGCCTTTACCTCGGATTCTAGAAATCAAAGATGGTAAAAACTGGCTAACGCTTAACAGGTAAAAGACTTCTGCTGCCACCAACCCATTAATCGCCATTGTGCGAGCCAAGGCTTCATTGCCTGTAGTTTGAAGTATCCATTGAAACACCCCAAAAATTACCAGCCAATTGAAAGCAGAAATCGCTAAGATGCGCTTGAGTAAACTACCTGATAAAAGCCTTTCTCTAGGGTTGCGTGGTGGTTGCTCCATCACCTGTCCAGATTTTGGCTCAAAAGCCAGGGGAGCAATCAACCCTACTGAACTGACCATGTTCAGCCAGAGAATTTGGATTGGTAAGATGGGAAGCACGGTTCCTAGGAGAATGGCAATCAAAATCGTCATGGATTCTCCAACGTTGATCGGCAGCAAGAAAGCGATCGCTTTTCGCAAGTTGCGGTAAACCCCGCGCCCTTCCTCCACAGCAGCTTCAATTGAGGCGAAGTTATCGTCAGTTAGAAGCATATCCGCCGATTCTTTGGCCACCTCTGCTCCAGCTATACCCATCGCTACACCAATGTCTGCTTGCTTGAGAGCAGGAGCATCGTTGACGCCATCTCCAGTCATGGCAACAATTTCGCCCTTGAGCTGCAACGCTTTCACCAGACGCAACTTTTGTTCTGGGGCAACTCGCGCAAATACCATACCTTGCTCGGCTGCTTGGGCAAATTTTTTTTCATCCATCTTAGTTAATTGCTTTCCAGTGAACACCTGTTCTTCAGTCGAGCAAATACCCATTTGACGGGCGATCGCAGTTGCCGTGAGCGCATGATCCCCAGTGATCATCTTGACTTGAATGCCGGCAGATTGACAAGCTTTGACTGCGGCGATCGCTTCTTCGCGGGGCGGATCGATGATGCCTTGAAGTCCTAAAAATAACAGTCCTCCATCGATATCATTGCGCTCCAAGGATTGTTTAGCAGCGACTTCTTTGCTGGCGAACGCTAGCACTCGTAAACCTTGGTTTGCCATGTCAGCAACTTCCTGTTCCACTGCGGCCGGATCGAGCGCAGCCTGTTGTCCTTGAGCGTCAAGCATGTTATCGCATCGTTGGAGAATTGCTTCCACAGAACCTTTGAGATAAATCACATTTTGCCCTCGCTTTGCATCTAATTCATGCAAAGTTGCCATGTATTGAAATTCGGACTCAAACGGAATTGTATCTATTCTGGGTAATTCTTGCTCTAGATTCTCTGTTGTCAATCCCGCTTTATTAGCAGCTGTAATCAATGCTCCTTCGGTTGGGGTTCCGACTAAGTTCCACTTTCCGTCTCGCCATTCGATGTGCGAATCATTGCACAGCAATCCGGCTTCCAAAGATTGCCAAAGAGCAACATGTCCATCTGCATTCAAATCAACAGGCTGCTGATTCATCAGGATTTCACCATCTGGGGCATAACCAATACCGCTGACAGTGTAGTGTTGGCCAGCCGTATAAATCTTCTGAACCGTCATCTGATTTTCGGTCAAAGTGCCAGTTTTGTCAGAGCAAATAACGGTGGTACTTCCCAATGTTTCCACGGCGGGTAACTTGCGAATAATCGCGTTACGTCGTGCCATTCGGGAAACTCCGATGGCCAACGTGACTGTGACAATTGCAGGTAATCCTTCCGGAATCGCGCTGACTACAAGAGCCACAGATGCTTTGAAAACATTAATCCAAGATTCATTTTGTCCTAATCCGACTGCAAATGTCAGACCAGCCAAACCTAAGATGACATACAACAAAGTTTTGCTAAACTTGTCAATATTTCGCGTTAGCGGTGTTTTCAGATTTGTGCTGCTTTCAATTAACTCCGAAATGCGACCGGTTTCGGTGGCATCTGCGATCGCGACTACAATCCCTTGTGCCTGTCCAAAGGTGGCGAAACTTCCTGCATAAGCCATATTGCTGCGTTCGGCTAACGGTGTCTCGACATCCAACAATTGGGTTGCTTTCTCCACCGGAACGGATTCACCTGTTAAAGCAGACTCGTCAACTTGTAAACCACGCACGCTTAATAGCCGCAGATCCGCAGGTACTTTATCCCCAGATGCCAGCACTACCAAATCACCAACAACAAGTTCAGTGGAAGACAGACGAGTTTTTTGACCGTCCCGAATCACAGTTGCTTCGGTAGTCACAGCTTTGGATAGAGCAGCAATCGCCCCTTCTGCTTTCGATTCTTGAATGTAGCCAATGATGACATTAATCAAGGTGACACCAAAAATTACTCCCGCATCTATCCAATCTCGCAGGAGCAGCGTCACTACTCCCGCCGTTAGCAATATATATAGTAGTGGTTGATGAAATTGCTCTAAAAATCGTAGCCAAGGACTTTTTGCACCTTTAGTACTTAGTTGATTTGCACCCATCTGTTGATGGCGGGTGTTAGCTTCTTCATGGTTCAAGCCTGCTTTGGGATGGCTGGCTAAGGTTTGCACAACTTCTTCTTCTGCCAGAGTATGCCATTCATAATTGAGTAAATCTTTTGTTGTCTGGGTAAAAGTATTTGTAGCGATCGCATCTGCTGTCATCTCTGTCTCCAAATTCAAAGAACCGTTTTCTTGAAAGCGTTATCGCAGAAGACCCAGAGACACGGGAATGCGCTGAGGAAATCGGAGTATTCGATGCCACTTGCTAACCTTGAGGTTATGCACAGTGTAGGAGCGAGTGCTTTTGTGCAGAACCTGTAAAGTATAAGACTCTGACCAAATCTTCTATTTGGTTTTTGTATCAAAAGCAATTGTCATCTCCTAATGACACCAAATCCGCTTTTATAACCCCTTTTTCTTCTCTTACTACTCCCCTGCCTCCCCTGCTTCCCCTACCTCCCCTGCTTTTTTAAAAAAGAGGGTAGTCAATCAGGATTTGGTATGACAGGTCTTTATGTCTTCTTTAGCGTGAGAATCTTTTGCTAGATTCATAAACATGCCACTCTCGCACACTCCAGTAACGGAGAATCGATTCTGCTTGATGGATTTCATCTGCTGTTCCCTCTATTGTCACTAAAAATTCTTCTTGAGTGGTTGGCTCGCGGAGTTTAGATAGCCTTTCGGGAGCAAACCAACCTTGAAAAGCACCATAAACACCGCCAAATATTGCACTTGCTCCACCCGCCAGCAGCGTACCTACCACAGATTCAACCGCTAACGCCGGCCCGAAACCGGGAATCACTAATATGCCAAGTCCGCCGATGAGTGCTAGCAATCCGCCAGCTGTTCCTCCTATGATTGCACCTGCTTTGGCACCTTCGATCGGAGTCATGGTATGTTTAACTGTATTAGTATCCTGGTGCAACTTTTTGTGTTCGGAGTCTAAAGTAAACACAGAAATTTTCTGCATCGGAAAGTCAATCGCTCTGAGTTCATCAAGCACCTGTGTTGCAGCTTGACGGGTAGAAATGATGCCCATTGCATTTTTGACTGGACTGAAATTCATAACAAAGTCTCCTATAAAAATAAGTAAGTTGAAAACGAAGCTTTATTAATCTGCAAATAGTAGGAAAGTATATAAGACTCGTATTTGATTGCGTGAAAAAACTCAGTACATTTGTACCTAGCTTCTTTGGTGTTCCTTGTTAAAAGTTCCCTCTCTACACAAGTATGTTCAGTTATCAAATCGGATTCCTGTAGTTTTATAGTGCCAGGATGAGCCGTATTCGGTCGTTATTCGTTTCTTAGTTGGTTTAGTTTTGTTTATATGCTTCTATTTTAGGATTACTGATAAATGTGAACGAAAAGTGAATAGATGGTTTATCCAACTCACATTTCACTTTTGAATCACATTTGTCCCTCAAGCTAAAAGACAACACATATGAATGAAGTCATTGATGATTTATATGAGCTTTAAGAAGATTTTGGTGGCGATCGATGATTCATCGGCTACTGCAACAGTATTTACAAAAGCACTTGAATTAGCCCAAAGAAACGCTGCTCAGTTAATGATTGGTCACAGCATTGAGATAGTATCTTCTAGCCAACTGACTGTGAACTTAATAGACTTAAAAATAGAAACACAACAGGCACAGGGTTTACTCCAAGTCTATTATCACAAAGCCAAAAAACAAGGTATCCTAGCACAATTCAGTTATCAAACAGGAGATCCTGGGACTAACATCTGTGATTTAGCCAGAACTTGGGGAGCAGATTTGATTGTACTTGGTCGTAGAGGACTTAAAGGATTTGCCGAACTTTTAGCAGTAAGTATGAGCAATTACGTCGTTGATCATGCTCCTTGTTCCGTCCTAGTTGTTCAAGGTCAGTAGTTGCCTCAGATGGACTTTGCTGACTGAAGATGAGTTCGACAATACATCAGGTTATTATTCGCAGGAATAGCCGTTTTAGTTCTGGTTTTCCTATTAAGTCACATTCATGGAAATTTACACTGAAATCGAAATTCAGGCATCTGATGAGCAGGTTTGGAAGCTACTCACTGATTTTGCCAGTTTTCCACATTGGAATTTGTTTATTCGTCAAATTAGTGGTTCATTGAGCGAAGGAGCACAGCTAACGGTTAACTTTCAGCCTCCAGGTAGAGATATTATCACCTTTCGACCTACCGTTCTAACGGTACAACCCAATCGGAAATTGCGCTGGTTAGGGCATTTTGTGATACCAGGTCTATTGATAGGCGAACACAGCTTTATCATTGAGCCGTTAGCAACCGATCGCGTTCGGTTCATTCAGCAAGAATCTTTCAAGGGCTTACTAGTGCCTCTGCTGGCTCGTCAATTAAATATCGATGTTCGCCAAGGGTTTGAAGCCATGAACCAAACATTGAAAACAAAGGCAGAATATACTTATCACTGGAGTTTGGACTAATTTGGATTCAACCAGCAATTAAGAGAACAGCAAGACAAA
>VFQR01002029.1_pt1 | contig 13675 bp, 13 predicted proteins | sample 3512321 | NCBI WGS metagenome assembly VFQR01 (sample SAMN10412374, study PRJNA504923) | tailings metagenome | isolation source: Relicate 3 Philex TSF1 revegetated site | place: Philippines: Tuba, Benguet | collected 2017-08-29
GCATCTGCCCGGTCTGGTTGCAGTCGTCGTCGATCGCCTGCTTGCCCAGGATCACCAGGCCCGGCTGTTCCTTGTCCACCAGCGCCTTGAGCAGCTTGGCCACGGCCAGCGGCTGCAGTTCTTCGGTGGTCTCGACCAGGATGGCGCGGTCGGCACCGATGGCCATGGCCGTGCGCAGCGTTTCCTGGCACTGGGCCACGCCGCAGGAGACGGCGATCACTTCCGTGGCCGCGCCTTTTTCTTTCAGGCGCACGGCTTCTTCCACCGCGATCTCGTCGAACGGGTTCATGGACATCTTCACGTTGGCGATGTCCACTCCCGTGCCGTCGCTCTTCACACGGACCTTCACGTTGTAGTCCACCACGCGTTTGACGGGGACGAGGATCTTCATGGGTTCTCCTGAGGGTTGATGTCTTGGGCCCAGCGGCGCGCGCGGGCGAGCACGGGGGCGTCCACCATGGCACCGTCAAAGCGGAACGCGCCTTCGCCTTGGCGTGAGGCCGCCTCCAGCACGCGGCGCGCCCAGTCGCGTTCGGCGTCGCTGGGGCCGAGGGCCTGGTTCACCGGGGCCACCTGGTTCGGGTGGATGCAGAGCTTGGCGCCGAAGCCGAAGCGGCGTGCGCGGCGCGTGTCGGTGCCGAGCCGCTCGGTGTCCTGCAGCGCGGTGGTCACGCCGTCCACCGGCGGGGCCAGGCCGGCGCGGCGCGAGGCCAGCACGAAGGCGAAGCGCACCGGGGCGAGCTCGGCTTCTTCGGCCTCGCAGGCCATGCCGAGGTCGTCCTGGAAATCGAGGTGGCCGAAGGCCAGGCGCAGCACGCCGGGCGTGCGCGCGATCGCATCGATCTGCGCCAGGCCCTCGGCGGATTCGATCAGTGGCAGCCAGCGTCGGGCGGGGAAAGCCGAAAACAGCCGCAGCAGGTCGGCGGGCGATTCGGTCTTGGCGGGCATCACCGCGCCCAGGCCTTGCAGCTCGGGCAACAGTTGCGTGTCGGCCGCGTGAGCGGGGGAGGTTGCGGCGTTGATGCGCAACAGCAGGCGCGCGCGCACAGGCGGTGTCAGTGTGGGCCACAGCCGCGCCAGCGCTGCCCGGGCGGCGGGCTTCTGCTCGGGCGCCACCGCGTCTTCCAGGTCCAGGATCAGCGCGTGCGCGCCGCTGGCCAGGGCTTTGGGCAGGCGCTCCAGCCGGTCGGCCGGTAGAAAGAGGAAGGAGCGGGCGAGGGCGATGCCAGTCATCAGACCTGCTCGTCCGGCAGTTGCACGCGGATGCCCGACAGCTCGGGTTGCAAACGGAGCTGGCAGCACAGGCGGCTGTTGGCGCGCAGGTCGGGAACGCCTTCCAGCATGAAGGTCTCGGTCTCGGTGCGCGCGGGCAGCCTGGCCAGGAAAGCCTCGTCCACGTAGCCGTGGCAGGTGGCGCAGCTGCACACGCCACCGCAATCGCCCAGGATGCCGGGCACACCGTTGTCGACGGCGATCTGCATCAGGTTGCGCCCCGCAGGGGCCTCGACCGGGTGTTCGGTGCCTTGGGGGTCGATGAAAACAACGGTGGGCATGGGTGTCTCGTCCTTGGTGAATCTGGCGAAAACGGGGTTTGACATAGTCCGTCTCGTCGGACTATTATTCCACCATCCGATGCGCCAAACAACACACATTTCATCCCGACCGGAGGACCGCCACATGGACCCCTGCGCCACTGTGATCCCCATTGCCCAGGCGCCCGCCGCCGCGCCCCGCTGGGACGAACTCGTGCGCGACTCGCGTGTGCACGGCTCGCTCTACACCGACCCCGCCATCTACCAGGCCGAGCTGGAAAAGATCTGGTTCAAGACCTGGGTCTACGTGGGGCACCAGAGCGAAGTGCCGAACGCCAACGATTTCGTCATGAAGTCCATCGGCCCCGAGCCGATCATCATGACGCGCGACCGCAACGGCCAGATCCACCTGCTGCACAACCGTTGCCCACACCGCGGCAACCGCGTCTGCATGAAAGACCACGGCAACGCGCGCTCCTTCACCTGCCCGTACCACGGCTGGACCTTCGGCAACGACGGCGCGCTCAAGGGCTGGCCCTTCCCCTCGGGTTACGAAGGGGTTGACCGCAACGAGCACGGCCTGGGCAAGGTGGCGCGCGTGGCCAGCTACCGTGGCTTCATCTTCGGCTCCATGGCGGCCGAAGGCCCGAGCCTGGAAGAACACCTGGGCGCGGCGATGAAAGCCATCGACGCCCTCTGCGAGACCTCGCCCGAGGGCGAGGTGCAGATCACCGCGGGCTTTCTGAAGCACAAGGTGAAGGCCAACTGGAAGTTCCTGGTGGAGAACGAAACCGACGGCTACCACCCCTCGTTCGTGCACGCCTCCATCTTCGAGGTGGCGCAGAGCGGTATCGGCACGCTCTACAGCGCCGAATCCACCGCGGTGTCGCGCGACTTCGGCAACGGCCACACCGAGAACGACCTGCGCCCCGAATTCCGCAAGCGCGATGTGCCGATGTCCTGGTTCGGCACCACGGCCGACAAGCTGCCCGAGTACACCGCCAGCATGAACGCGGCCTACGGCGAGGAGAAGGCGCGCAAGATCATGATCGACGGCACGCCGCACATCATGATCTTCCCGAACCTGTTCATCGCGGAGATCCAGATCTTCGTGCTGCAGCCGACGGCCGTGAACGAAACGGTGCAGCACGTGACGGCGCTGCAGTTCAAGGGCGCACCTGACCTGAACCGCCGCATGCGCCAGCAGACCATGGGCTCGGTGGGCCCGGCCGGCTTCCTGCTGGCCGACGACGCCGAGATGTACGAGCGCACGCAGATGGGCGTGCAGATGCGCAACCCCGAATGGCTGTTTCTGGGCCGCGGAAAGCACCGCGAGCGCCGCGACGAAGACGGTTTCCTGATCGGCGACAACACCGACGAGGTGCCCAGCCGCGGAATCTGGCGCCACTACCGCCAGACCATGGAGGCCGTGTGATGCCGATGACGACCGAGGAGCGCAACACGCTCGAAGACGTGACGCGCTTCATCTACCGCGAAGCCCGCCTGCAGGACGAACACCAGTACGACGATTGGGAAGCGCTGTGGACCGACGACGGTGTCTACTGGGTGCCCGCCAACGGCGACGACGGTGACCCGGAGCAGGTGATGTCCATCATCTACGACAACCGATCGCGCATCGCGCTGCGCATCCGCCAGTTCCACACCGGCAAGCGCTTCAGCCAGACGCCGCAATCGCGCCTGCGCCGCCTGATCTCCAACATCGAGGTGCTGGAAGACGATGGGCAGGAGCTGAGCGTGGGCACCAACGTGCTGATCTTCGAGAACCAGACCCGCGGCGACGTGCTGTGGGCCGCGCGCACCGAGTACCGCTTGCGCCGCGTGGAGGGCGCGCTGCGCATGGTGCGCAAGAAGGTGACCCTGGTGAACAACGCCGACGCCCTGTATTCCCTGGCCTTCCTGGTCTGAACCCCAACGCGGGAGAACAACGATGAGTGCGGAGACAAACCCCATGGACGTGCTGGTGCCCGATGGCCCGGTGCGGCTCGAACTGCACGCCGACGGCGTGGCCCACCTGCGCCTGAACCGCCCCGAATCGGCCAACGGCCTGAACGTGGAGCTGTTGCGTGCGCTGCACGATGCGGTGCTGCGCGTGCACGGTGACGGCCGCGTGCGCGCATTGCTGCTCACCGGTGAGGGCAAGAACTTCTGCGCCGGCGGCGACGTGCACACCTTCCTCTCCAAGGGCGAGGCGCTGCCCGACTACATCCGCGTGGCCACCTCGCTGCTGCAACTGGCCTCGGCCGCGCTGATCCGGTTGAACCCGCCGGTGGTGGTGGCGGTGCAGGGCTTCGCCGCCGGTGGCGGTGGCATGGGCCTGGTGTGCTCGGCGGATTTCGTGGTCGCGGCCGAGTCGGCGAAATTCCTTGCGGGCGCGACGCGCGTGGCCATGGTGCCGGACGCGGGCGTGTCCGTCACGCTCACGCAGCTCGTGGGTTTCCGCCGCGCGATGGAGATCCTCATGCTCAACCCGGTGATCACCGCGGCCGAGGCGAAAGAGATGGGCCTCATCACCCGCGTGGCCGCCGATGCGCAGCTGATGGACGAGGCCTGGGCGCTGGCGCGCCAACTGGCCGCCGGGGCACCCGCTGCGCTGGCCAACACCAAGCGCCTGCTGTGGAACGGCATCGGCCAGAGCGTGGAAGCCGCCATGCCCGAGGAGAACCACGCGCAGGCCGTGCTCTCCGGCATGGCCGACGCGCGCGAAGGCCTGGCGGCGGTGATCGAAAAGCGCGCGCCGCGCTTCACGGGGCACTGAATGGCGGACGCAACACCCACGCGCCGCGCCTTGGTCACCGGCGGTGCCAGCGGCATCGGCGCCGCCATCGTGCGACGCCTTGCGGCCGATGGCATGCACGTGGTCTGCGCCGATCTGCAGGCCGATGCCGCGCAACAACTCGCCCGGGAAGTCGGCGGCACCGCCGTGGTGCTCGACGTGTGCGACTTCGAGCGCGTGCACGCCGTGGTGGCCGAGCACGGCCCCTTCGACGTGCTGGTGAACAACGCCGGCGTCGATCAGCACGCCTTCTTCACCCGGACCACGCCGGCCGACTGGCGCCGCCTGCTCGCGGTGAACCTGGAGGCGGTGCTCAACACCACGCACGCCGTTCTGCCGGGCATGCAGGAACGCGGCTTCGGCCGCATCGTGAACGTGGCCTCCGAGGCCGGTCGCCTGGGTTCGCGCGGCGGCTCGGTGTACGCGGCTGCCAAGGGCGGCGTGATCGCCTTCACCCGCTCCATCGCGCGCGAGAACGGGCGCAAGGGCATCACCGCCAACGTGGTCGCACCGGGGCCGATCGACACCCCCCTGCTGCGCCAGGCGGTGGGCGAGGGCGGCGACAAGCTGCTGGGCGCGATGACCGATGCCACGCTGGCCGGCCGGCTCGGCACCAGCGACGAGGTGGCGGCGGCGGTGAGCTTCCTCGCGTCTTTCGGCGCCGCGTATGTGACGGGCGAGGTGCTGGGCGTCTCCGGCGGCATGGGGTGCGGTGCATGAGCCCGGACACCGACCCCGCAGCGGTCGACGCCGTCATCGCCAAGGTGAAGGCGGTGTACGGCCGCTGGCGCCGCGACACCACCGTCGCGCAGATGCGCGCCGATTGGGATGAACTCTTCAATGCCACCGGTGAAGGCAGCTACACCGCGGTGGACGCCAACGGCGTGCCCTGCGCCTGGGTGGCCGCGCCCGGTGCGCGCACCGATCGGGCCATCGTCTACTTTCACGGCGGCGGCTTCCAGGTGGGCTCTCTCGCGTCGCACCGCGAACTGATGGCGCGCCTCTCGGCCGAGGCCGGTGTGCGCGTGCTCGGCGTGGGCTACCGGCTCGCGCCCGAGCACCGCCACCCCGCGCCGCTGGAAGACGCGCTCGCGGTGCTGCAGTGGCTGCGCAGCGAGGGTTACGCGCCGCAGCACACCGCACTGGCCGGCGACTCGGCCGGCGGTGGCCTGGCACTGAGCGCGCTGCTCGCGCTGCAAGGCCACGGCGCCGCGCCCGCGGCGGCCTTCCTCATGTCGGCCTGGACAGACCTGGCCGCCACCGGCGAGAGCTACGAAACCCGCGCCGCGGCCGACCCGATCCACCAGCGCGCCATGATCCAGGCGATGGCGCGCAACTTCCTCGGCAAGCAGGCCGACCCGCGCTCGCCACTGGCCTCGCCGCTGTACGCCAGCGACGAACAGCTCGCGCTCTTGCCACCGCTGCTGCTGCAGGTGGGCGACCGGGAAACTGTGCTCAGCGATTCCGAGGCGTTCGCGCAGCGCGTGAACGCCGCCGGTGGCCAGGCCGTGTACCAAGCCTGGCCCGAAATGGTCCACGTCTTCCAGCAATTCCCGAACGAGCTGCCCCAGGCGCGCGATGCGCTGCAACAGGGTGGCCGTTTCCTCGCGACCGAACTCGACCGCGCTTCCAACGGAGTACCCCCAACATGATCGGAATCACCGCCTACGGCGGCTACGTGCCGCGCTTGCGGCTGTCGCGCCAGGCCGCCACGCAAGCCAACGCCTGGTACGCCCCGCAATTCGCCGGCCGCAAAGGCACGCGCGCCTTCGCCAACTGGGACGAAGACAGCATCACCCTGGCCGTGGCCGCCGCGCGCGATTGCCTGGGCCCGGCCGACGCGCGAGACCGCGCCAGCGTGCGCGCCCTGCTGCTGGCCTCCGACACACTGCCCTTCGCCGAGCGCCTGAACGCGGGCGTGGTGGCTGGCGCATTGGCGTTGGACGACGGCATCGAAGCCCTGGACCTGGGCGGCACGCAGCGCGCCGCGCTCTCGGCCTTCACCCAGGCCGTGGCCCGCGTGCAGGCCGGCGGTGGCGACACGCTGGTGCTGGCCGCCGACAACCGCCGCACCCGCGCCGCCAGCGCGCAGGAGCTGGAGTACGGCGACGCGGCCGCGGCCGTGCTGGTGGGCACGCAGAACGTGTTGGCCGAGTACCTGGGCGCGGGCACGGTGACGGCCGACTTCGTGGACCACTTCCGCGCCGCCGGCGAGGATGTGGACTACCACTGGGAAGAGCGCTGGGTGCGCGACGAAGGCATTGCGCGCCTGGTGCCGCGCGCGGTGCAGGCCGCGCTGGCGCAGGCCAAGGTGAACGCCGCCGACGTGGCGCACTTCATCTTCCCCACCACCTTCGCCAAGATGGACGCCCAACTGGCCAAGGTCTGCGGCCTGCCGGCCGAGTCCGTGGTGGCCAACCTGAACGACGCGGTGGGTGACAGCGGTGTGCCGCACGGCTTGCTGCTGCTGGCGCACACGCTGGAGCGCGCGCAGCCCGGCCAGCTCATCGTGCTGGCGCAGTTCGGCAGCGGCGCGCAGGCGCTGGTGTTCCGCGTCACCGATGCGATCAAGACCTTCAAGCCTGCACGCGGCGTGAGCCAGTGGCTGGCGCGCGGCGTGGAAGAGAAGCACTACACGCGCTTCCTGGCGTTCAAGGGCCAGCTCGCGCTGGAGCGCGGCATGCGCGGCGAGCAGGACAAGAAGACCGCCCTCTCCACCGCCTGGCGCCACCACGGCGCGCTGCAGGCCCTGGTGGCCGGGCGTTGCGAGGTGACAGGCAGTGTGCATTTCCCGCCGTCGCGCCTGAGCTACGACGCCAAGCCGCTGCAGGACACGCAGAAGCCCTACCCGCTCGCGGACCGCGCGGCGCGCATCCTGAGCTGGTCGGCCGAGTACCTCTCGTGGCACCCCGCCCCGCCGCACCACTACGGCCAGATCGACTTCGAAGGCGGTGGCCGCATCCTGATGGACTTCACCGACCTGGAGGTGGGCGAGGTGGACACCGGTACACCGATGGAGATGGTGTTCCGCGTGAAAGACATCGACGAGCGCCGCGGCTTCACGCGGTATTTCTGGAAAGCCACGCCGCTGCGTGGCGACGTGACAGCGTAAGGAGCACACCATGGCACAAGGCATCAAGGACAAGGTGGCCATCCTCGGCATGGGCTGCAGCAAGTTCGGCGAGCGCTGGGACGCCAGCCCCGAAGACCTCATGCTGGAGGCCTACAGCGAAGCCATGACCGACGCCGGCATTGCGCCCGAGCAGCTCGGCGCGGCCTGGTTCTCCACCCACATGGACGACGTCGGCACCGGCCGCGGCGGCACGCCCATGAGCATCGCGCTGCGCCTGCCCAACATCGGCGTCACGCGCGTGGAGAACTTCTGCGCCGGGGGCTCCGAGGCGATCCGCGCCGCGGTGTACGCCGTGGCCGCGGGTGCCTGCGACATCGCACTCGCGCTCGGCGTCGAGAAGCTCAAGGACACCGGCTACGGCGGTCTGCCCATGGCCACCGTGGGCACCTACATCCCGCAGTGGTACCCGAACGCGGTGGCGCCGGCCAACTTCGCGCAGCTCGCCGCGGCGTACCAGGCCAAGCACCGCGTGGACCCGGCGCTGCTCAAGCGCGCGATCGCCCACGTGTCGGTGAAGAGCCACGCCAACGGCGCCAAGAACCCGAAGGCGCATTTCCAGAAGGCGGTGAGCGAAGAGACGGTGATCAAGGCGCCGATCATTGCCGAGCCGCTGGGGCTGTTCGATTGCGCGGGCGTGTCCGACGGCGCGGCCGCCGTGATCGTGACCACGCCCGAGATCGCTCGCGCACTCGGCAAGAAGGACCTGGTGACCTTCAAGGCGCTGCAGGTCGCGGTGTCCAACGGCTGGGAGCTGCAGTCCAGCGAATGGGACGGCAGCTACGTGCACACCACGCGCATCGCGGCGCGGCGCGCTTACGCCGAGGCCGGCATCAAGGACCCGCGCCAGGAACTGAGCATGACCGAGGTGCACGATTGCTTCTCGATCACGGAGCTGATCACCATGGAGGACCTGGGCCTGTCGGACGACGGTGCGGGCGTGCGTGACGTGCTCGATGGCCATTTCGACGCCGATGGGCGCGTGCCCTGCCAGATCGACGGGGGCCTGAAGTGCTTCGGCCACCCGGTGGGCGCGAGCGGCATCCGCATGCTCTACGAGATCTACCTGCAACTGCAGGGGCGTGCGGGTGCGCGCCAACTCGCGGATCCGAAGACGGGCCTGATCCACAACCTCGGCGGCCAACCCTCGCAGAACGCCTGCTCGATCTCCATCGTGGGCCTGGAAGGCGTCTGACCGTGAGCGTCGTCCTGCTCGACCACCCCGCGCCGCACGTGGCGCGCTTGCGCATCAACCGCCCCGACAAGCGCAACGCCATCGACCACGCGGTGCGCCAGGGCTTCATCGACCACCTGGGCACCGTGCAGGCCGACGGCGATGTGCGCGCTCTGGTGCTCGGCGGCGTGAACGGTGTGTTCTCCGCCGGCGGCGACATCCCGAGCATGGTGGGCCTGAGCGAAGCGCAGGCGCGCGAGCGCATGCAGCACATCCATGTGCTGTGCCGCCTGGTCGCGCACGCGCGCATCCCGGTGGTGAGCGCCATGGAAGGCTTCACCGCGGGCGCCGCCGTGGGCCTGGCGCTGCTGGGCGACCGCATCGTCATCGGGCAGAACGCACGGGTGCTGTTTCCCTTCCTGAAGCTGGGCCTGGCGCCCGACTGGGGCCAACTGCTCACGCTGCCGCGCCGCGTGGGCCTGCCGGTGGCGCGGCGCCTGCTGAGTGACGGCGAAGCCGTGAGCGGCGAGGAAGCGCTGCGCGTGGGCCTGGCCGACGTGCTGTGCGAGGACGCCGAGGTGATGGACCGCGCCGTGGCGCTGGCCGCCAAGCTGGCGCAGTTGCCCACCGAGGCCTTCGGTCGCATGAAGGCGCGGCTCAACCATCCCTCCACCACGCTGGACGACGAATTGCAGCGCGAAGAGACCGACCAGGCCGTGTGCCTGCTGGGCGATGACTTCAAGGAAGGCTTCGACGCCTTCAGCCACAAACGCGCCGCGGATTTCATCGCGCGCCCGGGGGTGAAACGGTGAGCGAATCGACGAACAGCCCGGTGGTGATCGCGCGCGAGGGCGCCGTCGGCGTGCTCACGCTCAACCGCCCCGACAAGCGCAACGCGCTCGACCTGGTGATGCGTGCCGCCATCGCCGCCGCGGTGCGCGAACTGGAGGCCGATGCCGAGGTGAAAGCCATCGTCATCACCGGCAACGAAGCGGTGTTCGCCGCCGGTGCCGACCTGAACCTGCTGGTCGACAAGGGCGCGCAAGACGTGGCCGCCATCGATCTCGGCCAGTACTGGGCGCCGCTGGCGAACGCGCGCAAGCCCGTCATCGCGGCGGTGAGCGGCTTCGCGTTGGGCGCGGGCTGCGAACTGGCGCTGATGTGCGACTTCATCGTCGCTGATGCCACCGCGCGCCTGGGCCAGCCCGAGCTGGCCGTGGGCATCATGCCGGGCGCCGGCGGTACGCAGCGCCTGGTGCGCACGGTGGGCAAGCAGGTGGCCAGCCTGATGCTCATGACGGCCGAGCCGCTCACCGGCGAGCGCGCCTTCCAGCTCGGCCTGGTGGCCGAACTTGCCGCCGAAGGGCAGGCACTGGCGCGCGCGCTGGAACTCGCGCGCAAGGCCGCGCGCATGCCGCCCAAGGCCATCGATGCCACCAAGCGCACGCTGCGCCAGGGGGCCGATCTGCCGCTGGACGCCGCGCTGGCACTGGAGAACCGCGAGTTCCTGCTGCTGTTCGACACCGCCGACAAGACCGAAGGCATGCGCGCTTTCCTCGAGAAACGCAAACCGCAATTCAACGGCCGCTGAACGCGGCACCCGCTCTTCACATGGCTTCTTCTTCACCCACCACCATCGGCGTTGTCGGCGCCGGCACCATGGGCCGCGGCATCGTGCAGCTGTTCGCGCAGGCCGGCCACACCGTGCGCTGCCACGACGCGCAGCCCGGCGCGGCGGCCAAGGCCGTGGACTACGTGGACGGTATGTTCGCGCGCGCGGTCGAGAAAGGTCGCATGACGGCCGAAGCGCATGCGCAGACGCGTGAGCGGATGAGCGCCTGCGCCTCGCTGGCCGATCTGGCGGGGTGCGAGCTGGTGATCGAGGCCATCGTGGAAGACCTGGAGGTCAAGCGCGCGCTGTTCCGCGAGCTCGAAGGCGTGCTCGGCAGCAGCGCCATCCTGGCGAGCAACACCTCCTCGCTGGTGGTGGCCGAGATCGCGGCCGCCTGCCAACGCCCGCAGAACGTGGCCGGCCTGCACTTCTTCAACCCCGTGCCGCTGATGAAGGTGGCCGAGGTGATCGCGGCCGTGCGCACCGCCCCCGCCGTGGTGGCGCGCCTGCGCGAACTCACCGAAGGCGCCGGGCACCGCGCGGTGGTGACGGCCGACCAGCCGGGCTTTCTCATCAACCACGCCGGGCGCGGCCTCTACACCGAAGGCCTGCGCATCCTGGAAGAGCAGGTGGCCACGCCGGCCGACGTGGACGACGTGCTGCGCGACGCCCTGGGCTTTCGCATGGGCCCGTTCGAGCTGCTGGACCTGACGGGGCTGGACGTGTCCTCGCGCGTGATGGCGTCTATCTACGAGCAATTCCAGCAGGAGCCGCGCTTCCGGCCTTCGTCGCTGGTGCCACCGCGTGTGGCCGCGGGCTTGTTCGGGCGCAAGAGCGGACAGGGCTGGTACCGCTACGGTGAGGACGGGCAGAAGCAGGCCGCCGAAGCCCGGCCCGTACCTGCCTTGCCGGCGGGCCTGAGCGTGTGGGTGGACCCGGCCGCCAGCGGCGCCGCTGGTTTGCGCGAACTCTGCGGCCAAGCGGGTGCGCGCCTTGTCGATCTGGCCAAGGACGCTGATCTGGCGCTGGTGCAACCCTGGGGCCACGATGCCACCCGCACCGCGCTCGCTCTCGGCGTGGACGCGAGCCGCTGTGTGGCCGTGGACCCGCTGCCCCCGCTGGCCCTGCGCCGCACGCTCATGCTCACGGCGGTGACCACGCCCGCCGCCCGCGACGCCGCGCACGCGCTGCTCTCGCACGGTGGTGTGCCGGTCACGCTCATCAACGACAGCCCCGGCTTCATCGCGCAGCGCGTGATGGCGACCATCGTCAACATCGCGGCCAACATCGCACAGCGCGGCATCGCCAGCGTGGGCGATCTGGAAGATGCGGTGCGCCTGGGCCTGGGTTACCCGAAAGGCCCGCTGGGCTGGGGCGATCAGTTGGGCGCCGCGCGCCTGCTGGAGGTTCTGCAGGCGCAGCTCGCCACCACCGGCGACCCGCGCTACCGCCCCAGCGCCTGGCTGATGCGCCGCGTCGCGCTGGGCCTGCCCCTGACCACGGCGGAGGCGCAGCGGTGAGCGGCACGCCAACCATCGACCTCGACCACCTGCGCCAGTGGGTGGGCCGCAGCGAGACGCGCGAGCAGCACCTCGACCTGTTCCCGGCGCGCGCGCTGGCGGGCCTGCTCGACCGCGCCGACGCGCCCGTTGAGGGCGATGCGCTGCCGCTGCCCTGGCACTGGCTCTACTTTCTGGACGCACCGAGCCGCGAAGGCACGGGAGCCGACGGCCACCCGAGGCGCGGTGGTTTCCTGCCGCCGGTGCCGCTGCCCCGGCGCATGTGGGCCGCGGGCGAGCTCACGGTGCACCGGCCCCTGCAACTGGGCCGCCGCGCGAGCAAGACCTCCACCGTGCGCAGCGTGGACTTGAAACAAGGCAAGGCCGGCGCGCTGGTGTTCGTGACCGTGGCGCACGCGCTGTCGCAAGACGGCGAAGCCTGCATCGACGAGCTGCAGCACATCGTCTACCGCGAAGCGCCCACCGGCCCCGCCCCCTTGCCGCCCGGCGAGGCCGCGCCCACCGATGCCGCGTGGCGGCGCGCTGTGCAGCCCGACCCGGTGATGCTGTTCCGCTTCTCGGCGCTCACCTACAACGGCCACCGCATTCACTACGACCGCGACTACGCCACGCGCGAGGAGTTCTACCCCGCGCTGGTGGTGCATGGCCCCTTGCTCGCCACGCTGCTGCTCGACCTGGCCGCGCGCGAGAAAGCCGATGCGGCTGTGGCGCACTTCAGCTTCCGTGCGCAGCGGCCTGCTTTCGACACCGATGTACTGCATCTGTGTGGCCGCCCCGATGACGGCGGTGCCGCGCTCTGGACGGCCGACCCGAGCGGTGCCATCGGCATGACGGCGCAACTGCGCTGGCGCTGAGCCCGACCCATTCAACAGAACGCAACAGGAGACAAGATGACCCAAGCCCACTACGACGCGATCGTCATCGGGGCCGGCGCCGGTGGCATGAGCGCCGCGGCCCACCTGGTGGCCGCCGGGCGCAAGGTGCTGCTGGTGGAATCGCTGGATCGCCTCGGGGGTCGAGCGTCCAGCGAAGAGATCGACGGCTTCATCGTCAACCGCGGCGCTATCGCCATCGAGCGCGGCAGCGGTTTCGAACAGACCTTCGACCTGCTGGGCGTGCCGCTGGATGTGCGCGAGCCCCAGCCCGCCACCGTGTTCCGCATCGACGGCAAGATCATCGACCCCAGCAAGGGCGGCGGCTGGAACCTCATCCTCGGCGGCCTGACCAAGGCCGCTGCCAAGATCGGCGCCAGCTTCGGCGACGTGCGCAAGGGCAACGCCGAACTGCCCGAGGAGACGCTGAGCACCGAAGCGTGGTTGAAGAAGTTCACCAAGAACGCGACGGTGCATCGCCTGTTCCGCAACTTCTGCGCCGCCATCTGGGCCGCCAATGCCGATGAGTTGCCCGCGCGCGCCTTCCTGACCTACTTCGCCTTCAAGGGCGCCTTCAAGCGCTTCGGTTTCTGCCCGCGCGGCACCATCGGCCTGTGGAACGACCTGGGCGCCGGCATCCGCGCCAAGGGCGGCGAGATCTGGCTCGACGCACCGGTGAGCAAGATCCACGTGGCCGATGGCCGCGCGACCGGGGTGGACGTGGTGCGCAACGGCGTCACGCAGCGCGTCGACGCCCGCGTGGTCATCAGCAACATCGGCCCGAGCGCGACGATCAAGCTGGCTGGCGAAGAGGCCATGGGCGAGGCCTATGTGGCCAAAGCCCGCAAGGTGCTGCGCCCGGCGGCCAACATCGTGGTCAACTTCGCCACCCGGAAGCGCTTGATCGACCAGCCCGGCCTGATCACCTTCGCCAACACCGAGCGCCTGTGCAACATGGGTGAACTCACGGCCACCTGCCCCGAGATGGCGCCGCCTGGCTGGTTCCTGTACGTGGCCTACGTGGTGCCCAAGCCGGCCCTG
>VFQR01002030.1_pt1 | contig 13674 bp, 12 predicted proteins | sample 3512321 | NCBI WGS metagenome assembly VFQR01 (sample SAMN10412374, study PRJNA504923) | tailings metagenome | isolation source: Relicate 3 Philex TSF1 revegetated site | place: Philippines: Tuba, Benguet | collected 2017-08-29
AGAAGTTTCGGGCCGCGTGTTCTGGGAGCCGGACATGCCGCAATCCAGTCCGGCCGAACGCGCTGCCGTGTACGATTCCATGAACGCCACGCTCGCGCGGCTTCATTCGTTCGATCCGGCGGAAATCGGGCTCGCCGATTACGGCAAGGCGGAAAATTATGTCGGCCGGCAGGTTGCCCGCTGGTCGAAGCAGTACGAGGTCTCCAAGACCTCGGAAATTCCCGAGATGGATTCGCTCATCCGCTGGCTGCCGCAACATCTGCCCCCACCGCAGCCCGCGCGCATTGTGCACGGCGACTACCGGATCGATAACCTCATTGTTGAGCGAAACGGCAATCAGGTCGCCGCCGTGATCGACTGGGAGCTTTCCACACTCGGCGATCCGCTTGCGGATTTCACCTATCACTTGATGGCATGGGAAATGCCGGAAGGAAGTGGCTTCGGATCGCTGCAAGGGCGCGATCTGAAATCGCTCGGCGTGCCCGCTCTCGAAGCATATGCGGCCGATTATGCGAAGCGGACCGGTCTCGACCCGCGTCCGCATCTGCCACTTTACATGGCGTATAATTTTTTCCGCATCGCTGCGATCGTGCAGGGCATTGTCGGCCGTGTCCGCGACGGCACCGCCGTCAGCACTACCGCGGCGTCACGCGCATCGACCGTGCAGCCGCTTGCGCGTGCGGGCTGGAAATTCGCGCAGATCGCCGGGGCCTAACGTCGCGCGGCAAAAAAATCCTTCAGGAGTTTCGCAGCGCGCTCGCCACCGATGCCGCCGTAAATTTCCGGCCGGTGATGGCAGGTCGGCTGCGCGAAAAAGCGCACGCCGGAATCCACCGCCCCGCCCTTTTCATCGATGGCCCCGTAATAGACCCGCCGGATGCGCGCGAAGGAAATCGCAGCCGCGCACATCGTGCATGGCTCAAGTGTTACATAGAGATCGCAGCCGTTCAGCCGCTCGCCGCCAAGTTTTGCCGCGGCTTCGCGCAACGCCAGCAACTCCGCATGGGCGGTCGGGTCATGGTCGCGCAGCGTGCGGTTGTTCGCCTTCGCCACCACTTCGCCATCGCGGACGATGACCGCCCCGACCGGCACTTCCCCGGCAGCCGCCGCGGCTTCCGCCTCGGCGAAGGCGATCTCCATGAAATCCGGTTTCGTCATCTCGTCTCCGGAGGGCAGGCATGCTACGCGCGTGCAACTGAATTCCACGGACCCGCATGGATCGCAAGACGGACGAAACCCCGCCGGGAGAGCGCATCGCCAAGGTAATGGCGCGCGCGGGGCTGTGCTCGCGCCGCGATGCTGAAGCATGGATCGCCGCGGGCCGTGTTTCGGTAAACGGCAATGTGATCGCAAGTCCCGCGCTCAATGTGAGCAACCGCGACCGCATCATGGTCGACGGCAAGCCGCTGCCCCTGCGCGAGCGCACGCGGCTGTTCCGCTATTACAAGCCGCGCGGGCTGATGACGACCAATCGCGATCCCGAAGGCCGCCCGACGCTGTTCGAGCAATTGCCGAAGGATTTGCCGCGCGTGGTCACGGTGGGCCGCCTCGATTTCAACTCCGAGGGGCTGCTGCTGCTCACCAATGACGGCGGCCTTGCGCGGGTGCTTGAGCTGCCTTCGACCGGCTGGCTGCGCCGTTATCGCGTGCGCGCGAAGGGCCGCGTGCGCCCGGATCAGCTTGAGCGTATCCGCAAGGGCGTCACCGTCGAAGGTGTCGCTTACGGCGCGATGGAAGTCAGCCTCGACCGCGAACAGGGCAGCAATGTGTGGCTGACCGTGGCGCTGCGGGAAGGAAAAAATCGCGAAGTGCGCAAGGTACTTGCCTCGGTTGGACTTGAGGTGAACCGGCTGATCCGCGTTTCCTACGGACCGTTCCAGCTTGCCGAACTCGAAGACGGAAAAGTCGAGGAAGTGAGGACGGCCATCCTGCGCGAGCAGATCAGCGGAAAACTTCTTGAGGAATCCGGCGCGGATTTCGAGGCGCCGCTGCGGGAAATTGCACCGCCGGAAAAACTGAATCCCGAGAAGAAAGAATTTTCTCGCAAAGACGGAAAATTCCGCGAGAAAAAAGAATTCAAACCCGGCGGGAAAGAACGCAAGCGCGACGGCGATAGGCGGCCGCGCGCGGCCCAGAAGCCCGAGCGCCCCGGCAAACGCGACGCTCGGCGGCCGCATCGCGGAAGGCGCTGATGCGCGTCGTCGCCGGAAAATTCCGTGGGCGCAATCTGAAAAGCCCTTCCTCCAACGCGATCCGGCCGACGGCGGACCGTTTGCGGGAATCGGTGTTCAACATTCTCGTTCACGCTTACGGCGATCCGGTCACGGATGCGCGGGTGCTCGATCTCTTTGCTGGAACGGGTGCGCTTGGGATTGAAGCCCTGTCGCGGGGCGCGAAATTCGCGCTGTTCATCGAGGAAGCAGCGGAAGCACGTGCGCTCATTCGTGAAAATGTCGAAACGCTGGGACTTGGTGGCGTTACCAAGGTTTTTCGCCGCGATGCTTCAAACCTTGGCGAGGCGCATCCGAACGAACCGTTTTCGCTGGTGTTCTGCGATCCTCCCTACGGAAAAGGGTTCGCGGAGAAAGCAGTTGCAAGCGCGCGAAGCGGCGGCTGGCTGACGCCGGATGCGCTTCTTGTTGTGGAGGAAAGTGTCGCGGCAAAATTCAGCGCGCCAGAAGGCTTCGAGGAAATCGAGCGGCGCGCCTATGACGACACGGAATTCGTGTTCCTGCGCCTCGCCTGATCAGCGGCGGCCAAACAGCTTTTCGATGTCTTCTAGTTTCAGCTCGACATAGGTCGGGCGGCCGTGATTGCACTGGCCGGCGTTTTCCGTCGTTTCCATCTCGCGCAGGAGCGCGTTCATTTCGTCAGGCTTCAGCCTGCGCCCCGCCCGGATCGAGCCGTGGCATGACATGGAGGACGCTACGGCGAGCAACCGCCGCTCCAGCGGCAGCGAGTTGTCCCATTCCGCCAGATGCTCGGCGAGATCGTGCACGAGGCTTGCGGCATCGGTTTCACCGAGCATCGCGGGCACCTCGCGCACCAGTACGGCACCGCCGCCGAACGCCTCGATCACCAGCCCGAGTTGTGAAAGCTCTCCCGCGCGTTCGACCAGATGGGCCGCGTCGTTCGGGTCGAGTTCGACCACGGCAGGCACGAGCAGGATCTGCCGCTTGATGCCGTCGCGATCTAGCGCGGCCTTGAGCCGTTCATAGACGATGCGTTCGTGCGCCGCGTGCTGATCGACGAGGATCAATCCGTCTCGCGTCTGCGCGACAATATAGGTTTCATGCAGTTGCGCGCGGGCGGCGCCAAGCGGCCTGTCCAGAAATTCCGCTGCCACCGGCACGACATTCGCGCGCATGTCCGCAGACGGCATCGCGAGGGCATCGGCATCGAATGTTTCCTTTGTCTCTTCGGCGAACCCCGGCGCGTAGGAAGGTGCCGCCGAGCCGTGCCAGCTTGCGGCGGACCGCGCACCCCCCGCATGCCGCCGCGCGAAGGCGATGAGCCGGTCACTGCCCATGCTCGAAGAGCGCATCGAACCCTCGCCGAGTGCATCCTTCAGCGCGCGGATCAGCAGCGAACGGATCAGGCCGGGATCGCGGAACCGCACTTCGGTTTTTGCCGGGTGAACGTTCACATCAACCTCGCGCGGGTCGATTTCGATGAACAGCGCCACCACCGGATGACGGTCGCTGTGGAGCAGATCCGCATAGGCCGCGCGAACGGCACCAATCAGCACCTTGTCGCGCACGGGACGGCCATTCACGAAAAGATATTGCGAGAGCGAATTAGCTTTCGAGAACGTGGGCAATCCCGCGAGACCCGAGACGCATGCCCCTTCCCGTTCGCCGTTCACTTCGACGGCGTTTTCCCGCAGCTCGGCGCCAAGAACATCGGCCATGCGCGCGAGACGACCTTCGGCATCGCTTCCGCGTGCGGCATAGGTCACCGGCGCGCGGTCTTCGGCGACAATGGTGAAAGCGACATCGGGCCGCGACAACGCCAGCCGCCGCACGGTTTCCACGGCAGCCTGCGTCTCCGCGCGCTCCGTCTTCATGAATTTCATGCGCGCCGGTGTCGCGAAGAAAAGATCGCGCACCTCGATGCGCGTGCCTTCGCCGAGGGCCGCGGGCTTCACCGGCGACTTGCGTCCGCCCTCGACGGAAATTTCCGAGGCGTTGCTTGCGGACTTCTGCCGTGTTGCGATCGAGAGCCTTGCGACGGCGCCGATCGAGGGCAGCGCCTCGCCGCGAAAGCCGAGGGTCGCGATCGATTCAAGATTCTCGTCCGCGAGCTTCGACGTCGCGTGCCGCTCGACTGCGAGTTCGAGGTCGGCCGGACTCATGCCGGAGCCATCATCGGTTACGCGGATCAGACGCGAGCCGCCGCCGGAGAGCACGACCTCAATGCGGCGAGCGCCCGCATCGAGCGCATTTTCCACAAGCTCTTTTACGGCCGACGCCGGACGCTCGACGACTTCGCCGGCGGCGATGCGGTTGATCAGTGCTTCGGAAAGCTGGCAGACAGGCATGGTTTGGATTGCGACTCGCTGACGCCGCAAATCTAGCGGCTCAAACCGCCCCAATCGAGGCGCCGGCCCGTTCCATCACCGTTATCCAAGGTCAGTCCCGGGACGGCCCCTGCCGCATGCGTTTGGTGTCGGAGCGGTGTTTCTTGCTCTCCAGCCGCTTGCGCTTGGAGGAATGCGGCACACGCGTCTTGCGACGGGGAACCGGGCGAACCGCTGCCTTGCGGATCAGCTCAATAAGCCGGTCGAGTGCGTCAACGCGGTTGCGCTCCTGCGTGCGGTGCGTGTCCGCGACAATCAGGATTTCGCCGTCCTTGGTCAGGCGGCGCCCGGCAAGATTCGCAAGGCGATTTTTCACTTCACCCGGCAGCGAGGAATGAAACAGATAAAAGCGAAGCTGGACCGCGGTCGAAAGCTTGTTGACGTTCTGCCCGCCGGGACCGGACGAGCGCACGAACGTCTCCTCGATTTCGTGCTCGCCAATCGAAAGCTGGTCGTTGATGCGGATCATGAGTTGCCGGCGAGATATTGTTTCGCCAGCACCTTTCCTTCCTCCACCGCCGGCTGGTCATAGGGATCGACGCCGAGCAGATGCGCGGCAATGATCGTTTCCAGCATGAAGTGCATCATGATCGCGCCGAGGGATTTTTCGTCGAGCGCCGCCAGCCCGATGGTGCGGACGGGGCGGCCATTCTTCGCAAGCGTGTCGGCGGTCGCGCGCGCCTGCGCAGCGACAAGATCGCCGATGGTCTTGCCGGCGAGGCCGGGTTCGCCGACGGCCTTCGACATTTCTGCATCCATGCGCGGACCCTTGCCCTCGATGTCCACGGTGATGATCGTGAACAGCTTGTCCGCGCGGCCGTCGAGCCATAGCTGCAACTGGCTGTGCTGATCGACCGGGCCGAGCGCCGGAACGGGCGTCGCCCCCTTGCCCTGCTTGCCAAGGCTTTCGCCCCAAAGCTGCGCCCACCATTTCGTGAATTTCTCCAGACGATCCGCATAGGCCATCAGCACGCGGATCGTTTTTCCTTCCGCCGCGGCAGTCGCTGAAAGTGCAGCGCCGAGTGCGGCCGGAATTTCCTGCGCGGGTTTTCCCGCGAGTAACGGTTTCAGAATTTCCGCCGCGCCTGCGCGCACTGCTTCCGCATCAAGCCCAGCCGTCAGCACCGGCAGCAACCCGACATTCGACAGCGCGGTATAGCGGCCGCCAACGCCGGGGTCGTGAACGAGCAGACCGCAGCCGCGCGCTTCCAGAAGATCGCGCAGGCCGTTTTTCTTGCCCGCGCGGGCAGGCTCGGAAATTCCGGTGAGATGAGCGGATGTCTTGCAGCCCGCCGCTTCGAGTGCCGTGATCGCGGCAATGGTCTGCATCAACGTTTCGGCCGTGCCGCCGGATTTCGATGTCGCAACGAACTGCGTCGTCTTGAGCGGTAACGTTGCCAGCAACGCCTCGAACGTGACGGGATCGAGATTGTCGGGAAAATGCGTGCGCGGCTTTCCTGTGCCGATTTTCAACTGCACGAGCGCCTGACCGCCGAGGCTGGATCCTCCGGTGCCGAGAAAAACCACATCGGTTGCGGAGGCGAGTCTTGACGCAAGCGATTTCAGTTCCGGCAGATCGTCGGATTTTTCCGGCAGCCGCAAAAGCGGCAGCGTGTTCTTTTCATAAGCGGCGCGCAGATTCTTCAGTGCGTCTTCGGTGCGCGCGAGATTGGCGTTAAACGCGGAATCGTCGATCCCGCCCTGCCCGATGCCGCTTTTGAGCGCGCGCTCGATCGAATACCGGAAGATCATTCGTGCCTCAGTTTTCCCGCGCCGGTTCCCCGGCGAATTGACGTTTCATCGCGAGCGACGACGCAAGCACGATCACAGTGACGAAAGCGATGAACAAAGTACAGACCGCGTTGATTTCCGGCGTCACGCCCAGCCGCACCTGGCTGTAGATCCGCATCGGCAGCGTGGTAGCGCCGGGTCCGGTGGTGAAGCTCGCGATCACGAGGTCATCGAGCGACAGCGTAAACGCCAGCATCCAGCCTGCAATAACGGCGGGTGCGATGATCGGCAACGTCACACTGAAGAATGTGCGAAGCGGTGTCGCGCCGAGGTCCATCGCCGCTTCCTCAAGGCTGCGGTCGAAGCCGATCAGCCGTGATTGCACCACCACCGCCACGAAGCACATGGTGAAGCTCGTATGCGCGAGCATCACCGTCCAGTAACCGCGGTCGAGATCGATAGCCACGAAGAACAACAGCAACGAAAGACCGGTGATGACTTCCGGCATGACGAGCGGCGCGAACAGCATGCCCGAAAAAAGCGTGCGCGTGCGGAAACGTCCGAGACGCGTCAATGCCACCGCCGCCATCGTGCCGAGTACTGTCGCGATTGTTGCCGAGACAAACGCCACGCGCAGCGTCACCCAGGCTGCGTCGAGCAACGCCTGATTCTGCCAGAGCTGCGCGTACCAGCGGGTCGAGAAGCCGCCCCATACCGTGACAAGGCGTGAGTCGTTGAAGGAATAGATCACGAGCAGAAGGATCGGCAGATAGAGAAACGCGAAGCCGAACACGAGTGCCGTGACGTTGAGCGGACCCAATCCCTTGCGCATCAGCGTGCCTCCAGATTGCGCGACTGGATGCGTTGATAAAACAGGATCGGGATGAGCAGCACGAGCAGCAGCAAGACAGCGATGGCGGACGAAATCGTCCACGAGCGGTTGGAGGAAAACTCCGTCCACAGCGTCTTGCCGATCATCAGCGTATCGGAGCCGCCGAGGAGGTCGGGGATCACAAACTCTCCGACCGCGGGAATGAAACAAAGGAGACAGCCCGCGACGATGCCAGATTTGGAAAGTGGCACCGTGATCTGCCAGAAACTTTTCCAGGGCTTGGAGCCGAGGTCGGCGGCGGCTTCCAGCAGCGAATGATCCTGCTTTTCGAGTGCTGCGTAGAGCGGCAGCACCATGAACGGCAGATAGGAATAGACGATGCCGACGACGACGGCGCCGTTTGTTGCCAGTATTTCTAGCGGCTCGCTGATGATCCCCGTTGCAAGCAGCGCCTGATTGAGTAGTCCATCGCGCGCGAGGATTCCCATCCACGCATAGACGCGAATGAGAAATGACGTCCAGAAGGGAAGAATAACGAGCATCAGCAGGATCGGCCGCCAGCTCAGCGGCGATTTGGCCATTGCGTAGGCAATCGGATAACCGATCGCGAGCAGGATCGCGGTCGAAATCGCCGCGATGGTCAGGCTCTGCAAGTAGGAATCGAAGTAGAGGGAATCGCCGAGCACGAGCCGGTAATTTTCTAAATCGAGCGCGCCCAGAAGTTCGCGCAAGCCGGCAAGCCCTTTCGAAAAATCGAATACGGGCGTGTAGGGCGGCTGCGCCGTGATGTCGTCCGAAAGGCTGATCTTAAGGACCAGCAGGAACGGAATCAGAAAAAAGAAAAGCAGCCAGAGATAAGGGACCAACAGGACAATCCTGCGTCCAACGCCCGCGTTCATTGTGTCAACACGACACCCGCATCGGGCGTCCAGCTCAGAAACACTTTATCGTCCCAGGTGATCGGCTGCTCGGTGAAGCGCGTGATGTTCGGACGCGCGGCCTTGAGAACAAGCCCGCTTTCCAGTTGCACATGATAGATCGACAGATCTCCCAGATACGCGATGTCGGACACGGTGCCGCGCACACAATTTTCCTGCGCGTCGCCGGGTTTGCGGACGGTGACGCGGATTTTTTCCGGACGCAGCGCCAGCGCGATTTTCTGGCCAGCGTTCAGTTCTTTTTCGCTGGCAATACGAAGCGGCACATTTAACTGCGCGCTTTGCAGATGCACGCCGTTGTCGTCCCGCCCGATTACATTCGCATCGATCAGATTCACATCGCCGACGAATTCGGCGACGTATCTGGTGGCGGGTTTTTCATAGAGGTCGGCGGGCGTGTCGATCTGCACGATGCGGCCGTGGTCCATGACCGCGATGCGATCCGCAACCGTCATCGCCTCTTCCTGATCGTGCGTCACGATCATGAAGGTCGTGCCGACTTTTGCCTGCAGGTCCATCAGCTCGAACTGCGTCCTCTCGCGCAATTTCTTGTCGAGGGCCGCCAGCGGTTCGTCGAGCAGCAAAACCTTGGGCCGCTTCGCGAGCGAGCGCGCAAGCGCAACACGCTGGCGCTGGCCGCCGGACAACTGATCGGGTTTGCGGCGCTCGTAGCCCGTGAGGTTCACGAGCTTGAGCATTTCGGCAACAGTCGATGCGATCGTATCCTTCGACGCGCCGTCCTGCTTCAGGCCGAACGCCACATTGTCGAACACGGTCATGTGCGGAAAGAGCGCGTAGGACTGGAACATCATGTTCACGGGACGCCGGTAGGGCGGCACACCGGCGAGATCCTGGCCGGCGAGCAGCACGCGGCCTTCGCTTGGCTCCTCGAAGCCCGCCAGCATCCGCATCAGCGTGGTCTTGCCGCAACCGGAAGGGCCGAGCAGCGCAAAAAATTCACCGGGAAAAATATCGAGCGAGATGTCGTTCACTGCGACGACTTCGCCGTATCGTTTGGTCACGCGCTCGAAACGGATGAGCGGCTGCGCGTCCTTGTCCTTCCAGGGCGCGAATTCGCGGCGGATCGCTTCCTGCGTTTTCAGCGGCTTGCCCGCTTCGGTGGACATGTCCGGCGCACCTCGAATTTCCGCTGCCTGATTAGCGAGGAAGTGACCGGCGCTCAACACCCGGCGAAGCGGCGAAGATCAACTCGCCAGTTGCGCCGCCGCCTGACCGGTACCGAGGATCGAGCGCAGCCGTTCGGTTTCCTCGGCCGTTGCGGCAAGACCAAGCTTGCTCCGCCGCCAGAGCACATCGTCGGCGCTCATCGCCCATTCCTCGCGGCGCAGATAATCCAGTTCGGCTTCATGGAAGTCGGCAAACAGACGCCCACCCAAATCTTCCGGCCGCTTGGCATCACCGAGAAGTTTCCAAGCCCGCGCGCCGTAAGCATTTGCCAGACGGACGATCATCGTTTCCGGCAGGGCGGGCCTGCGGTCCTTCAGTTCGGCAACCAGCCCGGACAGCCCATCGGGACCCAACTCACCGCCGGCCAGCGGCTCATGCGCCGTCCATTCGGCACCGAGCGCAAACCAGTGGCGCAGTTTGCCCACCACATTTTCCGCAAGGCTGCGGTAGGTCGTGAGCTTGCCACCAAAAATCGAAATCAGCGGCGGCTCGCCGTAGCCGCCGTCGATTTCCAGCTGATAGTCCCGGGTGACTTCCGAAGCCTTGCTCGATCCGTCATCGACCAGCGGCCGCACGCCGGCATAGGTCCATTTCACCTGCGACGGCGAAACCTGCGTGCGGAAGAACGCATTGGTGACGCGGCAGAGATAGAGAATTTCGTCGGCGCTTGCATTCACCGCGGTCGGATCGCCGTGATATTCGACATCGGTGGTGCCGATCAGGGTGTAATTTCCCGCATAGGGAATGGCGAACACGATGCGCTTGTCGTCGTTCTGCATCAAATAAGCGCGGTCATGCGCATGCAGCCGCGGCACCACCATGTGGCTGCCCTTCACGAGGCGTACTTTGTATTTCGAGGGCTTGCGGAGAACGGTGTCGAGCACGCTTCCAGCCCATGGACCACCGGCGTTGATCAGCGCACGGGCGGCACAGGTTTCGCGCTTGCCACGCGATTGCAACACGAGCTGCCAAAGACCTTCTTCGCGGCGTGCGGCCACGCAGCGCGTGCGCGTGCGGATCGAGGCCCCCCGCTCGCGCGCGCTCATTGCGTTTGCGATGACAAGACGGGAATCGTCCGTCCAGCAGTCTGAGTATTCCAGCGCGCGATGAAAGCCCGGCTTTAGCGGCGCACCGGAAGGATCGTCGGCGAGATCGAAGGCGCGGCTGCCGGGCAGCGACGTTCCGCCGCCAATCCAGTCATAAAGTTTGGTGCCGGCGCGCAGCATCCATTCGGGGCGCATGCCGGTCACGACCGGCATCACGAACCGCATCGGGTGGACGAGATGGGCGGCGTTGTTCAGGAGAATTTCACGCTCGCGCAGCGACTCGCGCACGAGCTTGAACTCGTAATGTTCGAGATAGCGCAGACCGCCATGGATCAGCTTGGTCGAAGCCGATGAAGTCGCCGAGCCGAGATCGTCCTGCTCGACGAGAATGACCGAAAGCCCGCGCCCCGCCGCGTCGCGCGCAATTCCGCAACCATTGATGCCTCCGCCAATGATGGCGAGGTCGTACGCAGCCATTTCGGACAATCCCAGAGAAGGAATGATTTGTCGCGCCCGGACATGACGATACCGTCAAGGCGAGAATACGACGAGAGGCCGGAGCAATTTTTTCCGGCGGCGGCTGGAAGGACCCGGACGGTCAGACCCGTTCGAAGGCGGCCGAAACACCCTGCCCGACGCCAACGCACATGGTTGCGAGCGCGTACTTGCCTTTCTTTTCGGCGAGCGAACGGATGGCCGTTCCCGCAATACGGGCACCGGACATGCCGAGCGGGTGGCCGAGCGCGATGGCCCCGCCATTCGCGTTCACGTTTTCGGCGTCGTCCTGCAGGCCCAGCCCGCGCATGACCGCGAGCGCCTGGCTGGCAAAGGCTTCGTTCAGTTCGACCACATCGAAATCGCCGATCTTCCGTCCGATGCGGGCCATCAGCTTTTCGGTCGAAGGAACCGGGCCGATGCCCATGATCCGAGGCGGAACACCGGCACTGGCAATCCCGAGAAATCGCGCGATCGGCTTCAGGCCGTGTACCTTCACTGCTTCTTCCGACGCAATGATGAGTGCTGCCGCGCCGTCGTTGACGCCCGACGAATTTCCGGCGGTCACGGTGCCGGGATTGCGGAACGGCGTCTTCAGCTTGGTCAATCCTTCAAGCGTCGTGTCGGCGCGCGGATGTTCGTCCTTTTCCACCTTGACCGGACCGGCCTTGCCGCCGGGCACTTCCACCGGAACGATCTCGCCGTTGAAATAGCCGCGCTCCTGCGCCTTCACCGCGCGCTGCTGCGAGCGCAATCCGAACTTGTCCTGATCGGCGCGCGAGACCTGAAATTCCTCGGCAACGTTTTCTCCAGTTTCCGGCATCGAATCGACGCCATACTGGCTCTTCATCAAAGGGTTCACAAAACGCCAGCCGATGGTGGTGTCGTAGATTTCCGCCTGACGCGAAAATGCTTCTGTGGCCTTGCCCATCACGAACGGCGCACGCGACATGGATTCGACGCCACCGGCAATCGCCAGATCGACCTCGCCCGATTTCACCGCGCGCGCAGCAGCACCCACCGCATCGAGGCCGGATGCACAAAGCCGGTTGATCGTATTGCCGGGAATCGTGTGCGGCAAGCCTGCGAGCAGCAGCGCCATGCGCGCGACGTTACGATTGTCCTCGCCGGCCTGGTTCGCGCAACCGAAGAAAACTTCATCGAGCCTTTGCCAGTCGATGGATTTGTTACGGGCGGCAAGCGCCTTGATCGGGATGGCGGCGAGATCGTCCGTGCGCACTTTGGACAGAGAGCCGCCGTAACGGCCGATGGGCGTGCGGATGAAATCGCAGATATATGCTTCGCGGGCCATGGATTTCCTCAGGCGGCTTCGCCATGCGCGGCCTTGGTGCGCGCATGCAGTTCGCGAAGCACTGTAAGCTCTTTTTCGGTGGGCGGCGGCGTTTCCGCGACCTTGTCGAAGAATTTGATGGCCCAGCCGGTTGCTTCGGCAATCTGCTCGCGGGTCACGCCCGGATGCATCGACGCCACGGTCATTTCTTTCGTTTTTGGATCCGGCTCCAGCACGCAAAGATCGGTAATGACCTTGGTCGGGCCTTCGGTATCGACGCCGTATTTTTTGCGGTCGTCGCCACCCTTGCCGTGGCCAAGCGAAGTAATGAAATCGAGCTTCTCCACAAAGGCGCGCTTGGAGTGGTTCATCGTGATGAAGATACGCCCGCACGAAGTTGCGATTTCCGGTGCGCCACCGCCACCCGGCAGGCGGACCTTCGGCTTTTCGTAAGGGCCGACGACCGTGGTGTTCAGGTTCGCGAATTTGTCGATCTGCGCACCACCGAGGAAGCCGGTCGTGATGCGCCCGCCTTGCAGCCAGTAACGGAACATTTCCGGCACCGAAACCGTAAACAGCGCGGTCTCGCAGAGTTCGCCGTCTCCGATGGAAAGCGGCAGCACGTTCGGCTTGGTGTCGATCGTGCCGGACTCATAAATCAGCACGATGTCCGGCGCATGCGTCAGCCGCGCAAGATTGCAGGCGGCCGACGGGGCGCCGATGCCCACGAAGCACACATCGTTGTTGTTGAGCGCGCGTGCGGCGGCAATCGTCATCATTTCGGAAGGAGAATATTTTGCGGTCATGTCACTCTCCTCAAGCCGCACGCTTCGCGTGGGCCGCGAACGCATCCGGGCCCTTCCGCATGACGTGCTCGTCCATCCACGCGGTGAAGCTGTCGCGGTCGCGCGCGATATTGTCCCACTGCTTGTAGAAGGCGTTGTCGCGCGTGTAGTAGCCGTGCGCATAAGAAGGATGCGCGCCGCCCGGCACTTTCACGATCGAGGAAACCGTCCAGCTCGGCAGGATCACCGCATTCGGTGAACGTGGTCCGAAGTCGTCCACGATCTCTTCCACCGTCACCACTGAGCGCTTGGCGGCGAGCACCGCCTGTTTCTGCACGCCGACAATTCCTTCCAGAAGAACATTGCCGTCGCGGTCCGCCCGCTGCGCGTGAATGAAGGCGACATCCAGCTTTACCGCGGGCACGGCCGACAGCATCTCGCCCGTGAACGGGCATTTGATTTCCTTGATGTTCGGATTGACGCGCGGCAGTTCCGCTCCGCGATAACCCTTGAACATCGCAAACGGCAGGCCGGACGCGCCGGCGTCGTACGCGTTCGCCATCGCCGCGTGAGAGTGTTCCTCGATTTCAATTTTGTTCGGCCAGCCGTTTTCGTAAGCATCGCGGAAGCGATGCAGCGAACCGACCCCCGGATTGCCGCCCCAGGAAAAAACCATCTTCACGGCTGCACCCATGCCGATCAGCTGGTCGTAGATGAGGTCCGGGGTCATGCGGATCAGGGTCAGTCCTTTCCGCTTCTGCCGGATAATTTCGTGGCCGGAGGCGAACG
>VFQR01002031.1_pt1 | contig 13674 bp, 10 predicted proteins | sample 3512321 | NCBI WGS metagenome assembly VFQR01 (sample SAMN10412374, study PRJNA504923) | tailings metagenome | isolation source: Relicate 3 Philex TSF1 revegetated site | place: Philippines: Tuba, Benguet | collected 2017-08-29
CACGACGGTCGTGCACCGCTACCCGGTCTCGGGGGACGGTGACGTCGCGGCGACCACCAGCACGGCCATGTCGTCGCTGACGGCGCCCCGCGCGTGGTCGGCCGCAGCCGTCGTCACGGCGCCGGCCAGATCGGATGCGGAGAGGTGCCGGTTGTCGCGCACCACCTCCACCAGCCGCTCCGTGCCGAACTGTTCGCGTCCGCGACGGGCCTCCGTGACGCCGTCGGTGACCATCACCAGCCGGTCGCCGGGCCGCAGCACCGCCGTCGAGTCCTGGACGCGCACCTGCGCGAGCACGCCGAGCAGGGTGCCCGGGCTGCCGATCACGGTGGCCGCCCCGCTGGCACGGCACAGGATGGGCGGCGGGTGGCCACCCAGGGCGAGCACCACCTGCAAGCCCTCCCGGCGTGGGCTGAGGCGGGCCGTCGCCACGGTCACGTAGCGGCCCTGGCCGTCGGACTCGCGCAGCATCGCGTCGTTCAGCAGCCGGAGCGCCTTCGCGGGCGACCGCGTCTGCCCCGCAGCGGCGCGCAGGGTGTACCGGGTGAACGCGGTGACCGCCGCCGCCTCCGCACCGTGACCGCACACGTCCCCGACGACCAGGCCCCAGGTGCCCCGGCCGAGCCGGAACACGTCGTAGAAGTCGCCGCCGACATCGAGCCCGAGCGACGAGGGGACGTAGCGGGCGCCGAGGTCGACGCCGGCGATGGTCGGCAGCGCCGGGGGGAGCAGGCTCTGCTGCAGCGTGTGCGCCAGCTCGGCCGATCGGGCTGCCGACGCGGCGAGAGCGGCCTCGATCCGCTTGTGGTCCGTGACGTCGCGGAAGTACCACGCGTATCCCAGATACCGCTGGCCGTCGAACATGGGGGCACCGACGCGGTCGAAGACGCGGCCGTCGCGCAGCCGCAGCTCTTCGCGGGTGTGCGCCTTCGTGGCGTACGCGTGCTCGACACGCATGCGGAAGCCGATCGGGTCCTCCACGCGCTCCGCGGCCACGGCGAGGGCGCGCTCGTCCACCCCGGCGCGTATCACCGCCTCGGGGAAGTCCCACATCTCGACGAACCGGCCGTTGTACGAGATCATCCGCCCGTCGGGACCGACGACCAGCTGGCCCTCCATGCCCGCCTCGCCACGGCTCCGCAGGATCGCCGTCTGCAGGTGGAGCTCGTGGTGGAGCCGAGCGTTGTCGATGGCGGTCGCTGCCCGCCGCGCCAGCTCGAGCACGACCGCCACTGCGCTGTCGTCCAGGCTCCGCCGCTCCCGTCTGGCCACCGTCAGCGCACCGAACCTGTGGTCGCCCACCTGCAGGGGCGCGGTGACGACGGCGCCGAACCCGAGGCGTCGGAGCAGGTCGAGGTGCTCGTCGTCCCGGGCGATCGCCCGCAGCACGTCGTCGGAGACGTCGTCGTGGCGGATCACGGCACCACTGGAGATGACCCGACCCACACCACCGGGTGCGCGCAGGTCGACCGGGTAGCGGTCGTGCGCCTCGAGCAGCGTCGCGACCCGGTCCGGATCGGCGTGCGCCACCGCCGCCACACGAACCGCATCGTCGTTCCGGAGGTGGATCACGCACCAGTCGCCGAGCGACGGCACCGCCAGCGACGCGAGCCCGTCGAGGGTGACGTCGAGGTCGAGGCTCTCGCTGAGGAGGCGGGATGCTTCGGCGATGAACGCCAGCCGCTCGCGAGCGGCCTCGGCCTCGGTCCGCGCCGCGAGCTCCGCCTCCAGCAGCGCCAGGCGCTCCTCTTCCAGCAGACGCCGCTCGATGAACCCGCCGAGCTTCCCGCCGAGCGCCTGCATCCGCCGGCCGACGTGGTCGTTGACACCGTGAGGTTGGTGCGACAGCAGCTCCACGACCCCGATGACCCTCTGCTGTGACAGCAGCGGGAAGGCGAACGCGTCGCGCAGCCCGACCGCCGCCGCCGCGGCGGCGCGCGGGAAGCTCACGTCGTCCGCGAAGTTCTCCACCCAGGCGGGTGCTCGCGTGCGCCACACCCTCCCCGGCAGCCCCTCCCAGCGGCCGAGCGATGCCGCCTCCAGGAACAGCGCCACGGCCGTCGGCTCACGGGCCCAGGACGATCTCCGTGCCAGCCGTCCCCCGCTCGTCTCGAGCCACAGCTGGGCCACGTCCCACCCCATCGACGACCCCAGACCCGCCAGGACGCGCGGAAGCGCCTCGTCGAGCGAGACCGCTTCGGTGAGCGCGGCGACGAGCGACTCGGCGAGCGCGTCGTCACCTTCCAGCTCGAGCCGGTCGGAGACGTCGCGCAGCAATCCGACCACGAAGCGGCCCTCCGGCGCCCTCGCCGTCGTGACGACGAGCTCGACCTCGATCTCGTTGCCGTCGGCTCGCAGAGCGGGCACCCGCAGCGGGCGTCCCATCACCGTGGCCTCGCCCGTGGTGACGAAGCGGGTGAACCCGGCCTGGTGCGCCTCGCGGAAGCGTTCCGGGAGGATCACCACCAGGGGTCGGCCGACGAGGTCGCTCCCGGCCCAGCCGAGGAGCGCCTCGGCTGCCGGGTTCACGTAGCGGACCAGCCCATCGGTGCCTGCGGCGACCACCGCTTCGTGCAGCTCCTCCACCAGGCCGTGCCACTCCGGGCGCTCAGGGGCTGCCGGCCCGACTCGCGACCCCGTGGCCGCTGCGTGGCTGCGGTCGCGCATTCCACCGCCGGGGAGGCCCATGGCGGCACCCTACGCCGACCGCGCCGGGAGCGGGCGCGCCGGCCGCGGCGGCGCACGACCGTCGTGCGCTCCTCCCCGATGTGGGCGATCAGCCCGGTGGCACCGTCGCGAACGCGCGCACCGGGAACGTGCCGGCACCGCGGACGGGTGCGGGCACGGCGGTGAAGGTGAAGCCTCCAGCGGGCAGCGAGGACAGCCCGGTGAGGTGCTCGACGATCGGGACGCCGGCGCCCAGCAGCGCGGTGTGGACCGGGCGGGCCATGTCGTCGGTGTCGTCGATGTTCAGCGAGTCGATCCCGACGCAGGCCACACCCGCCTCCACCAGCGCGTCGGCCGCGGCGGCCGTGAGGAACGGGTGGTCCTCGGCGTACGCCGGCGTCCCCCACCGGGCGGCGTGGTCGGTCCACAGCAGGACCGCACGGCCCCGCCACGCGGCGGCATCGTCGGGAGCCACGTCGATGCGGCGTCGGCCGCGGACGTCGACGCACACGCCCTGCACGTCGACCACACGCTCGAGGTCGAGCTCGGCGAGGTCGGCACCGTCGGCGAAGCGGTGGAAGGGGACGTCGAGGTACGTGCCGGTGTTGGTGCACAGGTGGACCATGCCGATGTGGAACGTGACGCCCGGACCGTAGGACCGCTCGGCCGCCTCGCGCGACAGCAGCGTCTCCACACGCGGTGCCGGGAGGCCGGGGTAGGTGACCATGCCGTCCACGATCGGATGGCTCAGGTCGACGAGTCGGCGCAGGGATCGCACGCCGCGAACCCTAGGTCGACGGGCAGTCGCTGCAGTGCGGGTGCCCCGGCGGCAGCGGGCAGTCGCCACTGCCGCCGGTGAGCAGCCGAGCGAGCAGCGGGTCGCAGCCGAACTCGAGCACGTGCTCGCGCAACAGGGCGGCGGCGAGGTCGGGAGAGCTGGCGGCGGCGCGGAGGATCTCCTCGCGTTGGCGCTCCTCCCGCCTGCGGGGATCAGCGGCGTTCTTCCGGCTCGGGTCTCGTTCCATGCTTCCTCGACAGCGGTGCGCTGGATGCGGCGCCGCCACGACGTCGGCGGGCCCGCCCGATCGGGCGGGCCCGCGCGGTCGGCGGCTCGGTGCAGCTTCAGACGGCGACGGGCTCGGCGGCAACGGCGTCGCCGGGCTGCGTCGCGTGGTCGACGTCGTCCCCGTCGGGTGCCTCCCGGAGCCCGAAGCGGTCGTGGAGCCGGCGCAGCGGAGCCGGTGCCCACCAGTTCCAGTCACCGAGCAGCTTCATCGCCGCCGGCACCAGCAGCGTGCGGACCACGACGGCGTCCACCGCCACCGCCAGCGCCAAGCCGAAGCCGAGCATCTTGATGCCCAGCACCTCGCCCATGGCGAAACCGGCGAAGACGATGACGATGAGGAGCGCCGCCGAGGTGACGATCCCGCCGGTGCGCTGCAGCCCCTCGGCGACCGCACGGTCGTTGTCGCCCGTGCGGTCGTAGATCTCCTTGATCCGGCCCAGCAGGAACACCTCGTAGTCCATGGACAGCCCGAAGGCGAAGATGAAGATCAGCACCGGCATGAACAGGTCGAGGCTGCCGACGGCCTCGAAGCCGAGGAGCCCGGCGAGGTGTCCCTCCTGGAAGCCCCACACCAGCGCCCCGAACGTGGCGCCCAGGGACAGGACGGTCAACGCGATGGCCTGGAGCGGCACCGCGATCGACCCGGTCATGAGGAACAGCAGCACGAAGGTGGCCACGGCGACGATGGCGAACGCCCACGGCAACCGGCTCAGCGTGTCGGCCTTCGTGTCGACCAGGGTGGCCGCCGTCCCGCCGACCATCACCTCCACCTGCTGGCCGGCGATGCCGCCGCGCAGGGCGTGGACGAGGTCCTGGGCGTTGGCGCCCTGGCTCGTCCCGTGCGGCACGACCGACACCACCCCGGTGCCGTCGGGCGTGTCGGCCCAGGTGCTCACGCCGGCCACCCCGGGCACCCGCTCGACGGCGAGGGCGTAGCCGGCCACCTCGTCGGCGGTCGCGTCGAGGACGACCACGTGGATGGGATCCGCGCCACGCGCAGGGAAGCGCTCCGACATCGTCATCGCCACCGCGCGAGCCTCCGACGAGCGGGGCAGGTAGCGGGCGTCGCCGCTCTCGAACCTCGCCGACATGAACGGGAGCGCCACGGCCACCAGCGCCCCTCCGACCACCAGCACGGTCGCCAGCGCCCTGCGCTGGACGAAGCGGGCCACGCTGGCGAAGCGGTGGCCATCACGGCGGGCAGGAGCCGGCTTGATCCGCCGGCCCAGCACGGCCAGCAGCGCCGGCAGGAGCGTGGTGGCGGCCGTGAGGGCGACCATCACGACGCCGATCCCGGCGATCCCGAAGGAGCGGTAGGCAGGGTCGTCGAAGGCGAACAGGCCGGCGAGGGACGCGGCGACGGTGAGCGCCGAGAACGCGACCGTCCGGCCGGCGGTGGACGTGCTGGTGACCACGGCGTCCTCGATGGAAGCGCCACGGGCCCGCTCCTCGCGGAAGCGGCCGACCACGAGCAGGCCGTAGTCGATGCCGAGGCCGAGGCCGAACATGAACACCACGTTCATGGCGTAGACCGAGACGTCGGTGACGCCGGTGGCGGCGAACAGCACGAACATCGTCCCGGCCACCGCCGCGAAGGCGATGAGCAGCGGCAACCCTGCCGCGATCAACCCCCCGAGCACCACCACCATCACCAGGAAGGCGACCGGCAGCGCCTTCTTCTCGGCGGCGAGGTCCTTCTCGATCGCCGCGGCGAACTCGTCGTCGATCACCGCGGTTCCTCCGATGCGCACCGACGGTGCGTCGAGGTCCCGGAGGCCGGAGACGACGGCGTCCACGGTGTCGCGGTAGGCCCGGCCGCGCAGGTGGTCGTCGAGCTGGACGACGACCACGGCGCCACGTCCGTCCTCGGCGACGAGACCGGGATGGGCGTGGCTGAAGGGCTCCACGACGCCGTGCACCCCGTCGATGGCGGCGAGCCGGGCGACCTGCCGGTGCAGGTCGTGGCGCACCTCCGGGAGGGCCAGGTCGACGTCGTCGACCAGCGCCACGACCTCGAGGCCGCGATCCATGACGTCGTGCAGGTACTTCGACACCTGGGCCGATTCGAGCCGGGCCGGCCCGTCCGGCTGGGCGCGGAGCTTGGGCATCACCGCCCCCATCAGCGCCACGCCCGCGAGGAGCACGGCGAGCCAGGCGGCGACGATGGCGCGGCGGCGGCGATAGGTGAAGCGTCCGATGGTCTGGAACATGGGGTCGTCCTCCTCTGTGGATCCCGGAACGGGTGAGGCGAGGTTCCGCGAACGCGCTGAGACGCGGCTGAGGCAGCGCTGAGCCGCGATGCGGGGCCCCGACAGCACCGACGCGGCGCGGCCTCAGCCGCCCTCGGCACCGTCGCGTCCATGGATGTCCCGCCGTCCACCACGCTGGAGTCCGCAGTCATCGCCTTCGTCGACCTCGCGGGGTTCAGCGCCATCACCGACGTGCACGGTGACCTCGCCGCCGTCGACGTCCTCGAACGCTTCGAGCAGGTCGTCGTGCGGGCAGCGGCACCCCTCACCCCGCCGCTCAAGTGGATCGGTGACGAAGCGATGTTCGTGTTCCCCGACGCTGCCACGGCGGTGCCCACGCTCGCCGGCCTGATCGTGGCCTGCCGCGCCGAGCGGTGGTTGCCGCTCACGCGAACCGGCGTGCACGACGGGCCAATCCTCCGCCGGGGCGGCGACGTGGTCGGCGGCACGGTGAACGTGGCGGCACGCATCGCCGCGCTGGCACGTCCCGGCGAGCTGCTGGCCGGGCCGGGCTTCGCCGCCGCGGCCGCGGAGCTCGGGTTCCCCGTCCGCTCGCTCGGGCCGGTGAGGCTCCGGTCGGTCGCCACCCCGGTCGAGGTCCACGCCGTCGATGTCGTCGAGCCCGTGCCAGCGGCGGTGATCGACCCCGTCTGCAAGATGCACGCGCCAGCCGGAGCCGTGGTGAAGCGCTGGTGGTTCTGCTCCGAACCGTGCGCGCAGGCCTTCGCCCGCGACACCGGGCCCTACATGTGAGACCCGGGGGGCCGTCGGCTCCTGTCCGAGGCGGGAGTAGCGTTCGCGCCCGTGGAGCTGCGCCTGCTCGGCGACCTCGAGGTGGTCGACGACGACCGGGTGATCCCGGTGCGCGGGCCGAAGCAGCGCCTCATCCTCGCGCTGCTCGCGGTGCACCGGGGGGAGGTGGTCGCCACCGAACATCTGGTGGACCAGCTGTGGTCCGACCGTCCTCCGAGCAACCCCCACAACGCCCTCCAGGCGCAGGTGTCGTCCCTGCGCAAGGCACTGGGCGAGCCCGTCCTGATCACGCGCGGCAACGGCTACGCGCTCGGCCTCGCCGCCGACGAGGTGGACCTGACGCAGTTCGAGCGCGCGGCGACGGAGGGCATGCGATCCCTCGCCGCTGGCGATGCGCTCGCGGCGTCGCAGCGCCTGGGCGAGGCGCTGGCGATGTGGCGTGGCCCGGCACTGGCCGACTTCGTGTACGACGACTTCGCCCAACCCGAGATCGCCCGCCTCGAGGCCCTCCGCCTCGCCGCGTGGGAGGCGCGGCTCGAGGCGGACCTGGAGCTCGGCCGCCACGCCGACGTGCTCGGCGACCTCGAGGCGCAGTGCCGGCGCCACCCGCTGCGCGAGCGGCTCTGGGAGCACCGCCTGTTGGCGCTCTACCGCTGCGGCCGTCAGGCCGAGGCCCTCCGCTGCTACGACGAGATCCGCCGCCACCTCGTCGAGGAGCTGGGTTTGGAGCCGGGGCCTGCGCTGCAGACGCTGCAGCGCCGGATCCTGGCGCAGGACCCGGCCCTCGAGGTGCCGGCGCGAGACGCCGGCCAGCGTGGTCCGGTGCGCCCGCCGTCGACCACGACCGATGGAGCTGCGGCAACCGTCGTGTCGCTCCCCGTCAGCCTGTCCCGCTTCGTCGGCAGGGCCGGCGACCTGACCGCGCTGCACGCGTGCCTCGATCGGCACCGGCTGGTCACGGTCGTCGGCACCGGTGGCGCCGGCAAGACGCGGGTCGCCATCGAGCTCGCTGCGCAACGCGTCCACCTCCACCCGGGGGGCGTGTGGCTCGCCGAGCTGGCGCCGGTGACGGAAAGCGCCAGCGTGGCGTCGGCCGTGGCCGCCGCGGTCGGTGCGGGTGAGCGCTCGTCGCCCGAGGTCGTTGCCGGGAGTGCCGTCGATCGGCTCGTGCACCACCTGGCAGGGCTGCGGGCGTTGGTCGTGGTCGACAACTGCGAGCACGTCGTCGATGGCGCCGCGCACGTGCTGGAGCAGCTGCTGGAGCGGCTCCCGCTGCTCACCGTGCTGGCCACGAGCCGCGAGCCGCTGGGCGTGCCCGGCGAGGCTCTCCATCCGCTGGGCGCGCTGCCCACCGAGGAGGCGGTCGAGCTCTTCGTCGATCGAGCTGCCGCGGCCGACCGCACGTTCGCCGTCGACGGGGCGCGGCAGGAGCTGCTCGCCGAGATGTGCACGCGGCTCGATGGCCTCCCACTGGCCATCGAGCTCGCCGCATCGCGGCTGAGGGCGCTGCCGCTCGAACAGGTCGCGGCGCGCCTCGACGACCGCTTCAGGTTGCTCACGAGCGGGGCACGGACCGCCGCGCCGCGCCAGCAGACCCTGCGCGCCGTCGTCGACTGGAGCCACGGGCTTCTCTTCGACGGGGAGCGACGCCTGTTCCGCCGCCTCTCGGTCTTCCCCGGCGGGTGCCGCCTCGAGGTGGCCGAGGCCGTGCTCGCCGACGAGGAGGTGCCCAGCGAGGACGTGTTGGACCTGCTGACGAAGCTCGTCGACAAGAGCCTCGTCGTCCTGCACCGCGACCACGACGGCGGTGCCCGCTACCGGCAGCTGCAGACGTTGCGCGAGTACGGCTGGGAGAAGCTCGTCGCCGCGGGCGAGGTGCGAGAGCTCCGGTCGCGCATGGCGGCCTGGTACCTCGACCTCGCCCGCGGGGCCACGGAGGGCCTGCGCGGCCGGACCGGGCCTTCCTGGCGGCAGCTGCTGGATGCCGAGCTCGAGAACCTTCGGGCTGCGCTGGACGTCCACATCGATGCCGGCGATGCCGACGCCGCGATCGGGCTGGCCACGGGCATCGCCTGGCAGTGGTTCCTGCGCGGTGACTGGCACGAGGCCATCCGCTGGCTGGGCGATGCCCTCGCCACCGCCGGATCCGCCGAACCGGCGATCGCGGCGCGCGGTCGTGCTTGGCACGGCTACTACCTCGTCCACGCGGAGGGAGCCCGTCACATCGACGTCGGTGGGAGAGCGCTCGCCGCGCTCCGTGCCCACGGCTCGCGCCTCGACGTGTGCGAGGCGGCGCTGCTCCGAGCTTCCTCGTTGAGCAGGATCGGGCAGCAGGAGGCAGCACTCGCCGCGCTGCAGGAAGCTCGCCCCCTGCTCGAGGAGGAGGGCCACGAGTGGGGCCTCGCCTTGCACGATCTCCTCCTGGCGCTCGCTCGCGCCCGGCTGGCGCACCTCGACGAGGCCGAGGACGCCGCCCGACGCAGCGTTGCCCGGTTCGAGGCGATCGGCGAACGCTGGGTCCTGCTCGAGCCTCTCGGCACCATCGCCGCCATCGCAGCGGTCCGCGGCGACCAGCGCGCTGCCCTCACCGCCTACGACGAGGTCATCGACGCCACGCGCCGCCTCGACCTCCCCGGCTACCTCCCGTACTGGCTGATCTGGCGAGCGGTCGCGGCCGCTCGTGCCGGTGACGACGAAGCTGCCGTCGCAGGGTTCGACGAGGCCAGCCATGCCTCGTCCAACCCCGTCAACACGGCGTTCGCGCTGTTGGGTGGGGCGCGGGCGCGGGCACGACGCGGCGAGCCGGAGGGCGGCGCAGAGGCGGCGCGTCGCGCGGAGGCGGTGATCTGCACCATCGGGAGGGCAGATCTGATCGCCGCCGCCCGGGCGGTGGGCGCCGCCTGCGCCTTCGATGCCGGCGCCCGACCCGAGGCGGCCACCCTCGCCGACACGGTGGACCTCGCCGCGGGTGCCGCCGGAGCGATCGCCGCGATCGTCCGCGCCCTCTGCGCGGGCGATCAGGAGGCGGCGCGCCGGCACCTCCAGGTGTGGCTGGCGACGCCGGCGGCCCTCGTGCCGGGCACCACCGACGCGCTGCTGGCCGCGGACCGGGACCACGTGGCGAGCTGGTTGACCTGATCCTCACGAGATGGGGTAGCAGCGCACGACACTCGTGCACCCCTACCCGATCTCGCCGCTGCGGGGCGGGGCGAGCGTCAGCGCGCGGCGGCGAGGAGCTGCGTGCAGGCCTCCTCGCAGCGCCGGCACGTCTCGGCGCAGACACGACAGTGGTCCATGTGGTCGCCGTGGCCCTCACACTCGGCGGCGCAGGTGCGGCAGGCGACCACGCACGCCTCGAGCATCGCCCGCGACAGCTCGGCCACGTACTCGGTCTGGCGGGCCAGCACACGAGCCGTGGCGGTGCACACGTCCGCGCAGTCGAGGTCGAGGCGGATGCAACGGGCGAGCTCGGGCGACAGGCCGTCCTCGCCGAGGCAGGCGTCGGCGCACTGGGTGCACACGGTCGCGCACTCGATCAGGGTGTCGATCGTGCGCGCGAGCTCCCCGCTGTCGAACCCGAACTCGCCGGGGTACGTCCGGAGCATCTCCTCGACCTTCGACATCGTGCCTCCTCGGTTCAGCCGCCCTCCGGCGCCTTCGTCCTGCTGCGGCGCAACGCGCCGGGCTTGTGCGCGGCGCGGCCGCCGTTGTCGCTCTCGACCAGGTACTGCGGGTCGTCCTTCGTCGCCTTGGCGACGTGGCCCTTGATCCGCGTCCTGCTCGTCAGCTTCCGGACGATCGTGCCGACGGCCTTCCCCGCGCCCCGCTTCGATCCGTGCGAGCTCCACTCGACGCGGTCACCCGACTTCAGCTCTGCCACGTCGGCTGGCCTACCCGGGCCCCGCGGGCGGAAACGCCACCGCCGGGTGGCGTGCACGGCGCTTCGATGCGACGGCGCCGGCGATCAGGCCTACGGTCGGGGCTCGGATGGACGAGCGACGCACGATCCTCGTGGCCGGCGGGACCGGTTACGTCGGGGGCCGCCTCGTGCCGAAGCTGCTGGAGGGGGGTCACCGGGTGCGGGTGGTGGCGCGGACGCCGTCGCGTGTGCGCCGCTTCGACTGGGCGGAGCAGGTGGAGGTGGTCCGGGCCGACCTGCTCGACGCGTCCACCCTGCCCCGTGCCTTCGAGGGCTGCGACGCCGTCTACCACCTGGTGCACTCGATGGGCTCGACCGCCGACTTCCAGCGCACCGACGCCGCCGCGGCCACCAACGTCCGGGACGCCGCGGACGCGGCAGGGCTCCGGCGGATCGTCTACCTCGGCGGGATGGGCGACGACGACGGCGAGCTCTCGGCGCACCTCGCCAGCCGCCACGAGGTGGGCCGGATCCTCGCATCGGGACGCACGCCGACCACCGAGCTGCGCGCGGCGGTGATCATCGGCTCCGGCTCACTGTCGTTCGAGATGCTCCGCTACCTCACCGAGGTGCTGCCGGTGATGATCACGCCGATGTGGGTGCGCACCCGCTGCCAGCCCATCGCCATCCGCGACGTGCTCGACTACCTCGTCGGCGTGCTCGACGACCCGGAGGCGGTCGACCGGGTCCTCGACATCGGCGGCGCCGACGTGATCACCTACCAGGAGATGATGCGCGTCTTCGCCGAGGAGGCGGGGCTGCGACGGCGGATCATCATCCCGGTGCCGGTGCTGTCGCCGGGCTTGTCGTCACGCTGGGTCGGCCTGGTGACGCCGCTGCCCGCCGGCATCGCCCGCCCGCTCATCGACTCGCTCCGCCACGAGGTGGTCGCACGTGACCGGTCCATCGACGCCCTCGTCCCCCACGAGCCGCTCGACGTGCGCAGCGCGGTGCGCCTCGCCCTGCGCCACACGCGCACCGAGGCCGTGGAGACCAGGTGGAGCGACGCCGGCTTCACCCCGGCCGACACCCTGCCGGGCGATCCGGAGTGGTCGGGAGGTTCGACGCTCGCCGACGAGCAGGTGGTGACGACGAGCGCCGACCGTTCGTCGCTGTACCACGCGTTCGCCCGGATCGGCGGTGCCAACGGTTACTACGTGGTCGACTGGGCGTGGCGGTTCCGTGGGCTGGTCGACCGGCTGATCGGCGGCCCCGGGTTGCGCCGGGGGCGGCGCCATCCCCTCGACCTGCGCCCGGGCGAGTCGCTCGACTTCTGGCGGGTCACCGACGTGGAGCCTGGACGGCACCTGGTGCTGGAGGCGGAGATGCGCGTGCCGGGGCGGGCGTGGCTGGCGTGGCACATCGAGGGCGACGACGCCGAGCCGGGCGGCCTCCGCCTGCGCCAGACGGCGCACTTCGCGCCGAGGGGTCTGTGGGGCCGCGCGTACTGGTATGCGATGTTCCCCTTCCACGTGGTGATCTTCGCCGGCATGGCCCGCGCGATCGTCCGTTATGCCGAGCGGGCGGCGGCGGGCCACGGCTGACACCTCGCCCGCTCGACGCGCGGCCAGCCGCGCCCTCGCCGACGGGCCCCGGTCGTGAGGGCCTCCGGTACGATGCCTCCGGCGGTCGGCTCGGCCCCGCCCCTCTAGCTCAATGGGAGAGCAGCGGGCTTTTAACCCGTTGGTTCTGGGTTCGAGCCCCAGGGGGGGCACCACGACGTGCCGCGGCGCTCGGTGCGAGCAGCTCGCCGCCGTGGGCGGTGAAGGACTGCCCTGCGAAGGCGATGTGCTGGTTCGCGGTGTGGATGTCGCGGAAGCACCGCTGCAGCGGGTGGTTCGTGTAGACGGCGTCTGCGCCGGCGAGGTGGAAGGCGAGGTCCACCGCGGCCACCGCTGCGTCCATCGACTGCTGACCGGCGAGCGCGATCCGCATGACCTGCTCGCCGGTGAGGCTCGCGCCGGACGTCACCGTGGCCCATGCGCCGTCGAGGGTGTCGAGGAGGAACGTGCGGGCCGCCTGCAGCGAAGCGTCGGCGCGACCGATGTCGTGCTGGGCCCTGGGGTCGTCGGCGATCGGCTGCGGGCTGGTGCCGCGCCGCTTGCTCGGTGCGAGGTCTGCCAGCTCGTCCAGTGCTCGCCGGGCGACGCCCAACGGGAACCCGCCCATGAGCACCGTGAGCAGCGGGAAGAAGCCGAGCTGCGAGAGCGGCCCGTCGCCGGCGGGGTCGTCGAGCATCGGCGCCGCGGTGTGGTCGATCGGGACGCGGAGGCCGCGGACCTCGATGTCGTGGCTGCCGGTGCCACGGAGCCCGAGCGAGTGCCACGTGTCGATGACCGCTGCTCCGTCACGGGGGAACATCGCGAACCGGACATCGGGGCGCCCGTCGGCGCGGACCTCCGGTGCGCCGTCGCGCACGACGACCACCGCCGCCTGGTACCAGTCGGCGTGGACGCAGCCGCTGTTGAACGGCCATCGTCCGTCGACGACGAGGTCCCGGCCGTCGCGACGCGCTCGGCCCATCGGCGCGAACATGCTCGTGGACGCCACGTCCGTCGTCGCCGAGAGCATGTCCCTCGCGGCAACCGGGTCGAGCCAGGCGAAGAACGCCGTCGAGTTCCCGATGAGCGTCGTCCACCCCGCCGACCCGTCGGCGTGCGCGATCGCCTCGATCGACTCGACGATCGTGACGGGATCGAGCTCGAGGCCGCCGAGGGCAGCCGGCATCGCCATCCGGAACAGCCCCGCTGCCCTCGTCGCGTCGACGAGGTGGGCGGGCATCGTGCGGAGCGCCTCGCCCTCGTCGGCCGAGGCCCACACCTGGGCGAGCAGCTCGTCGGTCACCAGCTTCACGTCGTCGAGCACGGTCACTTGGCCCTCCCTGAATTGAGGGCATGAACACTGCCCTGATTGCTGGTACTCTGCCTCACGTGGCTCGAGCCGTCAACCCCTCGCCCCGGACCCCTCGCGGCTACCACAGCCCCGCGCGGCGGGCGCGGGCGCTCGAGACGGAACGTCGG
>VFQR01002033.1_pt1 | contig 13672 bp, 12 predicted proteins | sample 3512321 | NCBI WGS metagenome assembly VFQR01 (sample SAMN10412374, study PRJNA504923) | tailings metagenome | isolation source: Relicate 3 Philex TSF1 revegetated site | place: Philippines: Tuba, Benguet | collected 2017-08-29
CGTGACGATCGACATGTCACAGGTCACCTTCCTCGACTCGTCGGGACTGCGCACGCTGCTGAAGATCGCCCGGGCCGCCGGGGAGCGTGGCGATCAGGTGGTGCTGCGGGCGCCGAGCCCGGAGGTCGATCGCCTTCTCGAGCTCACCGGCACCCGCGAGCAGTTCACGTACGCCGACTGAGCTCGGCCTGCATCCCCGCGGCGGGCACCTCGTCGGCCGCGAGGGCCAGCACGAGCAGGGCGATGTCGTCGCCGCTGCCCCGCGGGCGACGGTGCTCCACCAGCCGGCCGATCTCGTCGGCGAGCTGGGTGGCGGTGCCACGCGACGCGGCCACCACCGCGCACAGCTCCTCCAGCTGGACCCCCTGGCCGCCGGGCGCGTCGGTGATGCCGTCGGTGAACAGCACCAGGCGGTCGCCGGCGGCGAGGTCGTGCTCGGTGTCGTGCAGGACGGGCGGGAACAGGCCGAGCAGCGACCCGTGGGCGCCGACCGACGTGACCGTGCCGTCGGCGCGGGCCAGCAGCGGCAGCTCGTGGCCGGCCACCGCCAGCCGCAGGACCGCCCGTCGCGGCCCCGTCGCGACGGCGTCGGTCTGGACGATGCCGAAGCAGGCCGTGACGAAGGTGTCGCCGCCGTGCTCGGCCAGGGCGTGGTGGACCCAGCGCAGCACCTCCGCCGGGCTGTCGAGGTGGCGGGCCGCGGTGCGGGCGGTGTGTCGCACGAGGGCGGTCAGTGCCGCCGCGTCGAGGCCCTTGCCGCACACGTCGCCGATGAGGACGCCCCAGGTGCTGTCGTCCACGCGGAACACGTCGTAGAGGTCGCCGCCGATCGCGTCGTCGGTGCTGGCGGGCCAGTAGCGGGTGGCGATCTGGGCGCCGGGCGGGGCGCCGAGGCGTCCGGGGAGCAGGCTCTGCTGGAGCGTGAGGCTGGAGCGGCGCTGCTCGTCGAGGAGCCGGGCGTTGTCCTCGGCCAGCGCCGCGGCGCGGTCCCGGTCGCGCAGCACCCGTTCGGTGAGGATCGTCACGGTGAGCGCCAGCACCGCCCCCAGGCCGGCGATGAGCGCCGGCAGGAAGCGGAGCAGGTCGCCCCCGAGCGGCTCGGTCGGTGTCATCACCAGCAGCAGCTGGGTGGTGCCGAAGGGCTGCACCGACGTGGCCCGCCGCCCCTCGAGCGGCAGGGCGGCCGTGCTCGCGTACAGCAGCTCGGAGGGGATCTCGTCCTCGCCGAGGTACAGCGCGTACTCGAGGTCCGCGAAGGGGCCGCTGGCCCGCGGAGCAGCCGTCGCGTCGGCGGGGAGCGGCGACTCCGCGTAGACGAGGTAGGCCACCTCGCCCCGCTGGGAGGCGGTGGTGTAGCCGATCCGCCGGCCGAGGTCGAGCAGGTCGTGCACGCCGAGTCCCTCGATGCCGGCCCCGGCACGCACGGTGGCGGCCGCCCGCGCCGCGTCGCCCGCGAGCAGCAGCGGCGGCTCGCCGAGCACGCCGACGGGCGTGGCATCGGCCACCCGGAAGAGCACGGCCGACACGAACGGGCGCTGCGGCCCGACGAGCGGGGCCATCACGGCCTCGAAGGCGCCGACCTCGCCGCCCGAGGTGCGGGCCACCTCCGCAGCCGAGGCGAGCGGCACCTGCACGCCGTTGATGGCCTGCGACAGCACGGCACCGGCCTCCGCGGTGCGCTGGTCGAGCAGCTGCTGCTCGGTCTGCTCGTACGACACGAAGCTGCCGGCGCTGGCGGCGACGACGGTCACGAGTGCCACGCCCAGCACGACCAGGCTGAGGCCGTGGACCCGGCGCGGGATCACGGAGACGGCACGCAGACCGTGAGGGAGCTGGGGCGCACGCTGAAGTGCAGCTTCTTCGCCGAGCCCTTCGTCCCACCGTCGAGCTCGAAGCGCTGCTTCTCGTGGAGCTTCACGCGGACGTCGCGCCCGCAGGTCATGTGGGCGTGGCCGTTGAAGCGCTGCCGATGTCGCGCGGCGCTGAGGAGCACACTGCCCCACTCGCGCAGCCGGGCGGCGGTGACCACGCCCACGTCGAGCAGGCCGTCGGTGGGGGAGCTGTCGGGGAAGGCCTGCATGCCGCCGGGCAGCGTACCGAGGTTGCCGACGAGGACGCAGGTCGCCTCGCCCTCGAACATCGGCGACCCGTCCACCTCCACCGTCACCTCGAACGGGTCGCGCTCGCGGGCGGCACGGACGGCGGCGCGGACGTAGGCGAGCGTGCCCAGGCGCTCCTTGTGGTCCTCGGCGGCGTCGATGAGCAGCGCGTCGAAGCCGGTGCCACCCATCAGGGCGAAGGCCAGGTCGTTGCACACGCCGGTGTCGATGCGGGTGGTGGCCCCGGCGGCGATCACCGCAGCCACCTCCTCGGGGCGCGAAGGCAGCGACAGCGCGGCGGCGAAGGAGTTGGCGGTGCCGGTGGGCAGCACCGCGAGCGGCACGTGGCTGCCGGCGAGCGCGTCGACGGTGGCGCGGACGGTGCCGTCTCCACCGCAGGCGACCACCACCTCGGCGCCGGCGTCGAGCGCCTTCCGAGCGGCCTTCGTGGCCGCGGAGCCCTTGTCGATCGCTCGCCAGTCGATCTCGTCGAAGCCGTGGTCGGCGAGCGCGGCGCGGAGGGTGCCGGCGTCGACCTTGTCGAGCTTGCGGCGGTGGGCGACCACCGCGACCCTGCGGACGCTCACGTGGCGCGACCACCCGTGCCGGCGTGCGACCGGCCGTTGGACGATGCCCGGTCGCGCTGTGCGCGCTCGCGCACGGCGGCAGCGAGCGCGGAGCCGTACGACGGGGCGACGTCGTCGGGCTCCCCGGCTTCGACCTTCCGCTCGCTGCGGGGTGCTGCCGCACCGGCGCGCACGGCCTCCAGCTGGGCCGCGACGGCCAGCCCGACGTACAGCGAGAGCGACCCGAGGTAGGCCCAGACGAGCACACCGAGGAAGCTGGCGAGCGGGCCGTAGGTCTCTCCGAAGCTGTCGCTGCGGGAGAGGTACAGGTTGAGCAGCAGCGAGCTGATGATCGACGCGCCGACCGCCAAGGCTGCGCCGAGGGCGAGCCACGACATGGCCGGCTGGCGACGCCGCGGCGCCACCTTGAACACCACGCACACCGCAGCGGTGAGGAACAGCGCGGCGAGCGGCCACCTGGCGATCTGCCAGATGGTGCCCCAGATGGACTCGTCGAACTGCCACCCCCCGCCGACGCCGATGACGAGGAAGTACAGGGCGAGCATGACGCCGGCGGTGACGAGCACGCTGAACGCGACCGCGTACTTCTTCAGCGCCGGCCGGTCGGACTCGATCCCGTAGATCCGGTTGGCCGTCCGCTCCACCTGCCCGAACGCCGTGGTGCCGGAGACGATCAGGGCGGCGAGGCCGCCGAGCAGCGCGGCCCGGTTGCCGCCGTTCTCGGCCCCCTGCTGCATCGCCTCGCGGAAGACCTCGCCGCTCGCGCCGGGTGCGATGAACTCGATCGTCGCGTCGAGGGCGTTGGTGAGCGACTCCCACCGGAAGAACGAGGCCGCGGCGACCAGCACGATGGCGCCGGGGATGAGCGTGAGGACGACCTGGAAGGCGGTGGCCCTGGCGTGGCTGAGGCCGTCGGCGGCGCGCAGCCTGGTGATGCTGTCGGCGATCAACCGGCGCAGCCGCACACGTGCGACCGTGTCCATGGCGTCGTCACCCCTGAGCTCGTAGGTCTCGGGCACGACGGCAGCGCTGCTCATCGGTGGCTCCCTTCCGCGTGCGCGGGCGGTGCCGCATCGTACCGCCCGGTGCTGTGCCGGTCGGCCGTGACGGGGTCGGCTTCGGCCGCGTCGGGCTCGACCGCGTCCGCCGTGCCGACCGTGTCGTGGACCACGTGCTCCAGCGGGGCGCCGAGGCGCTGGCGCCGCCAGCCGAAGGCGACGGCGACGAGGGCGAACCACCCCCAGCCGACGGCGAGGCCGGCGAGGACGTCGGTCACCCAGTGCACCCCGAGGATCGGTCGCGTCGCCCCGACGGCGAGTGCCACGACGACGGCAGCCGCCGTGAGCGCGCGCCGCTCGCGAGCGGGGCGGTTGCGGGCGAGGACCAGGGCCACGGCCGCCCAGGTGGCCGCGGCTGCGGTGGTGTGGCCGGACGGGAACGACTGGCCGCCGGCGCCGACGTGCTGCAGGAGCATCGGCCGGTCGCGGTCGACGATGTGCTTCAGCAGGTTGCTGATGGCCCACTCGCCGAGGCCGACGGCGGCGACGAAGCCGAACGAACCGGCCCTCCGGTCGCGCCGCCACTCGACGAGGGCCGCCAGGGCGAGCGCCGCGAGCACGAGCGGCCGTGCGCCGAGGTGGGTGACCCACCGCGCGACGTCGACGAGCGCGGCGGGCGCATGATCGGCACCCCAGGTCGCGACCGAGGCGTCCACTCGCGCGAGCCCCTCGTCGTCGTCGATCCAGTCGAGCAGGACGCCGACCACGAGCGAGACGGCGAGGACCACGAGGAACGACGTGGTCAGCAGCAGCCCGCCGGCGCTGGTCCGGTCGAGGCGCCGGCTGACGAAGCGGTGCAGGCGTGGCCGGCGACGCACGGCGGTGCGCAGCCGGCGGCCGGGCGGCACCCGCTGCTCGTCGTGGATCCCGGGCTCCGAGGCGCGGCCGTGCCTGGAGGAGGCGGCGACGGCCACGGCCGCCCCGCCTGCCGCCGCTACGGCGACCACGATCAGGACGACGGCCATCCGAACTCTCGGCCGAGCGAGTGGTCGAGGTGGCGCCGGTGGGCGCGCTCCACGATCACGTAGGTGATGGCCAGCGACACCAGGCCCAGCAGCACGCCGGCGGCGACATCCGACAGGAAGTGCATGCCGCGGTACATGCGTGACAGCCCCACCGCCGCCGTGACGGCGACGATGACGGCCACCGCGAGGATCTTCGGCCAGAGCCGGCGGCTGCGCTGGAACACGACGATGGCCATCGCGCCGTACACCACCGCCGCCGCGGTGTGGCCCGAGGGGAACGACGAGTCCACCGGCGAGCTGTCCAGCTGCGGCACGTCGGGGCGATGGCGGCCGACCACGAGCGTGACGAGCAGGAAGGCGGAGGCCTCGAAGACGAGGGCGGTGGCCACGAGCAGCGGCTCCCGCCAGCTCTTCCACCGGCGGAGCATCACGAGCACCACCACCGCCGTGAGGCAGATCTTCACCGCCGTCTCCGACAGCATCGAGCCCCAGAAGCTCAAGGTGTTCCAGCCGTCGGTGCGCGACCCCGCGAGCGACTCGGCCACGTCGCGGTCGAGCTCGCCGAGCGAGCCGTCGAGCGGGCCGGTGACGAGGAACCCGAGGCCGATGAACGTCCCCGAGACGATGCAGAACGCGAGCAGGAACAGCCCGAGGTCGGACCAGGTGAGCGGCCACGTCGAACGCATCCACGGCATCGGCTTCGGCCGTCGCGCCTCCGGCGCGACCTCTCTCGACGGGCGTAGGTCCACGGCTGCTCCTCCCGGGCCGCCGACTACCCCCGGCCTACGTCACTCAAACGGATGCCGTGGGCGCCGGGGCGGCACGGGGCGCTGCGCCCGGAGCCGTGCCGTCCCCGCCGATCTGCTCCTCGATCGCCACCGACAGCTCGCCCGAGCCGGGCGGCGCCGCCGCATCGTCGGGAGCGGCGGCCTGCTCGATGCACATCCGGAGCGCGGGGCCGTCGAAGGTGGCCACACCGATGCAGTTGCCGAACACCGGGCCCTGGGTGATCCGCCACCGGCACTCCGTGCGGGCCCGGCCGGCGGCGCGCCGCAGCGCCCTGCCGACCGCCCGCCCCGGGCGGGTGAGGGCGAACCGGATGACGGCCCGCTCCCGGGGGGCGAGCGCGTTGCGGAGCGGGCTGCACACCACCTGGCGGACGGGCGCGGTCACCCCGCGCCCGTGCGGCCAGCGCACCTCGGCGAGGTAGCTGAAGTGGATGTCGCCGGACAGCACGGTGACCGTGCTGGGTGGACGCCCGAACCGACCGCTCGCCACGTCGGCCAGCAGGTCGGCCATCGCGTCGAACGAGCGGGCGAAGGCGGGCCAGTCCTCCAGGTCGATCGACCGGCGGAGCCGCTCGCCCAGACGGGCAGGCCGCGCGCCCCACCGGCCGTCGCACAGCACCTCGCTCCACGTCTGGATGTCGTGCATCCCGCCGGGGACGAACACGGGGAGGCTGGTGACGAGCACGAGGTGCTCGGCCGGCTCCACGCACTGCTCCACGACCCACGCCCACTCGCCGTCGTCGAGCATCGCCCGCGGGCCCCCGTCGAGGACGCGTCCGTTGCGGGAGTCGATGACGACGATCCTGGCGTCACCGAGGTCGCGGCGGAAGCTGAACCGGTAGCCGCCGGCCACCGGCGTGAACCGCTCGCTCTCGAGCGCCCACTCGCGTAGCAGGCTCCAGGCATCGTCCTCCGCGAGCGCTCGCGCGAGCAGGCCCTCCTCGCGGATGCGGGTGGGGGAGAGGTTGCCGAGGTGCTGGTAGACCCAGTACGAGACCAGGCCGCCGACCACGTGCTCCTCCCACCACGGCTGCTCGCGGATGTCGCGGACCCACGACGCGGAGATGTTCCAGTCGTCGATCATGTCGTGGTCGTCGAAGATCATCGCCGTCGGCACGACCGAGAAGAACCACCGCTCCACGGCGGGCCGCCACGACTCGTGGTAGAGCCAGCAGTACTCCTCGAAGTCGCGCACGAGGTCGGGGTCGAGGTCCTCGCCCTCGCCCCGGCGCCGCTCGATCCGCTCGCGGGTGACGGGCGACGTGTCGTCCGCGTACACCTGGTCGCCCATCATCACCATCAGGTGGGGCCACTGCTCCGGCGGCTGCTCCAGCATCTCCAGCGCGTGCCGCCAGAGTGCGTCGACGCCGCGGCCTCGTGCGTCGTGGGCCAGCTCCTCGGTGTACGGGGGCTCGTGGGGTGCGGCCGTGCGGCACGAGCCGAACAGCAGCCGCAGCGGTGCCGTGCGGCGCTCGCCGCCCGTGGTGCGGATCACGCTGGGCGGGAACGTCGAGCCCGCCTGCGGCCAGCATCGCTCGCCGTCGAGGAGCACGTCGTACTCGCGCGTGCTGCCCGGCTCGAGGTCCTCCACCACCACGAGGGCGTAGTGGTGGCCGCGCACCCGGAACGTGCGGGTGGTGCGGCCGAGCACCTCCACGTCACACGGGCCGTCGGTCTCGACGAAGATCGTCGCCGAGGTGTCGTCGACGTGGCGGAGCATGGGCCCGAGGATCAGCTCGGCCATCGCCGAGCCTCCTCTCGTGCCTGGATCACCGGCGATACGTGGGGCGGCGACGCGAGGGGTGGTCCGGCGAGAGGCGGCGCCAGATGAGCAGGGCGATCACCGACCCGATGATCGAGCCGATCAGGCCGGCGGGGCGGATCGCACCGCCGCGGTCGTTCTCGCCGAACACCAGGAACCCGAGGAAGCCGCCGATGAACGACCCGACGACGCCGAGGACGAGCGTCTGGACGAAGGTCATCGGGTCGCGTCCCGGGACGAGGGCCCTGGCGAGGAACCCGGCGATGATGCCGACGATCAGCAGGAAGAGGATGAACCCGATCATGGAGCGCTCCTGTGCGGTCCGGCCCCGGGCGGGGGCCGTGTGGGTGGTGCCCGCCGGAGGTGCCCAGGTCCTGCTGCACCGAAACGGTCCTCGCCGTGGCGCCCGGCACCGTCGTCACCGGCGCACGTCCGGCCGGACCAGCCGCCCCGGACGGCTCGCGACGGCGGCCTCCACCAGGCTGCCGTCGCGCAGGACCGGCGTGCCGTTCACCAGCAGGTGGCGCATGCCGACGGGCCGGTCGGCGGTGAGCCGCTCGGCGTCGGCCGGGAAGTCGCGCACGCGGCGCAGCGGCCCTGGCGCCACCGTCGCCGGGTCGAACACGACGAGGTCGGCTGCCGCACCGGCCCTGACGACGCCGCGGTCGGCGAAGCCGAACAGCTCGGCCTGGGCGGAGGTGAGCTTGCGCACCGCCTCCTCCAGGCCCAGCACGCGGCGCTCGCGGACCCACCGCGCGAGCAGGTCGGTGGCGAGCGGCGCGTCGCACAGCTGACCCACGTGCGCGCCCGCGTCGCTCAGCCCGATCGTGCAGCCCTCCGCCTGAAGCAGCTCCCCGATGCCCTCCTCGTCGTCGTTGGCGAGCACGGCCTTCACGCGCAGCCCCAGGTCCACCTCGTCCAGGGTGAGATCGAGCAACAGGTCGAAGGGGTCGGCCGCACGCTCCTCGGCGATCGTCACGAGGCGGCGTCCGACCAGCTCGGGGTGCGCGGCGGACTCCATCACCTCGAAGGTCTCCCAACGCGGCACGAGCGCCCTCGGCTCGCGCCACCCCGCGCGTGCCCGCTCCCGCCACGCGGGATCGGCGTAGGCCGCCCGCCGCTGCGCGCGGGGCAACGGCATGAGCTCGGCGAACACGGGGCTGGTGTTGAGCGTGAACGGCTCGACCATCGTCATCGAGAAGGCCAGCGGGCGGCAGCTCACCTGGGGGCGCACGTCGGCGCCGCGGGCGCGGCCGCGGCGGTGGATCTCCAGCGCCTTGTGGTGGGCGCCCGTGCGGGTGGTCAGCAGCGCCGTCCACGTGATGGGGACGCCCAGCTCCAGCTGCAGGTCGTAGATCTGCTCGAAGCGGAGGTCGTCGCTCGTGCCGTTGATGCCGATCGCACCCCGCCCGCCGGCGGCACCCGCGCGGCAGAGGGCCTCGATCTCGGCACGGTCGGCGAAGCGGCTCGGGATGGGGCGCCCGTCGGCGCCACGGTGGGTGGGTGCGAAGCTGGTGGCGAAGCCCGCGGCGCCGGCGTCCATCGCCTCGGCCACCAAGGCCGCCATCGCCGCGACCTCCTCGGCGGTGGCGGTGCGTTCGGACGCCGCCGGGCCCATCGTCCAGATCCGCAGCGGCGTGTGCCCGATGTAGGCCGAGTAGTTCAGAGCCGTGCCATGGCGTTCGACCGACGCCAGGTACTCCGGGAAGGTCTGGAACTCCCAGGGGATGCCGGCGTGCAGCGACGCCGGGTCCATGTCCTCCACCTTCTCGAGCGTGCGGGCGATCAGGTCGCGGTCGTCGGGTCGGGTGGGGGCGATGGAGAAGCCGCAGTTGCCCGCCACCACGGTGGTGACGCCGTGGAAGCACGAGGGCGTGAGGGCGGGGTCCCAGAACACCTGGGCGTCGTAGTGCGTGTGGATGTCGATGAAGCCGGGTGCCACGACGCACCCGTCGGCGTCGATCGCCTCGTCGCCGCGCAGGTTCGGGCCGACGTCGACGATCCGCCCGCCGGCCACGGCCACGTCGGCGCGGAACCCCGGTGCTCCCGTGCCGTCCACCACGGTGCCGCCGCGGACGATCGTGGTGCGGTGGCTGTCGGTGGGTGGCCGCCCGCCGCCGGTCGGTCGTTGGCCCGAGCTCATGGAGGCATGTTCGCGCGCGGCTGCGTGCCAACCTGTGGCCGTGACGCAACCGATCGACATCGGGCTGGTGGGAGCCGGGCCGTGGGCGACCATGGTCCACGCACCGATGATCGCCGGGACGGAGGGGCTCCGACTCGCCGCCGTGTGGGCGCGGCGTCCCGAAGCCGCCGCCGAGCTGGCCGGCGCGCACCACGCGGCGGCGGTCGGATCGTTCGACGAGCTGCTCGACACGTGCGCGGCGGTGGCCTTCGCCGTGCCGCCCGACGTCCAGGCCGAGCTCGGTGCGCGGGCGGCGCGGCGGGGCAGGGCGCTGCTGTTGGAGAAGCCCGTCGGCCTCACGCTCGACGAGGCGGAGCGTCTCGCCGACGCGGTCGGGGAGGCAGGCGTCGCCTCGCAGGTCGTGCTCACCTGGCGCTACGCGGCACCGGTGCGGTCGTTCATCGACGCCGTGCGCGCCGCGGACGTGGTGGGCGGCCGGGGCTGGTTCTTCGGCGGCGCGCTGCTCGGCGGGCCGTTCGCCACGCCCTGGCGGCTCGAGCACGGTGCGCTGCTCGACCTCGGCCCGCACGTGGTCGATGCGCTCGACGCCGCGCTCGGCCCGGTCGTGGGCGTGCGCGCCCACGGCGACCCGCGGCGCTGGGTCGGGCTCCTGCTCGAGCACGAGAGCGGTGTGGTCAGTGAGGCGTCGCTCTCGGCTGCCGTCGGCGGAGCCCTCGACGCTGGCGCCCAGGTGCAGACCTCCGAGGGCCGCCTGGAGGTGGACGCCGCGGCGGCGATCACTCCTGCGGCGTTCGCCACGGTCGGCGCCGAGCTGGTCGGCACCGCGTCGGGCCGGCGGCACCCTCTCGACGTCCACCACGCGCTGCGCCTGCAGCGCGTGCTGGCCGCCGCCGACGACGACCTCGCCGCCCGCGGAGGGGCGCGATGAGCACCGTCGCGGGCGTGGGCGCGAACGACCGCTCGGACGTGGGCGGCCACGACGTGCGCCTCTGCGTGATCGGGGACTTCGCGTGGGACGTGCTCATCCGGACCAACAGCGAGCTGCTGCGCGGCGGCGACACCTTCGGCGAGGTCATGCTCACCCCGGGGGGCTCGGCGGCCAACGTGGCCGTGTGGGCCAGGCGCTGCGGCGTGGAGACGCACTTCGTCGGCAAGATCGGCCGCGACCGCTTCGGCCAGCTCGCGCAGGAGGACCTCGACCACGAGAAGGTGGTGGCCCACTTCGTGGAGACCGAGGCCCACCTCACCGGCTCCGTGGCCGTGTTCGTCGACCACACCGGCCAGCGCTCGATGGTCTCCGGCCACGGCGCCGACTTCTACCTGCTGCCCTCCGAGCTGCCGCGCGACACGCTGCGCAACGCCCGCCACCTCCACCTCACCGCCTGGTCGTTCTTCACCGACCCGCCCCGCTCCGCGGCGAGGGCGGCGGCGCTCATCGCCCGGGACAGCGGCGCCACCCTCTCGTTCGACCCGGGGTCGTTCCAGATGATCCAGGAGATGGGCGTGGCCGCGTTCCTGGCGCAGACGCAGGACCTCGGCATCGACCTGCTCCTCCCCAACGCGGAGGAGGCCGAGGTGCTGACGGGCCGCAGCGACCCGGAGGCCATGGCGGAGCGCCTCGCCGAGCTCTACCCCGAGGCGATGATCATGCTCAAGCTCGACGCGGACGGGGCGTACGTCCGCCACGGCGACGTGGCCGAGGCCGTGCCGCCGGCCACCAACAACCTCGTCGACGCCACCGGCGCCGGCGACTCGTTCGCAGGCGCGTTCCTCGCGCACTACCTCAGCCACCGCGACGCGGTCGCCGCGGCGCGCTTCGCGAACAGCGTGTCCGCGTGGGTGATCGAGCACCTCGGGGCCCGCCCGCAGCCCGACGCGCGGCTCGAGCACCTGCTGTCGCTGGCCCGGCCCTAGAGTCCCGGCGATGGCCACCATCCTCGCCCACCTCACCGTGAAGCCGGGCATGGCGTCCCGCTTCGAAGAGATCGCGGCGGCGCTGCACCGTGAGACGCACGAGCGCGAGGCCGGCGTGCGCCGCTACGAGTACTGGCGGGGGAGCGAGGAGAACACCTACTACACGCTGCTCTCGTTCGACTCCTTCCTCGACTTCCTCGCCCACCAGACCAGCCCGCACCACGAGGGCGCCACACCCCAGCTGCGCGACGTGCTGGCCGGCATCCGCCTCGAGTGGGTGGATCCCGTGGAGGGCGCGGCACCGCTGGTCCGCACGGCGTCCCAGGAGGTCCCGCCCGATGCCGACGAGCTGACGCGCACCTACGCCACCCGGTTCGCCGCGGAGATCGCGCCGTGGTGGGAGGAGCTGCGCGGCCGCGCGGGGTGATTCAGCCGGCGGGGGCCATCGAGCCGATGCCGAACACGGCGCCGTGCGGATCCGCCACGACCGCGCCGCGCCCGAAGCTCATGTCGGCGGGCGGCACGACGATGCTCCCGCCGAGCTCCTCCACCCGCGCCGCGGAGGCGTCGCAGTCCTCGACGGCGAACCACACCGACCAGAACGGCGGCTCGCCCTCGCCGGCCGCGTGTGCCCCGCAGACCACCTCGCCGTCGACGGTGAAGATGGCCGCGTCGTCACCGATCGGTTCGGCCTCGCCCCAGTTGAACACGTCGGCGTAGAACCGGCGGGCCTGGGCGAGCGACGAGCTGGCGAGCTCGTTCCACACGAACGTGCCGGGGCTGTTCACCTCGTGCGCGCCGATGTGGTCGCGCGGCTGCCAGAGCGCGACGGGGGCGCCACCGGGGTCGAGGACCATGGCCATCCGCCCGGCCTCGAAGATGTCCATGGGCTCCACCACGACCGTGCCGCCGTGGGCGATGGCGCGGGCGGCCGTGGCCTCCACGTCGGGCACGCTGACGTACACGGTCCACGACGGCGGAACGCTCTCGTCCATCTGCGGCCCGAACCCGGCGACGATGCTGCCGTGCAGCTCGAACATGCCGTAGCCGCCCGCTTCCGGTCGCGGGTCGCTCTCGCCGGTCCAGCCGAAGAGCTGCCCATAGAACGACCGCGTGGTGTCGAGGTCGGGCGAGCTGACGTCGACGAAGCAGGGGGTGCCGGGGGCGTAGGAGTCGCGGTGGGCCATGGGCCGATGGTACCCGTCAGCCGTTCGGCTGCACCCAGAGCCCGTGCGGCCACACGAACCCGGTGAACACGGCGCCCGGCACGCCGTCGGGCAGCAGGGTCTCGCCGACGCCGCGCACGCTGGGCTCGCGGATGGTGGCCACCACCGGCCACGACAGCGGGATCTGGTAGCACTGCTCGGCGAAGCGCCGGTTGACCTGCTCGGCACCGGCGCGTCGCTCCTCGGCCGTGAGGCCGGAGCGGGCGCGCGCCAGGCCCTCGTCCACCACCGGGTCGCGGAGCCGACCGAAGTTCAGCGCCAGCTGGCCGTCGGGGGCGGCGTTCACCGAGCTCCACCAGAAGCTCTGCTCGTCCGCGTAGAGGCCGGCGTGGTTCGCCCAGTCGAACAGGTGGAACTCCTCCGTGCCGAACAGGGCGTTGGTGATGTAGGCGTCCTGGGGGATCTGGCGGATCTCGACCTCGACACCCACCGCCTGCCAGTAGTCCTGCAGGAGCTCCGCCCGGCGCGCGTTGGCGCCGGCGACGGTGGTGCCGAAGGGGATCACCACCTGGGTGCCGGTCTCCGCCTCGTACTCGTCGATCAGCCGACGCGCTCCGTCCACGTCCTGCGCGGTGTCGAACCCGTTGTCCTCGAGGTAGCCCTCCTGGCCGGGCGAGAACAGGCCGTTGGCGGCCTGGACGAGCCCGCCGGCGAGGAGGTCGATCATCTCCTGCCGGTCGATGGCCATCGACAGGGCGCAGCGCACACGACGGTCCTGGAGCGGGCCCGGCTTGTCGAGGTCGATCAGCAGGTAGTGGCTGGCCAGGTACTCGTGGCGCTCGTCCATGACGAACCGCTCGGGGCGCTCGCGGAAGTCGAGGATGACGTCGGCGTACCCGGTGGAGAAGAGGTCGATCTGGCCGCTGCGCAGGGCCGCAGCGGCGGTGGAGGGATCCTCGATCACACGGAACTCGATCTCGTCGAGGTAGGGCAGCGCCTGGCCCCACCGGTCGCGCTGCCAGTAGTCCGGGTTGCGGACGAGGACGAGCGACTCCCGGGGCGCGTACGTCTGCACCATGAACGGCCCGGAGCCGACGGCCATGGTCGGGTCGCCGGTGCCGGCGTCCACGGCGTCGAGCCACGTGGGCGAGGCCATGAACGCCCACTGGGTGGACAACGCCCGCGCGAAC
>VFQR01002034.1_pt1 | contig 13669 bp, 12 predicted proteins | sample 3512321 | NCBI WGS metagenome assembly VFQR01 (sample SAMN10412374, study PRJNA504923) | tailings metagenome | isolation source: Relicate 3 Philex TSF1 revegetated site | place: Philippines: Tuba, Benguet | collected 2017-08-29
TCTAGACAAATAATTATCTCGGAAAAAGAATTTAGAATAGTGTATTTTATTTGAATATGAGGTAGTTGGCAGTAAGTAGCCAATTTTTTGGCATAAAAGTGTAACTTTTATTGCGAACAATGAGTTAAGTAAGTCGGCACTAATATTTCAAGGTATGTTAAGAAATTTAAATGTAATAGCGTTACAAGACTAAAATAGTGCATAAAATTTAGCTCTTGTAGGGTGGGCATCTTGCCCGCCCGGACGGGTGAGGACACCCCATCCCACAATAAAATTTTTTGCAATATTTTAGCCTTGACACGCTACTACATCAAATTTATATTTCTTCATATATATTGAATTTTTCTGACGTTTAAATTTTTTGTAGATATTCAACTGGCACGCTATCGACTAACCAAACACCATTCTCAGAACAATAAAAAATGTAACCAGCCTGATGCATTGCCGCAGCATCTACAATCAAAACCACTGGTTTGCCATGTCTTGCTCCCACGTTCTGGGCTGTAGCAATATCCCTCGATAAATGAACGTGGTGACGCGACATTTTGCAAAGTCCTGTTTTGAGAATTAACTCTACAGATTTGTGTCCCGTACCGTGATAAAGCCGTTCTGGGGGAACAACAGGTTCTAATTGTAAATCAATTTCTACACTATGTCCTTGATTAGCACGAATCATAGTGCCTGTAGAGTCAAACGAAAAGCGTTGTTTATCGCTAGATGCAACTACTAACTCTAATTCTTGACGGCTAATAGAAAACTTTTTTTTTGCACAAGCTGTAAGTAATTTATCAACAGCAACCCAACCACCGGGAGCAAGTTCAATTCCAATTGCATCTGGTGTGTGTCGCAGATATTTGCTGAGATATTTGCTGATTTTGATGAGTCGAGAATCACTCATATGATTGTGGTTGGGATGGCTGGTATTATAAAACAGGAGTCAGAATTCAGAATTCAGAATTCTGAATACTCTACCCATAAAGGGATAGAGTTTTAAGGTGAGAATATTTTAATTTTTTTTGCCCACTATTCCACTCGCTTTTAACCAATATTCGTCACCCACTCCTACAGAATTCATACTGAATTCTGACCGGAGGCGGAGCGTCTCCGGCTCCACTCCTAAATTCTGAATTCTTCTTATAAAATAATTCTTTTATGTTACATAAAAATTATGATTGATAGTTTTAATTTGTGTAAATTGATATGATTTGTCTGACCATAAGAACTAAAGCCACTGCAATCATGGCAATGAGTGTTACTTTACCACCAGGAACGAGTGGTTGATTGATGCTATTGGAGTTTTTTTGCTCTTGACGTTGCTTCCAAGTCATTAATGCTGGAATTATTCCACCTAACACTGAGATGCTGAAGGTTCCTGTGTAATCTAGGGCAGTAAAAAAGATGCTGGGATTGAGAGTACCGAGAGTCATGGGAGGAAAAAGAACCAGGGAATACAGGGGTAGGCGACTAGAAACTTTGCCCTGTGCTATTAGAAAAATATCTTTGAATAAATCCAACAATCCGTATACAAATCCAATGAATGATGTGACGATCGCAAATTCTGAAAACACTGATACTAGCACTCCTAACCATTCTCCCGCACCACCGACTCGCAAAATTTGTAATGGGTCAAAAACAGTTTTGCCAATAGATGTGCTGTGTACCATATCAGGACTGACGCTTGCCAAAATTACAGCATTCCAGGCCAAAAACATCATTAGGGGAATTAAGGAACCAATAAAGATGGACTGACGAATTTTGCGGACATCTCCTTCAAGTTGCGTCACAACCACCGGCACAATGTTTTGATAAAACATGGCCACACACATCACTGAAACTGCGCTACCAAGGGCACTCCAGTTCTGAATTAAGAATTGGCTACTCTTAACTTGGCCTCCCGCCAGCAATAAAAGTCCCAAGAAAGAAACAATCACAATTCCCACAAAGGCGCTATTTAATTTTTCAATAAACTTTTCTCGCCCAACATACATCACACCGCCAAAGATGAGGGTGAAAGTCGTTGTACCCACCCACGTAGGTAATGAGTTATCTACATTCCAGAGTTTGGCGATCGCAGTTCCTAAAATTTCTCCGCCTTCAGTAATGTATGCTACCAACAGAGCGTAGTGCATGAATAAATATGCGCCGCTAGCAACCCGCGCCCCCAACTTCCCAAGGGTCTTCTCAACAACTCCCAACAAACCTATACTCGGACGTCCTTCTAGACGTATGGTGTTTAAAGTCACCTCTGCAATCAACAAACCTGAAACTAAAGCGTACAGCCAAACAGCAATCAAGCCAAATGTTGATGGCAAAATTCCTGATGGCAAGGTGACGGCTGGTAGGGCGAGAATTCCAGCCCCGACCGTGGTTCCCGCAATCAGCGCTGTACTCCCTAATACACTGCCTGGTTGATGATTGAGCTTGTTTCCGTCAAATTGAAGGTGAGAAAATAACCGAGTAGCTTGCTCTGAATCGTTGAGAACAGCCTTCATGAGGGTCATATTGAGTAATTGCACCTAAAATTAAGGACACAATGTTAACATATGTAAACGATTTTAGCAAAAATCGCTGATTTAACCTGATTTTTGTCTGGGTAGTTCAATAATAATTTTGCATAAGTAGAACGATTTGAAAAAACCAAACTATGTGAAGTAATGTAAAAAGCTTGGCATTTAGTTCGTAGTAAGGACTTTAGTCCTTACTACAAACCTTTAATTATTTACACCGTTCTACTTAACCACTTAGATAGTATGTGGTGTCCACGAATTCGGAATGTTGATTATGTTCATGTTCGCTACATAATATTTGTCGCAAAATAAAAGCGTTATGCTGCTTGCCACGACGCTTTTCAAGGATTTGGATTGACAATTTAACTAGGAAACCTGATTAACTCGTCTTTGCATTTCTGCATCTGCTTCTTCATCTGTTGTGCAAAGCACGCCAGAGCAATTGTTTAACCTATCCATGTACTTGTGAAATGCTTCTGTATCCTGTGGATGAGTCCTCACATAACTTAATAGTTCACTGTCAGACATTTTATCTAAATTGATTTGGTTCACTTAATAAATACCTCCCCATTTTGAAATATCTCTACTTCAATTGTGTCGCCAATCAACACGAAAAGTCTTTTGTTTCGCTCATCTAAACGAACTACGTTGATTGGCTTTTCATGGTGCTGTGGGCAAGCCTCTCCCTGTTATGATCGGATCGCCTAGACCGACCCAATTTCTTGTGCTTTATATCTAGCAAACTTTTTAGCTTTTTCTAACCGTCGAACTCACCTTGGTTCACGAAAAGAATTTGCCAATTTGGGTTAAATCTACGTTTCCACCGCTGATGATGATACCAATCTTAGCTTGTGGTGCTGTGACGACACCTTCGAGTAAGGCGGCGGCGGCGAGTACTCCGGTGGGTTCAACGACGATTTTCAGACGTTCCCACAAGAAAAACATGGTGCGAAGAATTGCTTGTTCAGATACGGTCACCATATCATCGACGTAGCGCAAAACTAGGGGAAAAGTAATTTGACCAAGGCTAGGAGTCCGCGCACCATCAGCTATGGTGTTGGGATTTTTGACAGTTTGCAGGGTTTTGCTGTGAAAGGAACGGGTGGCATCGTCGGCGAGTGTCGGTTCTACACCAATTACTTTACAATCAGGTAAAAGTGCTTTGGTAGCGATCGCGCTACCGGAAAGTAAGCCACCACCACCGCAACAAACTAATAACAAGTCCAATTCGCCAATTTCTTGAATCAGTTCTAAAGCTGCTGTACCTTGTCCTGCAACTACGTGGGGATGATCGTATGGTGGAATCAGTGTCAGATTCTTATTGGTTGCTAAGTTTTGGGCTAATTCTTCGCGGTTGGTTGTTTGGCGGTTGTACAAAATCACCTCTGCACCATAACTACGGGTGGCGGTTTGTTTGACAGTGGGTGCATCATCAGGCATGACGATAGTAACGGGGATATTTAGTATTTTTCCAGCCAAGGCTATGGCTTGGGCATGATTTCCCGATGAATAAGTGAGAACGCCTGTTTGTTTTTGTGCTAGTGATAGTTGCGTTAAGGCGTTGTATGCACCTCGAAATTTAAATGAACCGGTGCGTTGAAAATTTTCGCACTTAAAGAACACTTGGCTATTAGTGCGATCGTTAACAATTCTAGAAGTCAGCACGGGTGTGCGGTGGGCAATTCCCAAAAGTCTCGCTTGTGCTGCTTGGACATCGGTTATGGTAACAAAGCTATATTCAGACATCGACGGCAGTATTAAAGATTCTTGCTTTTTATTTTCAGACGAACGAGTAATTATGCCAATCGCCCACTTGCTGGTAACCAATTTCCTGATATATATGATTGGATGTTGGGTTTGCCAAATCCGTAAATAAAAAACAGAATCGATTTCCTCGATCTAATAAAGTCTGACTCAAAGCTGCAACAGAAGCGCTGGCATAACCTCTACGGCGATGTTCTGGCGGTGTGTACACCATACCAACCCGCGCACCATTGGGCGTGGTTCCACCATGACAAGCTATTGAAACTGCTACTTCGTCCTGCCAAAGGTAAGCAGTACCTCGGTGTAAAACTCGTTGAACCCAGCGTTCTGCATTTAATTCAATCTCGCCCAAAGCTTCTAGAGAAAAGGCCTCATGCCAATTTTTCAGAAGTTCTCGGTCATTCTCCGTGGCTAGACGTAAATAACCTGTAACTTGAGAAATTGGCTTTACTTTTTCTAATTGGAAGGTACGCAAAGCTACTTTCAACTGGTAGGATTGACCAGTTAGGGAATGCCACGCCAGAGTAAAGGCTTGCGCCTCATCTGTGGGAGCATTTACTCCTGGTTGTGATGGGTAGGAAATAAATAAATCTTGGGCGAGTAACTCCACTGCTTGGAAATCTTTAATTTGTGAAAGCAGCAATAGTCTAGGTGGTGTTCTCATGGCTACAGCTACAATATCTCCATTTTCCTCCACTGTTGCCAAATAAGGCTTTTCGTCAAAGCGTTCGGGATCTTCAATCAAGGTATGGGTAATTCCCAACAGCAGGTTATGTAGCCCTTCCTGATTCAGCAAGTAGTTTTTCACCCTGGCATAAAATTCAGTAGTATTTTCAAATCGATAAACTTTCATTCTAGTTTCCTCAACCCTCGCTACCAATAGTTGTGCTGCTCATTTGTTCTCGCAAAACTGCAACTTGAGAAAGCATAATTTTCTCCATTGCCCCAGTTTCTAAGGTGACCATCCAGCGAATCATTGATGAAAGAAATAGTTCTTTGAGATATGCAAAAGAAAAGCCATCTGTCAATGTAACTATATGATTTATAGCTTCGTCAGACAACTGCATTGCAGTTTTTAATTGATGATTCCACAATGTTATGTAAGTTTGTCTAACTTGAATATCGGGCAATTCAAAGTGATATTTGCGGTCAAAGCGACTGGGGCGATCGCTAATTGCTGAATCTAAACGTTCTGGATGATTTGTAGTTGCAATGGTTATAATTCCTTCGTTCAAGGCGAAACCATCCAACTCATTTAAAAAGAAAGAGCGATTTTCATCAGTCAATAGAGAATCGATATCTTCTAGTACTAAAATACAAGGTGCTGATTGCCTAGCTTGTTTGAAGACTTTGCGAATATTTTCACTATCAGTGTCATACTCAGACTTGAAACTTTTCACGTACAAACAAGGTTGTTGCATTTGATTAATCAATGCTTTTGCTGTATGGGTTTTGCCATTTCCCGGTGAACCAATAAACAAAATACCGCGCTTCCAAGGTACGCCATAAGCTGTATAGGTTTCGCGGGATGCAAAAAATGTATTCAAGTCATCTTGAATATCTTGCTTGAGATTCCCGTGCAAAATCAAATTATTAAAATTAGCACCTTTAATTGATTGAAACAAATCTTGATTTTTTTCCCAAGAACCATCTTCAAAGACTAAAACTTCGTCACGAATTTCAGAATTCCAACCACAAACATCAACAAAAAAATCTTCAGCTATTTTTTTGTTTTCAGCTAAAATCCAGTAATATCGAGTTTTACAATAACCTTCTTGCCAACTCATTAATAGGATATCAAGTTTGTAACCTTGCCATGTAACTTCAAAACTGGCATTTTCGGTATGGTTGTAAATTTCTTCCTCCATCCCATCCCAGCTACTCATAATCTGGTTGTGGATAAAGATATTCTGTTGAAGAGTGCAGAGATTCGCCTTGGCATATTTTTCTAAATTAAATGTAGAATCGTTTCCCTCTACCAGTCCTTTATGGGGATAAATTGCTGCTAATTCCTGACTGATATGATAAGCGATCGCATTATTTGGTAGACTAAGTGCTTCTGTAATCAATTGTTGAATTTTCACAACTATTTATTTCTCTGATAAGTTTTGGTCTGGAAATCCTCACACTCGTGTTTAGCTACAAGACCTCTACTATAAATTCCAGAAAAAAATCAGATATTTTAAATTTTGATAATTTTTATATAAATATGTTATTCAACATTGAGCAAAAATTAAAGATTCGCGTCACTCATCCGCGAATCTTTATTGCATCATCAAAAATTGCGAGATATCAGGTTATTTGTTATTTTTGAGTTCGTGCATACTTCTGACAACTTTTGTGACTAAGTTTCTGGGTGTAAATCTGACGCTTTGAGACAATATCTTATTTCTCATCCCAGGAATAACAACAGTTTTGTTTGTCATTAAACCACGATAGCCAATCTTAGCAACGGTTTCTGTTTTCATCATTCTGTTAACGCTGGCAATTTTCGAGTCTTCCATTGCAGCTGTTTGCTGAAATTCCGAGGCTGTAGGCCCTGGACAAAGAACAGTGACGCTGACACCTGTACCTTCTAATTCATTAGCGATCGCTTCTGAAAATGATAATACATAAGCTTTGGTAGCGAAATAAACTGCCATGAGAGGCCCTGGTTGAAAAGCAGCAGCTGAGGCAACGTTTAATATTTTTCCATAGTCTTGCTCAATCATATCTTTGAGGAATAATTTAGTTAAATGAGTCAGACTCACCATATTTACCTGTAGCATTTTTAGTTCAGTGGTGAGGTCTGTTTCGCTAAATGTTCCGTAAGTACCAAAACCAGCATTGTTAATCAATACATCAATTTTGATGGATGCTTGCTGTAGTTCTGTAAAAATTTCTTCTGGTGATGTTGGTATCGATAAATCCTTAGCAAAAGTTTTGACAAAAATATTAAATTTTTTCGGCAACTCTTCGGCAATTTCAGTTAGTTTTTGTTCATTTTTATCTACTAATACAAGATGATAATTATGACGAGCAAAAATCTGGGTAAATTGGTAGCCTATTCCACTAGCTGCTCCAGTAATCAGAGCAGTTTTTTGGTGTTGATTTTTTGATGTTGTATGCATTAAAATTGTGAATTTGAGTGAATTAATTGAAGTACAGTAATATATAATCGAGTATATTATTCTCAAATATAAAAATATGTATCTATATAAACAAGATCCCCGACTTCTTTAATAAGTCGGGGATCTGAAGGTGTAAAAAACGAATTTACACAAACAATTGCGTAAACTCATACATTAAATCCACCCTACCTTTCCGTAACATAGCTGGATCTAATCTTTCAGTTGTGTTGCAAGTCATTAAGACAACTAAGCGTTGGTGCATCTGAATGCCAGAGTCATCAATTACACTTTGATACAAAGTACCATCAAGCAAACTGAGAATGTGTTCGGTTTTGTTATTGTATTGCGCTACTTCAGATGCACGATTTTGAGCTAAGTTATCGGCTTCGTTAATTACAATACAAATTCTTTCTAAGTAAGTGGGTGGGACAAAATTGGCGATCGCATCATGATCTAAAATGAAAATTACAAAACCCAAAGGTACGAGAATTTCTTTTGCTACTGCTTGTGTCCAAGCTGTTTTACCCGTCCCTGGTTCTCCATGTACAACAACCGCTAGTTGATTTTGATTGAGAATTGCTTGCTGTACAGAATCAGTAAAGTTTTGGATATCTAGGGGAAATGTGCGAATGGGAAATTGACTGTGAACTTTGCCTACACGACTTTGATATCCACTCAGCATTACTGCTAAGTCGTAAGTTGCTTTGTTAATTAATGGCGCTAAATTTTTCGCCATTAAAGTATATTGTCTTCGTCCGCGATCGTAAGGATCGATTTGCAACCAAACGTCATATTCAGACCAATACGCATAAACAGTATTAATTACATCTAACCGTTCCCAGTTAAAAAACTTTTCTACAGGAAAATAAAAATCTCTTTCTGAATAATACTGAGTAATAATATCAGGACGAGCCAACAATTTTAAAACTCGCAGTACAGTAATTTCTTGCAATCGATTCAGAACATAATCAATGGGAATGCTGCTGCGACTGACAAATTGAACTATCGGTGTTTCTGTACTTAAAACATCTTTGTAGCGATGATCTGGTGATTGAGGATCTGGTGTGATGTAATTCCAAAATTTTTCAACTTCGTAACGCGTATTATCAGATACAACACTTAATAAATTTGCCCACCAAGCATAATTATGTCGCCCCAAAATATCAGCAACATTACTTGCTAAATTCAAACTTTTTTGGCTTAATTCCCGTGAGTCATGAGATAATAAATGCCATAAAAAGCCCCAGTCTAATTCTCGATGAAACGGTCGCCAACCGCTAGCAAGTAAGCTTTGACGAGTATTATTCGCAGGACTGCCATCATTGCTTCTATAATAGTCAAAATCCATATTTATGTAGTTATGTAGCGTTATTGAGTTATTTTGTGCTGAACTAGGAGATTTTGAAAAAATGCTCTCGTAATATCAACTAATTCCGTACAAATGTTAAGTTTGTTTCACCATACTGTACTGGCTAGCAAGTCTTCTTAATTTAACTCATCTTTTATGTATTATACTATAATACAAATTAACTACCTGTGTCAAATTAATTTACCAAGCAATTGGTAACTAGAAAGCTTTTGATAGCGATTTTTATTTGAATGAGGTATATGGGTAGCACAGCTAACTGTGCTACCTGACAACAACCTATGTTAATCTGTGGTTAATTATTTTTTCCGTACTTATCTGTGGGAGAGCCGCTATACTCAACTTGAGTATTTGCCATTAATTTCTATGTAACCTTCTCAAAGATCGCAACCCCACACAGTTGCAGAAGCTTCACCAATATTCAAGCTAACATGAATATCTACTTTGTCTTTGGACATAATTTGCCGCAACTGTTCCAGATTTTCCTTGGTTAAACTATCAGGATAAACTTTCACATTGTCAAACCTGATAACAACTCGTTCGGGATTTATTGGTTGTTCATTTTCACATTTGCCTATAGCCGTAGCAACCCTTACCGAGTTAGGATCTGCTCCATAGACGGCGGTTTTAACTAATGGTGAATTGACAATCGCTTTAGCTACTTTCTAACTGCGATCGCTACCTAAACCCAGTAAACTTTGGAAGCGTCCATTGTGAGAAAATTTTTCTCCGATGATTTGTTGATAAACTGCTTCATAGCCATCAACCATGTTTTCAATGCTAAAACGGTTTTCTACATGTTGGCGACAAGCATAGCGGTCTAACTCTGTTATTCTGTCAATAGCACTGATACACTCTTGAATGCGATCGCCAAGGAAACCTGTTTTACCGTGGGAAATTACTTCTGGGGTAGATCCCAATTTCATCGCAATCACAGGCGTACCCGAAGCCATTGATTCAACCATCACTAACCCAAAAGGTTCGCGCCAAGTAATAGGAAATAAAGTTGCCACTGCACCTCCCATCAGGGCATTTTTTTGAGCATGGTTCGCTTCACCTAAATATTGAATTTGCTTGCCATCAATCTGTGGTTTGATTTGTTTCTCAAAATATTCTGCATCAACAACATCTATCTTCCCTGCCATTTTTAAAGACCAGCCAGCTTCTTTGGCAATTTCTATGGCTAAGTGTACTCCCTTCTCTGGGGATATTCGACCTAAAAATGCCAGATATGGCGGATTTTCTGCTTGAGGGTAAAACTGATAATTGTTGATATCAATTCCGTTGTAGACAGTTGCTACATAGTTTAGCCCTAACCTTGGTTCTCGTTGTGCATCAGAAATGCTAACGTATGGTTGCTTTTTAGCAAAACTAAACATCTTTTCGTTATCAGGGGTAAAAATACCATGCAACGTATGAACTGTAGGAGTTGTGACAAGATTGGCATAGGGTAATGCAGCATACCCCATATGAGAATGAATAATATCAAACTCAGCTGCTCGTTGATACACTGAAGCTAATTCCAGCATTTCGTAAATGCTGTAATTTTTGATAGTGCGATCAACTCTTAGAGCATGGGGATGAACTGACACTAGTTTTGCCAAACTAATAGAATCTCCTGATGCAAATAACGTCACTTCATGTCCGCGTCGTACTAATTCATCAGTCAGCAACCCTACTACTAACTCTATGCCACCATAAGCTGGAGGTGGTACTCTCTCCAATAATGGGGCTACTTGAGCAATTCGCATTACAAACCTCCTAAAACATAAAACTTCAACAACAAGTATTTTCTTTCTATTTACTTAGTGCTTATATAGGAATCCGATTTGATTTCTGAAAACATACTGAGACTGAAAAGCCCGTTTTATCAGGGTTTTATCTGAAATCTTGTTCAAAAATCAGATATGAGTCCTATAGATTGATTTACTCACTAACAAGTAACTGAAGTTACGAAACTTATTAACAATTGCATCAAAATCTTATGCTCTTGCTTGTAGTTTTTTTGTCTACCTTAGTAAATAAATTAAGCTTTCCGTAGGAGGTATGTCTATTCCAAATTATGAGATTTTAGTAAGATGTTTGTATCGATAATTTAGGATAAATAGATTTTTGCAAAATTAGTAAAATCTAAGCTAAGAGCTAATATCAGCCTAAAAAGCTTATATCAGTCTTGTTAATTATCTATTTTCAGATATTAATTAAAAAATTTAGGTTCTAAATACCAAAAAAGGGTATTTACCAACTCTATCGCTATTCTGACAACAGATTGCAAGTTGGTGAGGTACAGATAATCGTAGGGGCACAATATATTCATAAGTGTCAACTTAACGCTTTTAGGGGCGGTTAGAAACCGCGTCTACACAGACGAAACCCGCCTGCGCGGGTTAAGAAACCTTAATTTTCGAGTCCGCGTAGGCGGACGAGAGCTTGTATAGCCGCGAATTCTATTTACCCAGGCTTAAGTTGACACCAATGCAATATATTGTGCCCCTACCCATAACTATTCTGACACCCTATCTTCGTAAGCTGCGTGGGTCGAGTGCATCTCGCAAACCATCACCGAGTAAATTGAATGCTAGCACTGTCAGGATAATCAACACAGCCGGCGACAAAATTAACCAAGGTTGCAAAACCATAATTGAAGCATTACTAGCCAGAGAAAGCATATTGCCCCAAGAGGGGTCTGGTTGTTGAATACCCAAACCAATCAAACTCAGTATCGCTTCTGCACCAATAAAGCTGGGAACTGCCAGAGTAGCAGAGATAATTACATAGGTAGCTGTTTGCGGCAAAACATGGCGAACAATAATATAAAGTGGGTTACCACCCATTGCCCGTGAGGCTTGTACAAATTCTCGCTCTTTAATTGATAGTACCTGTCCGCGAATTACTCGTGCTAAACCAGCCCAGCCAATAACCGAAGTAATCACCACAATCAATAAAAACCGCTGGGTACTGCTTAAACCGGGTGGCAAAACTGCCCCCAAGGTAACCAAAAGATAAATACTAGGGAAAGTCATTAACACTTCTGCCAAGCGCATGATGATGCTATCTATCCAACCTCCGAAGTACCCGGAAATTCCACCTATCAGCAAACCGAGAGGAAAGGAAATAGCAACGCCAAAAATTCCGATAAACATACTGATGCGGCCGCCATGCAGCAAGCGACTAAGTTGGTCGCGGCCTTGGTCATCAGTACCCAAAAGGTTAAATTTTACGCCGTTTGTTGTGCCAAATAAATGCCAATTCAAGGGGATACCGGGAAAGATGGTAACTTCATCCCACTTGGGAGGTAGTGGCAAAGTTAGCTGCAACAATCGGTATTCTGCGCCAGAGACAAATAGACGTAAGGGTGAGGGTTTTTTGAAGTCTACAATGATTTGGCGATCGCCTGTTTCTAAATTCGTCTCTCCCTGAGTCGTCGGATAAACATGAGGCCCAATAAACTGCCCTGATTGAGAAACCCAATATACCTTAGTTGGTGGCAGCAATGAACCATTGGGCTGTGAGGCATAAGGGTCATAAGGCGCAATAAAATCGGCTGCAATTACCGCTACGTAGAAAATTAATAGCAAAATTGCCCCAAATTGTGCCAAAGGATTTTTCTTCAGTCGTCGCCACCAATCCATAGTAGTTAGGAGTTATGAGTGAGAAGTTATGAGTTACGAAGCTCTTATTTTAATTCATAATTCATGATTAATAATTCTTAACTCCCCACTCTCCTAATTTTAGATTTTTCCTTCAATCTAAAATCCAAAATCCAAAATCCAAAATTGAATAACTCCTAACTCTTAACTCCTAACTCCTCTAAATACCGCTGCTGTTCTTCTTGTTGTCTTTCGTGTTCCACAACAAACACATTCGAGTACAGATTAGCCAAAATCTGTTTTCCCTGTTGTGTCAGTGACAGATAATGCAATCCTTCTTGGATATAGGGATATACCCCATTCCAGTAAAACTTCGCGTAATTCTTACGTAAGTCGGCAGGAGTTTTATAGGACAAAACTTTATTCATACCAGTTTCTTCAAACTCGTAGAATAAAGAATTAATTTTCTTTAAGTAACGCGGGTCGCTTAATTGCCCAATCAAATCAGCAGCACGGACTAATCCTGCAAAGCACTTTGTATCTTGCTGATCTTCTGCCGCAGGCACCGGAAATCGAGTTAATTCAATATTACTTTTAATCGCATCAGCATCTATTAACTTGTGACCGCCAAAACGCTCATCAATAAACAGCTTTGCCCTATCGACATGATACGGCGTGAGACTGGCATCAGAAGCGCCAGGAGCCAAAGAAATCATTCTACCGTTTTTACCTGTGGCATATAAGCCTGCTGTTTCTCGGTCTTGTCGGCAAACTCCTTTAACGTAGCCAATATCATGGCTGACTAAGGAGATGATGAAATGAAGCCAATCTTCACTGGAAACGCCACCTTCTCTGATGTGTTTGCCACGCAAAATTTCCTGCCCTACCAAGGTAACTAAGACGGTGTGTTCAACATTATGGTAGAGGGCGTCGCTATTGGCAATGTTTTCCAAAGCCATGTTACCAGCCCAAGCGATGATGTCTTGATAATCATTTTTAAAGCAGCCATAGGTGCGACGGTAGCCTTCTCGAATTTGATTTACGAACGCATCAATTAAGATTTCAGTGGCATTGAACATAATTCTGTTTGCTCTAGTATGTATTTTATTGAGGACTGGGAGTGAGGGAGATGGGGGAGTGGGGAGATGGGGGAGATGAGGGAGATGAGGGAGATGAGGGAGATGAGGGAGTGTGAGGGGAAAAAGAATTTATGCTTCCTCTTACACCTCCCACACCTCCCACACTCCTAACTCCTAACTCCTAACTCCTAACTCCTAACTCCCAATGCCCAATGCCCAATGCCCAATGCCCAATGCCCAATGCCCAATGCCC
>VFQR01002035.1_pt1 | contig 13666 bp, 11 predicted proteins | sample 3512321 | NCBI WGS metagenome assembly VFQR01 (sample SAMN10412374, study PRJNA504923) | tailings metagenome | isolation source: Relicate 3 Philex TSF1 revegetated site | place: Philippines: Tuba, Benguet | collected 2017-08-29
GTTGAGTTTTCCACAGATAAACGGTTTCTGGATTGGTGACTGCTATGTGGGGATAGACGGTTTTAGCTGGGTTAGTGGAAGTACTGGCGCGGTAAGGGTTGAACCAAGCATGAAGTTCAATATTGCGCTTGTGACATTCTGCGATCGCAAATGCTAAAGGATCGTAAAATGGTTCGGGTGCTTTCCCCTGAGTTCCTGTAATCCAACCACTCCAAGGTTCTAATTGAGATTCATACAAAGCATCGCCCTCTGGCCTGACTTGGAAAATCAGGGCGTTGAAGTTCAGTGCTTGTAATTTAACGGTAATTTCTGTGAATTCAGCTTTCTGTTGCTCAACAGAAAGTCCTGTTTTGGAAGGCCAATCACCATTCCACACAGATGCCACCCACACTCCTCGAAATTCTCTGGTATGATTTAGCTTCACCTTACCGGGAGGTATCGGTGTTGGTGTTGGCGTAGGTGTTGGTGTGGGTGTTGGTGTTGGCGTCGGTGTGGGTGTTGGTGGCACCACGAGGTAACTAGAGGCAATCTTTTCTGTTACACCTAAATACACCAAAGCTTGATAAACAATCACAGCCACATCTGCACGGGTAGCTGCAACATTGGGACTAAGTAATTTCAGATTTGGGAAATTTACTACTAATCCCGCACTAGTGGCAATAGCTATCTGACTTTTGCCATATTCAGGAATTTGAGCAGCATCTTGATAAATTTGTCCAAGATTAGAAACAAGGTCAGGTTTTATTTTTGTGGCAATTTCTAAGCCTGATACTAAAGAAACTAAAACTTCTGTTTTGGTAATTCGGTTAGCAGAACGAAAGGTTTTATCTGGAAATCCGCTAATAAATGCTTTTTCGTAAGCTGTTTGAATGGCTGCTGCTGCCCAAAAACTACTAGGTACATCAACAAAGGGGACATACTGCCGTTTCTTAACAATTGTTGCAAATGCCTTAGCGATGATGGCGGCGAACTCAGCACGGGTAAGCGAATTATCGGGGCGATAAGTGCCGTTGGGCAATCCACTGACAATATTACGTTGGGCTAAGGCTGTGATAAACAAGCGTGCCCAATGGTTTTGAATATCTGAGAACGGAGTAGAGATAGATACCATTGTTGAGATTGCAGCTAGCTAGCCTGGATTTTGATTACCTTTGTTAATTTAGCAATACCAGAGCGATCGCTGCTGCAATATCATGTAAACTTTTTAGTGCCTTCATTGGGCTTTTGCAGTCTTGGGAAAAGGGAAAAGGTGAGCCAGCGCGGTCTTGGGGGTTTCCCCCATGAGCGACTGGCGAACCCCGAAGGGGTTAAAGGGGAAAGGGAAAATACCAAACCTTTCCCCCTTCCCCTTTTCCAGATTTCTCTTAGAAGTCTAATGTTCTGGGCGTCTCCGTGTCCCCCCGTCCCCGCGTCTTCTTATCTCCCCAGTCCTACAATTCATTCAAGGCAGAACGCAGATTCAATGACAGCATGAGGCGGGAAATGCCGGTGAATAGAACGCTGACACCAACTAGTGTTCCGAGTAACCAAGGCGCATTGAAGGGCCACTGAAACCAAATCATTGCACCTAAGACCAGTGTGATAATGCCGTTCACTAATACCCATGTCCAGTTTTGTTGCCCGCGTAATTGGAAGGCTAGAATTAACTCGAATGTGCCTTCAGTCAACAAAAAGGTACCAAGCAGCAGGGTTAGTGTGAGGATGCCTGTATAAGGATAAGCCAATAGCATGATGCCGGTGGCAATATACAGTCCGCTTAATAAAAGTTTCCAAACAAAACCTCCGCGATCGCGGGTTTGGGAGGCGTAAACTAATTTTGTAAATCCAGCAAAAGTTAAAATCGCTGCAAACCAAGTTTCCGCAAATATGGTGGTGAATGTAGGTACTGCAATCCCAATGATGCCTGCAACAATTAGCAGAATACCAATTATTAGCGAACCATTAAGTTGTTTTTTAATATCTTGAGATACATCGGTTGTCATACAAATTCTTTCCTTATGCTTAGATTAAATTCTGCAATTATGTTAGAGAACTTCTAAGTCATGGGGTAGAATCTTGAGGTAGACTCATGGGTATTAAATTTCAGCACTAACTACCTATCAAAAGTTGTCTGCAAGAGTGCTTAAACGTTCATAAACAACGATGAGACGATCTCCTTCTAGTTCCACAGAGGTACTAGGATAATTTTGAATAGCTCCCAGTAGTGTCACTTCACCATTTTGCTTAATCGATTCACTTAAAGCAGTTCGCAGTGCTTCTTGGTTTAGTTCTCCTGTGGGGGGATGAACTACTTCGCCAATTTGGTTAACTAAAACTGGCCCTGCCCAACTGGAGAGTAAGTTATTTAAAAAAGTGCGATCGGCTTTGATTCCAGCTTTGAGGGCTTTACGAGCTAATGCAGGTTCTTGTTGAGCCGCCTGCAAATAAGCGGTTAAGGTAGGGGTAGTTTTGCCCGTGTCTACAAATTCATTTAATTCTTGAACAGATATTGGCCCTTGAAAATTGCCATATTTTAAAATAACTTGCTCGGCAGCATCAGCATTATTGCTTGAAAATAAAACAATAGCACCTACACCTAAAGCTAAAGTTTGAGAAATAAACTTAGTGAGTTTTTTTGTGTTCGATTGATTGAAAACTTGAAAAATCTGCATTATTTTATCGAAGTTTTTATTTATATGGACGCTGCATGGGTAAAAAATACCCAAGGTATTATTCTACAAAATTTGTGGTAGGCATAAATGATTAAGGGCGTACAGCTGTACACCCCTACAGCCAACAAAAATTTTCCGAAACGGTATTATTTTTGAATTTTTTGATTAGGCGAACCAGCATGAGGTAATATCGATTTTTCTTCGTCTAAGGTTGGTGCAGGTATACCTAAATGCTTCCTGGTGGCTTCTTCAGCTAGCTGTCGGTCTTGTTCTGTCTCGAATTGACTTTCGTCTAACAAATGAGGGTTTTTTACCGCTTCATCTCGGCTTGGGCGATAGCCGTTTTTCCACTTATACTTCCAATCCATTGTTTAATAAACAGATATACTGCAATTTGATTTCCTTGTTATTCATCCTACGCGGTTGATGTCAGATGACACTCTTGCTTTGGATTGAAGAGGCTCATTCAAAGGGTATAAATTTAATGAAATTTGAGTAAAAATACTTGATGCAACTGAATTTACTAGATTAGAACGCTACAAGCTCTCAATCAGATACGGGATATGATTAAGTCTTGTTAGTATTAGCTATTAGCGATCGCTGCTTTGTTTCATACAAAATTTGATAGTCACAGCCACTATTTTCTATGTAGGATATGTGTATTAGCCACTATACTTGCACAGCTTATGGTTAACATAATAGGTCAACTGAGTTTAAAAGAATTTCTAAGCCTTCCAGAAGGGGATGTATACTATGAGTTTGTTGATGGTCAAGCAGTCCCGAAAGTGTCTCCAAAATTTTTTCATTCAACTTTACAGATAGCTTTAGGATTACTAATTCGTGAATGGTGCAAAGGCAAAGGTAGAGTTCTTCCTGAGTGGGCAATTCTCTTAAAACGTCAAGGTAAAGATTGGGCATCTTTACCAGATTTAACCTACATATCTTACGAACGTTTATCCAAAAGTTGGAAGCGTAATGAAGCTTGTCCGGCGATTCCAGAATTGGTAATTGAAATTATCTCTCCAGACCAAACGATAAATGAATTTGAAGAAAAAGCGAAGGATTATTTAACTGCGGGTGTGTCCAGAGTTTGGGTCATAGATTCAGAAGTGATGAGTATTAGAGTTTTTCTACCTGATGGGTCAAATCAAGTTTATACGGATAACACACCCATTGTAGATACTCTATTTCCAGGTTTAGAATTAACCACAAGACAGATATTTAAAGAAGCAGAATTACTTTAAATTTTAGGGCGTGATGCCGACGGTTTTTGTTAGTCTAAGGAATTTTTAAAAAAGTAGAATTCATAATTACTTTTTACGTTATATTCAGTTCAAAGTAGGGGCCAATCACCTTACCCTACGGTCAGGCAAAGCCTATGCCCTGACAATAGTCTGTACTGATTCATGATTTTTTTTGATAATCTCAGGACTTACGCAAAAATAACGTAATTCCGTCATTACGAGCAATAGGGAAGTAATCCCCCCTGACGCTGGGATTGCTTCCCTACACTCCGTTACGGTCGCAATGACAATATCGGCGTTGCGTAAGTCCTAAATCTTTCTTTTAAAAAACATCAACTTTATCTAATTTTTCCCAAGGTAATTCTAAATCCATCCTTCCTACATGACCATAGGCTGCAAGTTTTCGATAAAAGCAACCTTTATTTAATGAAGGCAAATGTCTTAAATTAAATTGTTTAATAATTCCTGCAAGTCTAAAATCAAAATATTTTTCTAAAAGAATTGTGATTTCTTCATCTCCTATTTTACCTGTACCAAAAGTTTCGACTTGCACGCTTACAGGTCTGGAAAGTCCTATAGAATAACTTAGTTGTACTTCGCATTCATCTGCTAATTTTGCCGCGACGATATTTTTAGCTGCATAACGGGCGATATATGCTCCTATTCTATCGATTCTAATTGGATCTTTACCGCTTAAAGCTGAACCACTATGTTTGGAATATTCGCCGTATGTATCTATGGCATTTTTTCTACCAGTTAACCCAGAATGAAGCCCAGGGCCTCCACGAATAAATGGCCCGTCTGGATTAATAAATATTCTTGTCTGTGCATCTGGTTTAATATCTTCATTTTGAAATACAGGGGAAATTACTGTTTCTCGAATATCATCCTGTAGTTGCTGTAATTCTGGTTTTGATGCTTTATTTTGACTGGCAATAACTGTAATACTATGAATTCTATATGGGCGGCGATTTTTATATTCAACTCCTATCTGGGTTTTGCCATCTGGAGTCAGGTATGGAAGTATTTTTTGGCGTCTGACTTGACTAATTTGTTTAGCAAGTTTGTGGGCTAGCCATATTGGTAAGGGCATAAAACTCGATGTTTGGTTGCAGGCAAATCCAAAAACTGTTACTTGATTATTAACGGTGATTTTTTCGATTTCTGCATCAGATAAAGTATTTTCATCAAATAAATGGTGTGTATCAAAGGGTAATTCTCTGAGACTAGTTAAAATGCTGCACGTTTTACCGTTAAACTCTTTATGCTCATAACCTACTTGTTCGATTACTTGTCTGGCTATATTAGTAAAATCTACGTTGGTGTTGGGTTCAAATCTGGCGGCGAGAAAAACGATGCCTGTAGATACTGCACATTCTGTAATTACTCTGGAATATGGGTCTTGTTGTAAAAAGCGATCGACGATCGCATCGCTAATTTGGTCGCAAAGTTTATCAGGATGTCCTTCGGTTACTGACTCTGATGTAAACATGAAGTCTTTTTTCATAAATATTTACCAATGCAATTTGGGATTGGGATTTTAAAGTATGGAAAAAACGTAGACGCAAAGCAAGGCTACCGCTAAAGACACGTAGACCGGAAATGTTTTCCTGCAAGGTAGGATGCCGAGTAAGAATAGTTTTAGAAAGTTATTGTGTTTAGGCTGACACAGATGATTGAACGGTGTTTATTTGTGGTTGGATTCCTGGAAGGGCGAGTCGATCTGAGGTAGAATCTTTTGTGAATTCATTGACTAATAATGGCAGTAAAGCACTACATCCAATCACAGCACTATCTACAATATTAAGTGGAGTAATTTTCAAAATATTCCTCAAGGGAGGAACAGCGATCGCTAAAAATTGGATGGCAAATGAGCCGATAATGGCCGCATTTAAGTAGGAATTATTTGGCAGTTTCTCTTGACTAAATATGCTATGTTTTTCTGAACGACAGCTAATTGTATGCAGCAATTGTCCGCTAGTTAAACTCATAAAGGCAATGGTGCTTGCTTGGGGACTAATGCCATATTTGAAGATGGCATAACTGTAAGCTGCTAAGGTGCTGAGGGATAGCGTTCCTGATTCAAAGACAATTCTGGCAAAATCGGTGTTTTTAATAATTGGTTCGTCGGGGTTGCGGGGTGACTGACTCAATACTTCTGGTTCTGGTGCTTCTAAAGCTAAGGACAATCCAGGGAAAATGTCTGTGACCAAATTCAACCACAAAAGTTGGATGGCATTTAAGGGTTCGCCTATACCTAATGCCGTGGCGGTGGTCATGACCATGATTTCACTGAGATTTGTGGCTAACAGAAAATGCACTGATTTTCTAATGTTGTTATAAATCGTGCGTCCTTGACTAACGGCAACAATCATGGTTTCTATTCTGTCGTCTTCCAGGACAATATCTGCAACTTCACGCGCGACATCAGTACCGCCTTTACCCATTGCTACACCAACTTGGGCGGCTTTCAATGCTGGTGCATCGTTAATACCATCGCCGGTCATGGCGACGACTTTTCCGGCTGCTTGCAATGCTTGGACGATTTGCAGTTTGTTACTGGGACTGATACGGGCAAAAACATCTACTTTGTCACTAAGTGCTGTTAATGCCTCCGGTGTCAAATTATTCAGGTTTGTAGAATCGAGAATTTCTAGTTGGGGGTCTCGATTTAATTGTAATTCTTTGGCGATGGCATAAGCCGTTGGGCTTTGATCCCCAGTAATCATCACTGTATCAATACCCGCTTGGTGAAAGTCACCAATCAATTCTTTAGCACCTTTTCTAATGGGGTCAGCCATACCCACAAGACCCAGCCAAATCAAGTCTGATTCGTAATTTTTTTTATTTTTCCTTTTACTGATATGCTTGTAAGCTAGACCAAGCACCCGTAGGGCTTTTCCTGCCATGCGATCGTTTTCGATTTCCATCGCTTGTCTGTCTTCTTCCCTTAAAGGTACTATTTGCCCATTTTTTACCCACTTTTGGCATATCTGCACAACTTCGCTGGGACTGCCTTTGACGGCAATTAACTTGTGGCGATCGGGAGTTTGATGAATTGTACTCATGATGTTGCGATTTTCTGACCGCAAGTTTGTTTCTAATAAAAGATATTTTTCTCGAAGTTCAATGACATCTACCCCAGCGCTAATTGCCATGTAAATTAAGGCGTTTTCTGTTGCCGAACCTGTAACTATATACTCGCCATCTTTGTCTAAACTGATTTGTGTTTCATTGCACAGAACTGATACATGAATCAGCTTTAATAATTCATCAGAGGTATAGGGATTAATTTTCTCTTCGCCAGTAATAAATTCTCCATCAGACACGGTAATGTGTTTATTGTCTGCATATATCTCCACCACAGACATTTGATTTTCTGTCAATGTCCCGGTTTTATCCATACAAATTGTCTGTACGGAACCCAATGCTTCCACAGCACTTAAAGTGCGAACGAGGACGTTATTTTTCCTCATATCTTGGATGCCTAAGGCTAAAGTTGTAGTGGCGATGGTGGGTAAACCTTCGGGAACCGCAGCCACGGCTAGGGATATGGATGATTTGAGCATTTGTACTAAACCATATCCCCGCAGCACTCCCATACCAAACACTAAACCACAGATTCCCATGCCAATTAATACTAGTTGGCTGCCAACTTCATCTAGTTGTTTTGCTAGAGGAGTCTGGATTGCTGTGGCTTCGCCTACCATTTGTTGGATTTTGCCCATTTCGGTAAATTTCCCTGTGGAAACAACCGCAGCCAGTCCTTGACCGCTAATGGCAAAAGTTCCTTTGTAGATCGTATTTTGGCGATCGCCCAAGGGAATATCCTCACCACTCAAACAAGCAGTAATTTTGGTAACGGGAATACTTTCTCCTGTTAAGGCAGATTCATCAATACTCAAATTATCAACTTCTATCAGTCGGGCATCTGCCGCTACATAACTACCAGGTTTGAGAAATAAAATATCTCCTAAAGCAACATCTTCTGTGGGAATTTCTATTTGTTTACCTTCTCTAATTACCAAAGTTGATGTTTGTTCCTGATTTTTCAGGGAATGAATGATTCTTTCTGATTGGCTTTCTGTGATATAACCAATGGCTGCATTTAAACCAACAACACCCATAATTACCACAGCATCTATTACTCCACCTGTAAGAATGGAAACTCCAGCAGCAACACCAAGCAAAACTACAGGTAAAGATTGGAATTGCTCAATTATAATGTCCCAATCAGAACGAATTGCTCCTTGGTCTAGAACATTAGCGCCATATTTCTGAAGATTTTTAGCAGCAGATTCCCTTGATAATCCTGATGTTTTTGAAGTATTTAATAATTCTAGGACATTATTGACCGTCATTAAATGCCAGTTTTCTAACTTTTGTTCCTGAATATTGGCAATTATTTTTTTATTTGTGTTTGGTTCTTTAATGGTTTTGGGATAATCTAATAATGTCTTTTTAATTAAAATACTAATTTTATTGTGGCTAATATCTTTGTTGAAATTTACTAAAATATTACTGCTTAATGGGTTGGCATAAACATAATTTATCCCTGGTTCTTGAGAGAGCGATCGCTCTAAATATTCCTTTAATTCTTGTGAACGATAGAGTTCTTTTATTTTGTATCTAGCTCTCCCTTTGATAGTGGTATGTATTGCTTTAATCACAGCAATGGTTACTCCTAATTAATGCCCCTAAAAAATTACCCTACTTTATATCAGTATTTTCATGAAATTTGATTGCTATATATATTCATAGCCCAGACCGACAAGATAAATCTTAAAATCTAAGCTTAGTTAAATTAATCGCTGCATTCATCAGTCTAAAGTTACACCCACAAATTAAATTGATTGTCAAACCGAGCAAATTTATATCTAAAGAAATAAGCTTAATAATTCGATTTATGCTCTACAATTACTCCAGAGGTAGAGCTAGATACTGGGTATATTGTGGTTAAATATCCTTCTAAATTAATATTTCTATAGATATAAACCAAAGATATTTTTAGTAATATAATTCACCCTGTAGACTCACGCGATCGCAATTAAAATTAGTTAATAATAAGAAATAATTTTTACATATCAGGCTGACGCAAAATTATCTTGGTTAGCGTCTTAAAACGATAAGTTTAGGACACCTATGAATAAGAGTTTCTGAGATTTTTTGCATCGGTCATATATATGTGAAGTCAGCCTAACTGTAGTCAAAAGTCACATTCTATAAATTCCCAAGCAAAAAGTAAGGACAATGACAACTTCTATAGACCACGAAAAACAGATTCAAAAATTGGATGAACTAATCAAAAATATTGATTATGGCATGTTTACCACAGTCGATGACGATGGTAGCTTGCATAGTTATCCGATGTCAAAAAGTGGCGGGATTAATTCTGATGCCACAATTTGGTTTTTTACCTACTCCGATTCTCATAAAGTGACCGAGGTTGAACATTATCCGCAAGTCAATGTGAGTTTCGTGTCATCAGAACAACAACGATTCGTTTCTATTTCAGGTAGCTCCCAAGTTGTAAAAGACCGCAACAAAATGCGAGAACTTTGGAAACCAGAGTTGCAAACTTGGTTTCCTAAAGGACTGGATGAACCGAATATTGCTTTGCTCAAGGTGAATATTAACCAAGTCAATTATTGGGATAGTGTTTCTAGTTTTAAACCTCAAAAACTGAACTTTTTGACACCATCAGCTTTTTAAGGGGACTCATTAATTTGTACCTCTACTGAGGAATTATTATTGAGTTATGTCTTATTGGTGTGACAAGGTTAAAATAGGGCATTACAAAATTCACAATAAATTTTTATTGCATTAATTTAGGCTTGTCACACCACTATATTTTCACGTTTATTGTTAACTGTAAACGGTGAGCAAATGTGTAAGTTAAATGCAAAACAGCTTATTAGTTCCGAATTAGGATTATTTGTTTATGCCTTATCAACAAATTCAAGATTTACCAGATTCAGTAAAAAATAATTTACCTCAGCACGCCCAAGAAATTTTTCGGGCTGCTTTTAATAGTGCTTTAGAAGAGTATGGTGAAGAAGAAAGTGCTTTTCGTGTTGCTTGGAGTGCTGTGAAACGCGATTATGAAAAAGGCGATGATGGACATTGGCACAAAAAGCCCGAATAACTCAAGCAGTATAAAGCTAATCTACATCTGGTTCAATGCCAAGCGATCGCAACTGCGCTATCAACCTTTCAGCCCGTTGTTTTTCTTGTTCAGCACGTTGACTTTCTTGTTCAGCACGTTGACTTTCTTGTTCAGCCCGTTGTTTTTCTTGTTCTGTAGCAGTCAATATCCAGCAGCCTGTCCAATCGTACCAGCGTAACCAAGGCTGTTCTACATCTTGATAGCGTCCTTGCCATACACCCAGTCCTAATTGCAATTCTGGTATCCAGAAGCGTGAATCTGAAAGTGCTACTTCAGCATAACGGGCCCCATTTAACTTAAATACTCTGAATTGATATTTATAGCGATCGAACACTACATAATAAGGAATACGAAGAATCTGTTCGTAAACTTCCCATTTTCCTGGTGGTTGCTCAATATCGCGCAACGTTTGTCCCAAGTCTTCTTTTTCAGTGCTTGGAGACAGCAACTCAACGACGATAAAAGGATCGACTCCTTCTTGCCAAACTACATAGCTTAACCGTAAATCTCGCTGTTCGTAGAGACGAGAAACACCCAAAACAGCAAACCAATCTGGTCGCTTATGCCACAGTGGATGGCGTGGGTCATAATAAAGATTCAAATCGCTAGCAACAAATATCTCGTCACTGGAGTAATTTTGCGGACGAAAGGTTTCGTCTAACAAACGAGGTTGCAACAAATGAAACTGATCCGGCAAACCAGGCTCCTGAGGATCTTCACTAGGAAGATCGTACATGGTTGGCAAGACATCTTTTGGCGATCGCGGTGGGTCAGTTTGATACATCCTAAAGCATTCTCGATGGTAAAACTCTCAAACTCGATTACGATCCAATCAAAATTTTATCAAATAAATGGGTCTAAAACCCCATCTTTCCAGGATGACTAAGAAATGGAGTTTCAACCAAGAGTCAAAGGGACTAAGGGAGCGTTCACCCACTTTCTTGTGAGGTTTGTACCTCCAGTCCCCTCTTTTCCCTGTCTTATCCCAATAATAATTATTTACTTAGGAGTCCTAAATGAGAAAGTGAAATCTTGCCGCCCAATCAATCAACAATGAAATATTACGTGTTAGGGTTATTGACTATTAACAGTTAACAATCAACAGTCAACACCTATATTGTTCACAACTCAAATACGATTGCTCTCTTCATAAACTAGTCATTACCTGGGCTAATTCATTAGATAAATCAATTCCACAATCTTGGCACTTTGCAAATAATACACCAGCTAAAAAGTAATAATCACCAGAATAAAAGGCTTTTTTGTGTTTGCGTAATTTTTCTATATGATTTTTCACCTTCGGTTCAGAACTATAATAACCGAATCGCAAAGGTAAAATCATAAAATTTTCCACGCAATAACCATTTTCTTTGGCTACTTGCAGCGTACTTTTGGGATTAGAAAAACTAGAGACTAAAAGCAAGACATTTTCATAACCCAACGTCAAAAGGTCGTTGGTAATTGCAGCACCATCTATACCTCCAAATAAAAGTGGCATATATATATCATTGTCTGGGGCTGGTAGATATGGCGGATTAGCTATCAGATAACTGGCATCATGTTGAGAAGATGCAAACAAAGATGAATTATGGATGACATATTTATCATTGAGATTGTATTCATCAATAGTTAAATTTGCTGCTTTCCATGCAGAAGTATTTAATTCAAATCCCTCAATTATGCCATCAAATTTGTTTCTCAACAAAGAATTAATAACAGGACTGCCATCTCCAGAACCAAACTCAACAATGGATTCACAATCTTGACAATTTCTAATGACAAGATTTTCTAAACAGTTAGAGTAGAAATTAGATTCTTCAGGACAAAAAAAGATGTTTTTCATTTGACTTTAACTCAACAATAAGGTATGATTGTTTCAATTAAAAAAATTCGTTACTTAGTAATAAAAGCAAGAACAAATTGTTCCTTAAGCAAAAAAAGTATCTGCTAAGGAAATTAATTAGCAGGCAAATTAGGAATAAAATGGTGGATAATACCAAATTAAAATCCTAAAAAGACTCTGCTATTTTTCCAAAAATAGAATTCACGAACCAATAGCCAGAATTTTGCAAGTAAACTCTGTCTTATCGGCGGATATGGCTTGCTTATCCGTAGAAATATTAATTCGGTTGAAATTGCCCGATAATTAATTCTGAATTCTGTATTTTGTATCCTGCTTTAATTTCTAATTTTTGGGAATTTTTACATAACTAAAGGAGCTTGTTCTGCTTGGCGTATCGATCGCACCACAGCACCGGCGGCGCGATCGCCCATTAATTTTTCTTGGTCGTAGCCAAGTACGAGTTCCCATGCATCATTGGGATATTGTTCTGCTAATGGCAAAGCCACATCATCTAACATCCAACGTCCGTGGCGTTCATCTTCCCTGATGTGCAGTTCCCAATAACCCATCGCTGCTTCTGAAAGTTTTAGTCGTTGCGCTGCTGCAAGATAGTTTTTGTAAACCGCAGGCCCGACCACCTCAAAATATGTCAGCGCCCCACTGTAACGTAGAAAATAGCGTTTGCGTTCAGTCATCAGAAAATTATGATTAGCACAAGCTAAAACTTCCCAAGGTACTAAATCAAAATATCCTTCTGGTTGAGTATTCATTTCAAATTCAGCAAGCATTTGGGCAAAAAATGTGGAATGCTTGCGAGATAAACGACCATTACCGTATTCTTCTAGTAGCACACGCACCAGCGTACATTGCACTTCATTAGCACTACCACCTAAAACGCGGGAAAGACGGCTAGCTTCTACCAAGCCATCAAAAGAAGCGATTGCTAGCAAATGACAATAGCCAGTTTCGCTCATTTCCTCCCGGATATAGCGACTATCAGCCGATAAAGGCGGATTCAAATCTGCTGATGCACGTTCAATTAAAGCTTGTTTGACATCCAACTGTTGTAGTGCAGCTACATCCAATTGTGCAAGTTCCCACTTTTGCCAAGCAGCTTCAATTAAGTCGCGACAAGAGTACAAATAAAGCGATCGCTCATTGATGTAATTATGCAAATCATCGTACCAAAATAGATTTAGCCGATTAATTCGATAAAGTATCCTTTGGAGAAAAAGGTGAGCTTGCTCATCATAGCGATCGGTTTCATAGGCAGCCTTAATTGCCATAGAAAGCGTCTGTTGAAACTCATTTCCCTTTGCAGGTTTAATATCTAATTGAGCATCCAAATCTTCCATTGCCAGCAGTTCTATAAATTGCTGCTCGGCACTGTCGTACTGAGTACCCGTTGTTTCTTCTCTTTGCGTAATATTTTTCCTAACCCCAAACTTAGGGAACACAACTGAATTGCTTTGCATGGAATCTTCTGTAGCTTTATCAAAGTGAGAAATTAATTTCACTTCTAATACCTAAGTTTCCACACTAGTAGCCTTCTGTACCTCTTTCCCTGGTTATAAACAAAGATTAAGTCTAATGGGGCATGGGGCATTGGACATTGGGCATTGGGCATTGGGCATTGGACATGGGGCATTGGACATGGGGCATTGGGGATGGGAAGAGGACAAGGTAGACAAGGTAGCAATCTTTCTCCCTTGTCTCCCTTGTCTCCCTTGTCTCCCTTGTCTCCCTTGTCTCCCTTGTCTCC
>VFQR01002037.1_pt1 | contig 13652 bp, 14 predicted proteins | sample 3512321 | NCBI WGS metagenome assembly VFQR01 (sample SAMN10412374, study PRJNA504923) | tailings metagenome | isolation source: Relicate 3 Philex TSF1 revegetated site | place: Philippines: Tuba, Benguet | collected 2017-08-29
CGTGTCTTAGGGCCTTACGCCGAAATCCGGCAGGCGGTGCCAACCGGGTGGTTACCAAGAGAGTGCGCGAGACGCAAAGCTAGCAGAGCTGCGTCAAGAAAGTTTGGGGAAACTGTCCGCCTGGCAAGCAGCCTATGCGGCCGACAACCCTGAGCTGGACGCAGAGTATCAGTTCTTGGCCGCGCGCTACTTCGAGCCGGAGGGGCATATTGCAGAAGGCCTTTCTGCCGAGGAGCGCGATGCTGCCTACGCCGATCCCTTCAATGCAGAGCGTGTGCTGAAGAAGGGTTGTTCCCCTCATTACTTTGGCCTCCTTGGCAAACCGGATCCGGCCGCAGAAGCGCAGGCGCGTCAGGTCGCGCGTCTAGAGGAGCTGGAGCGGCTTCGGCAGGCCAGCAAGCGGGCCTTTGACAAGGAGGCTGCGTGATGCAGGTGCAATCAGCCTATCGCTACAGCCGGCACGCCATCTGCCGGCTCGCGCAGCGCGGAGTCTCTGCAGAAGCGATGCGCATTCTGCTGGAACATGGCAGAACCTACAATGCGGGCCAAGGCTGCTCCTATGTTCAACTGTCCAGAGCGGACCTAAGCAGGTTGGCAGCAGAAGGCGCTTCTGAGGGAACATTGCGCAGTCTTGCGCGGCTGCAAGCGGTGGTGAGCGATGAGGGCGAGGTGGTGACCTGCTACCATGCCAGCGACCGCCGTCTTGTCAGCAGCCGTCGCCGCCCCTCGTTCAAATATCACTAAGATCCTCTGGCGTGGAGATTTCCTAATGGCAGTCATCACTGCGGCGATCTCGCTGCAGTAACAGGTGAGTGTCGGCTTCCCGAAATGTCGCTGGGCAGCACTAACAGCGTTCAACCGTCGGCTTTGGGCCGAGCTCGACCGAACCCGGCGGGCTTCCCCGCCGGGCCCGAGGGGAGACCCCGTTCTTTTCAGAACGGGATCTCGTCGTCGCGGTCGACCAGCTCGGGGTTTTCGTTCTCGGCCGACTTCGGGCGGCTCAAGAAGTCGACCTTCTCGGCGATGATCTCGCAGCCGTAGCGGTCGTTCCCCATGCTGTCGATCCACTTGGTGTAGTGGATGCGGCCGTGGACGAGGACCTTCATGCCCTTTTCGCAGTGCTCTGCGACGGTCTTGCCGAGACCGTTGAAGCAGGTGATGCGGTGCCATTCGGTGTCCATGACCCGGTAGCCGTTCTCGTCGCGCATCACGCGACCTTCCGAGAGGCGCGGCCGCGAGGTGGCGAGGGTGAAGTTGGTAATCTTCGTGCCGCTTTGGGTCGAGCGCACTTCGGGCTTTTGACCGATGTTGCCGGCGAGGATGACGATGTTCTGCATGGTAAGCTCCTGTGTTTCCTGTCCCTGGGACCGCCCCTTCGACAAGACCCGGAAAAAGCCTGTCGGCTGAGGCGTGCACGGGCGACGGAACGGCAACCGGAAACCTCCAGAGGGCCGGGGTGGAGCGGGCAGCCCCGAAGGGGCAACACGGCCCGGACTGACGCGGGGTTGCGCGCCAGAGGCCGAACAGGCTTAGGGGATTGTCAGTCGAAGGGATGGCCCAGGAGACAGAGATGCGGGGGGAGCCAATGCCAGAACTCGTCAGCCTGCCGATCGGGACTGCCTGACCCCCAGTCCAGCGCCTCACTGGCGACGAAAACTGCGATCACCAACATCTGCCACCCCTGCCCTTACCTGCCGGGAGTTGCGGCACCCTGCATCGACGGGCTATCGATACCGGGACATTCAGGACACGGACCGCATCAATGGCTGATTACGATCTCGAGGCACTGTCGCTCGGCGAGCTGAAGAAAATGCAGAAGAACGTCGCCAAGGCGATCTCCACCTTTGAGGATCGGCAGAAGGCGGAAGCGCGCGCCAAGGTGGAAGCTCTCGCCCGGGATCTGGGCTACACCCTGGCCGAACTTGTCGGCAGCGAAACGAAATCCTCCCGTGCGCCGGCCGCGGCTAAATACCGGCACACTGAGAACCCGGCGCTCACCTGGTCAGGCCGGGGACGCAAACCGCAGTGGTTCGTGCAGGCGTTGGAGGCGGGTAACACCGCGAGCGACCTAGCCATATGTTGAGGGTATGGGCAACACGCCCGGCCCTAAGCGGACCGTCGGCACGATGACTGTGAGACCCAGATTGTGAAAGCTTGGAGTGTGGTATCCGGCAGCCCCGAATGCCGGTGGGGATGGGTCTCCCATCGAACCTTTTCTACCTGTAAGCAGTCGAAATCATTGATGCTGGCCCCTGATCTAACTGCTATGCTTATGCAAAAGGCCCTGGCCATTGCCGAAAAACAGCTGGAACCGAATTTTAACCACTTCTGCCAGGTTGATCATGTCTTGCAAGATCATGAACCGGCGGGAAGGGAAGCGTCGGTCTTTCTGAAAGGTTGGCGAGGCGCCCCAACACACAGAAGGTTTAGGTCCTCTAGCATCGCCCTCTAGTTCGCTGCCAATCGTTCAAGAAGCTTGCAATAGGCAATCTGGCCGGTGCGGAAGTTCGACAAACGGAAGAATTCGTTTGGCGCATGCAGGTTCTCGTCGTTCATGCCGAAAGCGAAGACGGTGGCGTGAACGCCAAGTTCGTTCAGAAGCATGGTCATCACCGGGATCGAGCCGCCGGTCCGCGTGATATAGGGTGCCTTTCCGTAGACCTCCGTCAGAACCTGCGCAGCAGACGTGCTGGCATTGTGGCCCGGGGGGACGAGGAACGGGTCGGCGCTGCCCGCAAGGCGCTTGACCATGACGCGCAGACCTCTGGGGCAAGCGGCCTCGATATGCGCGCGGAGAAGGTCGAAGATCGCATCCGGTTTCTGGTTGGCGACCAGGCGGCAGGTGATCTTGGCATGGGCTTCGGCGGGCAGGACGGTCTTGATTCCGTTGCCCTGCCATCCGCCCCAGATGCCGTTCATTTCCAAGGTTGGCCGACCCCAGAGCCGCTCGCGGGTGGTGTAGCCTTCTTCGCCAAAACTGTCGGGGACGCCGAGTTCTTCGATATAGGCCGCCTCGTCGAAGGGGATGCGGGCGTAGGCTTCGCGGTCCTCCACCGTCAGGTCGATGACATTGTCGTAGAAGCCGGGGATAGTGATTTTGCCGTTCGGCCCTTTCATCGAGGCGATGAGCTGCGCCAGGCCCTGGATCGGGTTGGCGATGCCGCCGCCCTGCTGGCCGGAGTGCTGGTCGCCCTGGGCGCCCGAGACGGTGATCTCGGCAGCGACCAGCCCTTTCAGGCCGGTGATCAGGTTCGGCTGGTCCTCGCCCCACTGGCTGCCGTCAGCAGAGAAGATCATGTCGGCCTTCAGCATCGCGCCATTGGCCTTGATGAAAGCGGGCAGATGGGGCGAGCCGATCTCTTCCTGCCCCTCGAAGAACATCTTCACATTCACCGGCAGGCGGCCCCAGGTCTTCAGCATCGCCTCGACTGACAGGATCGGGATCAGCATTCCGCCCTTGTCATCCGAGGCACCCCGGCCCCAGACCTTGCCATCGCGGACCTGTGGTTCGAAGGGCGGGGTCTGCCAAAGGTCGAACGGCTCGGCCGGTTGGACGTCGAAGTGCCCATAGATCAAGACTGTAGGCTTGCCCGGCGCGTGGAGCCAGTCGGCGTAGACGACCGGGTGGCCTTCGGTTGGCATCATCCGGACGTTCTCCATCCCTGCGGCCTGCAGGCGCCGCACGACCCAGTCGCCCGCGGCCACCACGTCGGGGATATGGGCGGGCGCGGCGGAGACCGAGGGGATGCGGACGAAATCCACCAGTTCGTCGACAAAACGCGGCTGGTTGGCTTCCAGATATTCGGACCAGTCCATGGGCTTTCCTTTCAGGCCGCGGGCATGCGGGTTTCGACGAGTTCGGCCCAGTAGGAGGCGCCAAAGGGGATCGCTTCGTCGTTGAAGTTGTAGGCGGGGTGGTGGACTTCCGCCGTGTCGCCGTTGCCGACCTGGATATAGGCCCCCGGGACAGCTTGCAGCATGTAGGCGAAATCCTCACCGCCCATGATCGCGGGGCAGTTCGTGTCCACCGACCCCGCGCCGCCGATTCTTTCGGCGACCTTTGCGGCGAAGTCGGTTTCCCGATCGGCGTTGACCATTGCGGGGTATCCCGGGCGCCAGTCGATCTGGACTGACCCGCCGAAGCCCGCCACGGTGCCTTCGACCAGCGCGCGGAAACGGTTTTCGGCCAGCTTCCGGATGCCCGCGTCGAAGGTCCGCACCGTTCCGCGGAGCTCGACCCGTTCAGGGATGACGTTCCAGGCCTCGGATTCGGTCTTCATCGAGGTGACGGAAACGACGATCGACTCCAGCGGGTCCGCGTTGCGCGAGACGATGGTCTGTAGCGCCATCACCGTCTGGCAAGCCATCACGGTGGTGTCGACGGTCCGATGCGGATAGGCCGCGTGCCCCCCCTTGCCGGTGAGGTGGACAGTGAAGTTGTCGGTCGCCGCATAGAAGGGGCCAGGCTTGATCGAGAACTGGCCAACGGGAAGGCCGGGGGCATTGTGCATCCCGTAGACCTCCTTGATGCCAAAGCGTTCGATCAGGCCGTCCTTGACCATCGCTTCGCCCCCCGCGCCGCCCTCCTCGGCGGGCTGGAAGATCACAGCGACCTTTCCATCGAAGTTCCGCGTCTCGCAGAGGTATTTTGCGGCCCCGAGGAGCATCGCGGTGTGCCCGTCATGGCCGCAGGCGTGCATCTTGCCGGGGGTCTTGGAGGCATAGGGCAGCCCTGTCGCCTCCAGGATCGGCAGCGCGTCCATGTCGGCGCGCAGGCCCACGACATGCCCACGCGTGTCTGTCTTGCCCTTGATCACGCCGACGACCCCGGTGCGGCCGATGCCGGTCACGACCTCGTCGCAGCCGAACTCGAGTAGGCGGTCGGCCACGGTCGCGGCGGTGCGGTGGACGTCGTACATCAGCTCCGGGTTTTCGTGCAGGTCACGGCGCCAGGCGGTGATTTCGGCCTGCATCTCGGCCAGACGGTTCTTGATCGGCATGGTTTCCTCCCTAGTCCTTCAGGACGAAATGGCCGGGGGCCACTTCGGTATAGACCGACGGGGCGGGTTGATGCCCCAGCGGAAAGATCGGCGACTTGATCGGCTTGAAGGCCAGATCGTCGGCAAAGCGGCGTTTGGATGGGTCGGCGATAGGGACCGCCGAAAGCAGTTGGCGGGTGTAGCTGTGCGCTGGGCTTTCGAAGATCGCCGCACGCGGGCCGATTTCGACGATCCGGCCCAGGTACATGACGCCCACCTGATGCGCGATGCGTTCGACCACTGCCATGTCGTGGCTGATGAAAAGGTAAGAGAGGCCAAGGTCTTCCTGCAGTTCCATCATCAGGTTCAGGACCTGCGCCTGGACTGACACGTCCAGCGCCGAGACCGCCTCGTCGGCGACGATGAGCTTGGGGTTCACGGCTAGGGCGCGGGCGATGGCGACGCGCTGGCGCTGGCCGCCGGAAAGCTCATGCGGGAAGCGGTTCATAAAGGCGCGGGGGAGGTGGACGCGGTCGAAGAGCTCCTCGACGCGTTCTTTCAGCGCGGCACCGCTGGCGAGGCCGAAGTTCACGATGGGCTCGGCCACCTGGTCCTTGAGGCGGCGGTAGGGGTTGAGGCTGGCGAACGGGTCCTGGAAGACCATCTGCATGTCGGCCCGCGCGCGGCGGAGGTCGTGGTGGTTGAGCGCGCCGATGTCGCGGCCGCCGATCCAGACCTCACCGCTGGTGGGCTGCACCAGCCGCAGGATCGACCGACCGCAGCTGGACTTGCCGCAGCCGGATTCGCCCACGAGGGCGAGCGTTTCGCCGACATTGAGGGTGAAGCTGACATCCTCCACCGCGTGGACCTGGGCGGTGGTGCGCCGCAGGATGCCGCCCTTGACGGGGAAGCGGGTGGTGAGGTGGCGGACGTCGAGGAGGACTTCCTTCTTCCGCGCTACGGGGACGATACGGGCGGCCCGGGCAGCCTCGTCCCCGATCAGGCGCATCCGTTCCGGGGCGGGTTTCCCCTTCATCTCGCCCAGTTTCGGCACGGCGGCGAGGAGGGCCTTGGTGTAGTCTTCCTTCGGGGCGGTGAAGATATGTTCGACTGTTCCGGTTTCCACGATCTTCCCGCGATACATGACGACGACGCGGTCAGCCATCTGCGCCACGACCGCCATGTCATGCGTGATGAACAAGACCGCCATCCCGTTTTCACGCTTCAACCGGTTGATCAGCGCGAGGATCTCGGCCTGGATCGTTACGTCGAGTGCGGTGGTGGGTTCATCGGCGATCAGAAGCTTCGGCTCGCAGGCCATCGCCATTGCTATCACGACGCGCTGGCGCATGCCGCCGGACAGCTCATGCGGGTACTGCTTCAAGCGGCGTTCGGGTTCGGGGATGCGGACGCTGCGCAGAAGCTCCAGCGCGCGGGCGGAGGCCTGGGCCTGGCTAAGGTTCTTGTGCAGCATCAACCCGTCGGTCAGCTGGCGTTCGATAGTGAAGACGGGGTTCAGCGCCGTCATCGGCTCTTGAAAGATCATCCCGATCTCGTTGCCGCGCACTTCGCCCATCACGGCGGGGGAGGCGGCAGCGACGTCGAGTTCCGTCCCGTCTGTCCTGCGGAAGCGGAGGGCGCCTGCCGCGATGGTCCCGCCGCCAAACTCGACCAGCCGCATCAGCGAAAGCGAGGTCACGGATTTTCCCGACCCGCTTTCGCCAACGACGCAGACCGTCTCGCCGGGCGCGATGGTGAAAGACACGTCCTCGACCCCCACGACCGGGCCGCTGTCGGTGGCGAATTCGACGCGGAGGTGATCGACCGAAACGATGTCCTTCATCGCCGCCTCCTATTTCGACTTCGGATCAAGGATGTCGCGCAGGACGTCCCCGAACATGTTCAGCCCCAGCACCGTCAGTGCCACCGCAGCCCCAGGCACAAGGGCGGTCCAGGGTGCCACGTCCAGCTGGTCCCGGCTGGCCTGGATCATCAGCCCCCAACTCGCCGCCGGGGGCTGGGTTCCAAGGCCAAGGAACGAAAGCCCCGCCTCGGCCAAGATGGCGAAGGCCAGCGATATGGTGGCCTGCACGATCACCGCGGGCATGATGTTTGGTAGCACATGGCGCATCATGATCATTCCGTCGGTGGTGCCCGAGGCGCGGGCGGCCTCGACATAGGGCATCTGCGCGACCTTCAGCGCCTCGCCCCGGATGATGCGGGCAAGATAGGGGGTGAAGGCCACGCCGATGGCGATGATGGTGTTCTGCACGTTGGGGCCGAGGACGGCGCTGATCGTCAGGGCCAGCAACAGCGCGGGGAAGGCCAGCAGCGTGTCGACCAGCCGCATCAGCACGTTGTCGACCCAGCCACCGAAGTAGCCGGAAACGAGACCCAAGGGCAGGCCGAGGACGACGCTCATGACAACGGCAGAGACGGCGATCTCCAGCGACGTCCGGGCGCCCAGGATAACACGGTACAGCATGTCACGGCCGAGCTGGTCGGTGCCGAGGAGGTGCGTCCAGGTCGGCGGCGAACGGCGGGCGAGCATGTCCATCTTCGTCGCGGCATCGGGCGGGATGACCATCGGGCCGACGATGGCGATCAGCGCGATGAGGGTCAGAAGGACGATCCCGATCAGACCCTTGGTGGTCTTGAAGCGTTTCATCCCCCTCACCCCAGCTTTACGCGCGGGTCGATCAGGACGTAAAGGAGATCGACGAGGAGGTTGGTGATCATCACAACGGCGGCGATGACGAAGACCGTGGCCTGGATCAGCGGCAGGTCGCGGTTCAGCAGCGCCTGGTAGGTCAGCCAGCCCATGCCGGTATAGCCAAACAGGCTTTCCATCACGATGATCGACCCGAAGAGATAGCCGATCTGCAGCCCCGCGATGGTGATGACCGGCCCGATGGCGTTTGCCAATGCATAGCGCCAGACGACGGTGCGTTCGGTCAGGCCCTTGGCGCGGGCGACGCGAATGAACTCTTGCCCCAGAATGCCGGTCATGGTGGAGCGCGTCATCCGAGTGAGATGCGCCATGAGGCCGAGGCCCAGGGCGAGGGAGGGGAGAAAGGCGTAGCGGAGGGAGCCCAGGAAATCCTCGGACGGCTCGACGATGCCAGAGGAGGGGAACCAGCCCAGCCAGCGCGCGAAGACGAGGATCATAACGATCCCCCAGAAGAAATCCGGCAGCGAGACGCCCAGAAGCGAGGTCGAGGAGCTGACGGTGTCCTGCCAGCGGTCGCGGTGGACGGCGGCCCAGACGCCCAAGGGGACGGCGAGGGTCAGGGCGATGGTCATCGACATGACAACGATGATGGCGGAGGCCACTGCCTTCTGCGCCAGAAGCTCGGCGATGGGTTTCTTGAAGATGAGCGAGGTGCCCCAGTCCCCGGTCAGAAGCCCGCCGACCCAGTTCCCGTACTGCATGATCAGCGGATCGTTCAGTCCCAAGGACTGACGCAGGCCCTCCAGCGCCTCGGGGTTCGATTGGGTGCCCATGATCATCATCGCCACGTCGCCGGGCAGGATGTTGGTGACAGCGAAGGTCACCAGCGTGATCAGAAACAGCGTCAGGATCACCGACAGAAGCCGGTTCAGCACATAGGTCATGGCGATGCACCCAAGGGGGATCGGCGGGCCGGCGTGCGGCCCGCCGGCTAGCGTCAGGCCGATAGCCAGACCTTGTGGAAGTTCAGGTTCGACCCGTTCGGATGCACGACCGTATCAAGTCCCATCACCTTGGTCTGCGCGCCGATGGTCCCGTTGCGGAACCACAGAAGCACGTCATGCGCCTCATCGAAGATCTGCTGCTGGACCTGCTTGTAGATATCGGCACGCGCCACATCGTCCACCGTGATGCGGGCCTGCTTCGTCAGCTCGTCGATCTTCGGGTCCTTCACCGCACGGTAGTTGAACGCGCCTTCCGAGTTCCAGACCGAGTAGTACAGGAAGTCCGGCTCCCAAAGGGTGAAGAAGTTCATCATCGTCATCTGGTAGTCCTTGTCGACCCAGCACTGCGACAGCCAGTCGGCCCAGGTCAGCTGCTCGATGGTCAGGTTGACGCCCGCCATCTTGAACCATTCGACCAGGATCTGCGCGGTCTCGATGTGGTAGGGATAGTTCGTCGTGGCCTTGAAGACGATGTTCAGGCTGCCTTCCGGATAGCCTGCCTCGGCCAGAAGGGCCTTGGCCCCCTCGATGTCCTGCTTCCGCTGCACCAGGTCCTTGTTGTAGCTGGCGCTGGTCGGGAAGCTGGGGGAGGCCGTGGTCGCCCCCTGCCCCCAGAGCGCGCCCTGCATCAGGGCTTCCTTGTCGATGATCATGTCGAAGGCGATGCGGACCTTGGAGTTCTGGAACGGCTCGTAGGTGTGGTTCATGTTGATGAAGTCGAAGTTCAGCGGGAACCACTTCTTCACCTGAAGGGTCGCGTCAGCTTCCAGTTCGCCCACGCGGTCAAGCGGGATGTCGTTGATCATGTGCAACTCACCCGTGCGCAGGCCGGTAAGACGGGTGGTGGGCTCGGTGATCTCGCGCGCTTCCACGGCGTCAAGATAGGCCGGGCCTTCCCAGTAATCGTCGAACCGCGCCATCTTCACGACGGTGCCGACCTCGTAGCTGACGAACTTGAACGGCCCTGCGCCCATCGGGTTGGTGCCTTGCGTCGGGCCGCTATCCACCGGCATCACCACGCCCGCTCCGTTTTCGGCCAGACGCGACAGGAAGGGCGCGTTCACCGCGCTCATCTTGATGACGACGGTCAGGTCATCGGGCGTCTCGATGGCGGCGACATTGTTGAAGACCTCGAAGTTGACGGCCCCGGTCGCCGGGTCCTTGCAGCGTTCAAAACTGTATTTCACATCTGCGCTGGTCATCGTCGCGCCGTTGTGGAACTTGACGTTCGGGCGCAGCTTGAAGGTGTAGGTCAGGCCGTCGGGGGCCACTTCGAAGCTTTCGGCCAGGCCCGGGATCACGTTCAGGTCCTTGTCCACCGTAACGATGGACGAATGGATGTTCTGCAACACGCGCCCCGACGACGCGGTGCCGGTCTGGTGCATGTCGAGGTTCTGCGTCGTCTCGGAATGGCCCCAGATCAGCGTGCCGCCCGAAACCGGCGTCTCTTGCGCCAGCGCGGGTCCGGCGAAGGTACCCATCAGAATGCTGCCGCCCATCACCGCCGTCGAGTTCAGTAGGAATTCCCTGCGCTTCATTTTGGTCTCCATGTTGGTTGGCCGCCGGTGCGGCTTAGGGTGGATGGCCGGTTGTCGTCTGCCCGCATTGGCTGCGGGTCGGTTGTCGTTCAGTTTGGCAATCCGGGGCGTTTCCCGGCCACGTCCAGCGCCGCTTCCAGCGCCATGCCCAGCCGCAGGATCGGCCCCTCGTCGAAGAGCCTGCCCCAGAGCGAAATCCCTTGTGGCACGGTGTAGGTCTTTCCACCTGCCGCCTCGCCCGTCGTCAGTTTTCCCGACGCGAGCGAGGCGGGGCTTCGGGTCCCCAGATCCTCGAAGCCAGCCCGCAGGTGCAGGCAGGGGTGTCCCGTGAAGTTGGATGCGATCAGCATCGGTCCGGTCATGAAGGGGCCGATCAGCACGTCGCACTGGCGGAAAAGCCCATCCAGCGCCTGCATCACCAGATAGCGTAGCCGGTCAAGCTGGACGTGGTCCACCGCTGACAGGAAACGCGCCTTGCGCATCGCGTTGGGCCAGGCGGCGGCGTCCTGCCAGGTGAGGGTGTCGTCCTGGTTCGTCAATGTCAGGTCCTCGAAACTGGCGGCGGCCTCGGCGAAAAGGATGTTCATCAGCGCGCCGTAGGGCAGGTCGGGGAGGCTGAACTCGACGACCTGCACGCCCAGGTTGCGCATGGCCTCCAACGCGGCATGGTCAACCGCCGTTGCACCTTCGCCGAAAGCGTCGGGCAGGTAGCCTACGGTCAGGCCTTTCCAGTCGGAGGCGGCGTCGAAGACGAAGGGCGCAGCGATGGTCGATCGGTCGGCGGGGTCGGCCCCATTCAGGGCCGAAAGGACGATGGCAGTATCCTCCACCGACCGGCAGATCGGGCCGACCTTGTCGAGGCTGTTGCACAGCGCCATGCCCCCTGCCCGGCTGACCCGCCCGAAGGTTGGGCGCAGGCCGGTCGTCCCGCAGCGCTGGCTGGGCGACGTGATCGAGCCCAAGGTCTCGGTCCCGATGGCAAAGGCGCAAAGCCCTGCAGCAGTCGCGCTGGCCGATCCGGCAGAGGAGCCGCTAGAGCCTTCGTTCAGATTCCAGGGGTTCCGCGTCACGCCGCCGTACCAGATGTCGTTGTAGGCAAGCGCCCCCACGGTGGTCTTGCCCAGAAGCACCGCCCCCGCCGCGCGCAGCTTCTTGACGATTGTCGCGTCAGCCCCGGCGATGCGGTCGCGGAACGGCTCCGCCCCCCAGCCGGTGATAGTCCCCTTGGCGTCGAACAGGTCCTTCAATCCGTAGGGGATGCCGTGCAGCGGCCCAAGGTTCACCCCGCCCCGCGTCAGGGCGTCGGCGGCATCCGCCTGGGCCAGGGCGAGGTCGGGCGTGACCTGGGCCCAGCATTCAAGCTTCGGTCCAAGCGCCGCGATCCGGTCGAGGTAAATCTGGGTCAAGCGACGGCTGGTGAGCGCACCCGACCTGATCCAAGTGCCAAGTTGCGTGACCGGCGCAAAAGCGATGTCCTCGTCGGTCTGCGGCAGCGGGGAAATCACGCTGGAGAGGCGCAGTGCATCGACCCCATGCGGCATGGCGAAATCGGGCAAGCGCGGGTCGAAGCGCAGCGCCATCGGCACTTGGTTCGGCATCGGCACCGCCCGCCGCGCCAGGGCCGAGGTGATCTGGCCCTCGAGGTTGTCCAGCATCAGCTGGCGTTCCGCGGGCGTGTAGTCGACCCCCATGAGCCGTTCTGCAGCCGCAATGGTTTCGACAGTGATCTCAGTCACTTGGGGCCTCCTTCGGGAGTTAGGATGCGGCTCAGGTTGTCCGCCAGCGTCGTCAAATGCTTGCGCATCGCCGCTTCGGCTCCGGCAGCATCGCCCGCTTCGATCCGGTTGATGATTTCGACATGCTCAGCGTGCCGATCCTGCAGCGACCGCATTGAGCGCGCCTTCTGCCGCACCCCGCGCCAGTCGGGGTTGCCGCGGATCTCGTCGATCATCGAAAAGGCGGTCAGAAGCGGCTTGTTCTTCGCCGTCCGCGCGATCAGCCGGTGCAGCGCGCCGTCCCAAAGCTCGATAGAATCGGAATCGCCAGCCTGCAAAATCCGCTGTGCCAAGTTGCGCATCCGGTCGATGTCGCTAGGCAGGGCATGGCGCGCCGCCATCGCGGCCAGGACGGGCTCGACGCAAAGCCGCGCCTTCATCACCTCGACGAGATTGGTCTCACCCACGATCTCGGCCGCCAAAAGCTGCGTCTTGTCCGGAGGTTGACCGGCGAAGGTTCCCTTGCCCTGCTTGCGCCAGATTAGCCCCTCGGCCAACAAGCTTTCCAGCGCACTCCGCACCGCCCGTCGTCCGATGGCCATGCTATCCGAAAGCTCTCTCTCGGTCGGTAGCCTCCCATCCGCAGGAAGGCCATTTCCTTCGATCATGGCCAATAGGCGCGCACGTACAACATTTGCGCTGTCGGTCACAATGGGGTTGCGGCGGGATGTCGGCAAGGGCGAACCAATCTAAACTTGGTTCAATGATCTGGGTTTTCGGGGATGATTCTGTCAACTGCATTCTGCTGAAGGCAGGCGCCCATGAATGAATACTCTGCAGATTTAACTGCTCCTGCCGGGAAAGTGGGCGTCGTTGAGACGCCCGGGCTGGGATTCGCCCAATTCCTTTTAGTGTCGCGGACCAAATACCAATTGATAAGGCCAAGCAACGCTGTCATGTCCGCGTGAGCCACTCGAAAGGGTGGATTTCACCGTTGGTCTCACCAGTGACTTCCAGTCTCTGGCATTCCTGCTAACCGTTTCGCTTGCCCAGCCGCACGCAGTGCCGCACCGCCTTTCCTTGCCTGCCCAAGGCTCGCTGCCCCGTTGCGGTTGCCCAGCTTCACACCATGGGCCTTTGTGAACGCCAATGCCTCCTTGGTCGTTCTGAAGATGGCCTCTCGCTCGGCTTGGGCAGAGAGCACCATGATCCCCACAGCCAGGACGTTGGATTTCGGCATGTCCACGGGCAGGAACTGAACCCAGCTGTCCCGCAGGGCGAGGAGGACGACAGCGTGCCGCGAGAGACGGTCCGGTTTCGCAATCACCAGCGTCGCGCCAGCGACCTTCGCCAGGTGCAGCATTTTGCCAAGCTCCGGCTGATCCACCTTGCGCCCAGTCTTGGCCTCCGTGAACCACGGCAGGATCTCGGCACCCATGGACACTGCGAAATCCTCGACCGCTTTGCGCAGCGCCTATAGCCCAAGCCCGCTGGCCCACCGCCCCGGCGTCGAAACCCGCTCGTAGGTCACCAACCGCTGTCCTGTCGCCTTCTTCGCCTCCTGTAAGCAACTGCCCAACGTTGGTCAGGCAGATTTGTACACCCAGCCGACCCAAAGTTGGCCGCATCCGCCTGCATACGGTGAATTCAAAGCGGCCGCTAAAGCTGACCGCAGCGAATGGCCACTCTCCTGAAGGTTTTTCGACGTGGACCGCAGCGCAACAGTGGCCGCCGGGTGGTGGCGG
>VFQR01002038.1_pt1 | contig 13651 bp, 15 predicted proteins | sample 3512321 | NCBI WGS metagenome assembly VFQR01 (sample SAMN10412374, study PRJNA504923) | tailings metagenome | isolation source: Relicate 3 Philex TSF1 revegetated site | place: Philippines: Tuba, Benguet | collected 2017-08-29
ATGGCGATCGCATCACTAGTTCCCAAGTCAAACCAACAACGCGCCCACTGTCCTTGATATTCAAATTCACCCATATTGTGCATCAAGGCTAATAAGCTTTTGTCATATCCTTGGGAATCATAAGTCATGTAGTTGATATCGAGTCCAGTTTCCTGTACTTGGAGGTTTTCTGCGTTAAATGCACCTAATTTACCCAGATAAAACCAAGAATCGAAAGCTTCTTCCACATACTGCTTTTCACGTTCAGAAGGATTTGTGCTGAATTTTAGCCAAATCCAGACATCAAAAGGATTAAATTCGCGGAATTGAATTTGCATTTTAGTTAAATATTTAAATTATTTTTGCTGAAGACAAGCATATCAGAGTGGGGAGTCGGGAGTCGGGATGAGGGGGATGAGGGAGATGAGGGAAATGGGGGGACAAGGGGACAGGGGGATAACTTGCAACAAGTCTTTTCGTTTGTTCCTCTATCCTCTTCCTTAAAAGTGTCCCCGTGTCTCCGTGTCCCCTTGTCCTCTTCCCATGCCCCATACCCAATTACTTTAAATTATTTAGGCTAAGAGCATTTTTACGTTCACTTTCGATTTGTTTGACTAAGTTACTTGGAAGTTGAGACTTTTTAGTCAATGCTTTGTCAAAATTAGCGATCGCTTCCTTAATTATTTGCTGACTTTTTTCTTTTTCTCCCAGTCGTTTAAGAATTTGAGCTTTGAGATAGTAAATTTCTGGATTTTCACCTCCGCTTTCGATGGCACGGTTAACATACTCTAGTGCTTGAGGATACCGTTTCAAATCCCGATAAGCAAGGGCAATACCCCGATGCACGAGATACTGAGGAGCAGCATTTTCTACTAAGCGTCCAATTGCTTGATCTGGACTAGCGAAAGGCAAATTCACCGCCAACAATAAGTCCATATAACCCTTGATTAAATTCAGTTCTGGATCGTTGGCAGAAATGGCTTCGGCTTTGTCTAAATATTGATAAACTTGCCGCAACCGACCAAAAGCTTCCGGTATACCGTTGGCTGTACCTTCACGGATGAGAATTGCAGAACCCTCTAAAAAATGACCAACAGCAGTGTATAAATTTCCACGCAAGGGGTCAGTGGAAATCAATTTTTGTGCGCTTTCCAAGGTTTTCTGACTGTAGGTGTTTAATTTAGCCCAATCCTGATTTCCGTATGCTAAAGACGCCTTCATAGCATAAGCTAGAGGTTCATTTGGCTCTTTAACGAGTGCTTGTTGGAGGTAACGCTCTGCTGCTGGGTAGTTACCTTGTTGAAAAATTGCTTCAAAAGCTGCTTGAGTTTGGTCGCCAATTTGATGAGGTTTCTCAGTCCGAAACGGATCGCCAGCTAACGAGGGATTTATGGAAAGATGAAGTGCGATCGCAGCTCCAAAACCCAACTGAGCAAATTTAGTGAATCTAGCAAACACGACTAATTGAGAACCAGAAAACCTTTTAGTCATTTTAACCCTCAGAATAATTGCGGTTGAAATAGTTGTATGTGTTACTTAGAATGCAAAAGTGGTTAATTTTAACTTGTGTCTGCTTGAGGCAAAATTTTCTATCAAGGTTGACTCGGCTAGTTTTTTCATGTTCCCAGACATGTTGTAGCCATTCTTTAAAGGTGAGTCTGCCACAATGGAGAAAAGGCGGATAATTCTTGCTGCTAGATTAGGGTGTTAAGGCAAGTAATGTAATATGAATTTTTTTTAGAATTTTCCAGCTGCTCTTGGTGTAGTTAATCAGTAATTTGCTGACTTTTTGGTAATCTTAACAAATGCTCTATCTCCGAAATCTAATTTATCACCCCACAGCGTGTCCAACAGCGATTCTCAAATCGATCAACTTAGAATTAGCACCCCAGCAGCTAGGTCTGATTATTGGCCCAAGTGGTTCAGGTAAAAGTACTTTACTAGAAATTTTATCTGGACTAGCTGAACCCACCTCTGGCGCACTCTTTTGGCGCGAACAAGAACTGATTCCTGAACAGCTACAACAATTGGCTGGGTTAGTGTTTCAGTTTCCAGAGCGACATTTTTGCGGTAGTACGGTTTTAGAAGAGTTACGTTTAGGACATCCGGAATTAGGGTCAGAGCGAGTCAGAAATGCCCTGAGTGAGGTGGGATTAGAACATTTATCGCTCTCCACCGCCCCTCATGCTTTGAGTGGTGGTCAGCAGCGGCGTTTAGCTTTGGCAGTGCAATTGATTCGCCAGCCAAATGTACTCTTGTTGGATGAACCCACAGCCGGGTTAGATTGGTCAATGCGGCGACAGCTGGTAAATTTATTAGCAAAACTCAAACAAGATTGGACGCTGTTGGTAGTGACACACGATGCAGGAGATCTGTTAGCGATCGCAGATCGTTGCTGGACACTCAACCACGGCGAACTACAATCAGTTGACCCAAAGACACTAGAAACCAAAGTTCAAGAACCTCTGCCGGCGGTTTGAGTCGGAGATGAGGGAGATGAGGGGGATGAGGGAGTAGAAGGAGCAGGGGAGGCAGGGGAAGAATAACTAATGCCCCATGCCCCATGCCCCATGACAAATGACAAATGACAAATGACAAATGACTAATTCATTGCCTGAAATGGCAGAAATTTGGCAGCAAACTCTGAATTGGCAACCAAGCGTTCAACAGCAAGGGCAATTCCAAAGACTTTATGAATTAATCCTAGAAGGTAACCGCCAATTAAATTTAACTCGCATCACTGATCCCCAAGAGTTTTGGGAAAAACATCTTTGGGATTCATTGCGAGGAATTGCGCCACAGGGGGAATTTATTTCGTCTCTCCAAGGGAGTGCATCTGTAATTGATATTGGTACAGGCGCGGGTTTTCCAGGCATTCCAGTGGTAATTACTGCACCTAATTGCACAATTACTCTCATGGATTCAACCCGCAAAAAAATTACTTTTATCGAAAAAATCTTAACTGAACTTGCCCTGACAAATGCTAAAACTCTTGTCGCTAGGGCTGAAGAAATTGGTCAGCAACCCAAACACCGACAAGCTTACGATATTGCTTTAATCCGTGCTGTGGGGACAGCTTCTGTTTGTGCAGAATATACACTGCCACTGCTCAAACAGGGAGGTTTAGCCATAATTTATCGCGGTAATTGGACAGAAGATGAAACAACAGCTTTGCAAAATGCTGTTAAGCAATTGGGCGGCGTTATTGAAGCGATCGAAAAATTTACAACACCTTTGAGCCAAAGCCTTCGCCACTGTCTGTATTTGCGTAAGGTAGCTACGACACCAGTTCAGTTTCCCCGTGCTACAGGCGTACCTACTCAAAAGCCTCTTTGACTATGGACACCTTGTGGCTTTGAGTCCTTATCTTAACAAAACATATCAAAAGATACGGTGATTATGTGGTGAATTTACATAATATTCCCCAACCATTGGAAGCTGCTATTAGTCTACACCATAAATCTTTGAAACTTAGATATAGCAACGATTTTCAGACCATTTTGCAGTTTTTTACACCTATCTGATACCGTTGGTGACCAAACAGAGATAAGTTTCAATACTGTTCGGTTAAGGCAGCAGACGCGACAAATCGCGTCTTTGCGATCTAGAATTTTGATCGAAAAACCTTAACCGAACCGTATTGCGATCGCTCCTATCTAAGCAAGTTTAAATTTTTGAGCGTCTGCAAACCGTTTATTAATCTCATCCCAGTTAACCACGTTCCACCAAGCCTCTAAGTAATCGGCGCGGCGGTTTTGGTAGTTGAGATAATATGCGTGTTCCCATACGTCATTTCCCAGGATGGGATATTTACCTTGGCTAAGAGGACTATCTTGATTAGCTGTAGAAGTTACTTCCAATTTGCCATCTTTGTTACGCACTAGCCAAACCCAACCACTACCAAAACGACCAGCGCCAGCTTCATTAAACTGTTTTTTGAAAGCTGCAAAACTACCAAAATTTTGATTAATAGCTGAGGCTATATCTCCTGTTGGTTCTCCACCACCTTTGGGCTTCATAATTTGCCAGAACATCGCATGGTTCACATGACCACCGCCATTATTCTGTACTGTTTTACGAATATCTTGTGGTACTGTGTTCAGTTTTTGCAACAGTTCTTCAACACTTTTGCTTTTGAGTTCTGGATGTTTTTCTAATGCCGCATTCAGGTTTTTCACATAAGTTGCATGGTGTTTATCGTGATGAAACTGCATTGTTTTGGCATCGATGTGTGGTTCTAGGGCTTCATAGGCGTAAGGTAATGGCGGTAGTTGGATAGCCCCTGTTGTGTTTGGTGTTGTGTCGGGAGTTGGAGTGTTTCCTTGAGGAGAATTTTCTGCCAATGCACAAGCATCTAACGTCAAAGCACCTGCACCTGCTGTGAGTAAAAACAAGAAATAACGTCGATTAACAGTCATATAAGTTTTTGCAGCGAATCCATGTCAATTAATTGGTCGTTCTCATTTTCTTAGATTCTGGTTGCAAAAAATGAGGGAGTTAGGAGTTAGGAGTTGGGAGTTAGGAGTTGGGAGTTAGGAGTGGGGAGTTATTATTCTCCCTCTCTCTGCCCGTTTACCCCTGTGCCCCATGCCCCATGCCCCATGCCCTATTAGCAATTAATCAAAATGCTGAATTATGGCGTCGGCAAATTCAGAACATTTTAAGGGTTCAACAGGCGGTTCTAGCAATCGTGCTAAATCGTAGGTGACTTGAGAGTTGGCGATCGCATCTCCTAAACCTTTCTTAATTAGGTCTGCGGCTTCTTGCCAACCCATAAATTCCAGCATCATTACGCCGGACAAAATCACTGAACCGGGATTAATCTTATCTAACCCGGCGTGTTTGGGTGCGGTGCCGTGGGTAGCTTCAAATATGGCACTGCGATCACCAATGTTTGCCCCTGGTCCCATTCCCAATCCACCAACGATCGCCGCCGCCGCATCAGACAAGTAATCGCCGTTTAAGTTCATCGTCGCCAGAATCGAATACTCATCGGGTCTGGTTTGGATTTGTTGAAAAATACTGTCAGCAATCCGGTCGTTCACTAAAATTTTATCTTTCCATTTGCCATTACCGTGGGTTGCCCAAATTGAGTTAAGAACTGTTTCAACTTCCTTGACAATTTGCGCTTTTTTCTCGTCGGTAAGAGCATCAAATCCCGGATCGATTTGGCGGGCATTTTCTTCTAAGGAAATATTGGGATTTTTTTCTTTGTTGCTCAAAATCCAAGATTCCCGTTCAGTGACAGTTTCTTGGCGAAACTCGGTGGTTGCTAGTTCGTAACCCCAATCGCGGAAAGCGCCTTCGGTGTATTTCATGATGTTGCCTTTATGCACCAAAGTCACTTGTTGCTTGTGTTTGGGCAATTGCAAGGCGTGTTTGATGGCACGTCTGACTAGGCGCTGGGAACCGGTTTTGCTGATGGGTTTAATGCCGATGCCAGCATCGAGGGGAATTTGTTTTTTCCCGTGTTCTGGGGTGGCGGGGATGAGTTCCTCGTTGAGAATTTTAATTAAGCGATCGCCAATTTCACTACCTTGTCGCCACTCAATGCCTAAATAAATATCTTCCGTATTCTCTCGATAAACAATCACATCTAGCTTTTCTGGATTTTTGTGGGGCGAGGGTGTTCCTGCGTAGTAGCGGCAAGGACGCACGCAAGCATACAAGTCAAAAATTTGCCGTAGTGCCACATTTAAAGAACGAATACCGCCACCCACTGGGGTAGTTAAAGGCCCTTTAATCGCCACACCATATTCTTCAATTGCCGTTAGAGTGTCCTGAGGTAAATACTGATAAATTCCGTATAAATCACAGGCTTCATCCCCAGCGTAAACCTTAAACCAACTAATTTGGCGTTGACCTTTGTATGCTTTAGCTACGGCAGCATCTAGCACCTTTTGGGTAGCCGGCCAAATATCTATGCCTGTACCATCGCCCCGAATAAAAGGGATAATTGGATTATCTGGTACAACTGGTTCACCATTTTTGAAGGTGATTTTTGCTCCAGTTGTAGGGGGGGTAATCTTCTCGTACATACTTCAAACACTCCTAAAAAATATGCTATTGGGAATGGGGCATGGGAAGAGGACAAGGGGACACGGAGACACGGGGACATGGAGACACGGGGACATGGAGACACGGGGACACGGGGACACGGGGACACTTTTAAGGAAGAGGATAGAGGAACAAACGAAAAGACTCGTTGCAAGTTATCCCCTTGTCCCCTTGTCTCCCCATCTCCCCATGTCCCTCATCTCCCTCATCTCTCCAGTCCCCAATCCCCTGAAGCGCAGATTGTCCCCCTATTCCCTTGTACATTATTTGCGGATCGAGTGTGGGATTGGGTAAAGTGATCGCAATTTTGTACGATCAAAAATAGTAAACTACTTTTCGCTATCAGTGCTTCACCTAAGAGAATGCTCGATAGCTGACCGTTTTTTCACGCTAGAGCTAATACGAGTAATGGCATGACAGACCCAATGATTTTATCAGGCCCTGCTACTGACATCGACTCCCTCCGACAACCATTAATCGCTGGGTCTATTCAAGTCCAACAACAAATCATCTCAGAGCTAGCACAGTTGGGCGATCGGGGATTAGATGTGTTGATGGAGTTTTTACTGAAACGACGTGACAACCCAACGACTTGGATTGATGGCAAAGCATACCAAGCCCTTTACAAGTCTGATGCACCCCAAGCCAAAGAATTTCTGCTCTCGTGCTTTCCTGAGGGAATTGTACCTCTAAAATCAGAGTGCGGGATTAATTACAATCCTTTGCAACAGCTACTCGCCCAGCAAGATTTTCAAGCTGCCGATCGCATGACCATTGAAAAAATGTGTGAACTCTCAGGCCCAACGGCTGTACAACGCAAATGGTTGTATTTTACTGAGGTAGAAAATTCCCCGGCTGTTGATTTACAAACTATTAACAATCTATGGTTAGTCCACTCTGAGGGCAAATTTGGCTTTTCAGTGCAGCGAGAAATTTGGTTGAGTTTAGGCAAAAACTGGGAGAATTTCTGGCCGAAAATTGGCTGGAAACAAGGTAATAATTGGACTCGCTATCCCCATGAATTTACGTGGGATTTAAGCGCCCCTAGAGGTCATTTACCCCTTTCTAATCAACTACGGGGAGTGCGAGTTTTTGCTTCTTTATTATCTCATCCTGCTTGGTCGAAGAATCCAGAAAAATAATGTTGAGCCTACGTAAAATAGATTATGATGAATCCCACCAAACGAGAATTCTACGTCATGATTGAACGGGATGAAGATGGCTACTATGTCGGAGAAGTCCCTTACCTAAAAGCTTGTTATAGTCAAGGAAAAACAATTGATGAGTTGATGGCTAATATTAAAGAAGTAATAGAACTTTGTTTAGAATCAGAAACTGATGAAAAAATACCAGAATTTATTGGTATTCAAAAAGTAGTAATTTGATGTCGAAATTACCAGTTTTAACAGGTAAAACAGTTATTAACGCCCTTGGGAAAAGAGGATTTCATGCAGTGCGCCAAAAAGGCTCTCATGTGCAAATGGAAGATGAACATGGACGCTTAGTAACTATTCCTGTTCATGCTGGTAAAACAATAGGTAAAGGATTGTTACGCAAAATACTACGCGATGCTGAACTTACAAAAGAGGAGTTTATAGCATTGCTGGAATAATAAAATTGGGAACTTTTTTACCCAACCCAAATGCACAATCTCAAATTGGATCATGGCAAACGTTCGTTTAGAAGACATTAAGCGTAGATTTAATAATGTCACCGCTATCGATGACATTACCTTTGAAATTCCCGATGGGGAGTTTTGGGTTTTAGTTGGGCCATCGGGTTGTGGTAAGTCCACAATTTTACGAACGATCGCTGGTTTAGAAAACGCGACTTCTGGCAAACTCTTTATTGGCGATCGCTTGGTAAACAATATCCCAGCCAGACAGCGGGATGTGGCGATGGTGTTCCAAAACTACGCTCTTTATCCTCACATGACGGTAGCCCAAAACATTGCTTTTGGGTTGCAAATGCGTCAGGTTGACTCGAAGATTATTCAAGATAGAGTCGTGAATGTGGCGCGATCGCTTATGATAGAAAATCTCCTAGATCGTAAACCCAAACAACTTTCTGGAGGACAGCAACAACGGGTAGCATTAGGAAGGGCGATCGCTCGTGAACCACAAGTTTTTTTACTTGATGAACCTTTGTCTAATTTAGATGCTCAGTTGCGAGATGACACCAGAGCAGAGTTAAAACAACTACATCAAGAATTGGGCATCACCACAATCTACGTTACCCACGATCAAGTTGAAGCAATGACTTTGGCTGACAAAATTGTGGTGCTAAATCGCGGACGCATTCAACAAATTGGCGATCCCCAAAGCATTTATGCCCGTCCAGCTAATCAAATGGTGGCAACTTTTTTAGGTAGTCCACCAATGAATATTTTGCCTGCAATTTATCAGAATGATGCTTTTGATGTGAGTGGACAATTATTTCCGATTCCAGCAGTTGTGCAGGAAAGATTACAGTTGCGTCAAGGACAAGGTTTAAATTTAGGGATTAGACCAGAACATCTCAAAATCAACACTGATTCAGAATTCAGAATTCAGAACTCAGCACTCTTGCAGGTTGAGGTGAAGTTGGTGGAACCTTTGGGAAGGGAAACTTTAATTCGTGCGGGTTTACCTAGTTCAACCACCGTGTTGAGTATTCAGACAAGTGGGGATGTGCGTCCGCGTCCAGGCGATCGCCTTTCTCTGGAACTAGATTTAAATCAATTATTTGTGTTCGATCCCAAGACGGGAGATAAAATTTTCCCCCATGAGTGAGTGTAGCTAAAAATAATTTGCATCCTCAAAAAAATGAATCTCTTGTGGGGTGGGGCGGAAAGCCCGCCCTAGTTGTGCAAATTAAACACGCGACAGCTTATACCAATTTGAAAAAAGAATGAAACAGATAGATTGGGTAGGGGCGCAAAGCTTTGCGCCCCTACAGATTTTTGATCTGTTGCAAAGATTTTTTGAATCTTTCTACTTGCCGCGACGGTAGTGTAGATAGAAAAATATAATACATTTTGTTACAGAGTTAGATTTCTCCCACTAATGGTGATAGAGTCTCCTTGCCAAACTCAAAAGGAGGCTTTATTTTGTGATTTTATTTGGCAACTCATGTTTTTACTCGTAAAATCGAAGACAAGGTAAAGGTCAGTAGAGAAGAGTTCCTAAATTAATGAATCCGTCAATAACTCAGGGTGCAAGAGCTATCACTAAACCCCAGATGATAGACCGAATAAACGATATCGCTTGGCAAGCCCATCAGGGTAGCGTTGCAGCGATTATTCAGCTATTGAACGAAAAGCTGGCTAAGGCAGGGGTTAGAACCAGAGCCATTTTTTGTGATGGTGTTTTACAGCTTTTATGTGAAGCGGCTAAAGTAGAGCAGCTTGAGCAATCTCCCCTAGTAGAACAAATCCAGGAAATTCTGGAGTCCATTGCACCGCGTAACATCCGCAAAGTCAATATCAACAGTAGAATAGTTCGGGAACAGCAATTACTTTGGTTAAAAGAAATATCTAGCGATCGCGAAAATCAATTGCTGTGGTCACAGGAAATTACATTAATTCAACCTAATGTTATAAAACAACTAATTAATGATTTCACCCAAGCCCAAGCTGAACTAGGAAAACCGAGTTTTCCGAGAACTCCAGTTTCTCGTTCTTTAGTACTGGTTAATAAAGAAAGACACAAAAATAAACGTAAAACAAAAATATTAGCAGCCGTTAGTTTGTGTTCTTTGTTGTTGCTTGGTTGGTTTGTATATGCAAAATTAGGAAATAAAATCAAAAACCTGATACAACTAGATACTTCCAAATCTTTAACAACAGAAACTACTCAAGAAAGTAAAATTCAAACACCACTCATTACTCCTAATAATAATCTTTCTGAATCACCTGATGACCCATTCGGAACAGCTGTACGAATTGCTAACCAAGCTTTTGCATCTGGTAAAGTAGCCACAACTTCAACTCAGTGGTTAGAAATAGCTGCCAAATGGCAACGGGCTTCAGATTTAATGAGTACCGTACCAAAAAACCACAACCGTTATCAGGAAGCTAAGATTCGGACTCAGCTATATAAAAAATATAGTGAAGCAGCACAAAAAGAAGCACACAAGAGTAAATCTTAGTAGAACTTTGTGTCAAATTTTAGCGTTTCTCAATCCTCCAGCTAGCAAAGTCTTGGCAAATTTAATCAGTTGCATTTGAAACTCTAAATTCTGACCCCTGAATTCTGACTCCTGAATTCTGATTTTTCTCATTTTACTTCTCGCACTTCACCCAGCCGCGTGAAACGAATTTCAATGCGTCGGCGGTTCGGTTCCGACTGACGCTCTACTGGTGGGATGGGAGCAAATTCTCCATTTGGTAATATTAATTGTGCCGCTGAATAGGCGCGAAATTGAATACCTGGCATTTTATTTTGTTGTTGGATTTTTAACAGTTCTTTTACCACTGCAAGAGAACGCATCAATCCTAAATCTGCATTAGAACCAGCCTTCAGTCTACTAACTGAACCTCCTTGACTAGCTGCTACTTCTAAATCTTTGTCTAGATTACTGTTAATAATAGCAATCGGTTGTTCATCTGTATGTCCAATAATTTCAACTGTATTAATATTGTAAGTTTTTGTGGTTGATTCTATATCAGGTACGAGTTTATTTGTAATATAATCCAACATTGTTTGGGGAATTACTGCGCTACCAGGATCGAATCTAGAATTCTCATCTTTAATAAGTAAAATTGGTGGCGTTCCTGGATTAGTTATTTGCGATATTGTATATTTGGTGCTGGCTAGTAGCAATAATAGCAGCAAAATCATAAAGGCATTAGACATTAAATCTGTAAAAGCAGGCCAAATATTTAAGTCTTCATTGTAGTCGCTATGTCGGGAACGGCGAGCCATAATCTAATGTTTTTATTTAAAATAATGTTAATTGAGAAAAATTAAGTTATTTAGTTTTATCTGTAACGACTACCATTCCTTGCCTCAATTTGTCGATTTCGTCTTTGATACGATTGACATCTTGATTAAATTGTTGAATATTGCTAATTAACATTTGCATTCCTTGTTTATTTGCTTCTGTTTGCTTAACAATTCCTTGAATTATCATGGCGCTGAGATTTTTATATTCAGTATTAAAACTTTGATTGTTATTTTGAATAACATCGATAAAATCTGATTTAGACATATCAAATTTTACACCTAACTGATTGGCAAATTCTTCCAAATTGGCGACGACAGCTTTAACTTGTTGGTTGTTAGAACCAATTTGTTGTGATAAATTGAAAATTAGGCGATCGCCTAAAGCCTCAATAGTTGAATTAGATTGTTCTGTATAATTTTTGACTAGTTCTACTAACTTTGTAAAAGTCTCAGCTTTATTCACAATTTCTTTCTCTAATTTATCAAGCTTATTAATTGCTCTTGAAAAACTACTAGCTCCCTGTTTGAGTTGGGGAATAATCTCGCCAAGGGAGTTTTGATTATTTCTATGCAACTCCAAAACTTGAATGGAAGTTTGATTACTATTTTTAATATCTATTGCTAAAGTAGTTAATTCTTGACTACAACGCTGAACTTCTACAATTGCTCCTTCAATGAATTTGGTTGTCTCGGCTAAACTTACAGCAGATTGTGAAAATCTTTCTTGCATAGTAGTCAAATCTTCTGTAGCTGCTGATAACTTTTGCGGAAACTGACTATTAGCAAAAATTTCCGCAGACTGTTTAAATACATCAGATTTTTTATTCAGTTGAGCAATAGCATGTTCAAATTCATCAGCAGCACCAGATATAGTACCAGCAGCTTCATAAAATCTCTCATAAACTTGCTTAGCTAATTCCGCAGCTTCTTTATTTCCTTGAGCAATTTGTTTTGCTACACTTCCTATGGATTTCTCAACTGCATCCCGCACTGTATCACCAAATCTACTTAAAAACTCATCCTGCTGGTTTACCATTCTATTAACAATTTTATCAAGTCGAGTATCACCTTGTACTTTCGGATGGTAAATATTATCGAGGTAATCTTCAAGGGAACTAATAAGTCTGTATTTCGCAAAACTAGTATTTCTCAACCAATTAAATAATGTTAATATCATACTAAAAAAAAGTCCCGTTAAACTTGTGATAAAAGCAATACTCATACCTTCCAACGGTCTTTTTAATTCAGCAATTAAGCTACTAACATTGGCGCTATTAGTTTGATTGATTGTTTGACTGAGTGTGCCTAAATTAATCGTAATACCTATAAAAGTACCAAGTAACCCAAAGGCTAAGAGTAAATTGGGCAGAATACGACAGAAGTAATCTATTTGTTCGCAGGAGAAGCCCCAAACTTTTTCTTGGCTATAAATTTGGTCTATTAATGCAGCTGTATTAACTTGGTCTAAGTTGCTACTAGCTTCTCTAAATCTTTTTTCTAATTTGTCTAGTATTTTTGGTTGTTGTCCCGGTGAGGCTCTATCAATTAATCTTCTTACTTTTTGTTCTAAAGATATCAGATGTTGATAGAGAGCGAAACGATAAAAAACAGTGGCTATAGATGGTAAAACCACAAATAAAATAGTGATAAAAATTAACTCAGGAGGTATTGGTGGCATGAAAGTAATTTTTGAGAGTGTAAAGATATATATAAAATAGCTTGGTGTTAACCAAGATAAAAAATCAACTATGCAGGGTATTGGGTGAAGATTTTTTGTTTTTCGCGGTCAAAGTCTTCTTGAGTAATCAATTCATCAACTAACTCTTGTTTTAGTTGCTCCAATGCTAAGCGCCGTTTTGTCCGATTATCAATAGAATCTACTGGAGAGTCAATCACTATTTCGCCAGCAATTGCTGGTTGATTTAGCATAGTGTTGCTTGGCGCAAAACTGCGGTTTTGTAAATTTTGAAACTGCTCATTTATCTTTCTGCGGAAGCGATTGATAATTCCCTCTTTAGCGTTAGGGTCAGTACTGGGAGAAGTTCCAATTACTGCTGCTTTGTATGGATAATTAGGATTATCTTCTGGTAATCGATCTACTTCTTGAACAAACTCCCTCAGTTTTGGTAAATATTTATTTTCCCAGGCTTGAGGTTCTCTGGCAATGACAGATTTTTCATTATCTAAAAGCTGTCGTAAAGCTTCAGTCATGTCCTGGCGATTAGCAAGTTCCTCTAAAGCTTGACTCCACTCTAGACTTAAAGCAGCAATATTGTAACTATCGCGTAATTGGTCATAATATTGAAATTCTAACTGTTTATTTTCCTGATTATTTTTTAATAATCCCAATGCTAGACAAGGATAAAAAATATCCTCCAATTCTTCCATCTTTTTAGCATCAGGGGGAATGATATCAGGAAAAGAAACGTTGTAGTCGTTATGGAGAAAAGATGAAGCAGAATGCTGTTCCCGTAGATAGGGATTTCTCATTCTTTCCAAACCACTAATTAGTCTGAGAGGAAAACCAGCATATTCATTAACAACTAAAATTTCGTCTTCGGCTTGTGTTGCTTTTAAAACGCTGGGTTCGACTCCGATATCTTGTGTAAGTAAAGTTTTAAACTGTCTGACTTCGGAATCATCTGTATCTTTAAAACCGACTAATTTACTACTTTTAGCTGGGTCTTCAC